>Ga0075015_100000507_pt1 | contig 13648 bp, 16 predicted proteins | sample AleBraG_ABR_2013_FD_71476 | JGI IMG/M metagenome (GOLD analysis project Ga0075015, IMG submission 71476) | Freshwater sediment microbial communities in response to fracking from Pennsylvania, USA - Alex Branch Run_MetaG_ABR_2013 | ecosystem: Environmental > Aquatic > Freshwater > Creek >...
CATGCTGAACGGCCTGCTGATCAATGCGCCGCTGACCAACGCGGATGCCGTGCCTCCGGACTATCGCGGCGCCATCCCGCTGGTCGCCTACCAGCCCGGCGAGTGGAAGCGCCAGTTGGTCACCGATGCCGACGATGGCGTGCTCCACTGCATTTACCCGGTGGACTGGGACGGCAGCGGGCGCGAATCGCTGCTGACCGCCAGTTTTCAAGGCATCCACCTGATCCGCGCCAACAAAGACGGCACGTTTCAACGCACCCAATTGACCAGCGGCAGTCCCGAGCCCTGGCCCAAGAGCGGCGCCAGCGACGTCGCGGTGGGTCACCTGGGCAAGCAGCGCTTTCTGGCGTCGATCGAACCCTGGCACGGCAATCAAATCGCCGTGTACACCGAGAGCAAGGGCGTTTGGGCTCGCGAAGTGATCGACACCACGCTGGCGGACGGCCACACGCTGGTGGTGGCGGACCTGGACGGCAACGGGCGTAGCGTGATTCTGGCCGGCTACCGCGGCAAAGGCGCCAGCGTCAACCTATACCGCTTTGATGGCAAAGCGTGGGTGAAAAGCGTTCTCGACGACGGCGGCATGGCCGGCGCGGGCTGCGCGGTGGGCGACCTGAATGGCGATGGGCGCTTGGATGTGGCATGCATCGGGACGTCCACGGCGAATCTGAAGTGGTATGAGAACCGGTGAGGAAAAAATTCCGCCCAAGCAGCGCTCCAAAGAAATCTACCGCCTCAAACGGCGTGAAGGCGCCCTGGTTTATAGTAAAAGTGTTGTGATCAATCAGTACATCACCGTCGCGCTGCGACGGGCCCATTATGAGTTGCTTGAGAATGGCGAGGGCTTCTACGGATCCATTCCGGAATTAACCGGTGTCTGGGCTCAGGCTTCGACCCTAGAGGAGTGCCGGGAAGAGTTGAAAGCGGCGCTGGAGGATTGGTTGCTTTTCAGCCTCTCCAGGCAGCAGCCGATTCCCGTGCTGGACGGCATCGACTTAGCCGTTCGTGAAGTTGCGTAAGCGTCTCTAGTGAGCAAAAGTTAAGTTATTCAAGCGTGGGAGCCTGATCGCACGCTTGAAACAACTTGGCTTCGATGGCTCGTTTTCCGAGGCAAACACCAATTCCTGGTTCGGGGAGCCGTTCGGCTGATTCTACCGAATCCCCATTCATCCGAGATTGGCCCGTCCTTGTTGGCTCGCATTCTGCAGCAAGCGGGAGTGACGCGCGACGAGTGGGACAGAACTACCTGAGACTTACCCGGTTTTTTCATTTCTATAGCAAGCACCCGTTCAAAACATTGCGCTCCAGCTCGGCGAGGCGCCTTTCCGTGCACTCTGGTGAGGCTTGACGAACTGGCATATTCGCTACCGGGGAGGAAAAAGCGCCGCATAACTCAAGACTCCCCCTATGCAGTATTCTGAAATCTCAATGGCCCGGATCGTCACCCTCTTCGTCGCTTCCCCGGGGACGTCGCCACCGAGAGGAATCACGTCACCGATGTCGCCGCGGCCCTAAACCGCAACACAGCCGAGGAACGCGACGTGCAATTCCGGTGCTTGGCTGGAAGACCGATGTCCGTCCCCGTGTCCACGAACAAGGGCCGCAAGGGCCCATTGACGAGGACCTGCCGATCCATCAATGCGACATCGTGGTCGGCATCCTCTGGAAGCGCTTCGGCACACCGATACCGGAAATGGGTGGCGAGACCGGCACCGAACACGAGATCCGCGCCGCCATTGCCGCTTGGAGCAAATCGCGCAAACCGGAAGTCGTGATCTGTTTGGCCGAGTCGAAGCAAGCCACAAGGGTCTTGGAGTTTCGCGAAGAGATCCGGGGCATCGAGCTTGCCTACCAAGGCGCGGACGAGTTTCGCGACGAAATTCGCGACTACCTCGAGAAATACCTGAAAGCCCACTATCCCGTCACGCCCGGCAAAGTGACGGCATCGCAGGCGATCCTGCGCGCTTCCTCAAAACCCTGCGCGAGGAAACCTCCCACTTCGACGTGCAAGTTCTTTTATTTTGACCTGTATCCTAGTTGCCAGATCTGAAACAGCTGTTTGCATGCTTCATCGAAATCTTCGCGGAAGTCGATCCATTCGATTGCCGAGAGGGTCCACGATAACGCATCCTTGTCGCACTGCTTGTAAAGGACCGGGATGATCCGTCCCCTATAGCGACTCGCCTGCAGAGCGTAGATCACTTCGTGCTTGACCCACATCGAACGTACGGACTGAGGGGATAGCACTAGTAGGAACCAATCACAACGCTTCAACGCAGTGCCGATCTCGTCGTGCCACTGCTGAGCACCACGAATATTTGCCTTACTCACAAAGCTCTTGACATTGTGTTCCGCCAAGACGCCATTCAGGCGAGATACGAACTTGCCGTTCTTGCTTGAATGAGAGATGAAAACTTCAGTGGGTGCGGCTTTTGGCTTCCGGGGCATCGTGAGACTGGCCTAAAAGTTCGACAATTTGCCGGCCCGTTTTACCAGGGCTTTGATACTGAACTGATTGAAGGGAATCTAGTATCCACGGAGCATCTTTTGTCGGCCGGATCGTCACTGGGATAAGGCGGCCTCGAAGATGTTTCGCACCCAGTGCGTACTCGATTTCATGAGACACCGAACGTGAAGCCATGGCGTCTGGCGAAATGAACACCACGAAAGCGCTCGCGGAATCCAAGGCCGCTTTTAGCTCAGCCATCCAGTTCGCGCCAGGAAGAATGTTTTGGTCGGGATCCCAAACCTCTAAACCCGCTTCGCTCAACTCCTGCCCGATCTTTTGAACTAGATCGCGGTCGCTCTTGGCATAGCTCAAGAAAACACGGCGCACTTTTTGCGGCATGATCGTACGTTCACTAGTGTACTCTGCCAAGACAGGCCTTTAGAAATTCGGTGACGTGGCGTGGGCCTCAGGTCCAGCGATAAAAATTTCGCAATAGTGGCAGTGATCACATAGCTGTTGGGAAATCCCCTTCACATCAACGAACACTAACTCGGCGGAAGCCGAAATTGCCTCGCCCGAGTTGCCGGTTTGTGATATGGCTTATCGGTGCCCGCGATGGGCACGGTATTCGTTAGCGACCGAGAGGATAGCTTCCTGGCTTCGTCGGCGCACTGCGCATCCGGCAATCTTCGCCCCCTGGGACCGCGGTGATCTGGAGCAATTCGTCAACCCGAAAGTCCCTTCGCGATGCGCAACCGGCCAATCCTCTCCGATGCGACCGAGACCGAAGGCGTCATGGTTCCACAAAGACCTTATAATCGAGGTATGGCAGTGCATGTCATCGGCAACCCGGTCCCCACTCCCGAGGAGATGGGCGAGATTCTCGGGCTTAGCCCCGATCGGGTGAAAGCCATCCGCCGAATAATGAGCACGCCAGTCAGGGCGAAAAAATCCGACTCTGCAAATACGGTGCGCAAAGCTGCGGCAAAGAAAGCCTCACCTATGCGGACTCGCCGGATTAATGCAAAGAGATAGTGTGCCCGGCAAAAGGCGCATCGAGTCTGTGTTCCTTAACCTTCCTTACGATGCTGCCTTTGAGAACCAATACCTCGCGTACATAGTAGGCCTGACGCAGCTCGGGCTGTCGATCAACGCCGCTCTCGCCGCTCCTAATCAGGGCCGGCTCGGCACAATTATCGATTTGATCGAAAAGTCTGATTTCTCGATTCACGACCTGTCTCGCATCGAGGTATCCCGGGGCGTTCCGCGGTTACATGCCTGTAGAGTTAGGTCTCGCTCTTTATCGGTCGCACATCACCAATGGGCAACACCGCGTCTTCATTTTTGAGCGCAAGCAGTACCGCGCGCAGCGGTCGACAAGCGACGTGAACGGTATCGATCCCCAGATACACAACGGAACGGTCAAAAGGCTCATGGGTGGACTCCGGAACATCTTCCGGCAACCAAAAGATGTGACAACGGTTCCGGAGATGCTCGCCAGCTATCGAGCCGTGAAGCAGAGAATTCCGGAAATGAGGCGGAATGCCGGCAGCAAGTCTCTCTTCGAGGCGGCAATCTTCCAGGACCTCAAGCTTGCGGCGTTGGTCGAATCGCAAACGCTCATCGCCCGAAGAACCAAATAGCCGTTGCCCGCCGAGGCCCTATGCAGCCGTTGTGATGGATTTGGCAACGGCACCGGGGAGACGCTCCAAGAACGAGGGGCGATTCGGGTCGTCTCGGCGCTGCTGACTCTGATGCCCAGACTATTTGGTATCGAGAAGGGTGTCGGCTTCTTCGTCCGTCATTGGAGTGTGCGCTTCGCTCTCCGCTGGGAGAAGCATGCCACTACGAGCTTTTCACGGTTTCTGGATGATGCTGCCAGGACAATGCTGTTCGGAAGGTTGGTGGAGGATACATCTTTGCCCACCGTATATGCAGGAGCATCTTGCCCTGATGCACGACAGCGACCCTGCGGGCTAGCTGAACATGGCGGAGGCCTGCCGCCGCAAATGCTCCTCAGTTAACGGCTCGAAATATTCTATTCGCCAGCCTGCATGCTGTACGTGGGAAACTCACCGAATCCTTTCGCCAGCGAAACCCTCCCTACATAGTGGAACCGGAATTGGCCTGGCAGCTCCAGCTCAGCCAGGGCGGCGAAGGCATCCGTAACGTAAATTTGCCCAGGCGGCGTGATTGGCTCGATGCGCGCCGCGCGATTTACGTGCGAGCCAATGTAATTGAGCTTGTCAATGATTTGGTCTTTGTACCGGTAAACGGGCCCGGCGTGCAGCGAAATCCGCAGCGTCATGTCCTCCGGAAGGCCCCAACGGTTTCTATCGATCTCCGAAACGCGCTGGGCCAGCTTAAGCGCAAAACGCCCGGCTTCCGCAACATTAGAAAACACGATGTACAGTCCGTCGCCCCAGGTATTCTGAAACAGCGGTCGAGGCTGAGTTTGTCTCATCAACATTGCGATCGTACCCATAAACTGTTGAATAAACACTGGCATCTGATTTTCGCTGAGCTGGCTAAAATGATACGCATCGGCAAACAGCATGACGCGAACCTCGGAAGCGAATGCAGGCAGAAAACTCGCGTCTGCCACGGTATTCGCTGGTTCTGGGCTCTGGTGTACTGGGTCTTTTGCATTCAAGGGACGTAGCACAATGACATCAGAGGTCCGCTGCCGCCATCGCTTTACGATATCCGCAGTGCCGCCGCGCCGATTGCTCTCTCGACCATCCCAAACGGCCAAGTGGACGAGTTCCATGCCGTTTTGCCGGGCGCGAAGGTTCGCCAGCCCATACAGGAGTTCGTTCGAGTAATCGTACGCAACGGATCCCAGATTGAGGCGTTCACGCGAAGCGATGATGACATCAGATGCATGCTCTTTAACGGCGTGGAAGCGTTTCACCCATTGCTCACCGGAACTGGCTACACTCTCCCGAATGAACTGTTCCTCCTCGCAGGGCAACACGATGTACGTTCTTCCTCCCAGCTCTTGCATGGTCTCCAGGAAAAGGATGTCCGACCCGGAAGCGGCAGAGGAGTAACCGAAACGGCCGCGCGTCTCCAAGAGCCGGTTCCGTATTTGATCTTTGACCTTGTCAGTGCTGTCTTCCGGAAACCTACGCGGCAAGCTGCCAGGCGCGTCTGCCCGGTGGCCTGCAAAAACAACCACCTTGGGAACTTCCAGGGCTCTCTCAATGCGCTCACGAAATGCGGGCGGCATTAGCGACAGGATCAGCCGTGCATTTCCCCACGTGGTCAGGACATCGCCAAGCCGCTCCCGTCCGAGTTCCGCCGTACGCGCGTAATACTCTTCCGCCTCGGGAAGCAACTCCAGCAAGAGACAGGCCTCCGCAATCGTGGCAACCAGCCAGTACAATTCGTCACCGGACGCCTGTTTCCGCTTTTCTTCACAAAAATGACGGATTTGTGAGGCGAGCGCGCGAGCCGCCGGACCGTCGCCCTTCATGAATGCGAGTGTCGCGGCATTAATCCCCGTCCAATAACTCGCGGGTACTAGGCGGAACGCCTTCGCATATGCATCATAAGCCTGATCGAGGTCTTTCGAACTACCGGTTGTGAGCCAAAGGTCCTTATGTGTGCGTGCGAGGATGCCCAGCGTCTCTTCGTCCTCGTGTGCCGCAGCCTGCAGTTGCTCTAGGATGCCGAAAGCCCGCTCCCGGGAACCCATTCGGGCCAGCGCCAGAGCTTGCATTTGGCGCAGCTTCAAATCTTCCGGCCAGAGCTTCAGGCCGTCGCCGGAGATATCGCAGGCGAGTAGCGCCTCGCCTTGCGCGTTCGCTTGCTTTGCCCGCTTCTGGAACTCCTCGCGGGTCCAGTCTGTGTGCATCGAGTGCTTGGGATCCTGAATCGTCCAGCCGAGACCGATAATGGTCTTCAATGTTTCGATTGCGTTCTCGCGATCGTATTGCTTCTCGCCTTCCGGCAGCTCTTCGTAAGGGACAAGCACCGGGCTCTGTTTTGCTTCGTCGTCGCGACGTGGGCCATACCGCCACCCCTCGGCCATGCGGCGCCTCCCCCATAGATCGTGATTGTTAGCCGCAAGCCGTTCAACGAGCTGGTTCAGGGCCGGGCTCAGTTCGATTTTTGAATTGTCGATCGGCTTGGGCTCGTATTTCATACTCCTCCCAACCGATTCAGAATAGCAGCCCCGCCGTTCCCTAGACTGATCTTGCGTTCCGGTATCCGGCCTTCCACCACCCGATCGGGAAGGCCGCCGCGTCGCTGGCTGTCTAACCTCGCACAGAACGCAGTTTTCAGCCCGTCAGAGCCTCATTGCTCGTGCTACGGCTTGTTTGCGTTAGCCGATATCGGCTCGTAAATGACGAACCATGCAGATCGCTCTTCTAAAGGCGGCCCAACTCAATGATCTCACCCGATGGTCTTCTTTGCCTTCGTTGACAGTTGCCAAAGATACTTCGCGTTACCATCGGGCCACAGTCCGTGGCTCTTCGACTCGATTAGACCTGTGAGCCGAAGTGTCTCCAACCTGTAGAAAAGCTCGCTGTGCGGCATGGACCCGAACGCGTTTTCCAGAGCGTCATGCGACGCTCCATCCGGTTCAGATTTGATACGGTCAAATACCCTCTTTTGCATTGGCGAGAGGCCCGCAAGCGATCTTGCTAGTTCCGTTGTCTCCCGATCATCGATGCCTGGTAGACGGAAACGAGAGGAAGACTCTTCGTTGTCCGCCGACCGCAACGTGTTTGTGACACTTGACTGCAGATCTTTTGACCAGTCCGGGTCAGCCGTATTGTACGTTATGAACTTCAACGCCGTGAGGTCGGACGGAATATCCTCCTCGCTCTGTGCAATCAACACCGCTGTCTTCTGAAGCGCGTGGCAGAACCCCAGCTCGTAAAAGACGTTGGCGTTGCGGCCCGTGAGTTCGGCCAGAATAACTGAGCTCTTTATGATGCCCTGAACAACGTCTCTCATAAAAGGACCTGGCGTAAAAATCTCATCGGCCCGCCGCGGCTCCAAGCCGGCGTCCACAATAGCAGGGCGATAGATCTTTTCATAGTATTTGTCGAACGGGTTTCCAAACGGCATGATCACGAAGCAAGTTTGCACGGCTGCCCCCGAGGTTCAATGATAACTCCAACCGAAGGCCATGGCCGCACAACATATGAGCATGTGCTCGCTATCCACACCCGCTCCCAACTCCTGCGTCCGCGGAAAGACTGGGGAGGCGTCTTGCACAACCTTTACAAACCGCAACTTGATCAATCCAAACCACTTCCAAATTCCCACCCAACAACAGCGAGAGCCTCCATCCGAAAATAGGCACGAGGAACCAAACCATGTCCAGCGATCGCCGCATCCGCTCGTCCCGCCCCAATGGCGCCCTATCGCGCGGCCCGAAAACCGAAGCTGGCAAGAACCGCTCCCGCCTCAACGGCGTCAAGCACGGCATCTTTGCCAAAACCACAATTCTCAACAACGAATCTCCCCTATTTTTCACCAAACTCCGCAATGAATACTACGAATTTCTCCAGCCCGCCGACCCCATTGAGCGCGATTTGGTCGACGAAATGGTCATCTCCAAGTGGTTCTGCCGCCGCGCGTGGCGTCTGGATAACAGCACCGTCAACTACAAAATGGATGAGCAGGCCGCCGAACTCGCCGCCCGTCACACCCGCCTCATGGAGCACAGCCGCACTTCCATCGCCTACCAGACCCTTTATGACAACAGCCATGCTTTGCTGCACATTCAGCGCTCCCAGGCCCGCAACTCCCGCATGTACCATCGCGCTCTGGACAAGCTGGAGGCTCTGCGCCGAGACCCGCCGCAAGAAAATGAACAAGCGAACCCGTCCCAGTTCCTGACACTGCTCAATCCGTCCAGGAAACGTCCATCGTTGCTCCACCCGCAACTCCCGGCAATCAAATCCCTTTATCGCGCCGGCAGCGCCGCTTGATAAAACGCAAGCTCGCCATCCAGGCACGACGACGCGAGCATCCTACGCAAGCAGCCGCGCTGACCATGGCCTGCTGCAGCCGCGACGGGGTGCCCATAATGGAAACGCGCATGCCAGTTCCTCCTGTCAAACTGAGAGCGGATACAGGAAGCACGACCCACCACGACGCGATCCATCATGCCCCTCAGAATTCCATCCCTGCCACCGGTGTACTGGCCCATCCTGATGCTGACCCTGCTTGGCGATTTGAGCCTTCCCCAAGTCATCAGAGTCTGGTTGCTGCGGAAGAAGCGGATCTGAAAGCCGCTCGTGGAACACGATGATCGCCAGCGCCGGATGTTGTCCACTCCCGCGTGTTATACAATTCGAATCGATCGGCATGCTAGACCTTCTGCTCACTTTCCTTGCGTTCGCGCCGCAGGCTCAGGCTGCGAGCCCGCCGAAGATTGACATGGCGCGGGCCAAGCGCGTGTTTGAGAATAACTGCGCCGGTTGCCATGGGCCGCTCGGGCAGGGTGGTCGAGGTCCCAACCTGACGGTGCCGAAGTTGCGGCACGCTCGCACGGACATGGAGATCGCCGGAGTCGTCTTCGGGGGCATCCCTGGAACGGAGATGCCGCCGTCCTGGCATTTGGGAGAAGAAGGCGTCACGCAGGTCATCGCTTACCTTCACCTGCTGCGCGCCAACGCGACGCCGCCGCGGGTGGAGGGCGACGCGGCCAACGGCAGAGCGCTGTTCGCCGGCAAAGGAGGCTGTCTGAATTGCCACACCCTGAACGGGCGCGGCCATGCCTATGGACCCGAGCTTTCCGACATCGGCGCGCGCCGCACCGCCGAGAGTCTTCGACAGTCTCTGGAAGAACCGAGCGCGGAAGTGGCGGAGACATTTTTGCTGGTACATGTTGTTACTCGACAGGGAGCGAAAGTCACGGGCATTCGCCTCAATGAGGACACGTTCACGATTCAGATTTTGGAGCCTTCCGGTCGCGTGCAGTCGTTCCGCAAATCAGAGTTGGCAAAACTCGATAAGCGACCCGATGAATCGCCCATGCCGAGTTACAAGACGGCGTTCTCCACGGGCGAATTGCAGGACGTGATCGCCTATCTGTCGTCGCTCCGAGGTGAGCAATGAGATTTGTTCCTTTCATGTTATTGGCGGTGGCGCTGCCCGCCCAGGTGCCGTACCAGCGTATTCTCAACGCCGATAAAGAGCCGCAGAATTGGCTGTCGTACTCGAGGACTCTCAATGGCCAGCGCTATTCGCCTCTGACGCAAATCACGCCCGCCAATGTCGGGCGGTTGAAGCCGCTGTGGACGTATCAGCTCGAGCAGATGGATCATTTCGAGACCACGCCCATCGCGGTGGATGGGGTCCTGTACATTACCGAACCGCCGGACGGCGTTTCCGCTCTGGATGCCCGCACCGGACGCCGTCTGTGGCGATATATTCGCCCGGTTCCCGCCGATATCCGAGCTTGTTGTGGCCGGGTCAATCGAGGCGTGGCGATTCTGGACAACACCGTTTTCGCGGGTACGCTGGATGCGCATCTGATCGCTTTGAACGCGCAGAACGGCGCTGTGGAATGGGACGTCACGGTGGCCGACTACACTGCCGGACACGCGCTGACGCTCGCGCCCTTGGCGATGGATGGCAAGATTATCGTCGGCGTCGCTGGCGGAGAGTTCGGCATCCGCGGCTTCATTGACGCTTATGACGCCAAGACCGGCAAACAGCTCTGGCGTTTTTACACCATTCCTGGTCCCGGCGAGCCTGGCAATGAATCGTGGTCGGGTGACAGTTGGAAAACAGGCGGCGCGCCTGCCTGGGTGACCGGCGCGTACGATCCGGAGTTGAATCTGGTCTACATGGGAACGGGGAATCCCGGGCCCGACTGGAACGTCGATGGCCGGATGGGCGACAACCTCTACGCTTGCTCGATAGTGGCCTTGGATGCTACGACGGGAAAATTGAAGTGGCATTTCCAATTTACTCCGCACGATTCGCACGATTATGATTCTACCAACGTGCCGATGTTGGTGGACGGAATGGTTCGCGGCAGGCAGCGAAAACTGCTCACGCTGGCCAACCGCAATGGATTCTACTATGTCTTGGACCGCGCGACGGGCGAGTTTCTTGCCGCCAAACCGTATGCCAAGGTGACCTGGACCACGGGACTGAATGACAGCGGGCGGCCGCAGGTGGATACGTCCATGGAGCCCAGCGAAAAAGGGACGCTGGTATGGCCAAGCCTGTACGGCGCGACGAATTGGTTTAGTCCTTCATACTCGCCCGCGACCAAACTCACGTATGTGTCGGTGCGGGAGCAGAGCTCGTATTTCTACAAGACCGAGGCGGAATATCAAAAGGGCGCAAACTTCGTCGGCGGTGGCGAACGCGTGATTGCGGGCGACAAGGCCGCCGGCGCGGTGCGGGCGCTGGATGCATTTACCGGCCAACCGAAGTGGGAGTTTAAGCTGCAGTCGCCTCCCTGGTCGGGCGTGCTTTCGACCGGCGGCGGGCTGGTCTTTGGCGGCTCGATGGAAGGCAATTTCTATGCGTTGGACGCGCTGACGGGCCGGCCGCTTTGGGAGTACCAGACGGGCGCGGAGATGTACTCGAACATTATGTCTTTCGCGGTGGACGGCCAGCAGCGGATCGTCACCACCTCCGGGCATGCCCTGTTCGTCTTCGGCCTGTAGATCTGCAGATCTGCCTCCGGTGCCTCCGGGGGGCCTCCGGGGTCTGACGCGCCTCTGCTCCGGGGTCTGACGCGCCTCTGCTCCGGGGTCTGACGCCTCTGCTCCGGGGTCTGACGCCTCTGCCACCGGGGTCTGACGCCCCGACTATTTGTAGGAGGATTCAGCCCCTATAAGTGACTGATATATAGTAGGTTACTGGCAAAACGCGGATGAGGATGATATCGGAGGCAGAGGCGTCAGGCTCCGCGTTGGGCCGGAACGCAGAAGCGATCAAACGCCGCAGTGAGACGCTCGGCGATCTGCCCGGCATCGCGCTGCTCGATCTCGCTGCGGTGCAGCATGAATACGGGCTTGCCGTTATCGAAGATGGCGACCGACGGGGATGAAGGCGGGTATTCCGACAGCAACGCGCGCAGGTGGGCCACGGCGGCGTCGTCTCCGCCGGCAAATACCGTGGCGGCCTTGGATGGGCGTACCGCATGCTGCAACGCCAGTCCGATGGCGGGCCGCGCTTTGCCTGCCGCGCATCCGCAAATGGAATTGACCACCATCAGCACCGTCCCGCTTCCCGGCGCTAAAAGCCGATCGACGTCCGCGGGCGTTCGGGCTTCCTCCACGCCGTGGCGGGTGAGGTCGGCGCGCATGGGCGCGATGAATTGCTCCGGGTAAGGCATGACTTATTCTTGCATGCGCGCGCCCGCGCTATCCGGCCAGTCCCTTGGAGCCGATGGCCTTGGGCATCACCATCACGCCGGACTCGCTGGCTTGGAAAATTTTGTACAGGATCGCGTTGGTGGGCAGTTGTGCTTCGAGAAAATCCACGCCCTCGGCGCTGATATGGAAGCTGCTGCGGTCATCCTGCAGGACAAAACGCTTGGACCGCAGATACCACAGCGCAAACAGCAGGCGCTCGCGCGGAAAGGCCATCAGAGTTTCCATGTCCAACAGGGAGAGCGCGGCGAAATCCGGATTTGCGCGCCGCTTGCTGTACAGCAGGCAGAGCACACCCACGCGGATCTTGGCTTCGGCATCAATCCCGTCGGTGAATTCCTTGCCGAGAAAGATGGCGAGCGGAGAGCCATGGCTAGCCTCCAGCCACTTGTCATATTCGCGGCGGCGGACCGGGTCGGCAAGCACCTGGTAGGCCTCGGTGAGCATCCGAAACCGCTCCGGGTCGCCGGTCTTGGAGACCGCCGGGTCGTATCGGGCGGAAAGAATCCGATAGACGCGCTCAATGCTTTCCACTTCCGCGCGCGGATTGATCTGAAACAGATCGTAGTAATTGACTGTGGGGGCTGCTGCGACCATCTTATTCGACGGTAGTGCCTTCGCGGTCCGGATGTCGATCCGGGGAAAACCTTAGACGCCCCAGTCCGTCCCTTGGCGCCTACTGGTGCGCTGGCTTGCCCTGCGGCGTCGGCGCTCCGTGCGGGGGCATGCGCGTCATGCCAGCTTCGGTTTTCTCGAACCCGGCCGGAATGTCAAACTTCGATGCATCCACAGAGGTCGACGAAAAGCCGCTTAGCTCGGTACTGGTCTCGATCATCGGCTGGTCATTGCCGCCCGGAGCGCCGGCGGGCATTCCACCCCGAATCGACGAAGTCTGCAGCACCGGAACGCCGTTCGTCTTGGTCAGCGCCTTGGCTGCTTCCTGCATGGTTCTTTGCATCCCAGGAGCCCCCGCCGAGCCCATCTTCTGCGCCATGCGTTGTTGGAATTGACGCACTTCGTCATAGCCCGTCACCATGGGCGCCAGCCAGACATCGGAGTCGATCTGTGAGCCCGAGACCTTCACCGTCATGACCATCTCTTTGGCGGTGACATTTCCAATCACGCGGGTCTTGCCGGTTTCGTGCGAGCTGACATCCACCTTGCCCGCTTCTTCCTTGCCCGCGCCCACCTGCGTCATCATGGCCTTCATTTGGGCGAAGGTCATCACCGAATAGGTTTTCCTTCTGTAGTCCACGTTGGTGATGGTCTCTTTGTCCAGATCGGTAATCTGGCCGTGGTCGGGGCCAATCCGGGCCATGCGGTTGCCTTTGACATAGGTGGCGGACGTCTGTGGCTTCGGGGCTACTCCACCAGCGTGCATCATCATGCCGCCGGTCACTTTGGTCGATTCCTGGTAGCTGAAGTCCGCCAACGCCGTCGTCGCCAGCAAGATCGGCAGACTGGCGGTAAGAAAAATGAGTTTCATCTAACCTCATTGTATTAGACTGGGTGTCGAGCAATTCCATGAAGAAACTCTGCCTGTGTCTGGCTTGCGGCGCATCCGCCTTGTTTGCGCAGTTGACTCAATCCGATACCGTGTTCGCCGGCTTATCGGCGCGCACCCGGCTGCTGGAGTATCAGCAGGCCGGCGGTGACACCAAAGATGTCATGCCGCTGATGAATCAACAGAACTATCGCGCGTTGACGCACGCCATGGTGCTGATGAGCAAGACCCCGTGGACTCCCTCAGCGGAGTTGGCAACGGGCCTGGATTTTGCGATCTCGGCCAAGCTGGTGGGCACGGGAGAATATCTGGCCAGCAGGGCGACCTTCCTTT
>Ga0075015_100000510_pt1 | contig 13618 bp, 12 predicted proteins | sample AleBraG_ABR_2013_FD_71476 | JGI IMG/M metagenome (GOLD analysis project Ga0075015, IMG submission 71476) | Freshwater sediment microbial communities in response to fracking from Pennsylvania, USA - Alex Branch Run_MetaG_ABR_2013 | ecosystem: Environmental > Aquatic > Freshwater > Creek >...
CGTTGATACTAGTCTGCGGTGCCGCCGCCATCCACGACCAGCGTTGTTCCGGTCATGAACGAGGAATCGTCCGAGGCCAGGAACAGCGCGGCTTTCGCGATCTCGTCTGAGGTGCCGATCCGTCCCAGAGGACGATTGCTGCAACCGGCCAGGTAGTCCTCCCATTTCTGGCCGCGCATGCGAGCGTCTTCGGGCAGCATGGGCGTGTCCACGTCGCCCGGGCAGATGCAGTTCACGCGGATTCCCTGGCGTCCGTGGTCGATGGCCATGGCCTTGGTCAGGAGTACGACGCCGCCTTTCGAGGCGCAGTAGGCGATGGCCGCGTCACCGCCCACGATCCCCCATCCCGAACTGTTGTTGATGATCACACCGCTGCGCTGCTCGATCATGGCGGGCAGGGCGAACTTCGACATCAGGAAAGTGCCTTTCAGGTTGATATCGATCTGCAGGTCCCATTCCTCCTCGCTGCAATCCAGCGTGGTATGAGGATAAAAAACGCCAGCGTTGTTGAAGAGGACGTCGAGGCGTCCGAAGGCAGTCACGGTTTCATCGACTGCACGCCGGCATTCAGCGGCCTTGCGCACGTCGGTGCGCAGGAAGATGGCCTGACCGCCTTCTTCGAGGATCTGGGCAGTCACCCCGTGGCCCCGCTTCTCGTTGCGACCGGTGATGGCGATCTTGGCGCCTTCTTTGGCAAACAGGATGGCAGTAGCTGCGCCGATGCCGGAGGTGCCTCCGGTGATGAGAGCGACTTTGTTTAGCAGGCGCATGTGAAATCTTTTCGAACCACGTAGCCCGCCCCCACGCGAGTCGTGGTGCTACGCTGATCCGGCCAAGCCGCCGCCGTCTACCACCAGCGCCGTTCCGGTCACGAACGATGCGGCATCGCTGGCCAGGTACAGTGCGGCTTGGGCGATCTCGTCCGGCTTGCCGACCCGTCCCAGTGGCCTTTTCGTAGCTTCCGCCAGGAACTTATCCTTGGGCTCCCCCAATTGCTGAGCTTCGTTGCGCAGCATGGCCGTGTCGGTGTCGCCGGGGCAGATGCAGTTTACTCGAATATTCTGCGGCCCGTGATCGATCGCCATGGCCTTAGTCAGCAGGACCACCGCACCCTTGGAGGCGCAGTACACCGCCGCTCTCGGTCCTCCGGCGAGACCCCAGCCGGAAGCGGTGTTGATGATGGAGCCTCCGCCAGCCGCCGCCATAATGGGGATCACCTGGCGGCACATCAGAAATATGGATTTTACGTTCACCGCCATGACCCGGTCCCAGTCAGCTTCACTGAGTTCGACGACCGAGGCGCGGCGGATGATTCCGACATTGTTGAACAGGATGTGGATGCCGCCAAAATCACGGACGGCGCGGTCAGTGACGCGCTGGCAGTCCCCCGCACGGGTGACGTCGCCGGGTTCAAAGATGGCGTGACCACCGCGCTGTGTGATTTCGGCGGCTACAGTATTCCCGGCGGATTCATTTATGTCCGTTAGGACCACCGAGGCGCCTTCGCGAGCGAAGAGGAGAGCCGCGGCGCGCCCAATGCCGGAAGCGGCGCCGGTGATGACCGCGGTCTTGCCGCGAAGCGGTTGCTCGTTCATCGGCTGGCCAGGCCCCCCGCAGTTTCCGCGCCGTCAATCGTGTAGACCTGGCCCGTGATGTAGGCCGCGTCGTCGGAGGCCAGGAACGCCAACAGGGCTGCGATCTCTTCCGGCTGGGCGTGGCGTCCCAGCGGAATCTTCCGATTTACCGCGTCCAGCATTTCATCTGTGTATTCGGCGCGCTGCATGGGCGTGAGCACGTATCCCGGCGCGACTGCGCACACCCGAACTTTGGGTGCAAGTTCGAGTGCCATGGACTTGGTCAGCTCGATGACTCCCGCTTTCGTAGCGTTGTAGTCGGCATAAAAGGGGTAGCCCACCAGGCCATTGGTTGACGCAGTCTGCAGAATGACGCCACTGCCGCGCTCCCACATATGCCGGGCGGCGGTCTGCGCCACGTAAAAGACGCCGGTAAGGTTGACCGCCATTACTTTGTCCCATTCTTCGGGAGTGATGTCGAGGAAGTTGTGGCGGATGCTGATGCCGGCATTGTTGATCAACACATCCACGCTGCCCATCAGGCGCACGGCCTCGGCAAAGGCTGTTTGTACTTCTTTCAGGTTGGAGACGTCGGCGTTCACCGTGCCGGCCAACTTCGGGAGCTGCGACTTGATTTGCGCGCGTCCCTTGGCGTCGCAGTCCAGCACGACTACGGTCGACCCTTCGTCCAAAAAGCGGGCGGCAGTTGCCGCGCCGATTCCGCTCGCGCCTCCGGTGATCAGGACGCGCTTGCCCTTGAGTCCTCGCATGGGTCTCCTTGAATTTGCAATGTAGGCGCGGACGTCTCCGCCCGTGCGTGGGCAATCCGAGACGATGGTAAATGATGAATGGCCCCAGCACGAGCGGGGCGCTCGCGCCTACATTTAAATCTTGCCGCCGAACAGGTAGATCAGTTCGATGACCAGGATGACCACGACCATGAGCTCGAGCACGAAGGCGCGGCTCTGATTGAACTGGTCTACCATGAAGCGGTAAAGGTCCTCGGCGGTTTGCAGTTTCTGGTTGACCAGGTCTTTGTAGTCGGGCACGCCGACCTTGGCGGCTGCGAGCTTGTACAGGCGGGCGGAAAACATGTCGCTGAGAAACTTGATGGCATTGTCGGCGCGCTCGGTCAATTCGTTCACGTCGAGCAGGACAGTATGCAGCTTGGTCGCGGCCCTCGCCAGACGCCAGCGAGCCAGCATGCCGGTGCCTTTGTCGAGCGCGGCGTACACGATCGCCAGCTCGCGCGTCAGCAGTTCATCGTAGTGACGGAATTCCAGCAACTGCGAATTGGCGTACTCCAGGAGCTGGATGGCGGTCTCGGCGCCAGCCTCGCTGTCGTACAAAAAGGCAGCGTTCCAGCCGATTACTGCCAGATCATTGGGGTAATAAGAAATGCGGGACTGCAGAATCTCGTTGCGCTCGCCTTCTGAAAGCTGCGCCGTTTCTCCGCGCACGATTTGCGCGATGCGTCCACCCTCTGAAGTGCACAGCTCGGAGGCGGACGGAGAGCTCGCAATCTCCCTCACATGGAAAATAAAGTAGTCCTCACTCAACCATTCCGGATAAGGCTTGATCAGCGCCGGGGCCGCCCGCTCCAGTTTCTGATGCACGATGCGAGAGGCGTGTTTCTCAAAGTCGACGTCCCAGACCCAGCGGCTGCCCATGCGAACCAGCGTGTCCCAGTCGCCGGAAAAAGGCAGCTCGAAGACCACACTCAGCACGCCGTAGTCGTAATACTTGATCTGACCCTCCAGCCGCTCGCCGCTGTCGAGCACCAGAGGCCCAATGGGCTCGACGACCGGTGGGCGCTGGTAGCGAACGTATCCGGGAGCCGGGTGCTTGAAGCTGGGGTGCTCTACCGTGCGCGCGCCAAAGATCTGACGCAGCTCATCGAGCCGGATTTCTTCGCAAACGTCAAACTGGATGAGGACGAGGACAGAACCGCGCAGCGCCGGCTCGACCACGACCTCCGTTGCGCGGTCGGTCTCGGGTGGGTTAAGAAGGATTTCGGAGTCTAGCGCCATAAAAGCCTACTCGCCGCCGGGGTTAGAAGGTGGGAATGTCCCAGCTGTTGTAGCCACTATTGTCCCAGAATCCGGGCAAATTGGGGAGAGACCGGGAAGACATCAGGTAAGATATTGATTATAAGTATTTTAATGTAGGAGCGAGCGTCCTCTGTTGTGCGATCCGGTCATCAGCGGCGACGTGGGGACAGCCGCCCCCCCGGCTGTCCGGCGGAGCAACGCTCCGCTATCGGGCGTCAGGCAAAGGCCGTCGAGCTGCGCTCGACCCGACAGCTGAGGGCGGCTGTCTCCACCACGCGGTCTTTGCTAGCGCCTGCTCTTGAGCCACCACAGGAGGGCCGCACCGGTGGCAACTCCCGCCAGCGCCAGGCCTGAACGCTTCATCGAGCGATCCAGTTCTGCTTGTCTTCTCCTGACATGGGGCGTCTCGGGATAGTCGCCGTCTGGGGCGAGTGGCCGTCTTAGCGCGGTTGCGATCACCTCCGCCAGATGGAGGGAGTGGCGGTTGGTGGATTGGGCGATCTGTTCGCGGCAACTGAAGCCGTCGGCGATGATCAGGCTGTCGGCTGGGGTCTGGCGGACTGCTGGCAGGAGTTCCAGCTCTCCGATCGCCACGGAGAGGTCGTATTTTTCCTCATCGAAGCCGAATGAGCCTGCCATCCCGCAACAACCCGGCGCGGGGGCGCTCCAGTCGATGCCCATTTTCCGGAGAACGGATTCTTCGTCGGTCATTTTCATGAGCGACTTGTGATGGCAATGGCCGTGAACGAGCGCTTTTACGGGGAGATTCGGAAGCTGAAAGTGGGCCGCCTTCTTTTCCAGAAATTCGCTCAGCAGGTACGTTTGCTGGGACAGCTTGTGCGCCCGGGCATCGTCGGGGAACAGATTGATCAGCTCGTCACGAAAGACGGCGGCGCAGCTGGGCTCCAGAACGACGATTGGAATCGCAGCTTCGATTTCCGGGGCGAGCGTGTCCAAAATCTTGAGCAGCAGGCGCTTGGCGCGATCCAACATGCCGAAATCATAGAGAGGGCGTCCGCAGCAAAGAATGGACTCTGGCATGGAAACCCGAAATCCAGCGGCTTCCAGGACCTCTACTGCGGCTTTGGCAGTTTCGGGCAGGAAGTAGTTGTTGAACGTGTCGGGCCACAGCATGACCGGTGCCGCCTCTGGATTTAAAGGCGGCCGGCGCTCGGTCATGCTCCGCTCGAACCAGGCGCGAAAGGTCTCGGGAGCGAAGGCAGGAACGCTGCGCTGTTGCGGCATCCCGGCTGCCAGCTTGGCTATGTCCCGCAGGAAAGGCAGCTGCGTGGCGAGGTTCACCAGCCCGGGCGCTTTCGAGGCGAGCCGCGCCCAGAAGTCGATGTTGGCGAAAGCGTAGTCGCTGCGCGGACGCAGGCGCCCCTCGTGATAGTGCGAGAGGAACTCGGCCTTGTAGGTGGCCAGATCCACGCCCACCGGACAGTCGCTCTTGCAGCCTTTGCAGGAGAGGCAGAGATCGAGGGACTGCTTTACATCCTCGTTGCGCCAGCCGTCGCGGATCACGTCGCCCTTGGCCATCTCCCAGAGCAGGTGGGCGCGACCGCGGGTGGAGTGCTCCTCTTCATGTGTCACGCGCCAACTGGGGCACATGACGCCGCCTTCATCGCGGCGGCATTTCCCTACGCCCACACAACGCAGAGTGGCGTGGGCCAGGCTGCCGTGGTCGTGGGGAAACTGGAAGTGAGTTTCCGGGTCCCACGGTTTGTAGTCTGCGCCCAACCGCAAATTCTCGTCCATGCGATAGGGCTCGACCACTTTGCCCGGGTTCATTTTCCAGGCCGGGTCCCAGATGGCCTTGAATTCGCGAAAGGCGTTGAGCAATTCCGGTCCGAACATTCGCGGCAGCAGTTCGGCTCTTGCCTGGCCGTCTCCGTGCTCGCCGGACAGCGATCCGCCGCAACTGACGACCAGATCGGCGGCGGCTTCCATGAACTGCCGAAACTTGGCAATGCCCTCCTTCGATTGCAGATCGAAGTTGATGCGGTTATGGACGCAGCCGTGGCCAAAGTGTCCGTAGAGCGGGCCGCGATAGTTGAAGCGGCTCATCAGTTGGCGGAGCTCGCGTAAATATTTGCCCAGCTTCTCCGGGGCCACGGCCGAGTCTTCCCAGCCTTCCCAGGACAGGTCCTCGCCGGGGACGTAGGAAATCACGCCCAGGCTGGACTCTCGCACCTCCCATACTCGTCTGATTTGCTCCCGATTCGTGAACAGCCGCATGTGCGGCGGATTCGGGCTTCGGTTCAGGGCTTCCATCAGGCCGGAGGCTTGAGCTTCAGCCGCAGCCAGGGTGTCAGAACCGAATTCTGCCAGCAGCCAGCCGCCTCCTTCGGGCAACAGCGCCAGCCCTTCCGAATTGATGCCACGGCGCCGCGTGTATTCGACCAGCAGGTCGTCAACTCCCTCCAGGCCGATCGGCTTGTGGGCCATAACGTCTGGCACGTGGTCCGCACACTGGTAGATATCGGGATAAGCCATCAGCAGCAGGACCCGCGCCGGCGGGCTTTCCACCAGACGACAGGTGGCCTCAAGGATAGAGACGCAGGTGCCTTCGGATCCGACCAGCGCGCGGGCTACGTCGAAGCCGTTTTCGGGCAGCAGGAAGTTGAGGTTGTAGCCTGAAACCCGCCGGGGAATATTGGGATAATGGTGGCGCACCAGATCGGAATATTGCTCCCGGAGTCTTCTCAGGCCGGTATAGATTTCTCCCCGCCGGCCGCCTTCATGGATGATCTGCTCGAGTTCAACATCGCTGGACTTCCCTACTTTCATTCTCAACCCGTCGTAGGTGAGGATGTCGAGAGCTTCGATGTTGTCGTCGGTCTTTCCCGCCATTACAGAATGCACGCCGCAGGAGTTGTTGCCGATCATGCCGCCGAGGGTGCATCGGTCGTGACTGGCCGGGTCTGGCGCGAAAGTCAGATGATGTTTCTCGGCCGCGTTGCGTAGGTTGTCGAGAACCACTCCGGGCTGCACCCGGGCAGTGCGCTGCTCGGGATCGATTTCTACGATATTGCCCATGTAGCGAGTGAAATCGAGCACCAGGGCCACGTTGCAACATTGGCCGGCAAGCGAGGTTCCGCCACCGCGGCACAGGAGAGGAGCGCCATACTCGCGCGCGAGCGAGACGGCGGCGATCACGTCTTCGGCGTCGCGGGGAAGGACCACGCCGATGGGGACCTGGCGATAGTTGGAGCCGTCGGTTGCATACAGAGCGCGGCTGCTGGAATCAAAACGGACGTCGCCGCGGATGTGACGGCACAAGGCCTGATCCAGCGCGGCCGCATCCACCCCAGAGGTGCGGGCGGCGTTGGCGATCTCCACGTATTTCTCGGACATGATTCTTCAGTTCCCTGGGTCAGAAGCTGTGGGGAGTGTCCGCCCCACACGCAAATGCATACAAAGCCCGTGGTGGGACGGGCGCGGACGCCCGTCGCTCCATCCACATTGTGACATCACGAACGCTCAGTTGTCGGAAGCGTTGCCGCTGACTATCTTGCCGGAGACTTTGGCGATGTGAATTCTGGTCCGGCCGTTCTTGGGCTCGATGTTGATGGAAAGCATGTTTTTCTTGTCGGTGGAAATGATGGCGTAGTGGTCGCCAGACGACGAGACTACGTTGGCGTTGGGAACCTTCGACTTATAAAACTCGGCCACCGCGCTGGCGGGATCGCTGCTCTCAAAATCCGCCGTGGCGGTGTGCATGTTGCCCATGGTCATATCGGAGGTGGTGCCTTTAACGACCTCCGCGCCGGGGTATACATCAATGCCCAGGTTGCGAGCGGCTTCATCGGGATTCGTGGTGGTGTTCACGGTCCCAAAGGGCGTTTCCACGCGCACATTGCCATTGTCATTGTGGACCCGGCTGTGGCTGGCTATTCGATAACCGATAAAGGAGACCGCCGCGATCCCCAGAATGCCGAGCCCTACCACCACGGCGACTACGATCAGGATGATCTTGAGGGCGTTGCTGTTCTTTGGTTGGGTGGGGGCAGAGCCCGCGGGCGCCGTGAAGACCGGCGTGACGGCGGCAGCGCCGGGCTGGGTGGTACCGCACTTGTTGCAAAATCTTGCTCCCCTGTCCAGGGTCGCGCCACAAGAATTACAGAATGCCATCGCATCACCTCGTCCTCAAGCTTCTCTTCACAGACGGCGGAGTATATCGCAAGTCACATCAGCAGGCGGGTTGTGTAGTCCGCCAGGCTTAACCCAAGCAGCAGCACAAGAAAGAAGATCGCAGAAATCACCACGACTTTGACCAGCTTCTCGCTGGTGTATTTGACGTGCATGAAGATCAGAACGACCAACAGCGCCTTCACCGTGGCGATGACCAGGGCCACGACCGTATTGAAGGGACCAAGATCAATGAAGGCAGCGCCGGCGGTCACGCCGGTCAAGACCAGCAGCGTCAGCCAGACGGCGATGTTGGTTTTCGCGGAGACGATGTGTTCAGACATGGCGGTGCTCACTTTTTCCGAGCTCACTTCTTACGATCGATCAGATACAACAACGGAAACAGGTAAATCCAGACAATGTCCACAAAGTGCCAGTACAGGCCGGAGTTTTCAAGCGGCGTGTGATATTCGGGCGTGTACGCACCCTTCCACGCGTGGTAAAGCAGATAGCTGAAAATCCCGACTCCGATGACCATGTGCAGTGCGTGCATGCCGGTCATGGCAAAGTACAGCGAGAAGAAAAGCTGGGCGTGGTGCTGGTCCACCGGCTGGTCAGGATGGCCCGGAAGGCTGCCTTCGAAATTGAATGTGGGGCCGGGGATGTGGTGCTCTTTGAACTTGCTGGTCCACTCGACGCCTTTGATTCCCAAGAAGGCCAATCCCAAAACCAGGGTGAGGGCCAGATAAACCACCTGCTGCTGCCGCTTGCCCACTTGGGCGGCGCTCACCGCCATGACCACGGTCAAGCTGCTGCAGATGAGCACGGCGGTGTTTACCGTACCCAGCGTGATATCCAGAGAGCTGCTGGCGGCGGCGAAGTCGGGGAAATACCAGTAGCGATAAATGAGATAGGCGCAGAACATGCCGCCGAAAAACATGATCTCGGTCGCCAGAAACAGCCACATGCCCAGCGATGACGCCTGGCGCTGCTGCTCCATGTCGACGAAGTGGTGCTTGAGCGCCGGATTGTGATGTTCAACGGCGATCGGGCTATCCGCCACTGCGCGCCTCCTGCGGAGCGGGAATGTTCTCGTAGTCGTAAGCTTCCCAATCGACGACCGGGGCCCGGTCAAAATTGAAAGTTGGAGGCGGTGAAGTCGTCATCCACTCCAGGCCGGAAGCGCCCCAGGGATTGTCGGGAGCAACTTTTCCATAGCGCATGGACCACAGGAAATACACCATCGGAAGAAGATACCCGACCGCGAGAATCGTTGACCCGGCGGTCGAGAGCACGTTCAGCACCTGGAACTCCGGCGGGTACTGCCAGTAGCGGCGCGGCATCCCCAGGTAGCCCAGGATGAACTGCGGGAAGAAGGTCAGGTTGAAACCCAGGAACACGATCACGGCCGCAAGCCTGCCCAGCGATTCGGGATACATGCGGCCTGAAATTTTGGGCCACCAGAAATGCATGCCGGCCAGGTAGCCCATCACCGCTCCTCCCACCATGATGTAGTGGAAGTGGGCCACCACGAAGTAAGTGTCAGTCACGTGAACGTCAATCCCCAACGCGGCCAGGAACAAGCCCGTGAGACCACCCATCAGAAACAGTCCAATGAAACCGAAGGCGTACAGCATGGGGGTCGAAAACGTAATCGAGCCCTTGTACATGGTCGCGGTCCAATTGAAGACCTTGACGGCCGATGGGACGGCAACCAGATAACTGAGAGCCGAGAAAATCAGCGCGGCGTAGAGGGAAATCCCGGCCACAAACATGTGGTGGGCCCACACCAGGAAGCCGAAAACAGCGATGCTGATGCTCGACAGAGCCACGAACTTATAGCCGAAAATGCGTTTGCGCGAGAAGCAGGGCACGATCTCGGTGACCACTCCCATCGAGGGCAGAATCATGATGTAAACCGCGGGATGGGAATAAAACCAGAACAGGTGCTGAAACAGAAGCGGATCGCCGCCGCGCATCGGATCGAAGATCCCGAGGTGGAGGGCGCGCTCGAGAACTACGAGCACGAGTGTGACCGCGATTACCGGCGTCCCCAGCAACTGGATGATGCTGGTCGCGTAGTGTGCCCAGATAAACAGCGGCAAACGATTCCAGGTCATGCCCGGGGCACGCATGCGGTGGATCGTGACCACGAAATTCAGCCCGGTCAGGATCGATGAGAATCCCGAGATGAAGATGGCAAGTCCGGCCTCGATGACCTTGGTGTTACTGAAGGCAGTGCTGAAGGGCGTGTAGAAAGTCCAGCCCGTATCCACGCCGCCGGTGAGCATGCAGTGCAGCATCAGGATGCCGCCTGCAACCAGCAAGTACCAGCTCAGCAGGTTGATGCGCGGAAACGCCAGATCCTTGGCGCCAATCATCAACGGCACCAGGAAATTGCCCAGCACCGCGGGGATCGAGGGAATGAGGAAAAAGAAAATCATTACCTGGCCGTGCATAGTGAAGAGCTTGTTGTACGTGTCAGCTTGTACCAGGTCGCCCGCCGGAGTCAGCAGCTCCAGCCGGATCAGCAGGGCAAAAAATCCTCCAATGAAAAAGAAGAAAGTAATTGTCAGCAGGTAGAGCAGCGCAATGCGCTTGTGGTCGACCGTAAGCAGCCAGGACTTGATGCCATATTCCTGGTTGAGATAATTCTCGCGTTCCGCGGTGATTGCTGCGGTAGCCATTGCTATTGCACCTTGGTTTCCTGCGGTTTCGCGCCCGACGGAACCACCGTCGGACCGCCCGCCGCTCCCGATGGACTCGGGTTCAATGATTTCAAGTATGCCACCAGCGCGTTAAGCTGTTCCTCGCTGACCAGTCCCTGAAACACCGGCATGATGGGCTTGAATCCGCTCACGATTTTCGCGCCCGGCGTCAAAATGGATTCCCGAATGTAGTTCTCATCGGCCGTGACCACGCGTCCGTCTTCCAGTTGCACCGGCTTGCCAAATAATCCGATCAGGGTAGGGCCGCGGCCCTGGGTATCCGAGCGGTGGCAAGTGGAGCAGCCCAGCTGCTGGAAGATATTCTGGCCGTTCGACGCCATCGATCCTGAGGCGGCGCCCCCGCTGAGCCAGGCCTCATATTGTGCCGGTTCCAGGACCACGACTTGCCCAATCATCCCAGAATGCTGCGAGCCGCAATATTCGGCGCAGAACAGATGATAGATTCCCGCCTTGGTGGGACGAAACCAGGCCGTAGTGTAGCGCCCGGGCAGGACATCCTGCTTGATGCGGAAGGCGGGAACGTAGAAGCTGTGGATCACATCCTGCGAGGTCAGGATCATTTTCACGTCCCGACCCACGGGCACGTGCAGTTCGTTGATCTCGCGCTGGCCTTCTTCGTGCTGCAGTTTCCACATCCACTGTTTGGCTACGACGTAGACTTCGGTGGCGCTGCGCGGGGGAGTCCGCTCTTTGAAGTAGATCATCGCGCCCCACAAAAAGATCGAAACGAAGATGAAGAGCGGAATCACCGACCATGTCACTTCCAGCGCGGTAGAGCCCTCAATCTGCTCGGCTAACACGCCTCTGCGGCGGCGATAGCGGACGGCGAACACCACAATCATGGTGAAAATCGCTATGCTCATGACCGCGGACAGAGTGACCAGGAAGATAAAGAGTGCGTCTACGCTCCCGGCTGTCGTCGAGGCTCGTGCGGGCCAAAGTGGAAAAGTATCGTACATGTTCTAGTCGTCAGTCGTCAGTCTTGGTCTGGGGCGGACACTCTTGTCCGCCCCTTTTGACTTGGCTCTCTCGATCGTCGCGCCTTATGCTGCTCGCGATTTGTGACTTCAACTCATCTTGCTGCGTGTTCATTGTGTCCCGATCCAAGACGAATCAGCACGGTCATGAAAATTCCCAGCGCCAGTATGGTCGCCAGGGCGGAGAGTTGCAGGACACGCGAAATGATGGCTCCGTACTTGCCGGTCGTCGGATCGTAGTGATAGCAGTACAGAAGCACCTGGTCTGCCAGCGTGCCGATCTTGTTTTCCGACGCCTGGATCAGCCCCAGACGCAAATCTTTGGGCGCGTACTCGACTCCGTAGTAGTACTGCGCGATCTTGCCGTCCGGGGTCAGCACCATGATTGCGGTGGCGTGCGCGAACTGGCCGGTCTTCGGATCGTACTGGTACTGGAAGCCGGCGGCTTTGGTCAGCGCGTCAATCGATTCCTGCGGGCCGGTCAGAAAGTGCCAGCCATCGGCGGCGCCGGGACGTCCGTAACGCTTCAGGAATTCGGCTTTCTTTTTCGTGGCCAGGTCTGGCGTTTCGTGCGGATCGAAACTTACGGTCAGGACGTCAAATTCTTTTCCTACGTCGAACTTCAGCACCCGCAATGCGCTTTCGAGACCGCTCAGGACCTCGCCGCAAAGCATGGGGCAGTTGTAATAGACCAGGTTGAGGATCATCGGCTTCTTGCCGAAGTAGTCTCCTAGGCGGACCGGTTTGCCGGTTTCATCACGGAAGTTGAGGTCGGGAGGAATCGGTTCGTCCAGATGCTGCTCGATGCCGACGTTCTCGAGGCCAGGCGGGCGCACGTTCGCCGGTGGCGACATGATGCCCTTAGTCATGCCCTGGCCGAGGGCGGGCGCGGACAGCAGCAGGGCGGCGAACATGGTCGTCAGAATTCGTCTCGATTTGTAAGTTATGTCTGGCACCGCTAGTCCTCTTACGGTAAGCCTGCAATCCCCGGTGGAGCAGGCCTTCAGGCCTGCATCAAAGGCCGCATCCTGACAGGCTTTTCGCCCGCGAGGCGGCTAAAGCCGCTATCCAAAAACAGCCCCTTATGCAGCGCTAAAGCGCCACTCCACCCCAAAATCCAAATGCGGCGCAACTTTCTGCCGCTGACCCTTCAAATTACTTCCGCTTCGCAGGCTGTTGACTAGTATCCGAGCTCTGCGCCGCTTCTTTCCCCATGTTCACATCCGACGGCGGAACCACAGCACTCTGCGGCCGGGTGGGGAGTCCCCGCTGCGCCACCAGTGCCATCGCCCGGTCGATGGGAATTCGCACTACGCCGGCCTGCTCGTCGACCCAACCATAACTGTTCAACGTCTGTGCTTCCTGCAGGCGGAAGGCGTTGATCTCTCTGGTTTCGTTCGTTTCAAGGCGCGGCTGGGGAAATTGCTGGATGTCGCCCGGGTTAACGGTTCGCGTGTCCGTCGTCGTCTGCTGCACCAGCGGGTTTTGTGCTGGCTGATGCCGGTTCTCGTATGCGTCGAGGTAGCTGTACAGTCCCTTCAGGGCGATCGCAACCAACACGCAGCCGATGGTCAGGGCCAGCAGGAAGATGAGGATCGGCTTGGTGCCCAGATCCTCGCGCTCAAAGTCCACTTCCTCGTTTTGCCCGTCGATGTGGATGTTGTCACTCATGAAACAAGACTCATCATTCGCTACTCGTGCGCTGCTTCCAGAACTTCTACGGCAAAAACGTCATACGCTGGCACCAACGGCATCGTACTCAAATTACGGAAGAAGTACGCCAGCCAAAGTCCTCCCATCGCAATCGGGACCACAACGTCGAGCCAGGTGACCTTGAATGTAACGGAAAAGTTGGGCTCGATGACCCAAAACAGATCGACGTAACGCATCAGCAGGAGCCACGCCGCCAGCCAGACCAGACGCGTGATATCGCGTTTGAACGGGCGCGAAATCAACATCACGAACGGCACCGCGAAATGGAACAGGACCAGGAACAGGCCAACGGATCCCCAGCCGCCATGCAGACGCCGCATGTACCAGGTAATCTCTTCGGGCAAATTTCCCGCCCAGATGATGAGCCATTGCGAGAACGCGAAGTAGGCCCACACCATGATGAAGGTCAGCATGAATTTTCCGTGATCGTGCACCTGTTCCGG
>Ga0075015_100000511_pt1 | contig 13613 bp, 10 predicted proteins | sample AleBraG_ABR_2013_FD_71476 | JGI IMG/M metagenome (GOLD analysis project Ga0075015, IMG submission 71476) | Freshwater sediment microbial communities in response to fracking from Pennsylvania, USA - Alex Branch Run_MetaG_ABR_2013 | ecosystem: Environmental > Aquatic > Freshwater > Creek >...
GTCCGGCCGCCATGCTCGCGGCGTTGACCACCGTCAAAGGGGCCACCGGCGGCGGCGTCAGCGTCCGAATCCGATTATTCCCGCTGTCGGCGACGTAGATGACTCCGTGGGGATCCACCACCAACCCGCCCGGCGCATTGAGCAGCGCAGCCGTGGCCGGCCCGCCGTCTCCCGCAAATCCGGCGCCCGCCGCTCCAGCGATCGTGGTCCCGCCCAAAAGTACTTGATTGTCCACCGCACTCAGGTATTCCCCGGTCGGCGCGATCGCCACCGCCCGCAGGTTCCCTTCGCTTACCGCCACTGAGACGAGCACGCCCGCTGCGGTCTTCTTCAGAATTCCGGTGGACGTCGCAATCAGCAACGCGCCATCCTGGTCGAAAGCCAATCCCACCGCCAGCTGCGTCGTCGACACGGTGGAAACGGCCGTTCCGGTCACCTCCAACACGCGGCCGGTGTCGGCGATATAGAGCGTTCCGGCGGAATCCATGGCGATTGCTCGCGGCGCGCTCAGCCCGTCCACCGCAGTGGTCACGACTCCTGCCGGGTTCAGTTTGACGACGCGGTGATTGCCCGCATCTGCGATATACAAATTACTTTGCGCATCCAGCGCCAGCCCCACTGGATGATTCAGCACGGTGGAATCCAACACTGTCTCCATTAGCCCGGCGGAGGAAACGCCCCGGACCCGGTTATTCAGCGTATCGGCGATGTAAAGTGTGCCAGCCGCATCCAGCGCCAGAGCGGTAGGCCCGTTCAATCGAGCCGAAGCCGCCGGCCCGCCATCGCCGCCATAGCCGGGATCGGCGCCGCTGCCGGCAATCACCGTCAGCAGCCCTCTGGCTCCGATCTTCTCTACCTGCCGGGCGGTGATGTAGTAGACGTTCCCGGCGGAGTCCAGCGCCACATCCTGCACTCCGCCGAAGGTGCCAACCGCCGTCGCTAGGGTGCCTAGATAGTTAGCCGCCACCACGTAGACCGTGGTACCCACCGCCGTCACCGCCACTGGACTGCCCACACTCATGGCGGACGTGATCACGCCCTTTACGACCTTCCGTATCCGGTTGTTCCCGCTGTCGGCGATGTACAGCGCTCCCGAGGCGTCCACGGCCAACCCTGCCGGCGCATTCAATTGAGCCGATGCGGCCGGGCCAGTGTCGCCGGAAAAGCCGGCCTTGCCGGTCCCGGCCACGACACTCAACACTCCCGTGGCCGAGTAGCGCAGCACCTGGTGATTACCGAAATCGGAGATCAGCAGCGATCCATCCACATCGAATGCCAGGTTCCGGGGCGCGCTCAGCCCCTTGCCGATCAGCACAGTGAGTGTCCCATCCAGGTTGACCCGCCGTACGCATTGATTGCCCAGATCTGCGATGTACAACCGGCCGGAGGAGTCAACCGCAATGCCGTACGGGCGATTCAGTCCAGTGGAAGCGACGGTGCGAATCGTGCCATCCGGAGCGATCTTCCGCACATAGTTGTTGCCGGCGTCACTCACAAACACGTTGCCTTGCAGGTCCACCGCCAGTCCTTGATTTTGTACAAAAATTGCCGAGGCGGCCGCTCCTCCTTCCACCAGGGGGTCGGAACCGGCAAAGGTGTTGATAGTGTAGGCGCTCGGCTGCGCATGCAAGGCCGCCAGCACGACGATCCAGAAGAGAGAACGCACTACTAAGCCCTCAAGGACTACAGTGCGTTCTCTATGTAAAATTCTCACGGAATACCGATGGCATCAGTATGAGGACCTCGTCCTTGTTGATCCTGCTGATGTTGCTCTCGGATGCGGGTGAAGCGCAGAATCTGCGCTGGAGAACCATGCGGGCGGATCGCACGGCGGTGGTGACCCCGTTAGGCGACCCAGGACCGCGAAAAACGCTGCTGCGTTCGCATTTCCTGATCCAGTACGCCCGGCCGATTTCTTCCGATCAATTGCAAGCCCTCAGCGTGCTGGGTATCGACGTTCTAGGCTACGTGCCCGACAACGGCCTGCTGGTCACTGCTCCGGACGGGGTCGACTTGGCCGCGCTCGGCCTACGCTGGTACGGCCGCCTGCTGCCCGAGGAAAAATTAAGCCCGCGGCTGAGCTTGGCTAGCGAGGTACCCGCGTGGCTTGTCATCGAGTTCTATGACGATGTGCCCATCTCCGATGCCCGGGTGATCGCGCTTTCCAACAATCTGACTTTGAGAGATCACCCAGCGCTTTTGCCTCATCATCTGCTGGCCTTTGGCACGGTAGCTCAGTTCCGGAGTCTGGCGTCATGGGACGAGGTCGAGTACATCTTTCCTGCTTCCGATGGGTTGATCCGGGGCGGAATTGCCTACCCATGCGCGGGGGCAGAAACGACCGCCGGAAGCGTTCCGCAGTCCGTTCCAACGATGGGAGATGGCTGGGATGGCGCCGGCTTGGGCAGTGCGGCTCTGTTCTACGCTTTCAAGAACAACAGCGCGCAACTTCCGGCCGATTCCGCGCAATCGGAAATCGCCCGCGCCTTTGCTGAATGGAGCAAAGTCGCGAAAATTTCCTTTACTCCGAGCACCAATACCGGCGCGGCGAAAACCATCGCCATCCTCTTTGCCCCCGGCGACCATGGCGATGGCTATCCCTTCGATGGGCCAGGGGGAGTTCTCGCCCATACCTTCTACCCGGCCCCGCTCAATCCCGAGCCGATTGCCGGAGACATGCACTTTGACGACTCCGAAAACTGGCACACCGGGATCGACGTCGACCTGTTTAGCGTGGCCTTGCATGAAACCGGCCACGCCCTCGGTTTGGGGCATTCCGACGATCCGAATGATGTGATGTACCCTTACTACAAACAAGTCACCACCCTGGCGGCCGGTGACACCCAGGCCATTCTGACGCTCTATGCCGCGCAGGATGGAGCCGGCCAAACTCCGGCGCCGCCCGCACCACCGACGCCCCCCGTGTCGAGTGCGCCCACCATCACGATCCAATCCCCCGTGTCTTCTTCGACTTACTCGACGACGGCCTCCACGATCACGTTGTCCGGCACCGCCTACGACGCCGGCGGAGTGGCCAAGGTCACCTGGAGTAATTCCGCGGGAGAAACCGGCGCTGCGACCGGAGGCGCTACCTGGACCGCCGGGCCAATTCCCTTACAGCCAGGCACAAATACGCTCACCGTCACCGTTTATGGGCAAGACGCCAAAACGCAGACTGCTCAATTGCAGGTGACCTATACCGCGCCGCCGGTGTCCTTTACGCCGGACACTACCCCGCCGTCCCTGCAAATCACATCGCCTGCCGGGACAACCGTGTACACCGCACAGACCAGCATTGTGATCAGCGGGACCGCTTCCGACAATGTAGGGGTTGCCTTGGTCGCCTGGAGCGGTTCCACCACAGGTGCCGGTGTGGCTAACGGTACGACGAAGTGGTCTACTCCGTCCATCGCTTTGATGACTGGCTTAAACACCATCACCATCACCGCCAAAGACGCCGCCGGAAATAGTTCCTGGCGCGCGGTTCAGGTTATCCGCCGGCCAATAACCGTTCCAGGCGGGACCCATTGACCAGAATCGTCTCGTCGCGTTCCGGGCCGGTGGAAATGCAACCCACTTCCACCCCGGTCTGCGCGCTGAGAAATTTCAGATAGTCGCGCGCCTTCGGCGGCAAATCCTGCTCCCGCCGCAGGCCGCGAGTCTGCGATTGCCATCCCGGCAGCGTCTCGTACACCGGCTCCAGTTGCTCCACTTCGTTGAACGTTGCCGGCATTTCGTTGCCCTGCCGGTACCCCACGCAAACCGGAATCTTCTCAAACTGGTCCAGCACATCCAGCTTGGTGATGATCAGACTGTCAAAGCCATTGATCATGGACGTGTAGCGCAGCAGCGGCGCATCGAACCACCCGCAACGCCGGGGCCGTCCCGTGACGGCGCCAAATTCGTTGCCGGCTATTCGGATGCGCTCGCCTTCCTCGTTGTTCAACTCCGTCGGGAACGGACCTCCGCCCACCCGCGTGGTATAGGCCTTGGAAACGCCAAGAATTCCGTGGATCGCCGTCGGCGGCACACCCGCTCCGGTGCAAGCTCCTCCCGAGGTCGTGCTGGAAGAAGTCACAAACGGATAGGTCCCATGGTCGACGTCCAGCATCGCTCCCTGAGCGCCTTCAAACAGAATCCGCTTGCCGGCCCGCCAGGCGTCGTTCAGCAGTTGGGCCGTGTCGCACACCATCGGCCGGATCGCATCCGCAAAACCCAGATACTGCTGCCGGATCGCCGCGTAGTCGATCTTCTCCTCGATCCCAAACGTCTGCGCCAAGAGTTGTTTGTCCTCGGCCAGAACATCGTACATGGCGCAGAACGCGGCCGGCTGATACAGATCCGCTACCCGGATACCGCGCCGCCCGATCTTGTCCTCGTAGCAGGGCCCAATCCCGCGCGAAGTAGTCCCGATGGCGATGCGATCCTTGCGTCCTTCCGACATCTTCTCCACAATCCGATGGAACGGAAAGATCACGTGCGCCCGGTTGCTGATCGCCAGATTCTTGCGGACATCAATCCCCGCGCCCTCCAGATACCGTATCTCAGTCAGCAGCGCTTCCGGATCCAGCACCACGCCGTTTCCAATCACGGCTTGAATACCCCCGCGCAAAATGCCGCTGGGAATCAGCTTCAGGACGAATTTCTTCTCTCCAATAAATACGGTGTGTCCCGCGTTATGTCCACCCTGGTACCGGGCCACGATGGAGAAGTTCCCTGAGAAGAGATCCACCACTTTGCCCTTACCCTCGTCGCCCCACTGCGCCCCCAGCACAATTAAGTTGCTCATTGTTCCAAGTCATTTGTAGCACAAGCGGGTTTCGGCGGACCATCGGGTCGCGGCGAGGCGGATTCCCCTGCATGTACCGATTCCAACCGAACGTAGAGCCGTTTGTTGATGCGGCCCTTGTTCTCAGTGCGAAAGATCGAAAATCGTCCGAGTTCTTTAGTCCCGCTGACGTGCGTTCCTCCGCAGGCCTGTTCGTCGAATCCCTCGATCGCCACCACTCGCACCAAGCCTTCTACCGCCGGCGGTTTCACCTCCAAGGTTCTCAGCAAGTCTGGCCGCTTGGCGAACTCTGCCTCCGGCAAATGGAAGGACCGTAGGGAGTGGTTCGCTTCAATCACGGCATTCACTTTCGCTTCAAGGTCTCCGCAGAGCACCGGCGTAAAGCCGTCCCACCTAAAATCGATCCGCGAATACCCGGTTCCAATCTGCGCGCCGGTGATCCAGGCCGCGTGATCCCGCAAAGCGATCGTATTCAGGATGTGCAGCACCGTGTGATAGCGCGAAAACACAATCCGTCTTTCCCGATTCACCGCGAGCCGCACGGTTGTTCCGGGCAGATTCGCTGGTAGGCTTCCTTTAGCCGCATGCCAAATGCAGCCCTCGGAGTCTTCCTGAACGGAAGCAATACCCAGAATGTTTCCATCGCTCAATATAACGCTGCCATCGTCAGGTGGCTGCCCGCCGCCGCCGGGATAAAAGCAAGTGCGATCACAAGCGAAGGCGTTCTCCTGGATCGCCAGCAGTTGGGCATTCGCCTCCAGGCAGTGGTCGTCCTGATAGAGTTTGATCGTCACTCAACGTGCCGCATTGACGGCGGGCGGGATCCATGAGCCGTCCAGAATCGCATCCATCGGCCAATATAGGCGAATCATGAGGCTGAACGTCTGCGCGGGCGCGGGCAGCCAATTGTTCTCCCGTTCCGGACCGGGCGAATCGTGCTGGATGTACAGATCCAGCGAGCCGTCAGCGTTGTACTTCAGCCGGTCCCGGTCGCCGATGGAGAACCGCTCGATCGGGTTCGGCACAAAGAATCCATCGTCGTTGTACATCGCCAAGGACCAGAAGGCGCGCACCGGAGGAAGCTGCGCTTTGTCAAAATGCAGGACGAACTTCCTCGATCCTTGCAGCCGGTTCCCCGCGGCATCCTGATAGCAGGATAGGTAGACGGCATCTTCGGGCGGATTGTCGCCCAAACCAATGCGCGCCACCGCGGCGCGTGCCACATAGTTGGTCCCATAGCGGCCGACAAATTTGGTGAGTGTGGACCAACCGGTCTTTCCGGGAGGCGCGCGGCGCTTCTCCAGATTCGCCAGCAACTCTTTCGCGGCATTCACCCCCTCTTCAAAGGCCGGGTTGGGCTTGCGTTCGAGTCCCGGGCCGATGCCCAGTTGCGCCAGTTTGGCGACCATCGGTTCGTCGCCGGCGTGCGGAGGGTTTTTCTCCAGCAGCGCCGTGAACTCGGCAAAGAACTCGCCGCTGCTCATGCGCGCTACGGCCACGGAGGGCGGTACAAACGCGGCATTTTCCTGCGCTGGCCGCGGCCGGTTTGGCGGCTGGCGCAGGCCATCCGGATAGCGGCTCAGCGGCATTAACTCATATTGCCGTTGAATCGCGTGAACGTTTTCGTAATCGGTGGCGCTGTTGGTCTGGGTTCGCCCCAGCAGCCACGCCATGTTGGTGGGGCAATCGATGCGCTGGGCTTTGGCCGGCAACGTTCCTTTCCAGCCTGGCCCGGCAATCGCAAACCAACCCTCACCGGTGCCGGTCGTGCGCTTGCCCGGCACTTGCACGGTCTCTGTCCAGGCATCCAGCAACTGCATCAGATAGTAGCGGCCGTGCGTGTCGGGAACATGCAGCAGCACCGGTTCGTTCGACAAGTCGAGCCACGCCGTTGAATACAGCGTGTCGGCATTGGGCCGGATCACCTGCCGGAAGCGCTCATCAGGAAATTTCTGCAGATTGGTAAACCAGTTGTCGCCCACGGTGACCGTGGCCGCGCGGCGGGTCATTTCCATCAGCACCAGTGGATAGGCGTACAAGTAGGCTTCCTGCGCCTCGGCGCGAATCTGCACCGCCGGCGCCGGCGATTGCGCCAGCGCTGGCGCCAGGGCCAACAGCACTGCGAGACGTTTCATCACTGTGCGCTTCTTATATCAAATCGTGCCGTGCCAGCGCAAACCCTCGTCAACTTGTGCTACAGAGAACAACATGAAGAGCTATCGGAAAGAACTCTGGTTTGAGGTTCCCGCACGCCGCGGATTCGTGAACATCACTGGCCAGGTCGAGCAATGCCTGGCGGAGAGTGAAGTCCGGGAAGGCCTGGCGCTGGTCAATGCCATGCATATTACCGCTTCCGTGTTCATTAATGACAATGAATCCGGGTTGCACCAGGATTACGAGAAGTGGCTGGAAGAATTGGCTCCCCACGAGCCGGTTTCTCAATATCGCCACAACCGGACGGGCGAAGACAATGCCGATGCTCATTTGAAACGCCAGATCATGGGACGGGAGGTTGTCGTAGCGATTACACAGAACCACCTCGATTTCGGCCCTTGGGAGCAGATTTTTTACGGCGAATTCGACGGGCGACGCAAAAAACGGGTGCTGGTGAAAATCATTGGCGAATGATACTTGACAATTCGCTTGATTTATGGGCAAACCATGATATCGTTGATCATCCGTATTTGAAAAGCCAGTCAGGGGTAAGCGAGAAGGCAACCAGCTTGAACTGTCAGCTAAACTTCACTCGCGTCTTGGTCGATAAGACGTATGGGACTGTCGGTCGTGAAGTACTGTTGACCGGAGATCTGGATGAACTGGCTGAGAGGATCAATTCGCCGCGTGCAGCAGCAAGCCCAATCTGCTCTTAGCTTTACGTTCATGGCGGCAGCCAGCGTGGAGACCGCGCAAGATCTGGCCGCCGCCAAGCCTCGGACTCTCCCGTTGCGGGCTCGCCTCTACATCACTGCCATGTTTCTGGCTGCTTGCTACTGTCTGACGCAGGCATTTGAGGTTTGGAAACCCGAGCTGACCGTCCGGTTTGTGCTGTTTGTAGCGGTAGCGCTGGCCAGTTCCGGCATGAAAGTTCGTCCTCCGGGCGTCACCGGAAATATCTCGGTCAATTACGTTTTCACGCTGCTGGGTCTGCTGGAGTTTCAACTCGCAGAGACCATCATCTTGGCGGCCTTAGGCGCGGCGGCGCAGACCGTTTGGCGGTCCCGGAAGAACAGGTGCTTGCATCTGCTGTTCAATGTGTCGTGCATTGTAGTTACCGTGTGGGCGGCTGCCTTTACGCTGAAGTTGCCACTGTTCGAGACCTGGAAAGAAGGCCCCCTGTTGCGCTTGACCCTGGCGGGCAGCGTCTATTTCGTGGTCAACACACTGCTGGTGTCGGTCATCATCGCCCTGGCGGAGCGGGCCAGCATCCGGAACATTTGGCGGGAGTTTTACAACTGGCTGTTTTCCTACTATCTGCTGGGCGTTTCCCTGGCGGAAATGGTGCATCTCTCCATGGCGCAGTTGGGCTGGACGTTCGCCGCGGCCTTGCTGCCAATCCTATACTTGATTTTCCGCTCGTACCGGCTCTATTTTTCCAAACTGCAACAGGAAAAGTCGCATGCCGAAAGTATGGCGTCCCTGCACGTCCGCACGATTGAAGCACTGGCCATGGCCATTGAAGCCAAGGACGAATGCACTCATGAACATCTGCGGCGTGTACAGATCTATTCTCTCGCCGTGGCCAACCACCTCGGCCTCGACGAAGAACAGATGCAGGCGCTGCAGGCCGCCTCCATTCTCCACGACATCGGCAAACTCGCCGTACCGGACTACATCATCTCCAAACCTGGAAAACTCACTCCCGAAGAGTTCGAGAAAATGAAAGTCCATACTGTGGTGGGCGCGGCGATCCTCGAGCAAGTGGGATTCCCTTATGCCGTCCCCCCCATTGTTCGATCCCATCACGAAAGATGGGATGGGACGGGGTACCCGGATGGATTGCGCGGCGAGCAGATTCCCATCGGCGCCCGGATCCTCACGGCCGTAGACTGCCTGGACGCTCTGGCAACCGACCGCCAATACCGGCGCGCGTTGCCGCTGGACGAGGCGATGGGCTACATCGCCGGATTGGCCGGTAAACAGTTTGATCCCCGGGTGGTTGAGGTCCTGAAAGAGCACTATCTGGAATTTGAGGCCGCCACCCGTTCGGCGCCGCTCCGGGAAACCAAAATCGACAAGAAGCTGGTAATCAGCCGCGGCAACGCGCCCGCGGCCGGTTTCGAAAAAGACAGCGAAACCGCGAACGCACAGCCGGTCACTCCCGAGACTTTTATTGGATCCATTGCTTCCGCCCGCCAGGAAGTACAGACCATTCTGGAAATCACCCACGATCTGAGCGCGTCGTTGCGCTTGGAAGAGACGCTCTCCATCGTCGCCGAGCGGCTGCGCCTGTTGGTCCCCTTTGACTGCATTGCCGTTTATATTCGCGAGGGCGACGTCCTCATACCGAAATACGCCAACGGCGACAATAGCCGCGTGTTTGCCTCGCTCGCAATTCCCGTCGGCCAAGGCCTCTCCGGTTGGGTAGTAGAGAACGACAAGCCGATTATCAACGGCAACCCGTCGGTTGAGCCCGGATATCTCGACGACCCCCGGAAGTTCAGTTTGCTCGGCGCTGCGCTGTCCGTGCCGCTGGGAGAAGGCGCCGAAGCGCTCAGCGGGGCTCTCACTTTGTATCGCGCGGAGCGGGATTCCTATACCCGCGATCATCTGCGCGTTCTGCTGGCCGTGACTCCAAAAATTTCGAGAGCTATCGAGGCCTCCCAGCGTTTACAGCACGCCGAATTCCAGGCAAATACCGACGCTCTCACCTCGCTGCCCAACGCGCGCGGGCTCTATCTGCATCTGGAGAACGAGCTGGAACGGGCAAAAACCCAAGTGGAACGCTTTGCGCTGCTGGTTTGCGACCTCGACGGATTTAAGTCCATCAACGACCGCTTTGGCCACCTGACCGGAAACGAATTGCTCAAGCGCGTGGCGCTCATTCTCCAGAACAATTGCCGGGATGCCGACTATGTTGCCCGGATGGGTGGAGACGAGTTCGTGCTCGTCTTCTCCGGCGCCCGCCAAGACGAACTGGATTCCCGCATCGAGAATCTGGATCGCCTGATTCGCCGCGCCTGCCGCGATCTGTGCGACCAAGAGCATGTCGGCCTCAGCGTGGGCGTGGCCTGCTACCCCGAGCATGGCTCCGGCCCTGAGACGCTGCTTTCTTACGCCGACAGCGAAATGTATCGAGTCAAGCGAACCCGCAAGAATACCGACCAGTCGTTGAAACTGGTCAAGGTCGGTTAACGAGATCGGCCTCCTAGTGTTTCGTAAAACGCGGACTGGCCGCAAGCCCACCTGGATGGCGAGATGGGGGCCCGTCATGCTGCGGACAAAACTGAATCCAGCAGCATTTAGGCTTTGCCGCAACCGTATCTCGCCTTCAGGCGTCAGCAGAGAGTAACGCGGCTGGCGCGGTAGCCTCAAGAGTATGCCTGCCACGGACTGGGGTTGGCTGATTACCGCCGACGAATTGAAAAAATGGATTTTTTTCGAGACGGCGGATATGTTTGCCGTCAACAAACCACCATTAGTGGTGTGCCATCCTTCCAAGAAAGGTCCGTGGTCCAGTTTGATCGGAGCTTGCCGGGAGTATTACGGACTTCCCCGCTTACATATGCCATCCCGGCTGGATCGGGAGACTAGCGGAGTGGTGGTCTTCGCCAAGAACGTGGAGACCGCCTCCCGCCTGCAACGGGCCATCGCCGAACGGCGCGTGCAGAAAATCTACCGGGCGATTCTGCATGGCGAGTTGCACCAGCGTGTTGTGGTGGATCAGCCGATCTCAAGAGACACCAGTTCGGAGTATCATACGCGGCAATGTGTGTCGGCCACGGGGGGCCGGGCTGCGCAGACCGAGTTTGTCCCGCTGGCAGTCGGAGGCGGGTACACGCTGGCCGAAATCCGCCCCTTGACCGGCCGCTTGCATCAGATCCGGGTGCATGCAGCTTGGCTGGGCCATCCAGTGGCGGGAGATAAGTTATATCCGGATGCGAGCTTGATGCTCGAGTTTGTCAGCCAGGGATTCACGCCGCGTCTGTTGGCTGCCCTTCCCTTGCCCCGGCATGCCCTCCACGCTTGCACCCTGGTTTTCGAAACTGAGACGGGAAGCGAGCGTTTTGAAGCCCCGCTGGCCCAAGATTTGGTGGAGTTTTGTCGCGGACGAATCCCCGGGGTATGAACAAGCATCAAAGTAGATTTCAAGTTGCAAATTGAATACGGCATATGACTTCGCCCGTGCGTAGGCATTTCCAAAGCCTGGGATTGGGGCTCGTCGCCGCCCTGTGCGGCGGAATCCTGCGCCTAGCGCTGATTCCCGTCCTGGGCCCGGTGGCTCCCGGCTTAGCCTTCGTGCCTTTTGTGATCGCCGCGGCGTGGTTTGGTGGCACGGGAGCCGGCTTGGTGGCCATTATCTCCGGCTACGCCTTGGCGCGGGCGTTCTTCGGCGTCCCCGCTCTGGATAGCATTTGGGCGGAAGGACTGAGGGAATTTCTGTTCCTGGCCGTCGGCTGGACCATAAGCTGGCTCACGGATTCCCTGCGTCAAGCCAGAGTGCGCGGCGAACAGGACCGGCGCCGCGCAGCCACGATTCTGGCCAGCGTGACCGATGGGCTCATCGGCCTGGATGCCGAGTTCCGGCTGACTTACTTGAACCCCGCCGCGGAAAGTCTGGTATTCCGTTCCTGCGGAGACCCCTTGGGTGAGCCGCTGCAAAGCAAGCTGCGGCCCGCCATGCAACAACGCGCCAAGCTGTCCTTCGAGTATCGCGACCAGAAATCCAACCGGTGGCTGGAGGTGCATGCCTATCCGGACGAACTGGGAGGTTTGTCTGTGTTGCTGCGGGATATCAGCGAACGCAAACAGACGGAACAATCCATGGCCGAGACCAATCGGGCGCTGGAGCGCAGTAACAGCGAGTTGCAGCAGTTCGCTTACGTTGCCGCCCACGACCTGCGGGAACCCCTGCGCAACCTGATGAGCTACAGCGAGCTCATTACTCAGCGCTATGGCGCCGTGTTGGGACCGGACGGCCGCGATCTGCTGAGCTTTGCCGTTGGGGGGGCGCGGCGAATGCAGGCCCTGGTGGACGATTTGCTGACTTATTGCCAGGTTGTCGCCCACGGCCAGGACGATCGATATCCTGACGTGGACTGCGATGCGGTGCTCAGCTTCCTGCTCGGCAGTTTTTCACCCCTGCTGGCCCAGTGCGGCGGCCAGATTAGCTGGAGCCAACTGCCGCGGCTACACGTATCTGAGTCGCAGGTGATGCAGCTTTTTCAGAATTTGATCGGCAACGCGCTCAAATACCGGAGTGACCAACCTCTCCGGGTAAACATTTCAGCGGTGCACCAGGGCGAGGATTGGGTGTTTTCCATCCAGGACAATGGTATCGGCATCGCGCCGCGGCATCAGGAAGAGATTTTCGGCCTATTCCGGCGACTGCATGGACAGAATATTCCCGGAACTGGCCTTGGCCTGGCTATCTGTAAACGCATCGTGGAGCACTATGGCGGCAGGATTTGGGTGACCGGGCAAGAAGGGCAAGGCGCCGCCTTTCACTTCACCATTCCCGAGTCCCGAGTGGAAGCAACTTCACCCGTGGCTCAGGCCGCGGCTCACTTCAGATGAACATCTCTTCGTCGCTGGTAGCTTCAGCCACGTTTGGGCGGTTGCCTCGCGCCAGATAAGCAAACGCGGTCTTGATGCCGACGGCGATTCCGTTGATCTCGCGCAGAGGCTTGAGAATTCCTGCGTTCACAGCCACCACCGTCTCGTGAGTGCGGCTCAGCGTGTCGTCCATCACCATGTCTACCCGTTCCAACTGCACTTTGGCCCGCCTGGTGGCGTCGTTCACCACGTCTTCCACTTTGCGCATCTGGGCGCGCGTGGAATCCAGAATGTCGTTGGCTTTGCCGGTCATCTCGACCAATTGGAGGTGGCTATGATCGACCGTTGTCCGGGCCGATTCCACGAGCGCCTCCACTTTGGGAAGCAAGGGCATGACGCGGCCCTGCATGGCCCGCGTCGCCCTATACATACCGAATAGCATCCCTGCCTGGATGCACAAGGCAATGGCCGCAATAATCACGAAAATCGTTGTTACTACAATCCAGGCATTGGCATCCATAGCGGGAATCTACACTCCCTCGGAACCGGCGGCGTGCGCCGTCGCATGAGCGGGAACCTGGCTAATCGCCTCCCGGTAGGCCTGTTTGCCGGCGTCGACAGCGGACGCCAGATGATCGCGTTTCTTGGCGATTTTGGTCCGCCCGCGATCCACCAGGTCGCTGGCGCCTTCGCGCAGATCTTCACTGCGTTTACGGAGATACTCCTTGCCTTCGTCGGCTTTGCTCAACAGCAGGTCACGGGTCTCATCGCCGCTCTTGGGCGCAAATAACATCCCAACGGCGACACCCACGCCAATTCCGAGAAAGAAGAACGCGAATCTGTTATCGTTTCCCATACTCCTCCTTTTCCACCTTCTAGCATACCTGGAACCGCACTCGCCTGATAGACTGCTGCCACGGTGCCTTGGTTTCGATCATAATAACGTTGGCATGAGAGCAGCACGCAAACCAAAAACACTGGACGAGAACGAGCTATTCGACTACGCCGCGTCCAGCCTGGGAAGGCGGGCGCACTCGCTGGGCGAACTGCGCGACAAGTTGCGCCGCCGATGCGCCGCGCTAACCGACGTCGATGCGGTGATCCGCCGCTT
>Ga0075015_100000514_pt1 | contig 13545 bp, 12 predicted proteins | sample AleBraG_ABR_2013_FD_71476 | JGI IMG/M metagenome (GOLD analysis project Ga0075015, IMG submission 71476) | Freshwater sediment microbial communities in response to fracking from Pennsylvania, USA - Alex Branch Run_MetaG_ABR_2013 | ecosystem: Environmental > Aquatic > Freshwater > Creek >...
CCCAGCGGCACCTGGGCGACGATCTCGTCCCGCCGCTCGGGCGTCAGCACCGCGGTCATGTCGGTGTCCACGAAGCCTGGCGCCACCACGTTGGCGGTGATCGAGCGTGACCCCAGCTCCCGCGCGAGCGAGCGGGCCAGCCCCACCAGACCGGCCTTGGACGCGGCGTAGTTCGCCTGGCCCGCCGAACCGGTCAGCCCCACCACCGACGACACGAAGATCAGCCGGCCGCGACGGGCCCGCAGCATGGACTTGCTGGCCCGCTTGGCGACCCGGAACGCCCCACCCAGGTTGGTGTCCAGCACAGTGGACCAGTCCTGCTCCGACATCCGCAGCAGCAGCGTGTCATGGGTGATCCCGGCGTTGGCCACCAGCACCTCGACCGGCCCGTTGCGGGCCTCGACTGCCGTGAAGGCCTCCTCCACCGACGCCGGGTCGGTGACCTCGCAAGCCACCGCGAACAGCCCGTCCGGTGCCTGACCCGAACGAGACGTGACCGCGACGTCGTCACCGGCGTCGGTGAACGCGCGGGCGATGGCCAGACCGATGCCCCGGCTGCCACCGGTGACCAGTACCGAGCGTCCCACGTCTGCCTCCGCGTCGAGCCGGCGCACCCACGGCGCCAGATGTGTCGGCCGACGCTAGCGCAACCGCCGCCGCTGCCGGTCCCCGCACTAGGGTCGCAGGATGCGAGCCATCCAGATCAGCCGGTTCGGCGGCCCCGAGGTCCTCGAGCTCGTCGACCTCCCCGACCCTTCGCCCACCGAGCACCTGGCCGTGCTCGAAGTCCACACCGCGGGAGTCAACTACGCCGACACCCACCAGACCGACGACTCCTACCTGTCGCGCACCAGCCTGCCCACAACACCCGGATCCGAGGTGGTCGGCACCCTCGACGGGCGTCGCGTCGCCGCGTTCACCGCATCAGGCGGGTACGCCGAGAAGACCCTCGTCCACCCACCATCGGCCTTCGACCTACCGGACACGGTCACCGATGCGCAAGCGCTGTCGCTGATGGTGCAGGGCCTGACCGCCTGGCACCTGCTGCGCACCTGCACCCACCTTGCCGCCGGTGAGGCGGTGGTGGTGCACGCCGCCGCCGGCGGCGTCGGCACCCTGGCCATCCAGCTGGCCAAAGCGTGGGGCGCCGGCACCGTGATCGCCGTCGCCTCCACCCAGGACAAGCTGGACCTCGCTGCCAGCCTCGGCGCCGACGCCGGGGTGCTCGCCGGCGAGCCCGAGCTGAAGGCGGCCCTCGAGGCGGCCAACGGGGGCCGCAAGGTGGACGTGGTGCTGGAGATGGTCGGCGGACCCACTTTCGACGCGTCGCTGGCGGCGCTGGCCCCGTTCGGGCGGCTGGCCACCTTCGGGATGGCCTCACGCACGCCCCCGAAGCCGATCACAGCTGGCGAGCTGATGTCGCACAGCCGGGCGGTCGTCGGGTTCTGGCTCGCCCACTGCTTCAACAAGCCGTCGATGCTGGCGCCGCAGATGGCCGAGCTGCTGGCCCTGGTGGAGTCCGGCCGGCTCAACCCGGTCCTGGGCGGCACCTACCCGCTGGGGCAGGCCCGCCAGGCCCACGAGGCGCTGCGCAGCAGGCACAGCGTCGGCAAGATCGTGCTCGACGCTCGGTCCTAGCCGCCGCTGCGGCACCCACCGGCAGCTGGTCCCGGCGGCACCTGCCACCGATCCGGCGGCCTCAGCGGGCCGAGGGCTGTCCGCCGGCCGGTGGGGTCCGGGCCATGGCGCGGCGGCGTGCGATCAGGACCAGACCTGCGAGGGTCCCTGCCGCGCACAACGCGCCGGCGCCCAGCTCTGGCCCCGGGTCCGGCTGGCCCGGCGCGGCCAGGAACATCACCACAGTCGTCCCAGCCCCGAGCAACACGAGCAGCCACAGCACTGTGGTCCGGATCATCGGCCCGCTGGCCCCGGACCTGCGCCGGGTGCAGTGGACCAGCCACAGCCGGGCCGTCAGCGCGATGACCACCGCGCTGCCGGTCAGGACCTGTCTGGGGCCGTGCGGGACCACCGATCCGACCAGGATGCAAGCCACCGAGATGCACGCCAGGGCGCAGCTGCCCCGCAGCTGCGACCGGGTCACCAGGTAGCGAAGGTAGTCGCGCAGGGATGGCGTCAGCTGAGACCAGAACCTCCAGGCGAACACCGCAGGGGCGGCCAGCGCGACCACTGGGATCACCCGCCACAGGATCTGGTCGGTGCTCGCGCCGGGCCGAAGCAGCCACGCGATGAGGAAGACCAGGTAGGAGGTCGTCGACACCGCGGAGTACATGACCCGTTCGAGGTTGGCCCGGCTGACCGTCGATGCCGGGTCGGCGACGACAGCCGAAGAGAACCCAGCGGCCGCCGCGGCCAGCCGCTGCGGGGTTCGCAGCGGGCGAAGGACCTGCAGCCGAGCCAGGTCGTTGTGCACGGCACTGTTGTGCGGGTCCAGGGCGAGGGCCCGGTGAAATGCGGTGCGCGCACCCTCGCGGTCGCCGGTCGCCGCCGCGATGGCGCCCAGGCTGGCGTGGGCCGCGGCCAGATCGGGGGCCAGCGACACCCCGCGCCGACCCGCGGCCACCGCTTCGCGACGGCGTCGCCGCGACCCCCGGCGCCCAACAGGGTTGCTGAGGGCGACACCGAGCATCGCGTGGGCGCCCCAGTGGCCAGGGTCGATGCGCAGCCCCTGGCGAGCCATCTGCTCGGCCTGCTTGGGCTCCCCCTGGCAGTTGAGGATGTTGCTGGCCAGCAGATAGCCGGTGGACTGGCCAGGGTCCAAGGTGATGGCCGAACGTGCAGCCTCCAGCGCGCTCGGCAGGTCCCCGCCGGCCAGCCGCGCCCTGGCCAGCTCCCGCCACGCACGTGGGTCATCGGGTCGGCGGCCGATCAGCGACGCCAACGCTTGGGTGGCTTCAGCTGTTCGACCCAGCCCGAGGAGCACTCGGGCCCGCTGCAGCTCCACCTCCAGGTCGACGCCGGTGGCTGCCTCGTCCCCGGCGGTCACCCAGACCGCCGGCTCACAGCAGCCGACGTGACTTGAGGTAGAGCAACAGGTCGTCGTACGTGCCCGCCTCGTTGGCGAACTGGGCCACGTTCCTGGCGACGTCGAACCACGGCCCAGTGGAGGGCCGCACTTCTGCGAGCGCACCCTGAAGGTCCGCCATCCCGATCATGCGCACCTGCCCGGTTCGGGCCGAGTCCAGCAGAGCACGCTCGGCAGCGACGTCGCACAGGTGAGCGAGGTCAGCACCGGAGAACGTGTCGGTGGCCTTGACCAGCTTCCCCAGGTCGATGCCGGCGACGGGTCGCTCACGCAGGTGGAACCGCAAGATCGTCTCTCGCGCGGCGCCGTCGGGCGGCAGGACCAGAAGTGTCCGGTCCAGACGCCCCGGCCGACGCAGGGCCGCGTCCACGTCCCAGGGGGCGTTCGTGGCGGCCAGGACGAAGATGCCCTCGTTGGCGCCGACGACGTCGTCGAGCTCGACCAGAAGCTGGTTCACCGTGCCGCGAAGAGCACTGTTGCGCAACAGGCTCCGCTTCTGCCCGATCGCGTCGACCTCGTCCAAGAACAGCACGCACGGCGCGCACCGCCGCGCGGTCTGGAACGTCTCGTGCAAATTGCGCTCGCTCTGCCCCAGGTACATGTCGAGAACGTCTGAGAATGCGACGTTCACGAACGCCGCACCGAGCTCGCCGGCCAGCGCACGCGCAAGGAAGGTCTTGCCGCAGCCGGGAGGCCCGTAGAGCATCAGGCCGCCCTTCAGACTCTTGGCGTAGGCCTTGCGCAGCTCAGGGTTTCGCAGCGGCGCGAGGAAAGCGGCCTCCAGCCGGGCCTTGACCTCCTGCATGCCCCCGACGTCGTCCAGGCGCAGCCGGGGGTGCTCGACGTCGTAGCCCTCACCGGCGATGTCGGGGCCGGCCTGCGCAGCCGAGGTCGCTGCGGGGGCGGCCGAGACGAACATGGGTGGGACGATTCCCTCGACCTGGTCCTCGGCGGCATGCCAGTCGAAATCGGCTACCGGCGCCGCCGGCCCCGCGGCGGACTCGGCCGCTGTCGGAGCAGCGGACCCGGCCCGCCCGATGAGCTCCAGTGCCTCCCGGTTGGACGGATCCCGCTGCAGGATCACCGCCGCGTGCTGAACTGCCTGCGCGGGCCGGCCGGCGGCCGCCAGCATCTGTGCGACGTGCAGTCGAAGGGCGTCGTTGTCCGGGTGTTCGTCCAGGGCCGCCAGGAGCGCAGACAGCAGATCCCCCGAGTCGTCCATCCGGCCAGGATCGACCTGTCGCCAGGCCACCTTGAGCGGATCGGGGCCGGGTCGCCCCGCAGGGCGAAGAATCGACGCGGAGTCCACGTCGCTGCCGCCCCCGCCAGGTGGAGGACCCGCAGGGCCGACGCGGCCTGACAGACAGCACGCCGGCCCGCGGTCGCCGCAGCCACGGAACCAAGCAGCCGGATCAGCCGCACCATCGGCTGCGTGAAGCGTCGCCGGTCACCGGTGCGCCGCCCGGGTCACGGCGGGGTCAAGGCGTAAAGTCCTGCCACCGCACCCGCGGGGACGGACGGGACCCTGTCCCTGCAGACATCGGGAAGCGGAAGCGGTGGCCCAGCCCCCGCGGCACGGGAGGTCGGCGCCAGCAGGTCGGTCCGGGCGGTCCAGCCCGGCCCGGCGCAGTCTGCTGGAGCCACATAGGGTCCGTGTGACGGTGCTCGACTCGGGGAGGGACTGGCGGGTGTCGCACGGGATCGACAGTGAGTTCGGGGACCTGGGCCTGCAGCGGCTTTCAGATGCGGCGCTGGCGCGCTGCGTCGAACTCGGCGTGGAGCACGCCGACGTCCGGGTGGAACGCACCCGCAGCCAGCACCTGAGGCTGCGCGACGGCCGCCCTGAGGGCAGCAGCGACGGCGAGGACACTGCGTTCGCGGTCCGTGTCGTCCACGACGGGACCTGGGGGTTCGCGGCGTCGGTCGACCTGAACACCGGCGAGGCGGTGCGGGTCGCCGAGCAGGCCGTCGCGATGGCCAGACTGAGCCGGCCGCTGTCCACCGAGCGTGTCGAGCTCGCCCCGGAGCCGGTGCATGCCGGCGCCAGCTACGTCTCGTCCTACGAGATCGACCCCACCACAGTCCCCGAATCCGAGAAGGCGGCGCTGCTGGCGCAGTGGAGCCGTGACCTGCTGACCGCCGACGGCGTGGACCACGTCGACGCCGGGGTGCACGCGGTCAAGGAGAACAGCTACTACGCCGACACCGCGGGCACGTCGACGACCCAGCAGCGGGTACGGATCCACCCCGACCTGACCGTCGTCGGAATCGACGCCACCACCGGCGCCTTCGACACGATGCGCACCATCGCTCCACCGACCGGCCGCGGCTGGGAGTACCTGGCCGGCTCCCCCACCGGCGCGGACAGCGGATGGGACTGGGCCAGCGAGCTCGCCGAGCTGCCTGACCTGCTGGCCGAGCGGCTGGCCGCACCCAGCGTGCAGGCGGGGCACTACAACCTGGTGATCCACCCCACGAACCTGTGGCTGACCCTGCACGAGTCGGTGGGGCACGCCACCGAGCTGGACCGCGCCCTCGGCTACGAGGCGAACTACGCCGGCACCTCGTTCGCCACCTTCGACAAGCTGGGCTCGCTGCGCTACGGGTCGGACCTGATGCACGTGACCGGGGACCGAAGGGTCGAGCACGGGCTGTCCACGGTCGGATTCGACGACGAGGGGGTGGCCGCCCAGCAGTGGGACATCATCTCCGGGGGTGTCCTGGTCGGCTACCAGCTGGACCGGAACATGGCCAGCCACAAGGGGTTCGCCCGCTCGAACGGCTGCGCCTACGCCGACTCGGCGCTGCACGTGCCGATCCAGCGGATGCCCAACGTCAGTCTCCAGCCGGTCCACGCCGGGCCCTCGGTGGCCGAGCTGGTGGACGCTGCCGGGGACGGGCTGCTCGTCGTCGGTGACAAGAGCTGGTCCATCGACATGCAGCGCTACAACTTCCAGTTCACCGCCCAGCGGTTCTACCGGATCCGCGGCGGCAAGCTGGCCGGGCAGGTCAAGGACGCCGCCTACCAGGCGAACACCACCGACTTCTGGGGCGCCATGTCCGCGGTCGGAGGGCCGTCCACCTACCTGCTGGCCGGCGCCTTCAACTGCGGAAAGGGCCAGCCCGGCCAGGTCGCCGCCGTCAGCCACGGAGCCCCGGCAGCCCTGTTCGAAGGGATCAACGTGCTCAACACCGTCGCGGAGGCCGGCCGATGAGCGCCGCAGGGACCGGGGCGGCACCCACCCCCCACGAGCTCGTGGAGCGGGCCCTGGCCATGTCCACCACGGACGGCTGCGTCGTGGTTGCGGAGGAGACAGCCAGCACCAACCTGCGCTGGGCCCAGAACACGCTGACGACCAACGGGGAGATGCGTGGCCGGTCGCTGACAGTCATCGCAACCGTCGACGGCGCCACCGGAACGTCATCGGGGGTGCTGACCCGCAGCAACGTCCCCGTCGAGCAGATCGAGGCGGTGGTCCGCGCCGCCGAGGCGGCCGCAAAAGCGGCCGAGCCGGCCGAGGACGCCCGCGATCTGGTCGCCGGTGACGGCGACGCGGGGCAGTGGCCCCTGGAGCCGGCCGTCACCACCAGCTCGGTGTTCGCCAGCTTCGCCCCCGCACTGGGAGCGGCCTTCGAGCGGGCCCGGTCCGGTGGCCGTGAGCTGTTCGGCTTCGCCGAGCACGACGTCTCAACCAGCTACCTCGGGTCGTCGGCGGGCCTGCGTCTGCGCCACGTGCAGCCCAGCGGACGGGTGGAGATCACCGGCAAGTCCCATGCGCGTACCCGGTCCACGTTCGTCGGTCAGGCGACCACGGACTTCACCGACGTCGACGTCGACGCCCTGGACACGGAGGTGGTTCGACGGCTCGGCTGGGCTGCGCGCAGCATCGACGTCGAGCCGGGCCGGTACGACACGGTGCTGCCACCCACCGCTGTCGCGGACCTGATGATCTACCTGTACTGGTCGGCGTCGGCCCGGGAGGCCCACGACGGGCGCACCGTCTTCAGCAGACCAGGCGGCGGGACCCGAGTCGGCGACCGGCTCGGGCAGCTGCCGGTTCGACTGTGGTCCGACCCGGGGGCAGCCGGCCTGGGTTGCGCGCCGTTCGTGCTCGCCACCGCGTCCGGGCCCGCGTCGTCGGTGTTCGACAACGGTCTGCCGCTGTCGCCGACGAACTGGGTGGCCGACGGCACCTTGTCGGCGCTTCTTCAGACCCGGGCCTCCGCCGAGCTGACCTCGCTGCCGCTGACTCCGGCCGTCGACAACCTGCTGCTGGAGGTCCCCGGCTCGACCGGGTCCACCGACGACCTGGTGGCGGCGACCCGCGGCCGCGGCCTGCTGCTGACCTGCCTGTGGTACATCAGGGAAGTGGACCCGCAGACGCTGCTGCTGACCGGCCTGACCCGGGACGGGGTCCACGTCGTCGACGACGGCGAAGTGATCGGCACCGCGACGAACTTCCGGTTCAACGAGAGCCCGGTGGACCTGCTGGGGCGCATCCTGGCCGCGTCGGGGACCCAGCGGTGCCTGCCCAGGGAGTGGGGCGACTACTTCACCCGCGCGTCGATGCCGGCACTGCGGGTCGAAGGGTTCAACATGTCGACGGTGAGCCCGGCGAGCTGAACGGCGCCCGCCGGCCCACCGTCACCCGGGTGGCCCCACGCCCGCCGCCGCCCGCTGTCGGTACGGCGAGCTAGTCGTCTTCGAGCCGGAAGCCGACCTTCATCCCGACCTGCACGTGCTCGATCTCGCCGTCGACGATCTGGCCGCGGATCTCGGTGACCTCGAACCAGTCCAGATGCCGCAGGGTCTGCGCAGCCCGGCTGATCCCGTTCTGGATCGCCGCGTCGATCCCAGCCTCGCTGGTACCCACGATCTCGGTGAGCCGGTACGTCCGGTTTGACATGTCATCTCCTGCCTTCGTGTCCCCCGGGGTGCCGGAGGGGCGTTGGCACCGTACCGTTGGCACGTGGCGACCCCTCGCTCGGAGCCGGTCTACCGGATCACCGGCGCCCCGACAGCACAGTCGGAGGAGCTGCGTGGGCGCACCCGCAAGTACCTGGTGTCGATGGGTGTCCGGACCGCGTGCTTCATCGGCGCCACGGTGGCCTCCGGCCCGCTGCGGTGGGTGCTGATCGCCGGGGCGGTGCTGCTGCCCTACCTCGCGGTGGTGTTCGCCAACGCCGGCCGGGCCGCCAAGTCTGCCGTGCCGCCCACCACCGTGTACCAGCGGACCCGCACCGCCCTGTCCCCCGCGAAACCGCACCCCCCGGACTAGCAGCCGCAGCAGAACCCGGGGGCCCGCAGCCGGTCGAAGCTGCCCGGGCCGGCCCGTGGGAGCCGTTCCATGAGAATGGGTGTTTCGCCCTTCAAGGCGGTGCCGGGTCGTGCGATACTTCCCGCGACGCCGCGGTCCCCCGGTTGCGGTGTCGTCGTGCGAAGCCGGACCGGCTCCCCCCGTGGCCTGTCCGGCTTCGCCATTTCTGCGGGCTGCGACCGCGACCTGGTCGGGACGCTGGTGGCTAGCCGCCGATCGCCGACATGGGCCGGACCGGCTGCAGGAACGCCGGGTCGTCGATGCCGTGCCCGGCCTTCTTCGCCCACAGCGCCGCCTTGAGCAGGGCGCCGAGGGCTTCGTCGTCGGCTCCGGCCCGCATCGGCGTGCGCAGGTCCGTCTCGCCGGTTGCGAACAAGCAGTTGCGGATCTGGCCGTCGGCGGTCAGCCGTACCCGGTCACAGTTGCCGCAGAACGGCTGGGTGACCGACGCGATGATCCCCACCCGGCCTGGGCCGCCGTCGACGACCCAGGTCTGCGCCGGGGCGCTGCCGCGGTGCTCGGCGGAGTCGGGGACGAGGTCGAAGTCGGTTTGCAGGCGGGCCAGGATCTGTGCCGCGGTGACCATCGTGGACCGGTCCCAGGCGTGCTGGGCATCCAGCGGCATGTGCTCGATGAACCGCAGCTCGTAGCCTCGGGCCAGGCACCACAGCAGCAGGATCGACGCCTCGTCGTCGTTGACCCCGCGCATCAGCAGGGCGTTGACCTTCACCGGCGTCAGACCCGCCTCAGCGGCCGCCTCCAGTCCGGCGACGACGTCGGCGAGGCGGTCGCGTTTGGCCAGCGCCACGAACCTGTCCCGGTCCAAGGTGTCGAGGCTGACGTTGACCCGGTCAAGGCCGGCGGCTTTCAGAGCCGACGCGGTCCGCGCCAGCCCGATCCCGTTGGTGGTCAGTGACATCCGGGGGCGGGGGCTGAGCTGGCCGACCCGGGTGACGATGTCGACGATGCCTTTGCGCAGCAGCGGCTCACCACCGGTGAAGCGGACCTCGGTGACACCCAGACCAACCGCCACCGTTACCGCCCTGACCACCTCGTCGTCGGTCAGCATCTGTGGTGACGGCAGCCAGTCCAGACCCTCGGCGGGCATGCAGTAGGTGCAGCGCAGGTTGCAGCGGTCGGTCAACGAGACCCGAAGGTCCGTGGCGACCCGCCCGAACGTGTCCAGCAGCACCCGCTCATCGTAGGCGCTGTCACCGTCAACGCCCCCTGGGCGAGGCAACCCGCACATGTGCGAGGTACCGTCGCCACTGTGCTGACAGTGCTCCGGCAGCGACGGTGGGTCGGCTTCACGCTGTTCACCGTCTTCATGCTGGCGCTGTTCGTGAGGCTTGGGATATGGCAGTTCGGCAAGCTGGTGGTTCGGCGCGCCAGCAACGCGATCGTGACCGCCAACCAGGCAGCTGCCCCGGCACCGCTGTTCAGCGTCGTCGCCTCGTCCGGCCCCGGGTCGGTGGTCGGTGCGCGACTGGAATGGCGCACAGTCACCATGTCGGGGCACTGGGACCCCGCCCACCAGGTCCTGCTGCGCAACCGCACCTTCGACAGCGTCGACGGCTACGAGGTGATCACCCCGCTGGTCGGCCCGTCCGGGCCGGCGCTGCTGGTGAACCGTGGGTGGATCCCGCAGGGTTCCAGCTCGGCGGCGCCGTCCAAGGTCCCGGTGCCGCAGAGCGGTCCGGTGACGGTGGTGGCGTGGCTTCGCCAGTCGCAGCCGGCGCACCCGTCCGGGTCCCTGCCCGCCGGGCAGGTGCTGGCGATCAATGCTGCGGCCATCGGTGCCGGCACCGGCTACCCGGTCGTTGACGGGTACGCGATCTTGGCGAAGGAGACCCCGGCCGAGTCCGGGGCCCCGACGCTGCTGCCGGGGGTGGTGATCGACGACGGGCCTTACCTTTCGTACGGGATCCAGTGGTTCCTGTTCACCGGGGTCGCAGTGGTGGGCTGGTGGATCTTCGTCCGCAAGGAGGCCGAGACCCAGGACGAGGGTGAAAGCCAGCGCGGCGACACACAGATCCCGGACCGCAACACCCCGCTGCCGGACAGCGTGCGCATGGGCTGAGGGCATCGGCCACTCAGCACACGATCGGGGGGCGCGGCCCACACTGACAGGATGTCCGGCATGGATCTGGGACTCGACGGTGCGGTGTTCGTAGTCAGTGGGGCGACCCGTGGTCTGGGGCGGGCCACCGCGCAGGTGCTCATCGACGAAGGCGCCCGCGTTGTTGTCTCCGGTCGTGACCCGCACCAGGTGCTGGCTGCGGCCGCGGACCTGCGCACCGACCGGGCCCTGGGCGTGGTCGCGGACAACGCCGACCCCAGCGCACCCGAGCGGCTGGTCGCCTCTGCTGTGGCCCGCTTCGGCCGGATAGACGGAGCGCTGATCAGCGTCGGCGGCCCGCCGGCTGGGGGCCTGGACGAGGTCACGGACGCGCAGTGGCACGCGGCCCTCGACTCGGTTTTCCTCGGGGCCGTGCGGCTGGCCCGCGCGGTGGCCAAGTCCCTGCCGCCTCGGGGCGGCTCGATCGTATTCGTGCTGTCCTCATCGGTCCGGGAGCCGATAGCGGGGCTGGCGATCTCCAACGGCCTGCGGCCGGGGCTGGCGATGGTGGCCAAGGGGATGGCCGCGGAGCTGGGCCCACGGAATATTCGGGTGAACGGTCTGCTGCCCGGCCGGATCGCCACCGACCGGATCAAGACGCTGGACAGCGGGCGGACGCAGGCCGAGGTCGACGAGTTCCTCACCCGGGTGTCACTGGGCCGCTACGGACGACCAGCGGAGTTCGGGCGGGTGGCAGCGTTCCTGCTGTCCCCGGCCTCGGAGTACCTGACCGGGGTCATGCTTCCGGTTGACGGCGGCATGCTCCGCGAACTGTAGCGAATGCGCTCCAGCCCGGGCCGCACCTCAGCCGGCGACGGCGAACTGCTCGGGAGCTCGGGGCGGCGGTAGACGTCGTTCGGGGCCGCCGCCCGTCGCGGCTTTGAGCCCAGCACCTATGGCAGGTCCTAGGCTCGGTGATAGTCCGGGGAATGTCCGTCTGGGTCGATCGGCTCCGGTCGGGGTCGATAGGCGGGCCGCTACAGAACCAGCTACTTCGGTGCGGATCTTGGTCGGGCATAGTGAGCACGTGATCGAATCGATGCCCGACCACACCAACGCGCTCCGGTGTCCCGCACCCAGGCGGCTGTCTTGGTGCGGCTGGCTCGGCCCGATGGCATCGGATTGAGACTCGATCACCCTTATCTGGGGCGAATTGCAGCGACCCGGGGAGTCCAACTTACGCCGTCCCACCACCGGGCCTGTTGTGCGTCCGACGGGTCCACGTACCAGCCGGCGGGAGGTGCGACCCCCGCGGACGGAGTTGCGGCGGCGCCGTTGCCGGTGGGGGTGAGCGCGGCCGATGCCGTGGATCCGTACATGTCCCAGATGAAGCCGGGGATCTGTCGCTGCACCTGAACCAGCACCGAGAGGATCTTGAGGGTCTCGCTCGGCGAGACTCTTCCCAGAGTCCATCCCAGCAGGCTGTCGCCCCAGATGCGCCAGTAGATCTTCGGTGCGCCGAGCAGGTACTGCATCAGCAGGGGGGTCACGATGTCCGAGCCGAATTTGGGGATCGAGGAGCTTACCCGGAAGACGTCGTTGAACTCCGAGCTCTCGAGCTGGACCACGGCGTCGGTCTGGTTCAGGTGCGGCATGGCGCGCGCCAAAGCACCCTCGGGCGCCACCTCCAGGTTGGGCAGGAACCTCGGCAGCTTGACAACGACCACTGCTGCCCGACGGTGCTGGTCGCCGTTTTTCTCCGGCGGCTCGTATTCGAAAGCCACGAAGTTCTGCCCTTGCAGCGTCCCGCTAACGACATCCTGGCAGACCCCGGGCCGCAGGGACGAGAAGGGCGGCCCGGGTATCGCCTGGCGGTTGTCGATGTTCTTGAATGCCCACCCGTTGGCCCTGGCGTACTGCTTCATCACCGAGCGGGTCTTTATCGCCCTGTAGGCCGAGACCGCCACCACAGTCACGAGAATCAGGCCGAACAAGACGAACGGATTCATGCTGATCAATCGGGACGCCGTCTGGTCGCCTTGACAGGGGATGCCGCATCGGTTCAAGGCCGATGCCGGCCCTGTCGACGCTGATCTTGTGTCGCTACCGCATCCGGTCCCGTCCGAGCCATCCCCGCCGGTCGCCCAGCCGCTCCCTCCAGCCGGGTTCTATCCCGACAGAGCCGGCCAGCCACGCTGGTGGGACGGCTCGCAGTGGACCGACTTCGCTCAGCCGCTCCCGCCACAGACTCAGAGCCCGATCGGTGCACCGGTCGACATCCTTCCCGGAGAGGCAAGCGTCAGCGGCGTAGGACTCGCTTCGCCACGCTCGCTGGGTGTAGGTGGGGTGCGGGTCGTCGGATACCGTCAAAGCCCGGTCGGCCTGGCCGTCTTGCTACTGGTCGGGTTTGGCATGCTGATCGGCGCCTACCTCCTGCACGGCTCATCAGGCAACGCCGGCCAGACCGCGTCGGTTACCGGCACAGTGCAGTCGAGCTACTCCGACACCCAGACCACCGGTGGCGTCGCCTGCGCACCACGTGTCGCGTACACCGTGGCAGGGGTGGCCTACTCGATACAGCCATCGGTGGCCACCAGCTCGCTGTGCGGCTTCTCTGCCGGCTACCCGATGCAGGTGCTCTACGACCCGTCCGATCCGGCGCAGGCGCACCTGCCGGAGGCGGACAGCGCGAACCTCGGCACGGTGCTGGCGATGGGGCTGTTCGGTGTAGTCGTGCTTGCCTTCGCGCTGCTCCCCTACCTCAGCCGCAGGGACTAGCTGGCCCCCATCTAGCGGATGCCCGCTGAGCCGGGATCAACCGTCCGTGCAGATTTGTTTCTGGGTATCTCATGGTCCACGCTGCTGGCCGGCGGCTACGTCGTCCACGCGGGATGCCAACGGTCAGCTCCGCATGAGCCTCCGCGCATCGGACGCCGAGTAGACCGCATCCCTGCCGATAGCGTGTGTGCGTCCGACGGCATCGTGAGCGAGTGAAACCCCTCTGAATCGTGCCACCGACGTCCTGCTAGATGATCTGCAGTCCGCTGTCAGCAAGATGCACGCCAACCGCATCGAGCTTGGCGGATCTTCGCGGACGGGGAATCGCCCCTTCAACGAGGCCTAGT
>Ga0075015_100000515_pt1 | contig 13530 bp, 10 predicted proteins | sample AleBraG_ABR_2013_FD_71476 | JGI IMG/M metagenome (GOLD analysis project Ga0075015, IMG submission 71476) | Freshwater sediment microbial communities in response to fracking from Pennsylvania, USA - Alex Branch Run_MetaG_ABR_2013 | ecosystem: Environmental > Aquatic > Freshwater > Creek >...
GGGGCGCTGCTTGGAGCCTTCGTGGCGCCGAACCAGGCGCTCGGGCGGCTCGAGCTCGACACATTCTTCCAGCTCTCGGGCGGGCTGCTGCTCGGCAGTGCGGGCGGCGGACTCCGCGGCCACATCGAGCGCCGGTACTTCGAGGAGAACAACTTCGGCGCGGGCGGTAGCTATGTGTTCAGTGGCAACCCCGGGTCGCTCACAGACCAGCTCATCATGAACGTCGAGGTCCTGTATGCCCCGGACCGGATCTACACTGCTCCGTCGCTCGGCAAGGATTTCGTGAGAAAGAGCGAGATCATCTCAGCGCTGGTGTTCGAGAAGAACCAGCGGTTCTCCAACAAGTTGCCGGCAACGTACCTCGTGCTGCAGTGGATGCACCGCACGCAGAGCGACATCTTCGGGCGGTACCTCGGCGGCTACGGCGGCACGGACACAACGCTGCCGACCGGACGCTCGAGCTTCGATGCGATCGCGATCGCAGTGCAACAGCCCTTCGCCGGCCTCGTCTGGCGCGCCGACCTGTCGATCCTGTACGACGTCAAGGGCGGGGTGCTGGTGCAGCCGGCGGTGCGCTGGAAGCCGAACAAGAGTTTCCAGGGCGAGCTGTTCTACAACTACCTCAACGGCACGCTTGGCAGCAACCCAAACGACAACTCGCTCTCGACTTTCAATTTCGCCAAGGAGGTGGGCATCCGGCTCGCGTATCAGTTCTGAGGCGCCGCATGTCCGCAACTCCGGTCAGCACCCGGTATCGCGGCCGTGTCGCGCTCGTCACCGGCGGCGCGTCCGGTCTCGGGGCTGCGTGCTGCCGGCGGCTCGGTGCCGAGGGAGCGCGCCTCGCGATCGTCGATCGCGACGGCGCCGCGGCCGAGGCGCTCGCGGCGGAACTTGGCGCCGCGGGCGTCGAGGCGACCGCCGTCACGTGCGACGTCGTGGACTCGGCGGCGGTGGCGCGCACGATCGCCGCAGTGATCGGCCGGTACTCGCGGCTGGATCTTGCTGTCAACAATGCCGGCGTTGCGGGCGTCCTCGCGCCGCTCCCGGACTACCCGCTCGAGACCTGGAACCGCGTGATCGCGGTCAATCTGTCGGGCGTGTTTCATTGCCTCAAGGCCGAGCTGCCGGTGATGGTGCGGCAGGGCGGTGGGACGATCGTCAACATGGCCTCGATACTGGGCATGGTCGGCTTTGCCGGGACGGCCGCCTACACGGCGGCGAAGCACGGTGTGATCGGGCTGACGCGGACGGCGGCACTCGAGTTCGGGCCCGCCAACGTACGGGTCAATGCGGTATGCCCGAGTTTCATTCCGACGCCGCTGACGCTCGGGGCGATCCCGCCGGGCGCGGCGTGGGAAGCGCTCGCCGCGCTGCATCCGCTCAAGCGCTGCGCGACTCCGGAGGACGTCGCCGGTCTCGTGGCGTACCTCGGATCCGAGGAGGCACGCTACGTGACCGGCAGTGCATACACCGTGGACGGCGGCTACACGGCGGGCTGAACGCCTCAGCCCGCCGGCACCGCCATGCGCCTCATCAAGTACGATTGGAACTTCAGTCGTCGCCATTTTATCGGGCAGATGACGCGCGGCGTACTGACGACCGGCGTGCTGATGCCGCTGTGGCAGGCGATCGCGGCGAGCGGCGAGGTGACACGGGCGTACCCGGATGAACTCCTGTCGATCGAGGCCTACACGCGCGGCCGGATCAAGACGGGCGATGAGATCACGGCCGATAACGTCGAGCTCGTCAAGGACCTCCTCGAGCCGATTCGCTACGCGCAGATCCGCAGCATGGGTCGCCGGCTCAGGATCGCCCCGACCACGATCGAAATCCTGCGCCTGAGCCCCTGGGAGTACGTCGAGGCGACGCTCAGGAACCGGGGCCTCGCGCGTTTCGACGCCGGCGGCAACGTGGTCAGCAGTGACGGTCGGCCGTGGATCGGCGGCAACCCGTTCCCGGATGCGGGCACGGCGCTCGAGGTGTTCGCCGGGCTCACTCTGAGCTGGGGCCGGCACGACGCGGCGCTGTACGCGACCCGGGAATACGATGTGTCGCCGGAGGGGACGGTGCTGTTCGAGTACCACTCCGGATGGGCCGAATTCGCGCCGGTGGCGCGGCTGCGCATTGACCCGAAGCCGTACTGGCCCGGCCACGAGGACAAGCTCCGCTACCAGAGCGCGTTCTTCGCAGCTCCCGAGAGCGTCCGCGGTACCTCGTTCCTGAACATCTGGCCTTACGACCAGAACAGGTTCCCGGAACTGTACGGCTACCTGCCGGCATTCAGGCGCGTCCGGCAGTTTCCGACCGACCAGCGCTTCGAGCCGCTGGTGCCCGGCTCGACGCTCTACCTGTCGGATGCCTGGGCTGCGGGCGACCCGCTGCACACCTGGGGCAACTACCGGATCGTCGGGCGCGGTCCGCTGCTTGCCGCCGTGTCCGGCGGTTGGAACGCCGACCACCCTAACTGGGAGCACCAGACGCACGGCGGCCCGCACGGGCGCACGTTCTGGGACACGACCGTCGAACTCGTGCCCGAGGCCATCGTGATCGAGGCGGAGCCGGTGCGCTTTCCGCGGGCACCCGTGAGCAAGAAGCGCGTCTGGTTCGATGCGCGGACGCTCCTGCCGATCGGCATGGTGTCCTACGATCGCCGCGGCGAGGTGTACCGCTCCTTCGACGGCGCGTTCGCCCTCTACGAGGCCGGCACTCGCTCGGTGCGGGACGGGGCCCATCCGTACTGGAGCTGGGCGCACCTGCATGCATTTGATATCCAGACCGGCCGCATGACCCGGATCGAGCAGGTCCACACGGTCGCGGGCGGCCACACGATGCGGGTCAACGATCCCGGCATCTTCGACAAGTACCTGACGACGACCGCCCTGATGCGGCTCGGCAGCGGCTGACAGGAGTCCGGCAGTGCACGACTATCGCAGGGCCTTCTCGCTCGAGGGCAAGGTGGCGCTCGTGACGGGCGCCGCGCGCGGCCTCGGTGCCGAGGCGGCGCGGGCCCTGGTGCAGATGGGGGCCTGCGTGCTCGTCACCGACATCCTCGAGAAGCCCGGCCGGGAGCTAGCCGAGGAACTCGCCGCGGGCAGCGCCGGCGCGCGCTTCGTCCGGCACGACGTCACGAGCGAAGCCGACTGGGAGCGGGCGGTGGCGCTCGCCGTGCAGGCCTTCGGTGGCCTGGACGTGCTGGTCAACAACGCCGGGATCGAGTCAGGCGCCCTGATCTCGGAGTGCAGCGTCGAGGACTTCCGGCGCGTGCTCGAGGTCAACGTCACGGGGGTTTTTCTCGGCATCAAGCACGCCATTCGCGCGATGGCGCCCGGTGGCGCGGCGGGGCGGGGCGGTTCGATCATCAACTTGTCCTCGGCGGCAGGCTTCATCGGCGTGACGGCACACGCGGCGTACTGCGCCTCGAAGGGGGCCGTGCGGCTGCTGACCAAGGCCGCGGCCGTCGAGTGCGCGCAGCTCAAGAACGGCATCCGGGTCAACTCGCTGCACCCGGCCATTATCGGTACGACGATGGGCCAGCAGTTCATCCGGGATTTCGTCGACCTCGGGCTCGCACCCGACCTCGCGGCGGCCGCCACGAGCATGCTCGCGCTGCACCCGATGGGGCGTTTCGGCGAGCCGCGCGACGTCGCGGGCGCGATCCTGTACCTCGCGGCGGACGTGTCGGGATGGGTCACGGGGGCCGAGCTTGCCATCGACGGCGGGGTCGCCGCGGCCTGACGGAACGGATTCGATGGAGAGGAAGACCATGCTGCCGTATCAAATGGATTACCTGTTCTCCTACAGTGCGACGCTCCATCCGCCGGAGGTCATTGGTCCCGTGCCCGAGGGCATCCGCGTCAATTTCTACGTCGCAGGCGGGGAAGTCACCGGCCCGAAGCTCGTCGGCAAGGTCCGCCCGGTCGGTGCCGACTGGCTGACGATTCGCTCGGATGGCATCGGTGTGCTCGATGTGCGCGCCACGCTCGAGACCACCGACGGCGGACTCGTGTACGCCGCTTACCACGGGCTTGTTGATCTCGGCGAGGACGGTTACGCGCGCTTCCTCGCCGGCAAGGTCGGCGGGCTGGCGCGACTGACGATCTTTCCCAGAATCCAGACCGCCCATGCAGCGTCGCGCTGGCTGACCCGCCTGCCGCTCGTCGGGATTGGCTCGCTCGACGTCGACCGACTGCTGGTGCGTTACGACGTCCACGCCGTCCGCTGAACCACACGGAGCTTCCCCCATGCCGCAGACCACTACCGTCAACCGCCGCATCGCGCTCGCCAGGCGCCCCGCCGGTACGCCGCAGCCCGCCGACTTCCGCCTCGAGGAGGGCCCGCGCCCGAAACCTGCCGACGGACAGGTGCTGCTGCGCACGTTGTACCTGTCGCTCGATCCGTACATGCGCGGGCGGATGAGCGAGGGCCCCTCGTACGCCGAGCCGGTGGCGATCGGCGAGACGATGTGCGGCGGCACGGTCTGCCGGGTCGAAGAATCGCGCCACCCGGCCTTCAAGGTTGGCCAGCGCGTGCTCGCCTACACCGGGTGGACGGACTACGCGCTCTCCGACGGCACGGGGCTCGCGGTCCTCGACCTGCCGCCAGCGGCAGCCTCGCGCGCGCTCGGCGTGCTCGGCATGCCGGGCTTCACGGCCTACGTTGGCCTGCTTGACATCGGTCAGCCGAAGCCGGGCGACACCGTGGTGGTGGCGGCCGCCACCGGGGCGGTCGGCTCGGTCGTCGGCCAGATTGCCAAGCTCACGGGCTGCCGGGCCGTCGGCATCGCCGGCGGACGCGAGAAGTGCGAGTACGCCGTCCGCGAGCTCGGCTTTGATGCCTGCCTCGATCACCACGACGAGGGACTGCCGGCGGCGCTCGCCGCGGCCTGCCCGAAGGGCGTCGACGTCTACTACGAGAACGTCGGCGGTGCGGTCTTCAACGCCGTGCTGCCGCTCCTCAACGTCGGCTCGCGGGTGCCTCTGTGCGGGCTGATTGCCTACTACAACGCGCAGGGACTGCCGCCGGGGCCGGACCTGACGCCGCTGCTGCTCAGGGCGATCCTCGTCAAGCGCATCAAGATCCAGGGATTCATCATCTTCGACCACTACGAGCGGCGCTACGCGGACTTCATGGCAACGATGGGCGGCTGGCTCAAGGCCGGGAAGGTCAAGTTCCGCGAGGACGTCGTCGAGGGCCTCGAGCGGGCGCCGCAGGCGTTCATCGGAATGCTGCGCGGCGACAACTTCGGCAAGCTGGTGGTGCGGGTCGGTGGTGACTGAGCACTACCCAATCGGGGGGTTGCCATTCCGTCGCCAGACGCCGGAAATGCAACGGTACGCGGACCAGAATCGCGGGAGCGGACGGCGGAGCATATGGGCCTCCTGATCAACATCGACAACGGCGGCACGCTGACGGACTTCTGCGTCGTCGACGGCGAGCGGATCTACCGCACCAAGACGGTCACGACGCCGTACGACCTGTCGAAGTGCTTTTTCGAGGGCCTCGCCAAGGCGAGCCGCGTGCTCTACGGCGAGGAGGACCTGCTCAAGCTCCTGCTCGCCACGGATCATATTCGCTATTCGACGACGCAGGGGACCAACGCGCTCGTCGAGCGCAAGGGCCCGCGCCTGGGGCTCGTGCTGGCGAACGTCGAGCCCGGGCGGCTGACGGTCGAGCCGCGCGCGGCGAGCGTCTTCGCGGCGCTGATCGGCCCGCGGGTCGTGACGCTCGACGGCGACGTCGAGGAGGCGTCGCTCGAAAGCGCCGCGACCCAGGCCGTCAACACGCTGGCCGCAGCCGGCGCCAACCGGATCGTGGTCGGCGCGGGCGGCGCGAACCGCGCGGTCCGCGAGCGGCGGCTGCAGCGGATCCTGCTGCGGCGCTTCCCGCCGCACCTCCTGGGCGCGCTGCCGGTGCTTTACTCGCACGATCTAATCGAGGACGAGGTCGACGAGCGGCGGATCTGGACCGCAATCTTCAACGCCTTCCTGCACCCGCCGATGGAGCGCTTCCTGTACGGCGCCGAGCAGCGGCTCAGGGACTACAAGACCCAGAACCCGCTGCTGATCTTCCGCAACGACGGCGACGCCTCGCGCATCGCCCGCACCGCGGCGGTCAAGACCTACTCCTCGGGCCCGCGCGGCGGCGCCGAGGGCAGCCGCGCACTTGCGGGCCACTACGGCATCGAGCGGCTGGTCGGCCTGGACATCGGCGGCACGACCACCGACCTCTGCCTCGTCGAGCACGGTCGCGTCCGCAGCCACGTCCGCGGCCGGATCGACGGCGTCATCACCTCGCTCGCGCTCGCCGACGTCGACAGCGTCGGCGTCGGCGGCTCGTCGATCATCAGCGTTGTCGACGGTGGGATCCGCGTCGGCCCCGAGTCCGTGGGTGGTGCACCGGGCCCGGCCTGCTTCGGCCTCGGCGGCACCATGGCAACGATCACCGATGCCTTCCTCGCGGCGGGGCTGCTTGATCCGGCGAGCTACTTCGGTGGCGAACTGACGATCGACGCGGCCCGCGCCACGGCGGCCATCGAGGCCAACGTCGGCCAGCCGCTCGGGCTCGGGCCCGACTCTGCGATCGCCGCGATGGAGGAGGCCTGGGCTCAGAAGGTCGCGGTCGCGCTCAAGTCGTTCGCGCAGGTAACGCCCGACACGACGCTTGCCGCATTCGGCGGCGCCGGGCCGTTCGTCGTGTGCCGGATCGCGGATGCCGCCGGCATCCGCCAGGTGCTGATCCCGGGACTCGCGGCAGTGTTCTCGGCCTTCGGCGTCGGCTTCTCGGACATCGCCCATGAATACGAGGTGCCGCTCGAGTCGCTCGAGCCGGCCGCACTCGGCCGCGCCCGGATGCTCGCGACCGAGCGCGTGCGGCGCGCACTCTTCGGCGAGGGCTTTGCGCTCGAGCAGTGCGAGCTCGAGGAGCGGCTGCGGGTCGGCGACGAGTGGCTGCCGCTCAAGGGCGGCCGGGTGCCCGCGGGCGCCACCGGCAAGGCGAAGGGCGCGCCGCTCGCGCTCGCACTCAAGGCCACCAAGCGCCTGCCGCGCGCCAGCCTCAAGGGGCGCTTCGGCTCGCAGCGGCCGAAGGCGAAGGCGCACGGCACGCGCAAGACCCTCACCGACGGCACCTGGCAGGCGTTGCCGCTCTATCGCGTCGAGGACATGACCGGCGGCGCGCGGGGCGAGGGCCCGGCGGTGCTCGAGGAAGCGTTCTACACGTGCCGCCTCGCGCCGGGCTGGCGCTTCGAGTGCGATGCCTCTGGCGACATCCTGCTGACGCACTGATACGGAGAGCTACGGCTGTGAAAGTGCTGATCACCGAGTACCTGCGCATTGATCTTTCGACCGAGCAGTGGGAGTGCCGGCGCTGCGGCCGGGTGCACGGCAGCGCCCGCGACAACTACAAGCGCGGCCTTCTGGTCTACGACCGCGACCCGCGCGAGATCCACAAGCCGCTGCTCGATCCCAAGGTCTACCAGCGCACGTACTCGCCGGACCCGACCTGGTGCCGGATCCTCGAGTACTACTGCCCGGACTGCGGCACGATGGTCGAGACCGAGTACCTTCCGCCCGGCCATCCGCCGCTGCGTGACATCGAGCTCGATCTCGATGCGCTCAAGGCACAGTGGCGCGACCGCGAGGAGGTCAAGGAAGCGGAGCCCGGCCCCGACCTCGCGCTCGAGAAAGTGCGCCGCCAGCGTGCCGCGCACCGACACTGAGGTCGCCATGAAACGGGTATCCGTGGATATCGGCGGGACATTCACCGACTGCTTTGTCGTGCACAGCGGCCGCCACGTCGAGGGCAAGGCGCTGACGACGCACCACAACCTGGCGCTCGGCTTCAACGAGGCGCTCGCCGACGCGTGCCGGCAGCTCGACGTCGAGGTCCCGGCGCTGCTCGCCCAGGTCGACTCGGTGCGCTACGCAACCACGCTCGGCACCAACGCGCTGATCGAGCGCAAAGGCCCCCGGGTCGGCGTGATCGTGACCGCGGGTTTCAAGAGCACGATTCCACTGTCGCGCGCGCGCGGCTACGGCGAGGGCCTGGCCGAGTCCGAGCAGATGGACATACCGAATGCCCGGCGCCCCGAGCCGATCGTGCCGATCCCGATGATCCGCGAGGTCCGGGAGCGCATCGACTACCGTGGCGACGTGTTCCTCGTACTCGACGACGAGGACATGCGGCTCGCGATCCGCTCGCTGGTCGACGCCGGCGCCGAGGCGCTGGTCGTGATGTTCACGAACAGCGTCGTCAACCCCGTGCACGAGCTCCGCGCTCGCGAGATTTTCCTCGAGGAGTACCCGGCGCACCTCCTGGGAGCCATTCCGCTGCTGCTGTCGCACCAAGTCGCGGGCCGGCGCGGCGAGTACGCCCGGGCGATGTCGACGATCCTCGACGCCTACCTGCATCAGACCATGTACTACGGGCTCGGTACGCTCGAGCTCAACCTGCGCGCGCAGGGGTATACGAAGCCGATGCTCGTGAGCCACAACTCCGGCGGCATGGCGCAGCTGAACTCGACCGACGCGCTGCAGACGGTGCACTCCGGGCCCGTGTCCGGGATTGCCGCCAGCGAGCAGCTTGCGGCCCAGGCGGATCTCGGCAACGTCGTCGCGACCGACATGGGCGGGACCAGCTTCGACATCGGCCTCGTCGTACAGGGCGGCGTCAAGTACTACGACTTCAATCCGGTGATCGACCGCTGGCTGGTGTCGATGCCGATGGTGCACCTCGTGACGCTCGGCGCCGGCGGCGGCTCGATCGCGCGCTTCGACCGGATGTTCAATACAGTTGAGATCGGACCGCGCTCGGCGGGCTCGGACCCGGGGCCGGCGTGCTACGACCGCGGCGGCCAGGAGCCGACCGTCACCGATGCGGACCTCATCCTCGGCTACCTCGATCCCAAGAACTACGCCAACGGCCGGATCGGACTCAACCCGCGCCGCGCGAAGCAGGCGATCGAGTCGCGCCTGACTGCAGCGCTCAAGCTCGACCTGGTCGCGACGGCCCGCCTCATGAAGCGCACCGTCGATGCCAACATGGCGAACGGCATCTCCACCGAGCTCAGGACCCGCGGCTACGAGCCCAAGGACTTCACGATCCTCGCCTACGGCGGCAATGGGCCGCTGCACGCCTGCGGCATCGCAACCGCGCTCGGCGTGAGCCGGATCCTGGCGCCGCCGTACTCCTCGACGTTCTCGGCCTGCGGTGCCGGCAACGTCAACCAGATGCACATCCACGAGATGAGCAGCTGGACCGTGCTCTTCAACCCGGCGGCGCGCAGCTTCTTCACCGACTACGACAGCTTCAATGCGAGCGTCGCCGAACTCGAGCGGCGTGGCCGCGAGGACCTGCTGCGCCAGGGGCTCGCCGCGGAAGCGATTCGCTACCGGCTCGAGCTCGACATGCGCTACGGCAACCAGCGCGTGCAGACGGCGGTCGTGACCGACCTGACGCGGCTGCACGCGCAGCGCGACGTCCTTGGGCTCATCGAGCAGTTCTACCGCCGCTACGGCGATCGCTTCGGCGAGGGCAGCCAGTCGCCGGAGGCCGGCATCCGGATCAACACCATCCGGGTCTGCTCGTACGTCGAGCAGCCGCAGGTTAAGTTCGCGCACATGAGCGCCACCGGTGCCACCCGCCCGCCGCCGGCACCGGCCACGACCCGCGACTGCCACTTCGTCGGCCACGACGGCGCGCTGCCGACCCCGGTGTACGGCGAGGCGGCGCTCGCCGAGGGCACGGCCCTCGTCGGGCCCGCGATCGTGGTCACCCGGGCGACGACCTACCTCGTGGAGCCGGGCTGGCGGTACCGTGCGGCCGCGCAGGGCGCGGTCTGGTTCAACCGTGATTGACGTGAACAGCAGGTCTGGAGAGCGACATGTCTGACCCGGCGACCCGCGAGGAGCAGGCGCTCCTCGACAAGTTCCTGACCGATCACCGGCTGTTCCTCGGGCCCGACCCGGAGATCATGCGCGACCATCGAATCACGCCGCGCTCCGAGGCCGAGCAGGCGGTGCTCGAGACAGGTCTTGACCCGCACCAGGTGCACCACGTCCGCGGGCTGATCAACTCGGCGCTCAGCGAAGCGTTCACGATGGTCAACCAGATGGGCGCGGCGCCGGGCGCGAAGTGGGGTGACCTCGTGACCGGCATCTACACGGCGCGTGGTGACCTCGCGATGATCGCGCCGCACGGCATCATCGCCTTCGCCGCCTGCTGCTTCTACCCGATCCGCTTCATCATCAAGAACTGGGTCGACGACCCGACGGTCGGTGTGCGCGACGGTGACGGCTTCATCCACAACGACGCCCGCTACGGCGGCATCCACAACACCGACCAGTCGATGATGATGCCGCTTTACTACAAAGGCGAGCTTGTGTGCTGGCTGTCCTCGACCATCCACGAGGGCGAGAACGGCGCCTGCGAGCCGGGCGGCATGCCGGCGGCCGCCGAGAGCAAGTACGACGAAGGCATCAAGATGTCGCCGTTCAAGGTCGTCGAGAACTTCCAGCTGAAGCGCGACCTGGTGACGTTCCTACAGAATTCCGTCAGGGACCCCAAGCTGCAGCTCGAGGACATGAAGGTCAAGCTGCACGCGGTGCTGCGGCTGCGCGAGCGGATCGTCGCGATCCTCGACCAGTTCGGTCGCGAGGCCCTGATCGGCACGCTCAGGATCCACCTCGAGGACGTCGAGGCGGAGATCCGCCGGCGCATCCGCGAGCTGCCGGACGGCACGACCCGTGTCGTGCAGTTCATGGACTCGAGCCTGCGCGAGAACGTGATGCAGAAGATCCAGCTGGCGATCACCGTCGCGGGCGACCGCCTGATACTCGACTTCCGCGGCACGGCGCCGCAGTTCATGAACCGCGCGGTCAACACCAACATCGCCTCGTTCAAGGCGGCGCTGTGCACGGGGCTCTTGCAGAACATCTGGCCGGACCTTCCGCACACGATGGCGGTGCTGTCGCCGATCGAGGTCATCACGGATCGCAACTCGATCATCGACGCCGAGGGAGAGATGCCGCAGTCGATGAGCCTGATGCCGCTTTTCAAGGCGTGCGTCGTGTGGACGATCCCGATGAACAAGTTCAACTACAGCCTGCCGCACCACTATTCGGCCATCATTGCCTCCCAATACGACCAGGCTGCGACGCTGATCTACGGCGGGCTGACGCAGCACGGCGACATCACCGGCAACTTCTGCGGCGACATCAACGGCAACGGCCAGGGCGCGCGCAGCAACGCCGACGGCGAGCACTCGGTGTCACCGGTCTTCGGCTTCATGTGTGACACCGGCGAGCACGAGATCAACGAGGAGGACACGCCGATCATCCGCCTCGGCGCACAGCGGCTCGCCAAGGACCGGATCGGCTGGGGCAAGTACCGCGCCGGGCTCGGCTATGAGCAGATCGCGACCGCGCGCGGCTCGCCGTTGTGGGGATTCATGACCGGCTGCGAGGGCTCGAAGTTCCCGTCGGCGCAGGGCCTGTTTGCCGGCTACTCGTGCCCGTCGTACCAGCTGTGCAAGATCAAGGGCATCAACGTCTTCGAGGTCCTGAAGAGGAGCCCGCGCCTGATCGAGGAGTGGGACATCGTCCGGCTCATGAACGAGCGGCCGATTCCCGGCGGCAAGTACACCAGTACCGACATGGGCATGACCTTCGAGCTGTGCGCGGAAGGCGAGATCTACATGATCTGCCAAGGCAGCGGCGGAGGCTACGGCGATGTGCTCGAGCGCGACCCGGCGCTCGTCATGAAGGATCTCGGCGAGGACCTGATGTCGCACGAGAACGCGCGCGACATCTACCAGGTGGTCTACGACGAGCGGACGCTGGTCGTCGACGCGGCGGCGACGGCGGCGAAGCGCGCCGCCTACCGCAAGGAGCGCATTCGCCGCGGCAAGCCGTTCGATCAGTTCGTCAAGGAATGGGTCACGCCGACCCCGCCCGCGCACATCCCGTACTACGGCAGCTGGGACGACCCGAAGGTCATCTATGCGACCACCGCCGGCCAGCGGATTACGATGAGCGCAGACGCGCTGCAGGGGGTGTTCATGCCGAACCCGAAGGACGTGCGGATCGCCGAGCTCGAGGCCGAGGTCGCCGCTCTGACGGCACGCGGGGGCCGCTCGGGCTGAGGCGGCGATGGGCGCCTGGCTCGACCTTCTGGCCGCGAGCCCGCGGCCGCCGCTGTGGCTCGACGACACCGACTACAGCGGCCGGCTGCTCGCCGGCGGACGGATCCCGTGGTGTGATGCGACCGCGCTGATCGCATGGCGCCGCCAGGCGGTGTCGCTACTGAAGCCCTCGCTCGGGGTGCTCGACGTCGGCCGGCTCGCGGCGGCGTTCGCGGCCGCCTCGCCCGCGCTGACGGCCGGCGTCGGGCGCGGGCCGATCGATCCGCTCGCGGCGCTGCTGGCGAGCGCCCCGCTGCGCCGCCACGTGGCCGAGGTGTCGAAGGGACTGAGGCTCAGTCTCAAGATGCCGCTCGCGCTCGTAATGCCTTCGCCGCGGGCCTGGCCGGGGCTCGTCTACGCCGGCGCGTTCGGCGCGAGCGCGCCGCTTGGCGCGGACCAGACCGACGAGGCCTCGGTCTACGTCGCCGACTTCCTGCGCAGCTTCGGCGAGGCGGGGGTGGATGCGCTGCTGCTGACCGACGATCCGCAGACGCGGCCGCGCGACGCGGACGAGGTCGGCTGGTACCAGTCGGTCCTCAACGTCGGTCGGCACTACCGCTGGGACGTGGGGCTGAAGACTCCCGAGGTTCCGGCAGACGACGGCGGACTCGACTTTCTGATCGCACCGACGGGCGCGCGTGGCGTCGAGCTCGGCGCGCCGTTCTGGACGATGGACGCGCCCGTCCCCGCCGTGGCGCCCGGCGGCTTTCGCTACGCGCGAATACCGCAGGACACGGCGCCCGAGCGCGTGCTCGCGAAGCTCGCTAACCTCGGCGCGCCATGAACGCGACGACCGTGGTGCGGGAGGGGGACCTGCTGTGGACGCCGTCGGCTGCATTCGTGGCCGACGCAAACCTGACCCGGTTCCTCGCGTGGCTGGCCGACGAGCGTGGCCGCAGGTTCGCGGACTACGACGCGTTGTGGCGCTGGTCGGTCACTGATATCGAGGCGTTCTGGGCTGCGATCTGGGATTACTTCGAGGTCGCGTCCGAAACCCCGTACCGGCAGGTCCTCGACCGGCGCGTCATGCCCGGCGCCCGCTGGTTCGAGGGCTCGCGGGTCAACTACGCCGAGCACCTCCTGCGGCACGAAGCGGCGGCCCGGACCGATGAGATCGTCTTCAGGCACACCTCCGAGCTTCGGCCGCTCGGCGCGCTCACCTGGAGCGAGCTCGGCGCCGCGGTGCGCCGGCTCGCCATGCGCCTGAAAGCCCTCGGAATCGAGCCCGGCGACACGGTCGTCTCCTACCTGCCGAACGTCCCGGAGGCGGCGATCGCGATGATGGCGACCACCGCGATCGGCGGCGTGTGGTCGTCGGCGGCACCGGAGTTCGGCGTCAAGACCGTCATCGA
>Ga0075015_100000516_pt1 | contig 13501 bp, 14 predicted proteins | sample AleBraG_ABR_2013_FD_71476 | JGI IMG/M metagenome (GOLD analysis project Ga0075015, IMG submission 71476) | Freshwater sediment microbial communities in response to fracking from Pennsylvania, USA - Alex Branch Run_MetaG_ABR_2013 | ecosystem: Environmental > Aquatic > Freshwater > Creek >...
CGAAGCCTGCGGCGGCGAAAGGCGCGGCATCCGGTCTGACGGCAGAGGTTGCCGCGGCTCTGGTGGGCCTCGGAGCCTCGAAGTCGGAAGCGAAGGCGGCGGCAGCCTCGGCAGCACGGGCCGGGGGCGACTTCGATGCCGTGTTCCGGCGCGCCCTTGGCTCTTTGGCAAAGGCGAATCCGGCCAAGTTTGATCGTTGCGTCAAAGCGGTGCAAGCGAAAGGCGGGGCAGGAAATGCCTATGCGGTTTGCACGGCAGCGGGAACGCGAAACCCCAATGCGACCACTGTCAAAAACGAGCGAGATATCCGCAAGTACATTGATGCGAAGGTCGCGGCGGGATGGTCAGCAGATCAACTCTCGCGCGCAATCTGGCGGCGTTGGGGATACCTGACTGAAGTAAAAGACGGTCGGTTGCGGGTGAAGTTCTCCAGCGGAATCGACACGTTCTCTTTCAATCCGTCGCGTAAGAACCCGGCGACTGCGGCTGCGGACGCCTACGAAGAGTTCCACGGGCATCCCTCGAAAGAAATCGTCACCGTGACCAAACAAGTTCACGTGCATGAGCATCTGGCCTCAGCGGGGGAACTGCGGGGGATGACGATCAAGGGCATTGACGGGCGGCTCCATGAGGTCAAGGGCTTCAAGAAAGCGCTACTGGCTTTCAACGAATCGAAGAACCAACTCTTCGTGGAAGGCGGGGATCAATCGCTGAATCTTGCGGACTTCGGCATCCGCAAGCCGCATGAACTGGAGACCCTGGGCAAGCTCGTGGCGCTGGACTACTTCACCACAAAAGACCACCTGGGGGATGAAGGCGGCACGGCGGTCTATTCGCACAAACTGCGCACGACGAATCAGAACGGCCAGCATGTGGTGGTGACGATTGCGCGGTACCCGGATGTGATCTACCGGACCTTGGACGAACAGTTTGAATTCTCAGGCGGATCGTACGTGATCCGCGCGGAGGGCATCGACAAATGAGGCGCACCAAAACGCAGAAGCGCGCGCACGCGGCGAAGCGGGCCAAGCAATCCCGCCTGGCGAAAGCGGTGAAGGGGTTGCTGAAGCAGACCAATCCGACGGCGAAGATCACGGGGGCGCGGGTGGCCCGGTTGAAGGGCGGCGGGTTGACCATAAGGCCGATCAAGGCGAATCCGGGTGGTCTGAAACGAGTTCTGAGCGAATACGGTCACCAGCGGCGAGGCGGCACTCCTCGTTTCGCAGCAATCAAGCGGGCCGTCAGATCGACCCGCAGGAATCCTCGGAGGAAGCGCTAAAGCGATGTCCCAACGGCCTCTCTTTTCGATTCTGCATACCTCGGCGCGTCCCGACGCGTGGCGGAAGGTGTACGACGACTGGATGGAAAAAGCGGAGTATCTGGAGTACGTTGAATACGTCCTCTGTGTGGACCCGCGTTGGGGATTCGAGCCGGTCGGCAGGGTCAAGTACGAAGACCGGGGCGCGTTGAATGTGGTTGTGCAGAATCACGGGCGGCGTTGCTACGTCGATGGTGTCAACACGGCGGCGAAAGCTTCGCATGGGCACATCTTGATCGTGAACGCAGACGATCAGTTTGCCTGTGAGAACTGGGACACCAAGTTGACGGAAGCCATCGCGGAGGCGGGGTTCGGCTCTTTCACTTCTGAAACCAAACCCTTTGTGATCGAGGTCTCGACGGGCACGCCTACCGAGCATGAACGGGGCATCCTGGTGATGCCGATCCTCTCGCGGGCCCGGTACGAACAGCAGGGCTCGGAGGTCTTCTACCATGGCTACGAATCGATGTGGGCGGATGCGGACTTCTGTCAACATGCAAGGGCCGATGCGGTTGTGATCGACGCGCGGCATCTGCCGGTCTTTCCGCATCGGCATGAAATGTTCGATGCCTTCGGCGGGTGGTCGAAGAAGAACTACAAGAACTTGGACGCGGCCTATCAAGCGCAGATGCGGCCGGAAGCCTATCGCTTGGGCGAAACGATTCTGAAGTGGCGGCAGCGGGTCGGCTACGGCAAAGAACTGGCCCATGCGGAAACCATCGAAGGCTGGATGTTTCCCGAGGAGTTGGAATGCCTTTCCTTGTGGGCTTCTCAAATGGATACGATTGTGGAGATTGGCTCCTGGAAGGGCCGGTCCACGTATGCGATTTGCAAGGGCACAGCGGGCCACGTAACGGCGGTGGACACGTTCAAAGGGTCGATCGATGAACCGGACCATCAGGCGCGGGTCGCGGCGGCTGGCGGGTCCACGTTGGGCGAATTCGACGCAAATACGAAGGACTGTACAAACCTATCCACGTTGGAAATGGATTCCCTCGAAGCTGCGGCGCTGTGCGAAAACGCCGATATGGTCTTCATTGACGGCGGGCACTCCTACGAGCAAGTCCTAGCGGATCTGAAGGCCTGGGCGCCCAAAGCGAAAAAGTTGTTGTGCGGGCATGACGCGGACCATCCGCCCGTCGCGCAAGCGCTGCGCGAAGTCCTGGGGGAAGTGGAACGCGGCGACGGCGGGCTTTGGTTCAAACCGGCGAACGCGGCCGGCCAGGTCGTGGCGAAGCGGAATATCGCGCTGTGCCTCTCGGGGGAACAGTTCCAGGGGGCCTGGGTCGATTCGCTCTTGACCTTGTACTCCCATTTGATCGAGTTGGACTTCGGCGTGGCGCGGATGCGGGCCTACACCAGCAATGTGTACCTGACGCGAGAGGAATGCCGCCAGGCCGTGATGTCGGCAGATCCCAAGCCGGATCTGGTGCTGTGGCTGGATGACGATAACCTGGTAACGCCCGAGCAATTCGACCGGCTCTTGGCCGATCTCGATTCCCGTCCCGAGGTCGACGGGGTAACGGCCTGGTCCTGGATTCACGATCAGAACAAGCAAGGCTTCATCGTCTCCTGTGGGGAATGGGCACCGGATCGGTTGCACTGGAAACCCTTCCCAGGCAGGACGTTTCCCAAAGAAACCGCCTTGCGGCCTATCGAAGTTTCGGGCTTTCCTTGCTTCCTGATGCGGTACTCGGCACTCGAGAAGGCAGGGCCGCGATGTTTCCGGCCCATCTTGGATGATGCGCTGGAACACGGGATGACCGGCGAAGACATCAGCTTCTGTAGGGCGGCGGAAGACGGCGGGGCGAAATTCCTGGTCGATCCGCAAGTCCGCGTGCCCCATCTGAAATACGTGGAAGCGAACCCGGTGTATGAGGACGAGGGCGCGCCGGAGCCGGTTCGTGTGGCCTGCATGATGCGCGTCAAGAATGAGGGCCGATGGCTCGGCCGCGTGATCGATTCGGTAAAGCCTCTCTGCGGGGAAAACATCTTCGTGATGGAGGATGGCTCCTCGGATGACACGGTAGAAGTGATTGATAACGCGGGTGCGCAGCTGCTGCCGTCTCCCTTTGTCGGCCAAGGTCTGGATGAAGGGCGGGATAAGAACTGGCTCCTGCAACAGGTGATCGAGCGCTGTCATCCCGATTGGATTCTCATGCCGGATGGAGACGAAGAACTCGAACCGGGAGGCGGCGAGAAGATCCGGCGCGTCCTGGAACACAATCCTCCGGTGGATTGCTTCCTGCTGCGCTTCCTGTACCTGTGGGACTCGCTAGACACGGCGCGCTTCGATGGGGTGTACGGCAAGGGCGCACGCCAATCCCTGTTCCGCTGTGTGCCCAACATGGGTTTTAAGTCCATGTATTCGTCCAATGCGGACAATCCGAACCACGTTGGATTGCACGTTTCGAATTCGCCCTATGGCCTTCGACAGTCGCCCCTCAACGTGTTCCTGCTGCACTACGGTTACCTATTCAAAGAGGATCGGATTCGCAAGTACGAGTGGATCACGAAACTGGATCCGCACAACGAAGAAGAGGACCACTATCGCCACATGGTGCAAGGCGACATTCCCGAAGTGCCTGCGGACCTTGTGTTGAAGCACGCGGGGCCGCTGAAACTCCAGAAGATTCCCGAACGGATGGTCCCCAAGTTCGACCATGAGATTGGGCCGTTCGGCGTCCGGCCGCATACTGGAACACACCCGCTTACTGAGACGACGTTCGGCGTCCGGCCGCATACTGGAACACACCCGCTTACTGAGACGACGTGCGATGACGGTAGTTGCTGGTGTCATGTCGCGCACGCTACTCCAAGAAAGGTAGTTTCTGGCGTTTATCGCTGTAGTGAATGTGGCGCCGTGCTGTTCAACGGACTGGCCCGGTGCGAAGAGTGCGCACGTGCGGCGCTCCTGGATCTCGGAGACGCGCCGTGTCCTCCGTTGCCGGTTCCGGTTCCGGTTCCGCGCTATTCGCATCATCCGATTCGTTCCAAACTAAACCTCGGGTGCTGTGATCGGCGCATCCAAGGGTTTGTAGGCGTGGACCTGGCGCCGGGGCCAGCAGTGGATGTCGTCGCCGACCTCTCGAAGCCGTGGCCGTGGGCGGATGGCTCGGTGGAAGAGATCGTGGCGCATGACGTGATTGAGCATCTACCTGACCGGCTGCTGACCATGAATGAGACATGGCGGGTGTTGAAGCCGGGGGGCAAGGTCGATATCGTGGTGCCCACGACAGACGGGCCGGGGGCGTTTCAAGACCCTACGCACGTTTCGTTTTGGCATCGCAACAGTTTCAAGTATTTCGAAGCGGGCAACCCGTACCGGGAACGCTTCGCACAGAGTTATGGAATTCAGGCCCGGTTTCGCGTGGTCGCGGAAAAAGAATCGCGGACGCAGGACGGGCCGAAGTTGAGCATCACCTTGGAAAAGGTGGCATAGAGTTTTAGGGTTTTCGGTTCATCGGGAGTTCTTGCAAGGCTCTCGGTGATGTAGTCCGGATCACAACACGCGGCTTTCTAGAAAGGGCCGCTGGCAGTCAGAAATGGCTGCTGGCGGCCCTTTCCGCGTTTGTGCGCACTGTTTTTGGGAAACGTGGCCTCCGGCCAACGAAAGGAGTAAACGAGCAATGGCAGTATCCGTTTTGTATTCAATTCGCGGCGGGGGCTACGTCATCAACGCGGCCACCACGCCGCCGACTGCGGCACAGGCGCAGTTGGTCTACATGCAGAAAGCGTTTGTGCAGTTCGGCGCCGATACCGACGTGCAAGCGTTCTTCACGCACAACTGGGGTCTGGACATTTCGGCGCCGGGCTTCTACGACCCTGAGGCGTTCATCGTGGCCATTACCATGGGCGCGAACGGCACCTTCATGCCTGCGTTCACGTTCGACTTTGCGAATACGAACGTAACCAAGATCAACAAATTGAGCCAGGCGGTAACGAACGGCAACTACCTGGTCACGCTGCGGCGTCCGCACTCGATGGGCCAGTAGGCGGTGCCGGATGGCGTATAGCACCGTGGTCACGAAGATTGCGAATCCGGCCAGACGGTCCGGGAAAGGGCGAAAGAGAACGAACATGGCACGCCGCAAAATGACAGCGAAACAGATCAAGCATTTGGGTACGAAGCGCCAAAAGGCTGCGTTGCGTGCCAAACGGTCGCGTCCGAAGCACCGGGCGCGCACCAGACCGAATCCGCCGCGCAGGCGCAGGCGCGTGGTGGCGCGGGCAACCAATCCGCCGCGCAAGCACCACAAGAAACGCCGCGTGGCGAAGAAGCATTCGGCGAAACGCCGAAACCCCACTCCCATGATCATTTCGTGGGCTGCGGGCAATCCAGCAAAAAGGAGAACGAAAGGCATGGCAAAACAAAAACGACGTAGAGTTGCCGTGGCGAAGCATAGGAATGCTGGTCGCCCGCGGCGCAAGGCGGTACGGCATCATCGCCGGCGCAATCCGGCCGGGTTGGGCCGTCCGATGGATTGGATTCAGGGCGGCGCGGGGGTCCTCGCGGGCGTGGTCGGCACGCGGGCGATTCCGCAACTGGTCCTCGGGGCCAGCAACACCGGAGCGATGGGCTACGTGGCCAACGCAGTCACGGCCGCGGGCCTCGGTTGGGTCACGTCGATGATGTTCAAGGGAAATCACGTGCTGATCACCAGCGTGATTGCCGGCGGCTTCGCGGCGCTCCTGGCGCGGATCATCAGCGACAAGACTCCGTTCGGCAGTCAGCTTTCCTTGACTGGCTTGGGGGATTACGGATTGGGGCTTTACCAAAAGTCGAACTTCCCGTATCCGCCGCGCGTGGTCAATGGACGGCTGGGCTCTCCCGGATCTTCGAATTTCACCTGGGGCGATGGCTCCCAAGGCATGACTCCCGTTTCGGTGGCTACGGCCGGATCGGATTCGACGGCAGCTTGCTAGGGGCGAAGCGCTCTTAGTCCTGGGGCGGCTCGTTTCCGGGTGCAAGGGGAAGGCAGCGGGCCGCATTTTTGCAACGTGGGGTAAACCGTGGCGAAGGTGGGGGAATCCCCCGGCGTCACACTGGAGATTTTAGACATGGCGTATTTGGGCAGAACCACGACGGGGCAGGGGACACCAATCCCGATGACTCCCTCGGGTAACATCGACATCAACGCACTGGTCGGCCAACTGGTCGACCAACGGAAAGACTACGTGTACGACACGTTGACGCTGGCGCCGGGAGCCACGGTCACGTCGCAGCCGTACCGCATGTTTCAGGTTCCCATCGGGCAACCCGATCCGTACAACGGGTCGGCAACGAAGACGGAACTCGATACCAACATGAGGAGCCAGGGGCAGTTCTCGGCCCCGTATGACTTCATCATGAACAACATCGGCTTCTACTTCCTGGTGGGCACGGATCTTTTTGACATCGCCACCATCTGCAATATGGGGTGGTTCGAGTTCAAGATCTTGCAGAAGCAGATGTTCCTGGGCCACTTCCAGCGGCATCCCGCCGGGATGGGCATCACGGGCCAGACCTCGGCGACGGCGCAGCAAAACTGGATCAACGGAGAAGCCGATCCGAAGAGCGTGTGGTGGTTCGGTGACTGGCGCAAGTACATCCCGCCATTGACCAGCTTTACGCTGAACATCAACTTCTCGGAAACCTACCAGTTGTTCTACAACGCCTCGACCACCACGTCGGCCAACCTGCCGGCGTTCGTCAAGTCCACGTTGTTCGACACGGGCGTCCTGTCTTCGACGGCGACCCTGCCCACGCTGAAGCCGGCCTCCATCGGCGGCAACGGCGTGAAGCTGCTCTGCATCCTCAATGGGATTAGTAATGGTCCTGTGCAGTAGCAGGGGGATGGGGTTATAGTGGTGGTGTGCTAGGGAGCGTTCCGGGGCTGGCCGCTTGGCTTCGCCTCCGGGTGTTCAGGGGCCTCGGACGCTCTCCGGCGTGAGTTTGGAACGGAAAAGGGCAGCATGTACCAGTCTTCCAGTTCGCCGATCTTCCCCAACCGGGCAGCGGATCTTGCTCGTAAGAACGCGGCCTCGGATGCGCGGATCGCGGGCGAGTTGCAACGATCGCGCGAGGGGCGGCTCCGGCTCTTCAATACGCTCATCAGTCCGGAACAGGTGGTACAAACGTTTGGACCGGGGGCCGGCGTGGATGCGGCGCGCTTGCAAAGCGATTCCGAAGTGGCGCGCGCCACGGGCATCCTGTCGAAAGGACTCACGGGACTGGCAGAGAATCCCGAGTCAATGGCGATAGACGTATTCTCGAACGCCCCGGAGGTAGTGCCGCTGAACCGCGTTCCGGCGGCCTGCTTCCGGGATGGCTCGGGACATCTGGTGCGGACTCATTCAGCCGATACCCGAAGGTTGGCTTCGGTCGATTCCCTACCATCCATGCCGCAGATGGCGCCCACGGTCGTCCGAACAGCCGATGGCGGGGAGATGATGTTCCGGGGCGGCCTGCCTACCGATGGGTCTGTACAGGCCGGCCTGACGGGATTCGCGCCCACATGGGGCGATTCCTGGGGAGTCGATCAACCGTTTGATGGATCGGATGGCGGCGGGTTCCTGGGATGGATCACGGATCACCCGTGGCTTTCCTTGGCCGCTGCGGGCCTTGGGGCATGGGCACTGGCACGGAGGGGCCGATGAAAATCCGGCTGTCCTTTCCGACCCATCGCGCCGCGGAGAATGCGTTCCTGTCCTTTCGGGAACTGGTCGGCGGGTTGAATATCCGCGCGGTGGAAGACATCGAATGGGGGCCGGGGCCTGATGATGACTATCGGTTGCTGGTGACTCTGGACGTGCCAGAGGAATTCGACCGTGCGCCGATTCTGGCGATGTTCGCGGGACTGCGGGTGTACTGGAACGATGGGGCCAGTGTGGATAACCTAGTCGCCGAAGCGCAGGGGGCCAAGGGATGAAGTTGGAATACCTCAAGCAGGCCGATGCCATCCTGACCAAGTGTGGGAGACCCATCTTGCCGGGTGGAGTTACGGCGGTGCCGATCTACAAGGGCTTTCTCATGCCCATGGTTTTGGCGGCGGGCGGTGGCACGGCGGGCCAGCGGGCCGTGATGCTGAGTAAGATCATTCAGGGCGATACGCCTTGGGTGTTGCGGGCCATTTCTTCGGATGTTGGTTCCAACAGTCTCATCGGCGTGCGGATTCAGATTCAGTTTCCCAACGGCCGCTACCTGTTCGGGGGCAACGGTATAGACCTCGGGCAGTTCTGTTGGGTGGGGTCGTCGCGGTGGCTGCAAGACCCGGAATTGCGCATTGAACCGGGCGGGCGCATCAACGTAACGTTGGTGGGCAATGCGACCACGAATCAACTGGACCGGCCGGTAAACCTGCTGTTCGAGGGTGCCTATCTGTATTTCATGAAGGGTGGGCAGTTGCTTCCGGCGACTGGCGACTTGAAAAACTTGGTTTCGCAGTGGCCGCGCTACCAGGGCACACCCAATCAAAACATCCTGGCGCCATGCTGGCGCTCCAACGAAGGCATCCGCACACCACCGGGGTTCTCGGATGAGTACTGGATCTACTCCTCTCCTGATCCACAGGACGCGGGCGCACAGGCCACGTGGACGATCAGCGGCGCGGTGATTCAGTCGCCTTATCCGCAGACGATTGAGATTCCGATTGAACCCGGTTCCGATTTCTTCGTGCGGCGCATGTTATTTGATGTGAGCGGGACAAGCCTATCGGTCGGGGCCACTGTCTATGGGCGCATCCGTACTGGGGCGGGGTATGCCTTGGATCAGAGCTACATCGAATTGGCGGGAACTCTCTCTGGCGTGGAATTTGCCGCCCACTGGAAGGTTCATGGTGGAGACTCGATCTACATTGATGTCTTCCCGCAAAATTATGCCGGTACGGGCACAGTTTCGATTCAGGTCCACGCCGAAGGCTTTCGGCGCTATCAGGTGAAGGGTTGAAAGGGTATGTACAGACCTCAATTTGCGTATCCGCTTTCGCCTGAACCCTGCGAGGATCAGCGCTGTACGTATTCCTTCGATTCGACCAATACGCCTGGACTTTCGGGCACGTTGGCAGCGGCGGCGCAGACGGGACGTATCCCGCTTTCGTTGGATTTGGACGCGGACTTTTACCTCCGGGGGATCTCGACCCAAGGGCCGGTTTCGTTTCGCTTGACCGACCCGGAAACGAATCCCTTAAGCGATGGGGAGAACGCGGCGCAATCGACCAACTTCGAACTGCCCACCGAATATTCGAATACCAACGGGGCAGGCATCGTAGCGTTGGAGAGCGGCGCGGGCGGGGTCTTCGCCCACGGCTCGGCGAACTTTTTGCTGTACCTGTACAATCCCACAGCCTCGGGTATCGACTTGACCACGTGTGTGGTGAACCTGCATGGGATCAAGGTCTACCGGCAGAGGTGCGAATAAAATGCCCGCTCTGATTCAGCGCATGACCGATTACGTGTTGGGGCCGAATCAAGATGCGCGGCTGGCGTCCGTCGCGGCTGGCGCGACGATCACGGGTATCGTGCTCTCGATTGACAATGACGCGCCGTTCGTAGTGACCGGGCGCGCGTTGCGCTGCTCCTTTCTGAACTCGGGCACGTTGAATCAGAATCCGCTGGTTGGTCTCAAGACCCGATGGACGGACGCGGCGCGCAATTACCGGCAGACGGGCGGGCTCGGGCCGCGCGGTTCCTACGTCTTGGAGTCGCTGCAATCTGCATACTACGGGCAATTCGGCAATCCGAAACCCATCGTGCCAGCGGTGATCTATCCTCCCGGCTCGGTGATCGAGTTGGATTTGAAACACACGGGCTCCACCACGATTCCGAACCTGACCTTCTATTTCCGGGGCTACGAGTTGTACCCCGAGGGGTCGATGCCGACTCCTCCATACCCGAAGCGCATGGCGTCCCTCACGTTCGCTTATCCGATCTTCGTGAAGGCACTCGGCGTTTCCGAGCTTCGCCAGAACAACATCTTCACGGTAAAGCAGGATGCGGATTTCGTGATCCGGGGTGGGCAATCGTTCGTACCCTTCACAACGGCGGGCCGTACGCTGGCAGAGGTCGCGGTGATGTGGAAGGATGCCAATAAGCGGCCGTACTCGAACGATTTCATCCCGCTGGATGTGTTCTTCGGCTACCAGTCCGGGACGTTGGCGACCATGCCGGTGTCCACTGCCACGCTGATTCCGCCATGGGGCACGGGGCCGGGTCTTCCTGGGCTGTTCTACCCGGAGATTTACGTCCCGGCGAATCAGCAATTCCTGTTCGATCTGTATCGGACGGATGGGTCGGGGGGCAGCAACCAGTCTGAGGATTTCACCTTCAATTTGATTGGGGGAAAGGTGTTCAGCCGATGAAACAGATTCCGGTCTCTGCCCTTTCCTTGAATCAATTGACGCGGGATTACTGGGGATCGTATGACGCCTCGGCGATAGCTCTTTTGGCGGAACTGGCAGACGATCCGTGCTTCCAAATGAGGTTCTATCATGCGCCAGCAGATGATCAGGAGAATTTGCAATTGGCTCTGCCTGCGATCCCGGCAGTGGGATACAGTCAAGTGTCCAACTTCGTTACCTATGGCCTTCAGATCACGCCGGGGTCGATTATCTTTGGCTTCTATCTGCCGATCGTTGTGAACGGGTTGTCTCCAACGACTCCGGTATCCTGGCCTCCCAAAACAGCGTTCACTCTGCAAATCACGGACGTTTCGACGGGGCATTCCTTTTGGGATGAGCCGATCGGCTCGGTGTTCTTGGCGAATCTCAAGCCAACCTATCAACCTGCGGGAAATGTCAACCTGAGCAACTTCCCGAATCTGCTCTGTGCGCCATATCCAGTGACCGGCTCGGGTTTGTTCGACGTAGAGATCCAGAACACGGCGGCGACGGCGCAGTCTGTCGAATTGGTATTGGGCGTCCTGGAGGTGTGCAATGTCGGCTAGCCCGATTCGATTGTATTCCGGCGAGGAGTCCGTGCGCGCGGCGGAAGCGCTGCGCTCCGCTTCGCGGGAGCGGCGGGAACAGTGGCCGTACATTCACATCTATCCTCCCCCGAGCTCACGGGACGTGCATGTCGTCGGGGCGATTCAGGTCCAGGTGGGCGGTGGTGCGGCGCTCCCCATCGTCACCTACGAAGTGCCAGCGGGCAAACGACTCTTTCTGCGGGCGGTCCTGATGTCGGCCAACATCAGTTTTCTGCCGGGGGATGCGTTTTTCACTTTGGATCGGAATGCCCCGCCGTCAGGCTCGGGTGCGTTCGTGGTCGGTTCGCCTACGTCGCAAATCATGCCGGAACACGGTCTTATCAACGTGCCGTTCGCCTTGGGTTCGATCACGAGCGGGCCGTGGCCGTTACAGCGGGCGCGCGAATTCGGTCCCTTGGACATCGTGCGCATCCACGCCTATAACGTGAACCTGGATCAGACGGCATTCTGGATCTGCGGTTTGTTCGGCTACGAAGTCCCGGTCGCGGACATCAAAGCCATGCGCTGAGAGCGGGAATCCCGATGGCCTACGGCTTGCGAGGTGTCGATGGGCGACTGTACGGCTTGGGCATCCTCTCGGGCCTGGGAAACCTCGATAATAATCCAGAGGACGTGTACCACGCGCTGTTGACGCAAGGCTACGCAGACCTGACCCAATATACGCAATCGGCCTTGAACGCTGGGGCCGATCTCTACAATCAGCGGAACATCTCCGGGCAGGTGGCGAAAGACCAGGCCGCGCTGAAGGCCACGGGGATCATTTCGCCCGCGACCTTGACCTCAGGGGTTCCCTCGCAACCCAACTACGCCCAGTTGGATAACAATCCGGCAGACGTGGCAGCGGAAATGATGGCCAGCGCGGGAAGCCTCGACGGGTCGAAGTACACGGCCTACGCAGTGCAATACGGGGCGGCTCTGTACAACACGCAGAAGCAGGCGCAAATTGACGCCGCGGCGAAGGCCGCGGCCGATGCGGCGGCGCAGCAGGCAGCGCAACAGGCCGCACAGCAGGCTGCGCAACAGGCCGCGGCGCAAGCGGCGGCGCAACAGGCAGCACAACAAGCCGCGGCGGATGCGGCTGCAAAGGCTGCTGCCCAGGCTGCGGCGGCGAAGGCTCAGACTCCCGTGGTGGTCCCTCCGGCTCCCAGCAATGGCAGCACGTCTACGGCTCCGGTCGCTGTACCGACGCTGCCAACTACCCCCCAATCGCCTGTTCCCACGGTGGTGCCCACGGTGGCGCCATCGGTCGCTGTAAGCCCGTCCACGGGCCTTACCGTGGCTGGCTTTGATCTCTCCACGGTTCCTTGGTGGGGCTGGGCCGGAGTTGCCGTCGTTGCGGTCCTGGCCTTTGGTGGCGGCGGAAATGACTATCCTCCTGCGCGGTATCGGCGTTAGAATCAAGGCATGAGTACCCGAAGGCTGAAGCGAGTCGCGCGCATGAAGAATCCGCACTGGACGCCTGCGCAAGAACGCAAAGAGGTGGCCTGATGTGGTGGCATCGGCTTCTCTGCTTCCTGAGACTGCGGGACGATCTCGATTACGGGCCTCCCATCGGGCCGGAGGTGCCGCATCCCTACATGCCCCACGTGGCGACCATGGCGGCGCGGCCGGGGCAGCAGCCGGTGACGCTGCGGTGCTGCGAACACTGCGGGGCGGGGCAGAAACACGCAATCCACCGGCCTCCCTACGACAACACTCGATTGGCCAAGATTTTTGGGCCAAGTTCGGATATCGCCGATGTTCAGATAGGCCGGGTCAACTTGAGATTGGGGCCGCTGCCTGCCGGTCTGCAAGACGATGCGGAACCGGATACCCCGAGTCCCCAAGCGGTGAAAGAGGCGCTGTACAAAGTCTCGGGTGAGTCGGATCGGTACTGGGGATGAACCGCGATTTCACATTCCCGTATTGGCCGAATGTCCCGCTTGCCCGGTTGCGGCGGCGGTGGCAGGCGAAGGTTCACCCTCGGAGTTATCGAAGACTGGTGGCATGCTGCAAACTGGTGGAGCCAAAGCCTCCTGGCATCGTTTGGAATACGCGCGGGGGCGGTGGCCGCTGGTATTGGCCTCGGCAGCGTTCCGGGGACTGGGGATGAACCGGCTATGTTTGGCGTGCAATACCTCTGCCCTCGGATCGGTCCTGGTTGGCGCTGGTTGACGGGGTTCTTCGGCTCTCCCAAGCAATTTGGCTCGTTGGAAGAGGCTGCAGGGGCCTGCAATGGC
>Ga0075015_100000519_pt1 | contig 13458 bp, 9 predicted proteins | sample AleBraG_ABR_2013_FD_71476 | JGI IMG/M metagenome (GOLD analysis project Ga0075015, IMG submission 71476) | Freshwater sediment microbial communities in response to fracking from Pennsylvania, USA - Alex Branch Run_MetaG_ABR_2013 | ecosystem: Environmental > Aquatic > Freshwater > Creek >...
CGCGACGGGGCCCGCGGCGGGTGGGGGGCCTTGTCCCGCACCCGGTTTCAGATCCTCTGCGCCTGGTCGCCCCCACCGCTGCAGCGGCCTGCCTGCCCGGGGTTCGCGCGGGGGCAGTCAGGTTCGTGGGATCCCTCGGGGTGGACTACGCGTCGACAGCCTTGCGGCTAGGCCCCGGCGGAGACGACTCCGGGCAGCGTGCACACCGACGCTGGCACGTTATGCGTCACCTTGCAGATGTCCGCGGTGATGACGTTCGCGGTTCCGATGATTGCCTTCGAGATGGCGCTGGTCGGGTCTTTCAACGCTGCGGCGATCTGCTCGTGGGTCTTGCCTTGCAGGACGCTCACGTCGTAGCTGGCACCGGAGATGACGAACTGTCCACCGATGTCTACGAAGGGGATGGAGCCCGCGCTGCTGGACGAGACGTAGGGCACCGCGTCGTACTTCGAGACGATCGCCTGGTCAGCGGACGGCAGGGTGTCCAGGGGTACGTACGAGCTTCCCTGTGGCTGGTTGGTCGTCTCCTCGTACCCGGTGAACGTCAGGTAGCTGCTGGTGTAGGTGGCGCCGTGGAACGCCAGGGTCGCCGTGCTCGGGTAGATGTCGGTCGACGATGAGGTCGTCACTCCGAGGTTGGACCACGTCCCGAATCGGGACAGCGCCACTGCGACGGCCCAGCGCTCCCCAGCGCAGAAGGGGCAGTACTCAGCACCGTCATAGAGGATGCGTGGCAGCCCCCCCGAGGTCAGCGCGGGGGCGGTGATCGCCACTGGCTTGGTGGTGACGGAGCCGGCTCCGACAGCGTTGGTGGTCGCTGACGGGACAGTGGACAGCTCGGACACGATCGCGGGGGATGCGAGGCCGGCGGCGGATGCGGGCGTCGACTGGGTGCCGTTTGTCGCGATCTTGACCCCCACCAGGGCGGCGACGAGGACGAGGACGCCGGCGACCGAGCCCCAGGCGACCATCATTCGATGGCGCTTGTCGCGGCGGGCCTCCTCGGCGCGCATCTGCGCTACCCGCAGCTGAGCTGCCTCGCGCGTGCGACTGCCCTTGCCCACACTGCCCTCCAGTTGATTCGTCTGACCGGCGCCGAGGCGCCCGCGGGCGAGCCGCGGCCGACCCCGGCCGCGTGCACACCCCTCTACGACGGTTGTTCGGGCCGGTTGGTTCCATCCGAGCCGGAGCCGGCCTGTCGCACCGCTGAGGGTAGTGGTCTAGGTTGCCCGACTCATTCTGGCGTGTCCACGTCGGCGCTGTCCGGTCACCGAGGCGACGACGCCTGCTTCGAGCAGGCAGCCACCAGTATCCACCCGCAGGAGGGTGGCTGGCCACAGCGATGACCGTCCCGCTGGCGCCGGGGATGGACGCGCACGACACACGCCGTAGTCCCGCCGACGCCGCGCGGTCCTGCCACGGACTCGAGCCTAACCTCGGCCGGTCCGTTGCCGTTCCCGATGCTGGTGCGGTTCAGCGAACAGGCCGTCCCCTCTGGGTGGCTTCTTCCGTTCAGGTCGCTGACCCATAGGGGAGGACCACGTTGATGACCTGCGTCAGGCTCCAGAGCCGGGTGATGTGGTTGAGGGTGTAGGCGGTGAACTTTGTTTCCCCAGCCGCCAGTGCGTCGACTCGTGGACCGGTGACGGCGACGGCGACGGTGCCTGCTGGCGGGGGCGGCAGACTGGTCCAGGAGAGGCCGTTGACCCCGATGAGGTCGAGTTGGCGGTCGGTTGCGCTGTCGCCGGTGAGCAGTGCCGCGCCGCCAGCCCAGATGGTGGTGGACGCCAGGGGGCCCCGGCCGGAGATCGCTGGAGTCAGCGTCCATGTCGGGTGCCGGGGGTTGGTCCAGGCGAGGGCGTAGGAGGTGGCGCCGCCGACATCGAGCCGCAGAAGCGCCGTGACGCCGCCACCCGCGGAGGTCAGGCGTATGACGTCGACCTGAGCGCTGGCCAGTGCTGCCGGCAGAGCGATGGGTGCGGGCTGCAGGCCAGCAGCAGTGTCCTGGACCAGCCCTACGGTGCCGCTGTGGCTGCAGGCCAGTCCCAGGTAGGTGCCGGCGGTGGTTTCGGCGACGGCGGTGACGCTTCGGACGCCGCAGGCCCGGCCGAGGGCTGAGGCAGCTATCGAGGTGCGGGTGGCGAACTGCTGCCACTGCCCGGTGCCGGCGAGGCGGCGCAGCACCGTGGAGCCGGCATCGACGACCGCCGCAGCATCCCCCGTGGGCGAGACGGCCAGCGAGTCCGGTAGCTCAGCGAGGGCGCCCGTGAGCAGGTCTGGGGTGTAGCTCGTACCGCCATCGGTGCTGATGGCCAGCGGAGAGAAGCTCAAGGCCTGGCTGGGTCTGAATCCGATAACCACGCCGCCGCTGCCGGCGTCCGCTGCCACCAGGCCGCCGCTGTCGGCGACGCCAGCCGGCGTGACCAGTGTCCACTTCCCTCGACTGTTCGGCAGCGCGAACGCCTGCCAGAAGGTGTTGAGGGGGTCGTCGAGGTGACCCATCGGGACCAGCGCCCAGGTGGCACCTGCGGTCGTCAGGGTCGTCGCCAAAGCGGTGACGTTCGGTTGCTGAGCCGAAGAGCTTGCCTGGGGGGCGCTGGCCGTCGCGCAAGCAGCCGCGAGGAGCGCGAGCGCTGACGCGGCGCCGACGCGGAGCCGAGCGCTCACGATGGCGTTACCGCCCGCAGCTCGTCGGCGAGGAGGGTAGCCAGCGAGGCTGAGGTGGGGCCGGCAGCACCGGGGTCGCTCCCCAGCCTGGTGCGCAGGTTCCCGGACGGGTCGATGATGTAAGCGACCTCGCTGTGCGCGACCATGCCGCCGTTCTGCAGCGCCTGGACTTCGTACCCGTAGCCGTTCCACATGGCCTGCAGAGCGCTGAGGGAACCCGTCAGGAACAGCCAGTTGGATATGTGGTCGAGGTGTTCTTGCTTGTTGAAGGCCTGCACCACCGCAAGTGACCGGTAGATCGGGTTCGCGACGACAGCGATGAATACGGTGTGCTTGCCGACGTCGGTGCCGAGGCTCTGGTCCGCCTGCCGGAACTCCTGAGCTATCAGTGGGCAGTCTGTGGTGCACACCGGATCTAGGAACGTCAGGGCGATGGACCGCCCCCGAAGACTGGCCAGTGAGACCGGCTGCCCGTTCTGGTCGACCAGATTGAACGGGGGGGCCGGGGTGTTCTCCCGTCCGGGGTCTCCGTTGAGGGCGAGTGACAGGATCGGGTCAGCGTGAGAGTTCATCGACGCCGACGCCATCGGCAGTGCCCCCACCAAGATCACCCCCATCGCGCACACGGCGCTGGCGGCCCCGAGCCAGCGGGTCCTGCCGGTCTGGTCTATGACCTGCGGGGCCGTGTCGGCGGACGCAATGGGCCGGGATGCGGCCAGGTAGCCGACGACGATCAGCACAAGTAACGGAAGCATGCTGTTCGGGTCCGTTCCGACGCCACCGAAGAAGCCCAGGTCCTGCACGAAGACCCAGTCGGCTACGCAGAGCACGGCGGCGGCGATCACCGAGCCGGCGGCGAGCCGGGGGCGCCAGGCAAGAGCGACTGCCAGCATCCCGGCACCGACCGCGGCCAGAGCGATCACGCTAACGAGGTTGACGGCCCACCCGTGGTGCGCGTCGATCTGGGCGAACCACGACAGCGTGCTCGCCAGTGGGCGGGGCTGCGGGATCTGGCCCATGGTTTGAACCATCGCCGTGAGGCTGCCAGCGGTCGCCTGCGGGGTGGGCTGGCCCTGCCAGAACCCGCGCCCGGGCCACGCCTGAAGCACTGCCATCGCCAGGAAGAAAGCTCCCGTGGACCCCAAGATGAGCTGGCCGAGTCGCCTGCCCAGCCACGAACGGTCCGGCAGCGCGATCAACAGCCCCGCTAGGGCGTAGAGCAGGGCCGCGCCTGGCGCGCCGAACATCCAGCTGAGTCCGGACCCGAAGATGCCACCGAACGCCTCTCCGAACACCCAGACCGCCAGCCCCCAGCCGGCGCTGACCAGCCCGGCGGCCCGCGACCACCACCCCCGCGGCGCGAACAAGATCATCAGGCCTATACCGACCTGGATCCAGACCGCAGATGCCGCCGCGGATACCGGATGGAGTGTCCAGACGGACAGCCCGTGCGAGACGAGGTTCTGGACCCACTGCGGTGAGGAGGCGGCGGCCGGCTGGACCACCTGGGTCGGCATCCCCAGGGGCATCAGGGCCTGCCCCTGAAGGGCACCGTCGAAGAGCCACAAGATCCCGAAGACCACCCGAAGCAGCCAGCGGGGGCGTGGCTCGTCCCTTCGCGCCGGGTCCGGCGCCGAGGCGTCGGAGGACACCCAGACCCGTGCGGCAAGGGCCAGCAGGAGGACCGCCATGAAGATCAGGACGAGCAGTCCCTGCTGGCGCAGAAGGGCCCGGAAGGCTGCGACGACGATCGGGTTGTCCGACAGCAGGCCGTGACCCATACCCGGCATTGCTGTCCCTCCCGTCGGTCGACATGTCTGCAGTCTGAGTTCGTGGCCACCTGCGCCTGAGCTTGCCCCTCGTCCGAAGAATAGGTGGAGAGCTCGCCGCTGGAGCGCGCTGCACCGGAGTCGGGCCGGGGATGGGCTCGGCGCCTTGCCCCGAACGGTCCGGCGGCAACCGTGTACCGGGGCGCCGAGCTGGTCCCCATCACCTACGCAGACGGAACGTCGGACGACTGGCGTCCTCCGCGGTCGGGGAAGGTCCACATGTAACCGGCGCGGCCCGAACGCGAGTGCGGTGCGGAGCCGGTGACACGGCGACCATGATGGTGGGCTGTGGTGCCGTCGGTGGCATTCACGTTGATGTGTCACCTGCGCGACAGCAGTCGCTACGCGGGCCCCACAACAATCGCTTTGAGCCAACGGACGCGCAGTCGCTCGAGTGTGAGTCCCTGATCGTCTCGAGAATGGCCGCAGAGGAGGACTGTCAGATGACCACGTCTGTCCCCGGCGCGATTCTCCCGATAGCCCGGCAGCGGCGCTGGCTGGGCGGGCCGCCCCCGCTTGGTCGGGGTCGACGGTGGCGAAAAGGCTTGTGGCAGGGGAGGATCTTCGAACAGCCGATCCCGGATCTGCGCGGGCAGCGGGCCGATGACGAGGCGGGGGGCCGATGAGTACCGGCGTACCTGAGCTTCTTGCCGCCACTGAGGTGTTCGCAGCGCTGGATACCGGTGGACGGGAGCGACTGGCGTCCTCGGCGCGGGTGCGTCGGTTCCAGCGTGGGGAGATCATCTTCAACCGGGGGGACCGCGGCGGCGGGATGTTCGTTGTCGCTCGGGGCTCCGTCGCGCTTGTCGTCATCGCCGCCAGCGGGAACGAGATCGTGCTCGATGTGGTGCGCGCCCGGGGAAGCTTCGGCGAGATGGCGGTGGTGGATGGCGGACCGCGGATCGCTACCGCGCAGGTCCGCGAAGCGACCACCGTGGTCGAGCTCGCCCGCCCGGACGTGTTGGCCCTGGTCGACCGCAACCCGGTCGCTTTGGCGATGCTGGGAGCTCTCGCGCAGACAGTCCGGCGCGTCGATGACATGGCGGCCGATCTCGTGCTGCTGGACTTGAGGGGCAGAGTCGCCAAGTACCTGCTTCGCGCAGCGGAGTCCGCTAGACCCGTGCTGCCTTTGGACGCTCACGTCCCGGTCGACCTTCGACTGAGCCAGAGCGAGCTCGCCAAGCTGGTCGGAGGTTCCCGTCAGCAGCTCAACAGAATCCTTGGTGAGTTGACCGAAGCCGGAGCGGTTGTCCGCCGCGGGTCGGGCATCGTCGCGGTGCGACGCGATCTGCTCACGACGTGGATCGGCGCAGTGTGAGCCTGGTCCAGCCCCCGAGATTGAGGAAGTCGCCGTCGCCGACCTGGACCGGGTCCCCGGGCTGCAGGACGGTCGATCCGTTGAGGTAGCTGGGGTTGTGGTCGGCCAGCTGTGTCACCGTCCATCCGGTCAGACTTCGGCTCAGGACCGCATGTCTTCGTGACACTGCCGGGTCGACCGGCTCGATTGCGAGGTTGACGGTCGCATCGTGGCCGCGCCCCAAGAGCACTTCCGCGCTGAGCAGCGGGATGCGCCGTTCCCTGGTGAGGCTAGGAAACGCGAGATCGACGGTTCCCTGGTTGTAGAAGCCGTGGTCTTGGGCGACCCAGATCTCCCATACGTCGCTTCGCGCGCGAAAAGTTGGTGCCGTCCACCCTGACTCCTCTTCCCAGCGGTGGCTTTCACGGCCAGCGGGCACTGCCAGCTCTTCCGGTAGGCCTGTCATCTCGCTCAGGTCCACGGCGGGCTCGGCATCGTCGATCCTCGTCTCCCCGCGGGCCAGTGGCAGCACCACCGCCAGCTCGGGACCGATTGCCTGACCGGTCGCCTGCGCTGAGCTCACTGCGCTCACAGCGTCCACGCGGGCCCCGACGACGTCACCGACCAGCCACCGCAGTCGTGCTCGACGGGCCAGGAGTTCGGCGCGGTGCTGCGGACCGTCGGGCAGGGAGTCCATCAGCGAGCAGGCGGCATGGACGTGGGCCAGAGCCTTGGGCAGCGCCGACACCGACTCGGCCGTCTCCGCTGCCCGCAGGTAGTAGCGCAGCAGCCGCGGGCGGATTGCGTCAGCCGCACCCGCATCACCGGTCGCGACCATGAGCTCGAGGGCGGTCGTCGCGTGGTACGCCAGGTCCTCGGCCAGCTCGTCCAAGCCCTCGGCGGCTACCTGCTCAAGCCAGTCCGCCGCAAGCAGGTGCAGGCCGGCCTTGGTGGATCGCTTGAGCTGGTCGTAGGCCGCGTCCCGCACCAGAGCATGTGTGAACGCGTGCTCGCTCTCGCCCGCCATTCGTGACCTCAGCACCGGCCGGACGATGTCCAGGTTCGCCAGTCGGCGCAGCTCGATCGCCACATCTGCGGGTTCGCGGCCGGCCAGGGCGGCAACCCCTGATGTCCAGAACGATCGCCCGAAGATTGCTGCGTTCTGGAGGACGCTTCGCGTGTGGCCCTCCACCAGGTCCAGCCGGGCGGCGATCACCTGCTTGACGGTTTCCGGCAGCGGAATGTCGACGAAAGGCCTCGCCTTGCCACTGGACAGCGGCTCCACCAGATCGCGGGCCCGAAGCATCCGGACGAACTCGGCCGTGAACAAAGGGTTGCCCTCGGCTCGACCGAGAACAGCTTGCTCGCTGTCCACGGGCAGCGGGAAGTCGGCCAGCAGGGTCCGCAGCAACGTACGCGTCTCAGAGTCGGTCAACGGCAGAAGGTTCATCAGGGAGTGGTTGCGCAGCCCCCCTCCCCAGTGGCTGTCGACAGTGAGTAGTTCTGGGCGAGCCGTCACGACCAGCATCAGCGGCACCCGGGGAGCGTCCTCGACCAGCTCTATGAGGAACTGCAGCAGCCCCGGGTCCGCTTGGTGGACGTCCTCGACGACGACGACCGCTGGTCCAGCGCCGGCAAGGCCGGTGAGGAAGGCGCGCCACACGGCCTGTCCTTCGCCCCAGGTCATGCCGGTGCCTGACTCCGAGCCGAGCTGCGAGAGCAGGCGCGCGACCAGCCAGTCGTGCTCTGGGGCACCCTCCAGGCTCTCCGAGAGCTTGCGCAGGACCTCGCCGGCGGTGTCGGTGTCGTAGATTCCGGCGTGCGCCCGTACCACCTGCGCAAGTGCCGAGAAGCCGGTCGACTCCCCGTACGGGGGCACCCGGCCGATGCGGCAGACCACGTCAGCCGGCAGCAGCGCCAGGAACTCAGAGACCAGCCGGCTCTTGCCCACCCCAGGGTCTCCGACCACCGTCACCAGCTGCATCCCGGACTCACGGGCCACCCGGTCGAATGTTGTCTGCAGCTGCTGGAGCTCCAGGTCACGCCCGACCAACGGGATCTTCAGGTCGAGGTAGACCTCGGCACCAAAAGGCAGCACCGCTGCGACGGCTCGCCAGCGGGACAGCGGCTCGGCCTTGCCCTTCGCCTCCAGCGGCGCCAAAGGCAGGTAGTCGAAGACCCGCGACGTCGCGTGGTAGGTCGGTTCACCGACGACGACCGTCCCAGGGTCGGCGGACTCCTGCAGACGTGAAGCGACGTTCACGATGTCCCCGGCGACCCAGTTGCCGTCCGCAGCCGACGCGCGCGAAACCGACAGCAGAACCTCCCCCGTGGTCACCCCGATCCTGACCGGCAGCGGGAACGGGGGCTGGCCCCCGCCGTCGTCTCGAAGTGCGTCCACCAGACTCAGAGCGCTGCGAACCGCCCGCTCGGCGTCGTCCTCCCGCACGGTCGGCGAACCGAACACGGCCAGTACCCCGTCCCCTACCAGGGTCTCCACGCGCCCTCCGTAGGCCGCGACCCGGAGGCGAACGAGTTCGTGGTAGCGGTCAAGGAGCAGCTGCACGTCCTCGGGATCCACGCTCTCGCTGAATCTGGTGAACCCTGCCAGGTCGCAGAACAACGTTGTCACGACGCGGCGCTCTTCCACCTGTTGGGTCAGCGGTGGCTTCGACACGTCGTCCACGGGACGAGGATTCCACCTGTCGTCGGCGGCTGCTGGCAGTTGGGCATGCCCACCTTCGGCTGGTGTCACTTGGGTGACAACGTCGCCGGGTCCGCGCGAGTAGCGTGCGATCCACCCGAGGGTCAGCCGCCCACGGGCGGACCCGGCGACCCAGGAGGGGGACATGTCTGCTGTCGTCGAGGCGGGCACCGCAAGCACCTCGGTCACGCACCCAGGGTTCCTTGGGGTGGGCTCGACTCCGCGGTCGCTGCGCCGCTGGATCACGGTCATTGCGGTGGTGGCCGCGCTGGTGGCTGCGACGGCAACGGTGCTCATCGCCCAGCGCAGCTCCGCCCTTGCCCGCTCTGCCGCTGGCACCGAGCCGTTGGTGCTGGACACCCAGATGGCATACACGGCCCTGTCGGATGCGGACAGCTCAGCCGCCGGTGGCTTGTTGGCCGGGCCAATTCCGCCCGCTGCGGTCGTTGCTCAGTACCGGCGCGACATTGCCACCGCCGCCTCCTCAGTCAGCTCCGCCCAGCAGCTCACCTCCGCGGACCAGAAGCTGTCTGCGGAGCTCCAAACGGTGGCGGTGGGCCTTCCTTTCTACACCGGGCTCGTCGAACGCGCCTCAAGTGAGAACAGGCTCGGATACCCGGTCGCGTCCGCGTACCTCGGCGAGGCAAGCGGATACCTTCGGTCGACAATTCTTCCCGCCGCGGGTAGTGCGTACAGCCACGAGCTGGCAGTGCTGGGGGCCAACCAGCGGCAGGCCTCGCAGGCGGGACCGGTCGCGGCCCTGCTGCTCGGAGCCGTGGCGCTCGTCGTTGCCCTCCTCGCCGCCCAGCTGTGGGTGCGTCGCAGGTTTCACCGCACTTTGAACGTCCTTCTAGTCGCCGCCACCGCGATCGTCATCGTCACCGGTGTCGTCGCCGGCTTTACGATCTCAGCCGCCGATGGTGCGGTCGCGTCGGCTCGGTCCTCCGGCAGCGTCCCCCTCGCCGCGGACACCCAGGCCAGGATCCTGGCGCTGCAGGTCCGCGCTGACGACGAGCTCACGCTGCTCACGCGCGAGTCCGTGCCCGGCTACCAGACCGACCTAGCGTCCACCGTGGTCCGGCTCGAGAAGATCGTCCACAGCCAGCCCGACAGCCGCGTGACCCGCGCCGTCCAGGCGCTGACCAGCACGCACGCACGCATCCGCGAATACGTCGCCGACGGGGAGTACGTCAGCGCGGTAGCACTCGCGGTGACCCCCACGACCCAGCCTCCAGCCGGGCTCCCGCAGGCCTCCCAGGCGCTGGACGACGCCCTGTCTGCAGCCGTGGCCTCGGCCCAGACATCGTTCGAGACTTCGACGGCGGCCGCACATGAGCGAGTCGGTGTCCTCGTCGGCGGCGTGGGCGCGGCCGTGACCATGGCCGGTCTGCTGGCCGTCCTAGGTCTGCTGGCGCGACTGCGGGAGTACCGATGACGCGACGAGAACGGATGGCCCGCGCCACGATGGGGGCGTCGGTGCTGCTGGTCCTGGCCGGGCTTAGCGGCTGCGCCGCCGGCGGGGCTATGACGGCGGCTCCGGCCGCAGCCCCCGTGGTCATCCCCCCGGGCGCCGGCCCGGTGACGAAGCCCCCGCCCGCACCAGGGCGCTCGTGCACCGCCAGTCTGCCCCCGATGAAGCCACTGCCCACCGTCGGTCACATGCCGCCTGGGTACCTCCTGACCCTGCAGAAACGCGGGCACATCAACGTCGGGGTCGACCAGAACACCTACCGCTGGGCCTACCGCGATGGCTCCGGTCAACTCGTTGGTTTCGATATCGACATGCTGCGCCAGGTGGCGATCGCCTTGTTCGGACCAGCTCACCTCGACAAGACCCTGCGCTTCGTCGTCGTCCCCAATACCGACCGCAGTGCCGCCGTGGCGTCCGGTCAGGTGGACATCGTCGCGGAGACCATGACCATCACCTGCGCCCGCTGGAAAGATGTGAATTTCAGCTCGGTGTACTACGAGGCTGGGCAGCGGGTGCTCGTCCCGGCGGGATCGCCCATCACATCGGTTCCCGGCGGCCTCGCCGGTAGGCGGGTGTGTGCCGTGGCCGGCTCCACGTCCCTGGATACCCTGGGGCGACTGCCAGTGACCCCGCCGGTGATCCGGTGGCAGGCAACCAACCAGACCGACTGCCTCGTGCTTCTGCAGCAGGGTCAGGTCGATGCGATCAGCACCGACGACACCATCCTCGTGGGGATGGCCGCCCAGGACCCCGCCGTCCATCTCGTGCCGGGCGCGGCGTTCAGCCGCGAGCCGTACGGCATGGCTATCGCCAAGGGGAACTCCCAGCTCACCGAGTTCGTCAACGCTGTGCTCGAGAAGGTGCGGATCAGCATGTGGGCGCACCTATACACCAAGTGGATCGGGCCGGTCCCGCCCCCGCCGCCGACCCCCACCTACCTCAGCAACGTGAGCCAGTCGTGACCGGTGCTCGCGCCACCACCCGACGCCAGATTGGTGCGGCTCGGTGCGAGCTCGTGCATCTGGTCGGCCGGCTGCAAAGGCTCGACGACGATCCCACCCGGCGGCTGCTCAAAGTGGCGCCGCTGGCCCAGCCAAGTGCCCTGGTGTGGCGTGACGTCGAGAGCGACCTCGCCTGGGTGTGGGCGGCTGCGGTTCTGGTGACAGACCGGCTCGACCATCTTGATGACCTTCAGCTGGGTCGTCGCCGAGCAGCCCGAGGCTGGATGGCGGCTGCGGTCCGTCTGCTCGCCGACACAGATGTCCAGGCCCGCGCCGCGGGAGCCACCCAGCAAGCCACCACACAAGGGATCACCGCCGGAGCCGAGCCGCTGGGCCTGCATGACCTGCTCACGACCATGAACGAACTCATTACCCGCGCGCAGGCTGTGGTAGCGCACGCGGACACGACGTGGAGCGCAGTCGCCACGTCTGTCACCCTGGCGCACCGAGGTCTCAGCGAGTCCCTGACGTCAGCGCGCTCCTCGCACGTTCGAGTCTCCGTGTCAGCCACCCGGGCGGCTGAGGCGCTGCAGGACGCACTCGCGCGGGTGAGCGAAGATCCTCTGCTGGTCAACCAGCCGGCGGTCGACGCCCTCCTCGCGGACGCAGCCGCCCGCCAGAGCGAGGTGGCGGAAGCCACAGCGCAAAGCAGGTCATTCGCAAAGCACCACACCAGACTGCTTGACTCGCTCGAGGACACCGAGGCGGCACTGGCCGCGACCTGCGGCCGCGCCCGGCAGGTGGCACTGCGGGTCAGCGTCGACGCCTGCAGTGAGCGTGCGCTGCGGGATCTGACCCGTCGTCTGGTCTGCCTGCGACGCGACGCCACGTCCCTGTCCACGGTTGCGCACGCCGACTGGGTCGCGACAGGTCGGCGGATCCGCGCGGTCCAGACTGGTCTGGACGGCCTGGGACGCGACATCCGCGACATGGACGAGGTCGTCGCAGCGGCGCTGCTCGAGCGCGAAGTGCTACGGGGGCGGCTGTCGTCGTACCGCGCAAGGGCCGCCCGCAACGGCCGGGCCGAAGACCATGACCTGCAGCTGAAGTACGAGAAGGCCTATGACGTCCTGCACCAGTCTCCGTGTGACCTGAGTGCGGCAGCCAGCCTTGTTCACCAGTACGTGGAGTCCCTCGAGTACGCCGGACTGCGGCGATGACGGCCGACGCCGGCGCGGACCGCATCCCGTGCCACCGTCCCGGATGCGAAGGGCTGGCTGACTGCGACGGCTACTGCGACGTGTGTGGCTTTCGCTGCCAGCCCGCCTACACCGCGACGGCATGGACGGGGTTCCCGTCAGGCGCCGTCAGGCCGTCGCTGTCGTCCACGCCGAGCCGGCCGACCACCGGCCCGTCAACAGACCAGTCCTCACGCGCTATCGGTGCCCGCGGCGACCTCGGTGCCGGCCTGGTGACAGTCGACCCGGTCCCGGAGCGGGATGCGACGTCGATGGTGCTCGCCGACCCTCACGTCCCGGCAGCACGCAGGACCTGCTCTCGCTGTGGCAGCCACCTTGGCGGTGACCGCGACGGGCGTCCGGCCCGTCCCGATGGGTTCTGCACCGTCTGCGGCCAGCGGTTCTCGTTCACCCCCAAGCTGGTCAAAGGTGACTTGGTCGCCGGCCAGTACCTCGTCGCGGGGTGTTTGGCACACGGCGGAATGGGCTGGCTGTATCTGGCGCAGGACCAGCGTCTTCATGGCCGGTGGTCGGTGCTCAAGGGGCTGCTTGACACTGCTGACTCGGCAGCCATGAACGCGGCGATCGCCGAGCGCCAGTACCTTTCGCAGGTTTCGCACACCAACATCGTCGAGGTCTACAACTTCGTCGACCACGCCGGTGACGGGTACATCGTCATGGAGTACGTCGGGGGCCAGTCGTTACGGGATATTCGCCGGTCCCACAGCGAGCAGACCGGCGAGCCGCTGCCGCTGACCGTGGCGTTGGCGTACTCCTTGGAGATCCTGTCAGCGCTGGGCTTCCTGCACAGCCGGGGGCTGCTCTACTGCGATCTCAAACCCGACAACGTGATCCAGACCGGTGAGCTGTTGAAGGTGATCGACCTGGGTGCGGTGTGCCGGATCGATGATCACGGCGGCGACATCTACGGGACCACGGGCTATCAGGCTCCCGAGGTTCGGGTCGTTGGTCCCTCGGTCTCCTCGGACTTGTACACCGTTGGGCGGCTGCTGGCGGTGCTCGCCCTCGACTTCCGCGGGTACCAGGACGAGAGCAGGTTCGCCACCAGCCTGCCGCCTGCATCGGCCGTGCCCCTGTTCACCAGGTACCCGTCGTTCCATCGGCTCCTGCTGCGTGCCACCGACCCGGACCCGGCGTCCCGATTCGCCAGTGCGGCGGAGATGAGTGAGCAGATGCTGGGGGTGCTCCGACAGGTGGTGGCCGACCAGGGGCGCCCGGTCCCCGCCGTGTCCAGTCGCTGCTTCAGCGGGGAGCGCGCATTTGACCCCGACCATCCCAGCTGGCGGACGC
>Ga0075015_100000520_pt1 | contig 13457 bp, 13 predicted proteins | sample AleBraG_ABR_2013_FD_71476 | JGI IMG/M metagenome (GOLD analysis project Ga0075015, IMG submission 71476) | Freshwater sediment microbial communities in response to fracking from Pennsylvania, USA - Alex Branch Run_MetaG_ABR_2013 | ecosystem: Environmental > Aquatic > Freshwater > Creek >...
ATTTTGGCCTGTGCGCACTACCTTCAAGCGTCGCTCACCGTTTTGATCTGGTTCCACAGTCCGTACCGCGGCCGCGGTGCGGCCGCGCGCGATGGGTCCGAAGTACTTATCCGCCAAGGCGAACACCTGATCGGGCTCCACATCGCCAACCACCACCAGCGTACAGTTATTCGGGACATACCAGGTGTGGTAAAAATTCTGCAAATCTTCCAACGTCCATGACTTGATGTCGGACGGCCAGCCAATGGTCGGCAGGCGGTAGGGGTGGGCGAGCAACGCCGTCGCCTGCACCTGTTCCTCGAGCCAGGCCGGATTGCTGTCCTCGACACGCAATCGCCGCTCCGAATACACCACTTCGCGTTCGCTCTCCACCACCGCGGGGTCAAACGCCAAGTTGGCCAGCCGGTCACTTTCCAGGTCGAACACCAGCTCCAGACTGCTGCGCGGGAACCAGTCCTGGTAGACCGTGACATCCTGGGAGGTGTACGCGTTATTGGCGCCGCCGTAGGCTTCGAGCAGGCGATCAAATTCGCCTTGGCCCCGCCGCTGGGTGCCGTTGAACATCATGTGCTCGAAAAAATGCGCCAGACCGGTGGTGCCACTCCCTTCGTTGCGGCTCCCGACCCGCACCCAGTTGTAGAGCGCAACAGTCGGAATATTGTGTTCCGGCCAGACGATGACCTGCAGGCCGTTGGCCAGCGTCCGTGCACTCACCTGGCCACTGGCCGAGGCAAAATTCATGGGCGATTCCCCGCTGCTCGCCGCTCGTGCCGCGCCGAACAGGCCCAACACGCCCGACGCGCCCAGCGCGCCCAGCGCGCCCAGCCACCGGGCGATGCGGCCGCGGCGCTGCGCACTCAGCGCAAACTGATGCAAGCTTGGGATTTGCTCTTTAACGAGGCGCACAGCTCGCGGGCGCGGGCGGCCGAACTCAAGGACACTTGCAACCGGACCACGGGCTTCCCGTGACTGGTGCCCGCGGCGTAGCGTGGATGCACGCCGTGCAGCTGGCTGGGGAATCGCGCCTCGAGCCTGGCCCAGCCGGCCGCCGCGGCCGCGTGGGATTTGTAGGCGCCGAGCTGATCCAGGTGTGCGCCGCCGGCAGCCGTCTTGGACTTCGCCGCACTGTGTTTGCTCGCAGCGTGTTTGGCCACGGTTTGCGCCGGCGGCTTATGGGTGGCGGCCGACTTCGCCTTGGCGGCGGGTTTCGCAGCGCCGCTCGCCTGGGTGCCACCCTCTACCGCACTACCCGCGGCGGCAGCGCCCGGAGCAGTGGCACCAGCAACGCTCGCTCCCGAGGGCGAAGTGCCCGGGGCGCCGGCGCCGCCGGCCGTCCCCGCCACCGCGGGCTGACTGGTGCCGTTAAGCTGGAAATTCTCAATCCGAACCCGTGCCTCCTGTGCCCACTTACCGTCCGCATGGGCCGCTACGAACTGCTGGTAGGCATCGAGCGTATCGGCCGTGGAGGCCTGCTTCCAGTCACGGTCCTCGGCCAGCTGCTTGATGCGCTCCTGGGCACTGACCCCAAACTCGCTGTCCGGATGCTGGCGCAGGAAGTCCTGATAAGCCTCACTGGTATCCGCCGTCTGAGCCGCCTTCCAGTCCTCACTCACATGGCTGCAGCCGCTTAGGGCCAGTGCGGCGCTCACCGCCAGGCCCAACCATACAATATGAGACTTGCGCATCCCTTTCTCCCTTAACATTTCGGATATTGTAACAGCGCTGCGGCCCGGTGCCGCCAATCCATGGGAGAGCCTGCCGCATGTCTGAACTGCCGCGCCGCCGCCTTCTGGATCGATTGGGCTCGACGCCCACTTTGATTGCCCAGCACACTCAGGTACATGGCGACGTGGAAACGCGCGGCGCCCTGCTGGTCAATGGCGAAGTGCGTGGCAATGCGCGGGTGGGCGGTGAAGTGGCCATTGCCAACGGCGCCGTATGGAGCGGGAACATTCGCGCGCGCCGCGCAGTGATTGCGGGGGAAGTGAACGGCGATCTGGCCGTCGACGAGAAGCTGGAGATTGGCGCCAGCGCCCGTATTCGCGGCCGGGTCACGGCGCAGCTGATCGCCATCGCGCACGGTGCCCGCGTGGAGGGCGAAATGCTTTGCACCGGCAAGGAGCCGGTGATCCAATTCGAGGAGAAGCGTGCCGCCGTGCCGCAGGAATAATTGAACTTATCGCGACTCATCCATCTCGTGGCACACCGCGGCAATGCTGCGGAGTTCCCCGAGAACACCCTTCCGGCGTTTCGCTCCGCGCTGGCGCTGGGCGTGCGCTTCATGGAGTTGGACGTTCATTTGAGCAAGGACGGCGTGCCGGTGGTCATACATGATCACCTGCTGGCGCGCACCACAGGGCTCCCGGGCAGCGTCTTTGACTTGGAAGCGGCGGAACTGACCCGGATCGAGGCGGCGCAGCGCCAGCGCTTCGCGGCGCGCTTCGACGACGTGCGCTTGCCGCTCCTGCGCGACGTGTTGGCGCTGCTGACCGGACATCCGGAAATCACCCTGTTCGTCGAGATCAAGCGCGCCAGTCTGGCGCACTTCGGCCACGACTACGTGGTCTCACAGGTTCTCGAAGTGATCAAGCCGTGGCGCGCGCAGTGCGTGCTGATCTCCTTTGATCTGGTCGCCATCCATCGTGCCCGCCGGCTCGGCGACGCATCCGTCGGCTGGGTGCTTGATGACTATGGCGATCACAATCAACTCAAGTGCGAAGCCCTGCAGCCGCAATTCGTGTTCTGCGATCACACTAAACTGCCACCGGCCGGCCGGCTTTGGCAGGGTCCCTGGCGGTGGGTCATCTACGAAGTCACCACGCTGCGTCTGGCCTTATCGCTGGCGGCGCGCGGCGCCGACTACGTTGAGACTATGGAAGTCAGGGAGCTGGCCGGCGCCTTGCGTGCCAACAGTACGTCGTCATGAGCCACTGCCGATTCGGCGTGGACAAAATGTTCGAACTGCTCGCAGGTGTACTGATCGGCGAAACCCGGCGCCAGCAGAGTGCGCAGGAAGCCGCAATGCCCGCCGTGTGCGGTGCGCAGTATGCTCAAGTGCCTTGACGCGGCCAGCCGCTCCAGGTCACCCACCGGAATGATCGGATCATCCGCGGCCGCCAGGATGGATGCCGCAACACTCAAAGTGCTCAAGCGTGCACCCAGCAGCGCGTAACCATCCAGGTACGCCGCAATATCCGGGAACTGCGTATGCGCGCGCACCAGCTCAGCGGTCATATGCCGCAAATCGCGACTCCGCAGCAGGGCCGTGAAATCATAGTCCGACGGCCATAGCCGTTGCTTGATCCGCAGGGAGCGCGACCAGCGCTCGACGAAATAGCGGTGATACAGCCTCCAGCCCCGCTCGAGCGCCGTCAAAGTGCGGGCCGGATCCAGCACCGGCGAGATGGCCACCACGCCCCGCACCGTCGCGGGTAAGCGTGGCTCGGCGGCAGCCCGCAACAGAAAATTGCCCCCAAGCGAGAAGCCAGCCAGGTACAGCGGCATATCCCCGCAATGCTCGGCCAGCGCCCGCAATGCGCCAGTGACGTCGCTGAGCCGGCAAGAGTGGAATAAACCCTGGTTCAGATTCTGCGTGCCGCCATGATCCCGCAGGTTCAGCCGCACCACGTGGTAGCCGCGAGCGTAAAGCGTGGCCCCGAGCGAGAGCACGTAGTTGGACTCGTAGCTCCCCTCCCACCCGTGGAGCAGCACCGCCACCCGCCCGTTCGGCGACGGATGCAGGCTGTGCCACGCCTGCAAACGCACACCTGCGCCGCAGTCGAGCAACCAGGCTTGCGCGGCGCGCCGCAGCGGACGGGCACCGCGGCGTGTGAGCAGGAGGCGCGGCGGAAGACTGGGCAGGATGGACTGAAGGTGGGCGTTGCGCAGCCAATAAACTGGCCGAAAGGGCGGCAGTGAGCTCAAGGCGCAGAATGCCAGCGCAGCTCGAGGCGATTGTTGGCCGCGGCCGCTCGATTCCACTCGCCGGCACTGAGCTGCTCGGTGACCGGCGGGTACGGCACCGCCACTTCTTCGGCAGTTCCGGCTCCCACCTGCACATCAAGCGCACCGCTGCTTCGGCTGCGCAGGGCGCTGAGCATGTTGGCGAACGCCACCGATTCGCGCGCCGCCTGAGCGGCACCCTCCTGGGAATTGCCGATCTGATCGCAGTGGGCATAACTGCTCTCTGCGCTGGCCAGGCTGATCGGCTCGCCACTTCCAGCCAGACAGAACTTACCGGGGAAACTGCGCACCTCGACCACCCCGTGAAAACCGCTGGCCAGGAGCCGCTCCAGTACGGCCTGCACGTGATCCGTACGGACACCCGCCAGCGGTACTTCGCCAAAGGGCACGCTGTCGACGAACACCGCCGGCTCGGCGTGCGAGGCTAAGTCGGCCGCTGCACCGCCAGCCGGTGGGCTCACCGCCGGAGGGGTGGGCCGCGCCACTCGCACACCGGCCAACTGCGCGCCCAGTGTGGAAACCTTGACACCCAAGCTGTCCTGTTCGCGCGCGGCGCTCAACCACAGGGCACCGGCCACGATAGCCACCACGGCCGCCAGCGCACTGGCCCACAGCACCGCCCGGCCGCTCCCCGCGGCCGGCACCGGCACGTCGCTGCGATAAATCGACTGCTGTTCGGCCAATACGCCGCGCAGCTCGCCCACTACGTGCGCGCTGTGCTTTTCCAAACTGGTGCTCACCAGGCGGCGCATTTCCAGTGCATGCTCGCGCATCAGCGCCTCGATCTGCGCGCGCGCCTCAGCACTTAAGCCCTTCGAGCCGGCCGCTTCTGCACCCGCAGCCGCGCCGCCCGTAGCGGTGAGGGCCGTCGCAGCCTTGATGCCGGTGGCACTGCTGATACCCCCATACTGGTAATAGTCGTGGGCGCCACCGCCGGCCGCAACGTCTCCCGGCCGTCGTTCCTCCTCCAGCAGATGGAGCTGTTCGAGCGCCCGGCCCACGTCGGCGGGTTTGGTTTGCTTCGGTAGCACGCCCAATGCGCCCAGCGCCCGAGCCTGGCTCAGGTACAATTCCCCCTCCTGCGAGGTATACATCATGATCGGAATGGTCGCCGTGCGCGGGTCGCTCTTGATGGCGGTGAGCGCCTGGAAGCCGTCCATGCCGGGCATCAGGTGATCCATGAATATGACGTCCGGACGCTTCTGCTTCAGATACTCCAGCGCCTCTTCCGCCGATTCGGCGCTGTCCACCTGCAGCGCATAGCGTTCCAGAATGCGCGCCAGAAACGCGCGTGCCGAGCGTGAATCGTCGACCACCAGTGCCCGTTTGGCGCCCATATCGTCCCTGTAGCGGCCGGACCGGCCACGCCCGCTGGGGATCTTAGCGCAGGCCGGAGTAGAACTCCCGTAACTGGCCTGCCATGCGCACCGACGACCAACTCTGCGCGTAACTGCGGCCCTGTTCGCTCAGCATTCGGGCCCGCTGCGGGTTATCTAGAATGCCGATGGCCGCGGCCGCAAAGGCGGCGGACTCCTCCGGGGCGATGCGCGCACCGCAGTTGGGCTGCAAGATGGAGGCCGTCCCAAGGTGACTGGTTGACACTACTGGGCACCCCTGTGCCATCGCTTCGAGCAATACCAGTCCCTGAGTCTCGGTGCGCGAGGCAAATACGAAGACAGCCGCCGCCGCATAACAGTCCGCCAGACTCTGTTCGCGATCCAGATACCCGACAAACACCACGTCCCGTTCCAAGCCCAGTCGCCGCACCCGCTCACTCAAATGCGTGCGCGCCGGTCCCTCGCCGGCGATGACCAGCAGCGCGTCCGGACGCGCGCGTCGCACTTCGACGAAGCTGGTCAACAGGAAGTCGATGTTCTTTTCGTGCGCCACCCGACCCACGTACAGCAACAGCGGACGGTCGGCGGACAGGTGCTGCTGCTGGCGAAAGCGTGCCCCGTCGCCGCGCCGGAACCGCGCCGCCGGCAGACCCGTGGGTATCACTCGGATGGGCGTACGCACACCGTAATCCACCAATTTGGCCTGCATGGGCGCGGATGGCGCAATCAGAGCGTTGACCGACGCGCACTGTGAGCGTGTGACACTCCGCGCCAGGGACCGACCCAGCGCCCGCGGCAGCAACGGCACATAATGGTGCAGGTAGTCTTCGAAGTAGGTGTGGTACGTCTCCACCACCGGAATGCCCGCCGCTCGCGCAAAGCGCACCCCCGCATAATGCGCCAGAAAAGGTGTATGGACGTGCACCAGATCGAACCGCCGGTGCATCAGCGCGCTAAGGGTGTGCACCAGCGCGTGCCAGTGCATGCGCCGGTCTTCGGGATCGCGTGGCACGCCACTGGCGCGCACACGCACGATGCCCTGTGCCTCATCCAGCGACGCTTCTGCGTTCGGCGCGTCGCCGCTTCCGGCGTACTCAGGCGCCACCAGCACGGTCTCGACTCCCGCCGCGTCCAAATCCTCGCGAAACGTCGCGATGGAGGTGGAAACGCCGTTGACCCGCGGAAAGTACACGTCCGAAATGAACAGCACTCTCATGTAAGGGCCAGTCCGAGGCTGGCGAGCAAAGCCCCGATCGTGGCTCCGGCCAGGACATCACTCGGGTAGTGCAGACCCAGCACCACGCGCGATGCGGCAATCAACGCTGCGAGCGGCACCAACACCCAGGCCAGTTCGGGAAAATGCGCCACCGCCTGCCAGGTGAAGGACACCGCGTGCAACGTGTGCCCTGACGGAAAACTGTAACGGTCGAGAGGCGGCACGCTGGAGGTGATGGCTGGGTGCCGGATGAAGGGGCGTTCACGCACCAACGTATGCTTGAGCGCCTTGTAGAGGAGCAGGCCGAGCGCACCGGTGACCGCCATGACAGCCACCACCGGCACCGCGCCTGGTCCGTACACGATAGGGAGCGCCGCCAACAGCAGATACCACACCACACCGTCGCCCAGGCGACTGGCCGCGTGCATCAGCGGACGAAGGCCCCGCCAGTCGGCGCCGCGATTCAATCCGCGGCACAGCCGGTACTCGGCCTGATCGAAGCGCGCAAGGACAGCCTGGGCCCGGTTCATGACGCACAGTGTGGGCAACCAATACTGCGGATTTGCTACATTCAGATGACAATCAGATGAAGGCGTGCGGCCGCCCCGCCGCCGGCTCAATCGCGAATGCCCACGCCTCGATTCATCAGAGTCAGCGCCAGTGCAAACAGGCCCACGGCCAGCACTGACATGATGGCAAAGGCACGCGGCACGCTGACGTCGCTGGTGCCCAGAAACCCGTAGCGGAAGGCATTTACCATATGCAGGATGGGATTCAGGTGCGACAGGGTCTGTGCCCAGGGCGGCAGCATCGACACCGAATAGAACACGCCGCCAAAATAGGTGAGGGGCGTGAGCACAAAAGTCGGAATCCAGTTGACCTGGTCGAAATTCTTGGCAAACACGGCGTTGATGAATCCGCCCAGACTGAAGATGATCGATGTCAACAGCACCGCCAGCACGATCAGCCCAAGGTGGTGTACGTGCAGATGCGCGAAGATCAGCGATACCAGTGTCACCACCGCGCCCACCATCATGCCGCGCAGCAGCCCACCCGCCGCGTAGCCGGCGACGATGATCCAGTTGGGAAGCGGTGAGACCAGCAACTCTTCGACGTGCTTACCAAACTTGGCGCCAAAGAACGAGGCCACCACGTTGCCATACGAGTTGGTGATGACCGACATCATGATCAGACCCGGCGCGATGTATTGCATGTAATCGTAGCCGCCGAGTTGACCGACACGCCGACCGATCAGGTTGCCAAAAATCACGAAATACAGCACCGCGGTAACTGCCGAGGGCAGCAGGGTCTGACCCCAGATCCGCACGATCCGCCCGTACTCGCGAATGATGATGGTGCTGAATCCGATCCATCGAACCGCATTGAGCGACGAGTTCGCGCTCACGCTGCGCCCTGGCTCAAGCATGCGCCCCTCGATTTTCGACCAGGCGCATGAACACTTCCTCGAGCCGATTGACTTTGTTGCGCATCGACAGCACTTCCACGCCCAGCGGCGAAAGCTGGGCAAACAACTCGTTGAGGCTCTGGTCCTTGGACACTTCAGCCTCCAGCGTAGTGTCGTCTATGCGGGTGAGCGCGAAACCGCTCACCTGCGGCGCCGTCTTGAGCGCGCTGCGCACGTTCAGCACAAAAGTCTCGTTGTGCAACCGGCGCAGCAGATTGCCCATGCGGTCGCGCTCCACGATCTGCCCCTTATTGATGATGGCTATGTTGCGGCACAGCGCTTCCGCCTCTTCCAGATAATGCGTGGTCAAAATGATGGTCGTACCACGCGCGTTGATGTCCTGCAGGAACTCCCACATCGAGCGGCGGATTTCGATATCGACGCCGGCCGTGGGTTCATCGAGGACCAGCAGACGCGGTTCGTGCATCAGTGCGCGGGCAATCATCAAGCGCCGTTTCATGCCTCCCGACAGCGCCCGCGCCATTCCATTGCGCTTTTCCCATAACTGGAGCTGGCGCAGGTACTTCTCCGCCCGCACGCGCGCCACCGGCCGCGGTATGCCGTAAAAGCCCGCCTGATTCACCACTATGGTCAGCGGCGATTCGAACTGATTGAAATTCAGCTCCTGCGGCACGACACCGATGCAGGACTTGGCGCGCTCGAGCTGCGCGTCCAGATCGTAACCAAATACATTGGCCGTGCCCGCGGTCTTGTTCACCAGCGAAGTGATGATGCCGATCAGTGTGGTCTTGCCCGCCCCGTTGGGTCCGAGCAGAGCAAAAAAATCCCCGCGCTCGACATCCAGATCCACCCCATTGAGGGCCTGTACGCCGTTGCCGTAGACCTTGGTCAGTCCGCGGATGGACAGCGCTGGAAGCGCTGAGGCCGGAGACGCCGGGGACGCCGGGGACGCCGGGGACGGTGCAGTAGCGCGCAACCGCTGCTACTTCGCCAGCTGGAACAGACTCGAGGGCACCCAGCCCTCGTTCCCCAGCTCGTCAGTGACTTTCCACCAGATGCCCTCCTTCTCGCCGGTGGGGTACATGGTCATTCCCACATCCAGATCGCGGACCACATTCGCCTTCAAGTTGGGCTTCTCATAAAGCTTGCCGGGCTTTGCCATGCTTACCGATTGCGACACGTTGTCCGCCTTGGCGTCCGGCTGAACCTGCTTGACGTCGGCCACGAGTTTGGCAAATGCATCGAGGTAGGCCATCGTCACCACCTGGCCGATCTCGGTATTGGCGTAGCTGCTGGCGCCGCCCGCCGCAAAGCCACCAAAGAACCCCAGGCCACCGCCCGCCGCCCAACCCAAATCGGTCTTTTTGGCGTGCCCCTGTTGCAGCGAAACCTGCTCGGTGGAGCGCACATCGGTCAAAGTCAGTACCACATCCGCCGTCTTACTCTTGAGGCTGATTCCGCCCAGGATGGCCCCGGCCAGACCCGGCACCAGACCGCCGAGTATGCCGCCGATGTGTTTACCGCCGGAATTCGCGTTTTGATTGACGATATCGGGCACCAGCACGTAGTCGGCCGCCTTCATCTGGCCCTTGCCCAGGTTCGAGCCCCCACGCATCTCGCCCGATCCCGCCAGCGCCCGCTCCTGTTCAGCGGCCGCCAGCCCCTTGCCGCGATCCACCAGCGTAAAGCACTTGGACTGAGAAACGAATACCTTGATGAGTGCCTCGGGCGACTCCAGATTCAGTCCCACCCACCAATGATTTTCCGGCTCGGTCACCGCCAGGGTGCCGATCTTCTTGTCGCAGGTGGGAATCACGGGCTCCTTCGTATCTTTTTCGGCGGCCTGCGCACCCCCCACCGCGATGGCGCCAGCCAGCGCTGCCACCAGACAAAATCCCTTGCGCTTAAGAATCATCGCGTCACCCTCAAGATATGTGCCATGGATTAGTCCCTGGGGCGAATCTTAGCGCAGGTTGATCGCCAGCGCCGGCGCGGGCATGGGCGAGCGCCGCCCGGGTGAATGCCGGGGCAGCGCCAGAGAGTCGGCAGCGAGCATCTGCAGCCCCCATAACTGCAGTCGCTCGAGATCCCGTGTCCGGCCGTGCGCTGCAGCACTGATCCAGGCGGACCACAATCCCGCACAATTTGCCCACCGGATGCGAATCCAAGCCGGCTGCAACTCCGCAAAGATCTCCAGTTCCGCCAGCCGGCAACCTACGAACATCTGGGTGCAGGTTCGGCTCATGCCCAGCACCAGGCGAGCCGCGCGGGGGTCGGTGCGCGCCAAGTGCCAGGCGAAATGCAGTACGCGCCGCACCAACGCGGTGGGCAACGCCCCCGGGCTGCCGGCGGCTGCGGGGCTTGCCGGCGCTGCGCCCACTCGCACGTCGCTGACCGCCGAGCGCGGCAGACCGGCCCATAGGTCCGGACGTGAAAACCCGCCCTCCAGCAACAGATACGGACAGCACAGCAATCGGCGGCGCCCGGCCTCGCCCAGGCTCTGCCACGGCGCCCGCAGACTGGCGATCTCCGCGACCAGCACTCCGAATACGTCTTCGTTGATTTCCGCCAGCGGCGCCCGCAGCGCCTCGTCCCAGCGATCCGCCGGTGACGGTTCGTACAGATGTGGCTCACTCATGCATTCCTCCCGCTTTCCGCCAGATTTTGCCCCGCCAGGGGGCTATCAAGCTAGCCGCAAATTTGGGATATTTCACCCAAATTCACCAACAAGCTGTATTAACGGCTCCGCGAGGCCCTGCCATGCGCATCTCCGACGACCGCTACAACCGTGATCGCCTGCGACTGGACGTCGCCATGCACTTCATCCGCTATGAGGCTCGCACCCATACCATTCGGCAGTGGACCGGGCTGACGGACGATCGCATCCGCAAGCTCTATCGCTCCTACCTGGCGGAGGGCGGTACGCAGATCGCTCGCCATCGCGGCAAATCGCCACAACGACCGGCTTTTTTTCTGCGCACCGCGCGCCTGCGCCAGGAGTCGGCCGCGCTGGCCGGACTGTGCGCGCTGTTAGGCTTGCTCGATGGTCGGGGCGCGTCGTCGGCGCGAGCAGCCGCTGGCATTGGCCAGGCTGCCATTCTGTGTCAGGCCTACGAGGCCTACTGCGCCCTGGTCTCAGAACCGGCGATTTCATTTGAACACGCGGTATTGCTGGTCACTGCCCTCACACGACGCGGCGACTTGACACTCGAGCACTGCAGCGGCTGTGGAGCACTGCTGGTTAGCGACCCGCTCAGCCTGCTGCCCGCGCGCTGCGCCCTGTGCGCTCCGGAACAGCTCCCGAGCGAGGCGGAGCCGCCAGAGCCAACCGCCTGCTAAGATTGCGCTCAAATCACCGGCGGCCAGATGACAGCACAGCTCAGTGACAATCCGTTTTCAGGCGCCTGGCTCGATCGCCGCTCGGCCGCCCGCGTCGATGAGGCCTGGCTCAGCAAGGCGCTGGCAGACAAGGACACACGCTTCATCCTGTCCTGCGGTACGCGCCATCTGGTGCGGCGGGCACCGCAGGCGACCATTGCCTTCCTGAACCACGAGCAAGCGCTGGTCCGCGCTGCTGCACCCCACCAGTTCGTGCTGCTCGGATGGTACCTGGGCGCGCGCTGCGTGTTGCTGGAAGCGCAGGCTGAGGCGAACTCCGCCGGTCGGATGCTCCCGCCTTTGACGGAGCTGGAGGAGCTGCGCCCGTTGCTGGGCGAGCTTTCCCCAGAGCACGCCACCTTGTTGGCCTGCGCCCGAGCCCTGCTGATCTGGCGGACCCGGCACCGCCACTGCGGCGTGTGCGGCGCGCCCACCACACCCCGCCACGCCGGTCACAGCTTGCTGTGCTCCGCCAGCGCCTGCGGCAGCGAATTCTTTCCGCGCCTCGATCCTGCCATCATCGTCCTGGTCAGTGAAGGCCCGCTGGCACTGCTGGGCAGGCAGGCCAGCTGGCCCGCGGGCCGTTATTCGGCCCTGGCCGGATTCGTCGAGCCTGGCGAAACTCTGGAAGACGCCGTGCGCCGTGAAGTGCGCGAGGAAGTCGGCGTTCAGACTCTCGCCGTGCGTTACCTCGCTTCCCAGTCCTGGCCGTTCCCGGCCTCATTGATGCTAGGATTTCAGGCCACCGCGAGCCCTGGCGCGAGCGCACGAACCCTGGAGCTCGACGGTGAACTCGAGGATGCGCGCTGGTTCAGCGTCGCACAGATTGCGCGGGCCACCACCACGTTGCTGCCACCTCCGTACACCATCGCGCGGCGGCTGATTGATGCCTGGTGCCTGCAGGTAAGCGGCACGGCCACGGCCACGGATCTGGCAGCGGTGGCGGCTGACGGCCGCACACCGTAAGCTCGCGCGCGATCCAGGCCGAAGGAACCCTGCGCACGATCCGCGACTCCACCTATTAACGATGAGGCTCAAGTCCCACCTTTTGACTGGCACGAATTCCCGCAAGTTGCCACATCGCATGTCGCAAGTACTGCGCGCTCTGCTGGGGGCACTTACCCTATTGGGCCTATGCACGCCCGCACCGGCTGCCATTCATATCGATATCAACGGCGTCGACACTGAACTGCGCCGCAATGTCGAGGCGCTGCTCAGTCTGGAGCGCTATAAGGATCGTGATCGGCTCGAGGCCGATGCGGTCGAGCGCCTGTATCGGCGCGTCCCCGGTGAGGTGCGCGATGCACTCAAGCCCTTCGGATATTACGATCCGACCGTCACCAGCACCCTCAAGCCCGAAGACCACCAGCGCGGGTGGCGCGTGCAGATCAATATCGAGCTTGGCACCCCCGTCATCGTCGACACGGTCAGCGTCGTGGTGCGCGGTCCCGGCGCCGCTGCTGCCGTATTCGCGCGACTGGCGGCGGCCCCCACCCTGCGCCGCGGCGAGCGCCTGCAGCACGCCCAGTACGAAAAGCTGCGCTCAGACCTGCAGGCCGCGGCCGACACTTACGGCTACTTGGATGCGCGTATGGTGCGGCACGAATTGCAGGTCGACCCGCAAGCGCATCAGGCCAACATATTCCTGGAGATTGATACTGGCGAGCGCTATTTCTTTGGCCCCACCACCATCGAACAACAGGCGGTGCGCGACAGCCAGATTCGCCGCTACTTGCGTTATCGTGAAGGTGAACCCTACGACGCCGGCAAGCTCCTGCGCACGCAATTTGCGCTCGACGACAGCCAGTTCTTCTCCTCGGTGGTGGTGGATCCGGGCGCGCGCGACGCGAGCACGCATATCGTGCCTGTCAACATTCGCGCCAGCGTCGCCCGCAACACGTATTCCTTTGGTCCCGGGTACGGCACGGATACCGGCGCACGCGCCACCATCAGCTGGTTGGATCCGCGGGTCAATGATCGCGGGCATCGCCTGCGCGTGCTGCTGCAGATCTCGCAGGTTCTGCAGACGGTCAATGTCCGCTACGACATGCCCTTTGGCGATCCGGTGCGGGAAAAATCCACACTTCAATTGCTCGATTTAACGCAGAGAATCGTCGGACCCTTCACTGACTTGACT
>Ga0075015_100000522_pt1 | contig 13452 bp, 9 predicted proteins | sample AleBraG_ABR_2013_FD_71476 | JGI IMG/M metagenome (GOLD analysis project Ga0075015, IMG submission 71476) | Freshwater sediment microbial communities in response to fracking from Pennsylvania, USA - Alex Branch Run_MetaG_ABR_2013 | ecosystem: Environmental > Aquatic > Freshwater > Creek >...
ATCGAAACGGACCAATGACTTCTCGCTGCCGAACATGAACTGGGCGAGCGTGCGGGCGACTTCCGTCTTGCCGACGCCGGTGGGGCCGAGGAACAGGAACGAGCCGATGGGCCGGTTCGGACTCTTCAGGCCGGCACGGGAGCGGCGGATAGCGCGGGCCAGGGCGACGATCGCCTTGTCCTGCGAGATCACGCGCTTGTGCAGTTCGTCTTCGATGCGCAGCAGTTTCTGCGACTCTTCTTCCTTGATGGCCGTGATGGGAACACCGGTCCAGCGAGAGACGACGTCCTCGATGTCCTCGCGGTTGACCACGCCCGTTGCCGACTCGTCGAGGTGATATTTCTCGCGCAGGGCGCGCAGGTTCTCGCGCTCCTTGCGTTCTTCGTCAGAGTAGAAGCGCGCCTTTTCGAACTCATGGTTCGCGATGGCGTTTTCCATGCGATGCACGATGAACTTGATGCGCTTCTGGACTTCGGTCAGTTCCTCGGGCAGCGAAGTCTGGCGCAGCTTCACGCGCGCACCGGCTTCGTCGATCAGGTCGATTGCCTTGTCAGGCAGATAGCGGTCGGGAATGTAGCGGCTCGAGTGCGACACGGCGAACTGGATGGACTCGTCCGTGTAGGTAACGGCGTGGAACTTCTCGTAACGCTCCTTGATGCCAAAGAGAACCTTGACCGCGTCGTCCTCGTTCGGCGGCGGCACTTTCACAGCCTGGAAGCGGCGCTCGAGGGAACGGTCTTTTTCGATCGACTTGCGATACTCGGCGGGGGTGGTTGCGCCAATGCACTGAATCTCACCGCGCGACAGCGCAGGCTTCAGGATGTTGGCAGCGTCGAGCGAACCTTCGGCGGAGCCAGCGCCGACGAGCGTGTGCAACTCGTCAATGAAGATGATGGAATTCTGCGACTCCATCAATTCCTTCATAATGGTCTTCAAGCGCTCTTCAAACTGGCCGCGGTACTTCGTGCCCGCGACGATCAGCGACAAATCAAGGCCGAGAATGCGTTTGTCGGCAAGGAACGACGGGACTTCGCCGTCGGAGATGCGCTGCGCCAGTCCTTCTACAATCGCCGTTTTGCCGACGCCTGGCTCACCGATCAGTACCGGGTTGTTCTTGGTGCGGCGGCAGAGAATCTGCACTACGCGCTCGACTTCACTCTCGCGTCCGACCAGCGGGTCGAGCTGGTTGTCCATGGCGGCCTGGGTCAGGTCGCGGGAAAACTCTGCCAGCAGGGAAGACTCGCGTTGGCGCTGAGGAGTTTTCTCCTGCGTCGTGCGTGCGAGTTCCTCGCGGACGGTCGAAAGCCGCAAGCCGCGCTCATGCAGAATCTCAGCAGCAAAACATTTTTCTTCGCGCAGTAGGCCCAACAGCAGGTGCTCGGTGCCGATGTGCTTGTGGGACAGGCGCTCCGCTTCTTCCGCGGCGTAGGCGAGGACCCGTTTGCACTCGTTGCTCAGGGGCAGATCCACCGAAGTCGAAACCTTCTCGCGGATCGTGGTGTGACCTTCAATCTGCTTGCGGATCGATTCGACGGAGGCGTGCGAGCGCAGAAAGCGATTGGTCAGCGCTTTGTCTTCCCGCAGTAGACCGAGCAAAAGATGTTCGGTCTCGATGTACGGTGAGCCGAACTGGCTGGCTTCGTAGCGAGCGAAGAAGATTACGCGCCTGGCTTTTTCCGTATAACGTTCGAACATTTCGCCCTCTTTCTGGCTCCTCCCGGGACAACTTTCTATGGTCTCACGGAAGCCCCCACACCTTCCACTCGTTATGTACCTGAGCTGTGAAGAACCCCACTTGCGGGCTTCGGGTTTTTCACAGCCACCATTTCTACCTGGCTTCGCCAGTACTCCTGTCCTCTCCGTCGATCATGTCAATGTGCTCGGCGCCAATTCTTCCAATTGCCCGGCTTGCAATCTGAGAACGCGGTCGCAGCGACGGGCAAAGCTCATGTTGTGCGTTGCCAGAACTGAAGTTAGCTGATGCTCGCGATGCATGCGCGCAATGAGCTCGAAGACGGCTTCAGCAGTCCGGGCATCCAGGTCGCCGGTCGGTTCATCCGCCAGCAGGAGCTTTGGCTGCGTGATGAGCGCTCGCGCTAGCGCGACCCGCTGTTGCTCTCCGCCCGAAAGCTCGCCGGAGCGGTGATGGGCACGCTGTGCCAATCCGACGGCTTGCAGCCAGCGGCGCGCCTCCTGCTCCGCCTGACCGCGCGGAACGCCCCGCAGCAGCAGCGGCATGGCGGCATTCTCCAGGGCCGTGAATTCCGGCAGAAGATAGTGAAACTGCCAGACATAGCCGATGTCGCGGTTACGCAGCTCAGAGGCGTCATCCTCGGAGAGCGAAGTTACTTCATGCTCGCCACAGCGCACCGTACCGGCGGTTGGCCGATCGAGCGCCCCCAAAATATGCAGCAAGGTGCTCTTGCCGGCACCGCTTTCCCCAACGAGCGCCAGCATCTCGCCTTGGCGTAAACGAAAGGACAGGTTTTGAAAGAGCACCAACTGGTTTTCGCCTGAGCGAAAAACCTTGTTTAATCCTTCAACAGCCAGCATCTCTGCTTGTTCTATTGGATGCAATTCGCATCTCCGGCGACACATCTTACAAAGTGCGCCCGGCAAGCAGATTCCCGACTCGGCTCAACCGGTTGCCTCAAACTAATCGAACGGGGAGGCAACCTGCAAGTTCTCTCCGCATAAAACCCGGAGTCAGGTTATGAGGAGACTGTAGCGCCGATTCCCCACAATGCAATGTGACAGTGGTCACAGGAACGTGGAACAGGCGTGGGAGGCACCAATGAGCCACCCCCGAACGCGGGTGCAAGCGCGATCTATGATTTTGCGGATGTCGGCAAGAGCAGGTAGGAGCCAGCTTACAGGACTTAGTCTCACCAGTAGTGCCAGACGCTACGTTACTCATAGCGCAGTGCTTCCGCAGGTAGAACACGCGCGGCTGAGGATGAGGGGTACACGGTAGCAATGAATGAGACGCCAACAGCGATCAAGGACACGAGGATGCCATCCAGCCAACGCGGCGCAAAGGGCACGTAGTCGATGGAATAGACCTCGGCTGAGAGGGCAATCAGATGGTAATGACCTCCCGCCCAGGAAAACGCGTAGCCGAGAACGAGGCCGAGCGCGGTCCCAACCACCCCGATGAGCACGCCCTGCAGGATGAAGATGCGGCGCACCTGGGTTTTCTTCGCGCCCATCGACATCAGCACGGCGATGTCTTTGGTTTTCTCCATCACCATCATGGTGAGCGAAATGAGGATGTTGAGCGCCGCGACGAAGACGATGAGCCCGATGGTAATGAAGGTCACCACACGTTCGAGGCGCAAGGCGCGGAACAGGGGTTTATTCTGCTCCATCCACTGCGTTGACATGAAGCCCTTACCGGCTGCTGCTTCAACCTCTTTCGCGATCACGTCGGCGCGGTAGATGTCATCCACTTTGAACGCGAGCACAGAGACGACGTCGTCGATGCCGAAAAGCTGCTGCGCATCGGCGAGCCGAATGAATCCCCAGGAGCTGTCGTAGTCGTAGAAGCCGGAATCGAAAATTCCGACAACGCGAAAACGGATGTATTTCGGCACCATGCCGAAGGGGGTAAGTTCTCCCTGCGGGCTGGTGACGAGAACGACGGAGCCGACGGTTGCACCGAGTTCGGCGGCCATATCCTTGCCGAGAACGATCGGAGGCATGGCGGCGACACGATCGCGGGCGGCGGCGAGGGAATCGGGCGCGTCAACTTTGGCGTCGGCACTAGGAAGTGTGGGCGCGGGCGACTCGCCCGCGCGGTTTTTGCCGGACCCAGAGTCCTCAAGCTCCGCCGCGGAGCCCACATTCACCGACTTCAGCAGATCGCTCACACGCCGCTCATCTGCCGGAATGATCCCCTTCAACACCGCGCCCTTTGCTCGAGAACCGCGCGACACCAGCACCTGCTCATATACGGCGGGTGCTGCCGCCATAATGTGAGGCTCTTTCGACAGCCGATCCATCAAGGCACGCCAATCACGAATGCCATCACTTTCAACGCGGAGAAGATTGACGTGGGAGGTAGAGCCGAGGAGACGTTCCTGCAAGTCCTGGCGGAAGCCGTTGTTGATGGCGAGCGCAATGATGAGCGACGCGACTCCCGCGGCCACACCGAGAACCGAAATGACCGTGATAATGCCGACGACGGCTTGCCTGCGCTTGGCGCGCAGGTATCGGGACGCGATGAAGAGTTCGAAGCGCATGAAGAAGCTATCAGCTCTCAGCCGTCAGCTTTCAGTGACGGCAGGATTATAGAGGAACGTTGATTGGGCTACCGATTCAGAACATTCTCGGGAAGAGGGCGGGAACGCGTGTGCGATATTCCCGGTAGTCGCCGCCAAAGCGAGATTCCAACTCCCGATCCTCCATTCGAATCATGACCGCACCCGTCACCATCGCGAAAGCCGTTAATCCCCAGCACACTGCCAACCCGCTCCCGATGCTCCACGCGAGCATCTCGCACAGGTGCGCCAGATACACCGGATGCCGCACATGCGCGCGAATCCCCTCTGTTACCAGCCGCTGCTCGTGATGTCCGCGCACTTCCGGGAGGCCACCGAGTTGACCACGCGAGAATTTCTTTGCCGCTTGTGTATAAAGCCAGAATCCCAGGGCCAACAGCGTCGCGGCCGGAATCCAGGAAATCCGCGCCTGATAGAACGCGATCAGGCGCCAGGGAAACGTGATCCAGGCGACGAGTGCCCACAGTCCAGCCCATACCGTCACTAGAACGAGATAAGGATTGTGCCGTCGCGTCCGCCAGTGTTCGGCGAAGGGATGAATCATGAACCAGAAGGAGGGGACGGTCGAGTAGACGACGCAAGCAAGCCAGGCTAGAAGATAGAGGACCCGAATCATGAAGTCATGATTCAACGATTCAAGTCCCCTCCGTGTCAATTACCGCGCATGAATCAAGGTCTTCGCGGAAGTCAGGTTGTCATAGCGGTCGTAAGCGCGGACGACGACCACATGATCGGTGGTGCCATCCGATGCCGCTTTCTTGGCAGGTTTTGCGGCACCTGTCTTTTGCTCGATGGCCAGATTCACGCGGAAATCGTAATCCTCCGTCTTCGAGTCGGAGAGCTGACCCACCGGTTCGACGTACTGCCAATCTCCTGCGTCGATGGAGTACTCGGCGCGCTTGATCGGAGAGAGATTATCGGCAGCGCGGAACGAAATGTGTACCTGGCCCCCTTCCACGGTCGCTGACAGTTTTTCGATCTGCGGGGGCGTTGTGTCGACTTCAAACCGCGCGCTCTCGTCCTCGCCGGTGAGGGCCTCTCCCGGCGAATGCGATGGCGCGTCAGAAGCGACAACCTTCACCACGTAGCCTCCATCGGGGAGCAGGCTGGAATCGAAGGAATAGAACTTATCGGGAACGTCCTCGGCCAGTTTGAGCCAGCGCGATTCGCCTTCGCCGCGATAGTAGAGCGTGTAGGTCAGTTGGTCATCATTGTCGTCGTGGCCCGACCACTTCACGCCAATGGAGTTGCGATCGTGAACGGTTGGCACTGGAGGCTCGAAGCGAGGCTGCGACGGTCCCGGCCCGGAGGAAGTCATCGTGATCTCAGGCCCAAGCGATCGAGACGGTACTTGGTATCGGACACCAACCTGTACGCTCACGTCATCCACTTGCGGCGCGACATTGCGCGTGAGGTAGTTGACCAGCACGCTGTCAACCTGCGGCGCAGGCGAGCTGGGTTTGAGCACTGCTTTCCATTGCAGGAAGCGCGCCGGCGGAGCATCGATCGTGCCGTTGGCGTTCAGCCGCTTCCAGGGGCTCCAGCTGTTTTCCGGATCGTCGACATTGCCGCTGCGCGCGTAAAGCTCGACTGTGCCCGTCGTGTGCTGCTCCACGCGTCCCCAGCGCGAAAACAGGTGCGAGTCAAAAATATCGCTTTCGTAGGCGCCTTCTTCCGTCGTACTGGATCCCAGTACGAACACCTTGCCCAGATTGCTGGTGGCGGCGTAGAGCGTGCCATGCGGGGCCTGCGCCATAGCGGTGACTTGGGAAGCGCCGGCTTTCAGCAAGTCGCTGAAATCACCGTCGCCGTAGATGTGGTAAAGGTGGCCCTTATTGCCGGTCGCGGCAATCAGGTGGTGGTTGCCATCAAAAGCCAGGTCATACACGATGTCATCGCGGCTGCTCCAGATTTTCCGCGGATCGCCGTCCGGCGCGATGCGGTATACGTCCGAACCCCCGGTGGCTCCGATCGCTGGAAATTGCCCCCCTCCCATCGGAGAAGCCATCCCGGGGTTGGAGCCCGTGAACGGGTTGCCGCCGCCGTGAGGTGAAATTCCTCCGCCTCCAGTGGCAGTAGCCTGCGCCGTGATCAGGGGAGTCATCTGCATGCTGGGAATGCCACCGGCATGCTTGTCGCCCACTGCGGCCGCATAGATGTTGCCGGCATCGTCGGAGGCGAGCGCGGTGATTTCCTTTTTTGACGCGCTGTACAGGACGAAACTCTCCCCGGCGGGCGAAATGCGGTAGACCAGTCCGCTGCCATCAGAGCCGGCGATCAGGTTGCCCTTGCCATCGAGCGCGAGCGAGCGCACATGGGAATCGGAGCTTTTGAAGAACGTCGAATGGTCTCCCTTGGGCGTGACTTTGAAGATCTCGCCCTTGTCGCCGGTCGCGACAAACAGGTTGCCGTTCGCGTCGAACTGAAGTGCCCAGATGTATTTGACTCCAGGATCAAAGAACATCGACGACGACCAGCCCGGGTCCACCTCAGATTTGTCGGCATTCTTGTCCGCGGGAGGAGTCGCGGGCGCTTTGTGCTCGATCTTGTAGACCTTGCCGTCGGGAGTCGTCGCAACATAGAGTCCGCCGGTGCGATCGAGCGCCACGGCCTGTACCTGAAGTTCTTTGGCCGCGAACACAATCACGGCCTTGCCGTCGGATGTGATCCGGTACACCCGTGCGGGAGAGCCGGTGGCCGCGTACACCGTGCCGCTGTCATCGGCCGCGATCGACCAGATGTAAGTAGCGGGGGTCGCATAGAGCGGCTTGAGCGAGGGCGCCAGTTCCAGTCCGCCATTGCTGCGGATCGCGACTCCCTTGGCAGTGCCCTTGCTGAGGTCGTCGAATTTGGACTGTTCCCAGGTGCGGGTGCCCTGAGCGGCAGCGGAGGCGATGAGCAGACATAGAGAAGCGAAGATGAGGGGAAATTTCTTGGCCAAGCGAAAGCTCCTTGAGTCGTGTGGCGCGAGCAGCACGATTTTCAAACGCGACGAGCGGACAGCAGATCGCCGATTGGGTCTTTGCGTATTTCTTATTTGATAATCAGGTTGAGAATTTCAAAGCCGGAGACAACGTAATTCAGTTGCGCGGAAGCCTCGCTTACCGCTGATTCACCGAACACGACCATATCCCGGCTGTTGCGTAAAGGGTCCATCACGTTGATGACCGAGAGTGGCAGGCTCGGCATGATCTTGTCGCCCACCACCGCTTCGGGATCCGATTGCAGAAGCGAAACGTAAAGGCGATCGTTCTTGTGCTCCCGATTGAGCATGGCAATGGTGGAAGCCACGTCCAGCTTGCGTCCCGCGAGCATAGGTCCACGGCGCATGCGGTCGAGGGTGTCGCCATCGCTGACGAGAACGTGGAGCAGGCCCTTGGACGCCGACGTCGGAATATGGATCGGTATGCGCCGCACGATGCGCTCGCCACGATAGGGCCGCAATACCGCTTCCACCACGAGATCGTCGCCCGGACGCGCTTCTACGACGTCCGTGTGGACGCTTTCGAGCGTAACGCCGCGACGTTCGCGAATCAGTTCCATGTCCAGATGCACGCCGCGAACGTCGGTTGCATTGAAGGCGTTATCGAAAACACGTCCAAAGCGATCGCCTACGCTCATGGCCAGCTGGATGGCAGCGGGCTGCCCGAAGTCATTGGGTGAGTACATGTTGTCGAGCGCCACGTCCGGGTATCCATTGACCTCGATGCGGCCGGTCAACCGGTAGGTCGTCTCTTCGCCGTATTCGTTCAAGCCGTGCAACGCATTGAACACCGTCACCATCATGGCGACGGGCGTAATGCGGGCGTTGTTCAGCACTTCGTAGTGCACCTGCTTGTCGGTGGCGCCGCCGTGAATGGTGAGCGTTACCGGAACCATCTTCGGTTCCTTGTTGAATACGCCCAAAATTCCGGTGTGGCGATCCTGGACGAAAGTGCCGGCGGGTTCGGTAGTGTTGACGATCTTGAATGCATTGGCCGGAGAAGGCAAAGTGGCGAGGACTTCCGCCTTGCTCATGGGAAGGTCGACGTTGCCGAACTGCAGGAGTGGGTGGCCACATGCGAGCAGTTTCTCGGCGTCAGCATAAGTGACGGTGCAGGTGGCTGCGATATCCATGTCACCGCGCACGAGCACGGCGCTGACCGCACTGCCTGCCACGAGCGGTTCCGGTTGTTTGGTGCCGCTCACCGAGCCGGTGCCCATCACAGGCACGATTCCCGTGGATGCAAATTCGGATGAAAAGAGGCGAACAGCATCTTCGCTGAAGCCACTGAATACTAACGGCGTGTCAATGGGTCGCAGATAGTTCGTGTAGCCGGCGGCGCTGGGACTCTCGCCGGGCGATGCCGTGTGGCTTGCTCCCGCGACCTGCGTGCTCGCGGGAATTGGGGCTTCAGGAGACTTGTCGAGTGCCTTGATCTCGAACATCTCGCTGATGGGCGTTACACCGGCAATCGGTTCTTTCGAGAACTCGCCAATGCGAAAGGCCAGCGCTCCGGCAAGTTTGCCTTCAATGTAGACCGGGCTGCCGCTCATGCCGGCGACGACGCCCGTGTACTCCACCTTCGTCCCGTGCAGGCGAACCAGGATGATGTCGCCCTTGGGGCCGTTGGCATTGCGCAGAACGCCCAGAACCTCGACGTCCATGGCTTCGGGCTGGATGCCCTGAAAAACGGTGTAGGCGACCCCACGCTGTCCAGGGTGGATTTGGTCCACGCTGATGGTTGGGGTAACAACTGGAGCGGCTTGCGAGATGCCTAAACCAGGCAGGAGCAAGCTCAGGGCGATGAAGAGATACAGAAGTTTTCGCATCGAAACCGGATTCCACCCCACAGGGCCCGAAGCACCCGTCAGACTATTCCGCGGCAAGGCGGGCAGGAGGAAATCGACACGCGGCGATTAACCTCAGCGCGGAATCTGCATCTATACTAGCATAGGAACAGCAGGGTGCCTGGAGGCTACAGAAGTACATGACCTTCCCTCGTTTAGTGTCAATCTCCATGTTTATCTTGTTGCTGGCATTGGGTTTGCAGGTGTCGCTGGCGCAGACGCAAACGCAAGAACCGGCCGCTCCCGCAACGACTTCTCCGCAACAGAAGCCTGACGCCGCCCAGCAGAAGCAGGAGCCTGCTCCGCCGTCGGAGGCAGGCGGGCCGGGGGCCGAAGTCGGTCCCTACGTGGTGCCGAAAAAGAAGGAAGACGCCCCACCTCCTCCCCCTCCGCCGAAGCCCAAGAAGATCGAAGGCATGCCCGACTACTCGATCACGGTGAATGTCCCCTTGGTCAACGTGGACGTGCTGGTGACTACGAAAGACGGCCAGTTCATTCCCAATCTGCACAAAGAAAATTTCCGCGTTTCGGAGGATGGCGCGCCACAGACCATCACCAACTTCAATCAGACGGAAGCGCCGATCACGGCGGTCCTGCTGATCGAGTACGCCGCCACGAACATGAACTACATGTACGAAGCTCTGAATGCGTCTTACACCTTTGCTAACCAGCTCAAGAAAGACGACTGGGTCGCGGTCATGTCGTACGACATGAAGACGGAGATCCTGGTGGACTTCACCCAGGACAAACGCGCCGTGCTGGGCGCGTTGAACCTGCTGCGCATTCCTGGATTCAGCGAGCGCAATCTGTTTGACGCCCTCTACGAAACGCTCGACCGGCTTGATGGCACAGAGGGGCACAAGTACGTCGTCCTGATTTCCTCGGGTCGCGATACATTCAGCAAGATCAACTACGACCAGATTCTGAAGAAAGTGAAAGCGACCAAGGAGGTAACAATCTACGCGGTGAGCATCGGTCGGGCGCTACGTGAGCGCATGGATGCGTACGGCATGGTCGGTCCGGAGCGCAATCTCGACTTCCTGCAGGCCGATAACCAGATGAACACCTTCGCCAAGTTGACCGGCGGCCGCGCCTACTTCCCGCGTTTTGAGGGCGAGTTGCCCGAGATTTTTCATGACGTAGGCAACTCCATCCGCAACCAGTATTCGCTGGGCTACCATCCCACGAACTCCAGGCTCGACGGCACGTATCGCAAGCTCAAGGTAGAGATTGTTGCTCCGGACGGGAAGCCCTTGAAGGTCGTGGACCAGAAGGGCAAGGAAGTGAAGTTCAACATCGTCGCTCGCGAGGGGTATACCGCGAAGCACGTGGTGGAATAGCAGGAAACAGCACTCTGCATTTAGCTCACGGACGTTGCGCAGGCTGCAAGATCTCCCAGGCGTGGGCCTCGCGAGAAATCGAGCCCCGGTGGGGCGTCTGACATTAGCCCGGCGCTTCAGCGCCGGGAAAGGGTGAGAAGTCCTGCCCGAGTCCCGTAGGGACGGCTGAGGCTCTCGCCCAGGCTCCGAATAACGTTGCTCTCACGGCCCTATCCGTGCTCGTCCATCTCCATGGCCAGCGGAGGTCAGTCGTCCCTCCGGGACTTGAGCGGTTTTTCATGCGCTACCCGCCACTGAAGTGGCGGGCTAAATTCACAAGTCCCTCCGGGACTTTCTTTTTTCCGTAGTTTGTTGAAGCCACGGGTGTCGAGTGCTGAACGCTGAGTGCTCGCATTCTGATATCCTCGTCCCCGCTCATGCACCCCATCCTTCTCAGCCTTCTGCTCGGCTTCACCGCTGCGGCCGCCAATATCTTCGGCGGGGCGGTCATCGTGCAGAAGAATTGGGAACGCCGCTACCTGAAATACTTTCTCGCGCTCGGGGCTGGCTTCATGCTGGCTACGGCAATTGTGGAGATGGTTCCGCAGAGTCTGGAACTGGGCGGGCGCAGCGCTGCGTTTCTCGTGCTCTTGGGCTATCTCCTCATTCACTTCTTCGAACACACGGTCACGCCGCACTTCCACTTCGGCGAGGAGACGCACGCAGACGAATTCATGGAGTCGCACAAGAGCTACTCCGTGCTGCTCGGCCTCACCATTCACACATTCTTTGATGGCATCGCCATCGCTTCCGGCTTCCTGGTGTCGAATTGGCTGGGATGGATTATTTTTCTCGCCGTCTTTCTGCACAAGATTCCCGAGGGCTTCACGGTGTCGTCGGTCATGCTCGCGGGAGGCCGCAGCAAGCTCACGGCATGGCTGGCGTCGGTCGTGCTGGGAGCGGCGACGGTGGCGGGTGTTATGACCATGGCGCTGTTCCGCCATCAGGTCGGGGCGGGCTTGCCGCTGTCAGCGGGGGTTACGATCTACGTGGCCGCTTCCGATCTGATTCCGGAAGTCAACCGCGAGCCTGGCGTAAAGCTGGCGCTGGTGGTGTTCGTGGGGGTGGTGCTGCTGTTCGCGCTGGATAGCGTGTTTCACGTGCACTAGACTCGCCTGCGGTTCGGCCTAACCCTGGAGTCTTCCATGCGTCTATTCTCCAGCCCGGGAGAAGAAAATGAACCGTAAGGAGTTTCTCAAGAGTTCCTTCCTGCTGGCCGCAGCCAGCGCGTGCTCGTCGTTGTTTCCGCCGAGGGTACTGGCGAGCTTCCCGCCAAAACGGATTCTGGTGTTGGGCGGTACTTCGTTCCTGGGACCGGCGGTGGTGGACGCGTTACTGGCCGCTGGCCACACGGTCACTCTCTTCAACCGCGGCGTCACGAATCCCGAGATGTTTCCTCATCTGGAAAAGCTCAGAGGATTTCGCAGTTCAGACGCAAACAATCAGGACCTCTCCGCATTGTCGCACCGGCGCTTCGATGTGATCGTGGATGTATGGCCAAATGACCCGGACGTGGTCGCGTCGGCAGCGGAGTTTCTCAGGCAAAGAACCGAGCATTACCTGTTTGTCTCGTCTGTTGCCGCCTACGACGCAAAGGAATTCGCAACCATCAGCATCGCGGAGGATGCTCCGATGGAGCCTTGGAACGGATCGGGGCGGACCTACAATCGCAACAAGGCCGAAAGCGAACGGCGGTTGCACCAGATTGTCGGCGAGCGGCTCACGGTCGTGCGGCCCGGACCCATCAAGGGCCGCCGCGATGACACGCCCGACCTGCTCACCTGGCTCCTGCGAGCGCAAGAAGGCGGCGAGCACATTGCTCCGGGAGACGGTCACGATCCCGTGGAGTTGGTCGACGTCAAAGATGTCGCACGTTTCCTTGCCCTCGCCATCGAACAGGTGCTGTACGGGACATTCAACCTGACCGGTAAGTCGATGTCCTTCCGGGAATTTCTGGATGCAAGCAAGAGCGCCTCGCACTCGGACGCGACATTCATATGGATTCCCCAGCAATTTCTGCACGAGCACGGGTTAGAACCCGATACTGTCTTGCACACCTTCTCCGGCAATTTCCCGTTCTGGCGGCCGGATCCGAGCAACCAGGGGTTGTACCGCGTGAGTAGTGAAAAGGCATTTCGCGCCGGGTGGCGGACGCGGCCGTTTGAGGAGACTGCGTTCGATTGCCTGAAGGATTTCTATAATGGCCAGTCCATGGAGCGGCCGAGTTTTCTGTCGCCCGCCAAAGAGAAAGAGGTCCTCAACGCGTGGGCGCATCGTCCCTCGTAATCCGATTGCGCGCGCACGTGGACTTGTTAAGGTGTGGGTGCACTCTGGAGGTCAACCGCGAACCCGGCGTGAAGCTGGCGCTGGTTATATTTGTGGGAGTCGCGCTGCTGTTCGCGCTGGACAGCGTGTTCCACGTGCACTAAAGGAAGTCGTGTCGGGTCGGCTCCCCGCCCCGAGCGGTTGTACAGTGGTTGTTGGTGAAATGGCGATTTTTCAACAGTAATGGACTAATCGCTGCACTCTGTTGCGGGAGTCTCACTCTAGGGCGTAGCATTTCAGCTTTGGCCATTCGGCGCTGCGGAGCGATTTGATGCACTTTCAGAACGACAATGCGGCCAAAGCGTTTGTCAAGGGAGTGCTGCTAACCTGGGTTCCGTTTCTTCTGTTCATGGTCCCAATGCTCGCAAACACCTTCCGAGGTGTTTCTGAGTCGAAAGCGACCGGTCTGGCAGCGGTCGCGGGTGGTATTTCAGAGGGACTAGCAACTTTCGGCCTTGCTGCGATGGTCATTTCACAGATCCTGGCTATCTTTCTGCTGGCGCGCACCTTCGACAGGGGACACTTTCTCCGCAGTCTGTTGTCCGCCGTTTCAATGTTTTGCAGCCTGCTTCTGATTGCATTCACCGGTGTTTCCGTCTGGTGGCTTATTCGGTTTGCGCGATAGTTGTAGATAACAG
>Ga0075015_100000523_pt1 | contig 13447 bp, 7 predicted proteins | sample AleBraG_ABR_2013_FD_71476 | JGI IMG/M metagenome (GOLD analysis project Ga0075015, IMG submission 71476) | Freshwater sediment microbial communities in response to fracking from Pennsylvania, USA - Alex Branch Run_MetaG_ABR_2013 | ecosystem: Environmental > Aquatic > Freshwater > Creek >...
AGAACCGCTGGTGACGCTTTGTCTTGTCGCGAGCCGTCGGGTCGGAGCAGCGCATCAAATAGGTTGACGCACCACGCGGAAGAAAGCTCTTGCCCGGCTCGTGAGGTTTTGACGAACCACAGCCCCATCTCCGAAAACAACGCTTGGTCGTTCACACAAAACTCTGGACACACCTCGCCCAAGCCTGATTTTCTTGGTAGTCGTCACTTCCTGATCTTAACCATGGGCTTGCCACAGCTTGAACAGTGGAGCCGAGTCCTCTATACTGCCGCGCAGAAATGAATGCATGCTGTCCGAGGCGAAGCAAAGAGGCCTCCGTCCGAAATGTTAAGTTCGTAACTTGGTACACCCTTGGAAAAACCTGACCTGAGCGGTGAGGTAGTTAACTATTTTATAGTCACCAGAAATAGACCGAGTCTGTTGAGGCAGTGTTTGTCATCCCTGTCCGCTGGTCACGAATCACGCCTCAACTATCTTAGTGCGAAGATCTATGTTATAGACGATTCGACCTCCAGCGGATGCCGAACCCGGGTCTTTTCAATTTGTTGCCGCCACAAATGCAAATTACCGGTCTTGTATTTGGGGCAGGCTTCCTATGCTGCGTTGATCGATGAGATCGAAAGCCGAACTGGCTTCAGAGCAGAGTCTCTCCAGTCGCTGGTTGGTCCGCTTGGCCGTCCGGGCTGGAACGTCCATGCGGCCCGAAATTTCGCCTGGTTGTTCGCGCGGACTCATCTGCGGGAAACGCCGCTCTACTGCTTCCTCGACGACGATGTTCAACTCACGTTAGGAACATATTTGGACCACCGCTTCAATCCAGATGCACTCAACATCATCTCTGATAACCTCAGAGTTCTGCGCTCTTCCAGGCCGGTTGCTCTCGGCTCCTCTTTCCTAGGTCGACAGGATGTGACGTTGTCCCGGCATGTCGAAACCAGATCTCGCGAACTGCTCAGGTCCGGTAGTTCACGTTTCCGTCAGCTGAATCATGGATTCCCTCTCTCAGTGGCCACCAGTCGCAGGGAGATAGACAGCTTCGATGATGTCCCGAGTACCGGGTTCTTGGTAACCAACTATGCGGCGATTACTTCCGCTCACTTGTGCGGATTCTATAACGAAGATTGGCTGTGGGCCCGGTTACTTGCATCTGAATCGCATGCCAAGATCGCGAGACTGAAGCCTGTTGCTCTCCACATTGGGCCGGCCAGAGCTTATTCGTGTGCCACGATACTGTTCCAGGAGATGGGCGAGATTCTTTACGACGCGTTGACCGACTCCCTGCTGCAAAAACCGAGGAACGAAGACAGCATTCGGTTCATTCGGCATCATCTTGGCAAAACTGCACTCAAAATCGCGGCGGAAGACCACATAGCCGTCCTGGTCCGCCGAGTGAAAACAATTTCCAAGGCGGTTGCCGCCCTTGACCACTCGCACGATGAGCGGCTCGCGCCAGCCAAAAAGTCCCTGGGAACCTATGTCACCAGGATTGGGGACGCCATTCAGAAGTTGAGCGGCGGTGAGTACACAAAGTACCTTGCACCATTCCATGCATATTTGGATGAAATTCCCGTGTGGAGGCGAATTGTCCCTGATTGAACGTCTCGCCTTCAAAAGCAGCCACCGTAATTTTGGTGATCCAAGCTCACCTCAACCCCTCGACGACGTAGAGGTCTGAGATTGTTCGGACAAAACCGTAGGCGTAGCTTTTGCCGTCAGGAGTCACCAAAATCGGAGATACGATGCCGACCCCGGAAGGTTCTGGCGGCATGAGTTGTTTCCAGCGCGTCTTCCTTCCCGTTGCCAACTCGAACTGCGAGACTGTTGCCGGCAGTTCTCCGAAACGGTAGGTGTATAGCCAGCGGCCGTCCTCGCTCCAGGCAATCGGCCAGTCACCTGGCTGAAGACCTGCGATCAATCGTGGTTCACCTCCGCCGGTCGGGAAAAGAAACGACTTAGAGTCGGGGCCCAGGGCTGCCGCAATCAGGCTTCCGTCGGGAGAAAGCGCATAGGCATACTGATTGATCCCTTCCGGCGTAATCGCCTGCGGCTGTCCTCCCGCAATATTCTGAATGTATAAGCGCGCGCCGTGGCCGGTTTCGACGCCAAGGAAGAGGATTCGCTTTTGGTCGGGAAACCACTTGGCGCCGATATGGCGAGGCAGGCCGTGCGCCAGTTGCGTTGTCTCGCCGGCTTTGGTGGGTACGAGAAAGAATTGATTGGGCTGGCCGACCTTCTCGCAAATCGCCCAATCCCCATCGGCTGAAAGAGAGTTGCAGCCGCCATCGATGAGCCGCAGAGGCAGAGAACCATCAGTATTCCTCAGGTAGGCGGCACCATCTGGCCCACCTGCCGTGCCGGCTTCGTGGAACAAGAGAATGCTCCCGTCGGGCGAGAGGTCATCGGGGATCGAGAAATCAAACCATGATAAGTTGCGCTCTTTGTCGGTCCCGCGGGCCAGGCTGTAAATGCCCGCGCGCCAAGTGTCGCGCGCCATCAACACGCGGCCGTCGGCCGCGATGTCGAACAGGTGCAAATCGCCGGGTACCTTGGCCAGCTCGCGTTCTCGCCCCGAGAGCGACACCGCCATCAGAGCAACCGGACCTGCCGACCTCGTGCCCGTGAACCATACTTCATCGCCGCCAGCCGCCCACGCGACGCCTGTCAGATCTGTCCAGCCCGTCGAAAGCACCCGGCGGTGGCCAGCCAGGTCCATGACAGCCATAGACCCGATGTCGTCCCCCCGGTCGGGGTGATCGACATAAGCAATTTGATCCCCGCGGGGCGAGAAGCGTGGGTGGCCGATCCATCCTCCGGTTTCGTAGATCAATCGTCCCGCAGGAAACTCAAGGCGATCGCGGCCTGCGGCCTGACGCACTACGAGGAGGCTCGTTCCGTCTGGCGCCCAGTCGGCAAATTCGGCACCCTGAACCACCTCGCGCGGAGAGCCGCCTTCCAGCGGTACTCGCGCAAGAGTCCCGGCACGCTCGAACTGTGAAGTCGGATGAACCCCGAGCAGAATCGCCATCTCTCCCTTTGGAGAAACTGCTAGCAAGCTTGCGCTTGCCAAGCCGAGAGAACGCGACTCGGGACTCTCGGGGTGGGTAGTGAAGATCTCAGAAGGGTTTCCCTCCCAAGCAGCACTGTAAACGACTGTTCGGCCATCGGGAGCGAGTCTTGCCGCCAGAACCGTACCGCTGCGGAAGGCGAGCCAATGGTAGGTCGGAGTCGGCACGCGCGCTAGGCGGCTGCCGAGGAAAACGCCCACAGCTAGGGTTGCGAGAACCGCCACCCCGCCGAGGAGTCCGAGCATTCTCCCACGTGAACGGGTAGCCACCAGGGCAGGAGCCGTGCGGGACACACCCGAAAGAGCTTCCAGGTCAAACGCCAGGTCGCGTGCCGACTGAAACCTTTCTGCGGGGTTTTTCTCCAGGCAATGCCTCACCACGTGCGCCATCGCAGGAGGAATTTCGCCGCTCTCCTCCATCAGATTCGGCGGATCCTCCTTGAGAATCGCGGCCATGGCATCGGCGGAGGAACCTCCGCGAAATGCTTGATGGCCACAGAGCATCTCGTAAAGAATCGCCCCCAGGGAGAAGATGTCCGAGCGATGGTCAACCGTCTGCCCGCGCACCTGTTCGGGAGACATGTAGCCGATCGTGCCCACTACGAAGCCCGCTTGCGTGAGCGATGTTATCGTCGGCAGTTGGCCTTTCCCAACCGTCTCTTCCTCGGGCTGCGCGAACTTGGCTAATCCAAAGTCGAGAATCTTCAGATGGCCGTCCGTGGTGAGGAAAAGGTTCTCCGGTTTTAAGTCACGATGGACAATCCTTTTCTCATGTGCCGCGGCCATCCCGCGTGCCACCTGAATCGCGATTTCAACGGCCTTGCGCGGTGGAAGAGGACCCTGACCAAGCCGATCTCTCAGGGTCTGGCCCTGAAGCAGTTCAGAAACAACGTATGGCGACCCGTCATGCACGCCGATGTCGTAGATGGCAAGAATGTTTGGATGATTGAGTGTTCCGGTGGCCCGCGCTTCTTGCTCAAACCGCTGCAGGCGTTCCTCATTACCCGCAAAGGAAGCGGGCAAGATTTTGATCGCGACTTCTCGTCCCAGACGCGGGTCCCTCGCGCGGTAAACTTCGCCCATTCCGCCCGTGCCTAGCGGCGCGATGATTTCGTACGGACCCAGGCGTACTCCCGCTGCCAGAGGCATATGCGCGGATTATAGTGCACGGCTCCCAGGCGAACTAGAACGATTCCTCCGCCGGCTGCTTCGCTGAAGTCGAACCCCTGTAGCATGTCAGCCCCGCCTGAGGAAAGCTGCTTGATTGCGGCGCTATGTCAGCGTTCGCCGCCGACCCAACTTGCGCGAAACACGAAACCGATTTAGCCTCCTGCCGAGCTTCGCGGGCTGTAGGTCAGCTCCGAATCCAATTTGACTCTCCCTGGGGGCTTGGCATGGCAACTCGTTACGAGGTTCATCCTTCGATCGGCGTGGCCCGTGTGGGAAACAGCCAGGAAGATTTCTACCTCGCTCCAGAAACGCTCGGCGGTCTGCCCACCGAATGCGACGCAAACGGCAACCCCATATTCGTCAACGGCCTGCCCAAACCAGTCGAGCGGTTCAAGGATGAAGAGGGCTGCATCCGGCGTCAGGGAGCACAGTTCAAGATTTTCTCCTATGACGACACTAAACCGGATGACCCTGGGCGCGAGCTTACGCTCGACGAGGACGAGATCGAGAGCATTGAATGGACAGTTCATCTGGCGAACAAGAAGGGTGCTTGGTACCGCACTTCTGAACTCGATGGCAACTTGATGCTCGGCGAGCAGAACAGCTACCAGAACCGAAATGTCCGTTGGCGTAATCCGGACAAGGAGGGGGACCAGGAGCGGCGACCGCTGATCATTGATCCCGGCCCGCGGACGGTCAACCTGCCTAGTCAGAAGGTGCCCTTCAGCCGAGACAACATTCCGAAAGGCTATCCCGGCTCTTTTCCGGATCGCACCCTTACGCCTTATCCAATCAATACTCTCGGCGCGATGATGATGGATAGATCGGGGCGCCTGGTGGTACTAGGCGGTTTCGGAAATGGGTGCGGCGAAGAAATCATCGCCACCTTCACCGGGCAGGACACCTGGTACGACGATATCTCCGATGGCCCGGTCTATTGCCAGTTGAAGCTGAAGGGCCGCCCGGATGCGATCCAGCTAAAGGCTTGGGTGCTCGTGGGACCACCGAAATTCGCTCCAGAGCTGCGCAACATCGCTACCCTCTCCGATGTGATGTACGACGTGGGCGTGCGATTCATGGGTCTGGTGCCGGAGCTGTACGACGCCGCGCGCTGGCCTGGCGGCTGGAATCCCGATTATCAGGCAAACTACGAGCGAGACATCCGACCGACCATCGAGCGGCCCGCCGACTACATCTGGGTGGCCAACGTTCCCTCTATGGTCGCTTTCTCAGCCCCGAAGTTCGATCCCCGCGACGCTTCGGAGGCAAATCGCAAGAACCGGCAAAACTACTTTGGCTATTTTCGTCAGCCCGGCGAGAACGAATTGGGAGCGGATCACGAAGTGTTAATGAGCCCCAATGGCATACCCATGATGCCGCTCAACGCTGGAAGCAATCCCGTCAGCAACAGAAATATCGACAAGTTCATGAGCTTGACCCTGACCCAGTACATGCTGCTCAAACAGTGGGCCGCCGGAAAGTTCACCACCGGCACGCCCGCTCCGAATCCTCCAGGGATTCACCCTCTCGATCAGGCCAGCGTCGGCAATTGCGTTGGCCACCCCATGTCCCCCGGAATTGAAGTGAGCTGGAACGCGCGGAATCCCGCCATCTACGAGACTCCTTATCGCCTCAAGCATCGCTATGACGAACCGTACTATCAGGCACACGGGCTAAGCCCATCCCACGACGAATGTGAGGGCGACGGCTGCGAGCCGGGCGACATGACCAAGCGGATGTCCCCACCCTGGCAGGCCGACTTTTACCAGTGCACGATTGAGTACATCAATTTCACAGACCCGAACTCGAACCTCGACTTCGCCACTGGGATTCCCACACCTCCTACTTACTATGCCTACTGGTGGCCTCCACAGGCACCCATGTACGTGATGAGCGGAGCCATGACCACTGAGGAGCAACAAGCGGCGGGCATCGTGGCCGGCTATCAGGTTTACTTCCTGCGCGGGGCTCCGAACATCTCACTTCTGGTCGAATGCTGGAAATACATGGGATTCGTGCTCAATCAGAACACCGGTGAGGATCGCCGAGAATATCCTTACTTCGTCGAGAGGGAGCGCAATCACGACCAGTTCACGGTTGCGAGCGTGGCCGTGGCCATGCCGGTGAACCAGCTTGCGGCGTCGGGCAGTTACCTCACCGAGGACAACTACTTTCAGCCGGTGTGGTATCTCAGATCAAGCAAGGGAAATCCCGGTGCGGCACGGCGCTTCAAGAGCTGATGCAGTGGCGAGCACTTCTACCTACGTGGTGGACGTAGCGGTGGTGGGCGGTGGCCCTGCGGGAACCGCGGCCGCCCTGACCCTGTTGAAGTACAGTGGGCTTAAGGTGGCGGTGGTCGAGCGGTCGAGCTACGAGCGCTGGCGCGTCGGTGAGAGCCTGTCGCCCGGAGCGGCCGATCTGCTCCGTTACCTCGGGGTCTGGGAGGCATTCGTCGCCCAGGGACATCTTCCGTCTCACGGAACCAGCGCCGCCTGGGGCAGTCCAGAACTCATCGCGCGTGATTTTCTATTTACCGGTCGGGGATCCGGCTGGCATCTCGACCGCCGCCGCTTTGACCAGGCGCTGGCCGGCCTGGTGTCCGAGCGCGGCGGGCTGCTGATGACGGATACCGTCGTGGAACGTGAAGCGTACGGAAAAAGCAAAGAGGGCTGGCGTCTCTCGGTGCGGCGCGGGGCCCAGCGAAAACGTGGGGAACTATGGGCTCGGTTTGTGATTGACGCCAGCGGCAAGCAGGCTGTGTTTGCGCGGCGCAACGGGGCGCGGCGGAATGTCGGAGACTGGCTGGTCGGGGCCGTCGGTTTCTATTCCTTCGCCGTTGCGAAGCCGTGCGACAGCTTCACCGTCGTGGAGGCGTGCCCGTTGGGGTGGTGGTATTCCGCGCTTTTGCCCGAGGATCGGATGGCGGTAGCTTTCATGAGCGATTCCGACATCATTCGCCGTTACCGCCTCCATCAGCGTGAGCCGTGGCTCGATTTTTTGGCTTCGTCATGCCACACCCGGCGAAGGGTCGCAGATGGTGCATTGGAGAGCGGCCTGCTGGTGCGTCCGGCATATTCACAGATCCTTGAACCGATTGCCGGGGATGGCTGGATTGCGGCGGGTGAAGCTGTAGCAGGTTTCGATCCCTTGTCCTCGATGGGCATCGGCTACGCGCTCGTATCTGGAATCGAGTCTGCGCGTGCGGTTCACAACCTCTTGACCGCAGATGGCAGGCAGATGCTGTCCTACACCGCAACCGTGAGCCGGCACTATGCTGCGTATCGAGCACGGCAGCTTCAGTACTACTCTTTGGAACAGCGTTGGCCGGACTCGCCGTTCTGGGCGCGACGCCAGATCCCCAGGTCGGTAAACAACTCCGCTTTTGCCGCCGGGAGCTGGTAAATGGCAAGCCTACGAACTTAGGAATTGCCTTCGGCGAGTGAAGGCTTGGCCAAGAAGTCGGGCCATGTCACCATGCGAGTGCCTGCTTGGTGGAACCGGAATGCATGTTTAGAACCTCCTGGACCGCGCGATATCCCTGATCGATGGCGATGTTGGTATAAGCGTGTCCGTCGGAGTCCGAGTTCGCAATCGCGATGCGCCCGAACGGCTGCCGGCCGATTACACAAGGCCGTTCGGAGTCGGGCTGGTCCAGGGGCTCAAACAGTTGATTGTATTCGTACGCGTACCCGTGCGGCCAACGGTTCACCGTGATGGACTGGATGTCGCGGGCGGAATCGAATTCCCCTCCGGCCAGCATTCGGCCGAGCTCATCGCGAAGGTTGCGCTCGAAAGTCTCAAACGTTGTGGTGAACAGTTCCCAACGGCCAGCTTTGTACTGTTCCTTGCAGGGTAACCCGGGCTTGCAGGGAGTTCGCATCAGGTCGAGCAAACAAGACTGCTCGGGCCGGCTGGGAAAGTGATATTCGCCCATCGACACAGGAAAATCGAGTGAGACCGAGCTGAAATAACCGCCCGGTGCGTAGATGCCGCTCATCTCGAGTTTCTGGAGAGGCTTCCAATCTGCGATCTGGACATTGGTATAAACAAGCGGAATTTTGACCGCGTAGGCCAGGGCCTCCTTCTGTTTCTCCGGCATCTCCGGACAGAGGTAAGGAACCATCATGTTGTAACAGGCCAAGACGCAATGGGCCGTCTTTACCTTGCGTGCCTTGCCACCACGAACATAGGTAATCTCAACCTCACTTGCCTTCTGGGGATCACCGATATGCCGGGCACGGACGGCGGTGCTGTTCAGACGAATTCGAACCGGTGAATCAGGATTATCGAGGCGCGCGTAGTTCATTCGAGAGGTGACAATGTCCTCCATCGTGCTGCCCGGAGCCGATCCCGGCACCAGGGACCGCACTAGCAGCCGCGCGACAGACGCATTTCCATCCGGGAAATGAAAGATGTAGGGCTCGGCTTGCTCGGGAGTGCTTTCGTGACTGTCGAGCTCGGTCCCCTTGAATCCCGGATAATTCATCTCCAGGCAGTCCAGGGCCGACACCGCTTCAATGCCCACTCCATACAAGCCGTGGGGAGCCGCCTGGAAGACCTTAATGACGTCGGGGTGAACCTTCACGTACTGCAAAAGGAAATCCCTGTAGCTGGTCTTGGTGAGCTTACGTCTTTTCTCTTCCAGGCTGAGGCCAGCCATGTAGTCCACACTCGCATTCTGCAGGCGAGCCAGGTCCCGGCGGGCAGGTTCCGAAATCGGAATTTTCGCCAAGGCTTCCGGAGCATAGCGCAGGCCCAGGTAGTGAGTCCCGAATCCCGGGAGGAGCAGGTCGATACCGAAGGTCTCCTTGTCGAAGAATGTCCCTCGCTTCAATTTCATCGACTTGTAGAGATTCTGGTCGAAGTACTTATAAAAACGGTCGACCTCGATTCCCAATTCCTGCAGCAAGCCGAACGCTTCCTTGCTGTAATGATGAGGCGCCTCGAGGGACTGCGTCCCACCATAGCCGAGAAGAAGACGTTCGCCCGCTTTGAACTCGTTGCGCTTGGCATGACCGCCAAAATCGTCGTGATTATCAAGGATGAGGATCTTCGACTGCGGTCCGGCAAACTTCCGGAAGAAGAACGCAGCGGCGAGGCCGCTGATTCCGCCGCCCACGACGATCAAGTCATAAGACTCGTTATCGGAGACAACGTCAGGCCATGCCTTTCCATCACGGAGTGCGTGAGCCACTTCCCAGGAACCGTCGTGGCTGCCACGAAGACCTGTCTTGGCTGGCGGATAGTAACCAGGATCTTTTTCGGGGTCGAAGACCGGCTCGGGCACGCCGAAGGCTTCCAGCCAGGTGGAATGTCCAGGAACCAGCGACGCCCCCACAGCGATACTTACACCATTGAGAAAGTCCCGGCGCGTAATCGACCGGCCCATTCCCAATTCACGATCTCGCTTCTCTTCGCTCATTTTTCTTCAGCGCTCCTGACAAACCACCTTCACAACTCGTAGACCCATTTGCCCCCAGTCATGGTGCGCTCGACCGGGGTTGTTACCAGGTAGGAGGGGTCTTCCTTGAATGGATCGCGCCCGAGCACGACCAAATCAGCGAGTTTCCCCGGCTCGATCGATCCCTTCAGATTCTCCTCGTAAGAGGCGTACGCCCCATTCATCGTTCCGATACGAATGGCCTCCTCCAAACTCACTCGCTGGTTGGCGCCCCACAAGTGGCCGTTCATATCCGTGCGCGTGACTTCCGACTGCAACGCCATCATGGGCGGGAACTCGCCGGGTGGATAATCCGAAGCCTGAGTGGGACGAAGGCCGGCATCCAGAAAAGTGCGCAAGGCGAACATATGTTGCACCCGCTCTTCTCCGTAGTACTGCATCTTCTCGCCGTGGTAATAGACATAAGTAGAGAAAGGAGTCGGGATCGCATTCAGGGCTTGCATCCGCCGGACGATCGAATCGTTGATCACAGTGCAGTGTTCGATTCGGAAGCGTGGATCCTTCCGTGGCATCTCGCGGTTGATGCGCTCGTAAACGCTCAACACGCGCTCGATCGCGACATCTCCGTTTGCGTGGGTCCCCAATTGCCAGCCCGCCTTATGGGCCTTGCGCCCGTTCTCGTAGAGCTCGTCCTCGGTGGCGGAAAACGTTCCGTAATCATTGGGATGACCGATATATGGTTGCGAGAGCCGAGCGGTCCGTCCCGCGATCGCGCCGTCGGCGACTTGCTTCATTCCACCCACACGCACCCACTCGTCGCCGAAGCCGGTGCGGATGCCGGCTGCGATCATGCGATCGATGTATGTGTGGTAGATGAAGCAGTAGACTCGCATCGGTAAATCGCCCGCGTCCCGCGCGTCCTGATACGCTTGCAAATCTTCTGGACTGCCCAGAGCATCGCCGACCGAAGTGATTCCGGTCTTAGTCATCATCTTTGCGATCAGCTTGACGCCTTCTCGGTAATCGTCACGGGTCTCGGTGGAAGGAATCACTTTCTCGAACGCCTCGATCGCACGTTCGTTGATGCGGCCCGTGAGATGTCCCGCGGGATCGTGTTCGAATTGTCCGCCGGTGGGATCAGGCGTTTTCTCGTCGATCTTAGCCAGCTTCAGAGCCAACGAATTCGCGAAGGCTTCATGACCACCGCGATGGGTCACAAGCACGGGATGATCGGGAACTGCGGCATCCAGATCATGGACGGTGAGCCGCCGCCCATCGGAAGTCTTGGTGTCGTCATACTTGAAACCCAAGACCCACTGGTTTGGAGGCGTCTTTCCCGCACGTTCGCGGAGCCCTGCCTGAATCGCCGCGACAGAGCGGAGGTCGCAATCTACCTGGCGGAGATGAAGCCGTCCCGCTGAGGCCGGGTGCGTGTGCGCGTCAATGAAACCGGGGAGAACCGTTTTCTGGCCCAAGTCAATTTTGCGGCTGCGCCCCGCGGCAAGATTCAGAACATCCTCATTGGACCCAATTGCAATGAAACGGCCACCGCTGATGGCCACCGCCTGCGCTTGCGGAGCCTTTGCATTGACCGTCCAGAAATTTCCGTTGTAGAGGATCAGATCAGGTTCCGTGCGCGCAAGAGGAACCAGCGCCAAAGCTCCCATTGCATGCAGGAACTCGCGCCGCGTGGTTTCATGCATATAGCCGGCCCCCAATCATTCTCAATCGTAGAGCGTAATAACAAACCCTAGTCATTTTGACTGCCCGTGTGATCGGTGTTACGCGATGCTCGCCAGCGGCGTTTAGAAGCTAAGCCGCAGCGCCAATTGCAGAATTCTTGGATCGTACGTGGCCGAAATCACTCCCAACTGCGGCGAGGTCACGCGCGTGGACGCAGGATTCTTGAATTGCGCGTGATTCAGAATGTTGAACGCTTCCACGCGGAAGGCCAATTTCATGTTCTCGCCGATCAGATCTGTGGTTTTCTCCAATGCCAGGTCAAAATTGGTGCGGCTGGGGCCGATCAGTGAATTGCGACGGAAGGTTCCGTAGAATCCTACTGGGCAGGTGCCCAGTTGGATGCACGGATCTTGGGCAAAATCAGTCGGGTTGAAGTAATAATTCGCAGGTGCTCCGCCATTGAATGCGGCGAACGTCTGCTGACTTCTCGGGTCGAACTTCTGGACCGAACTGCTGACCTGATCGGCGCGAACATTCTGGGGGTCGCCAAAGCCAGACGGCCCGGGATCGTTCTCGCTGGGATTGCCCGCGCCACCATAAATGTCCAGCGGGAAACCGGACTGATAAAACCAGATGGGATAGAGAGTCCAACCCGCGGTCAGCCGCTTGGGACCGTCCGACCACATCTTCGCAAAAGGCAGCTCCCAGCCTCCGCTAAATACGACGCGGTTCCTGAGGTCGAAGTCCGAATTCCCGTAGAACTGGCGTGGCCGAAAATATGAGATCTGCCCAGTGCGCTGGTTGAAGCCTGACCCGTTGTCCAGATTGTGGGACCAGGTGTAGGAAAGAGTGAAGAATACATTACCGAGGTGCGGAAGGTCCGCCGTTCGGTGTGTCAAGCTGGCCAGTAATCCGTTGTAGTTGGCATTGTTCAGGCCGTCAAATGTAAGCAGCGGCGCAAAACCGTTGGTACTGTCAAGCCCTTGGCGCAGATTCAGCAAACGCTGTCCGGTGCCGGGAACGATCGGATTTTCATCCAGCCAGGTCAACAGTTTGTGCGACGAGCTTCCGGCATACCCGAGCTCCGCCACCAGGTTGTTTGTCAGTTGTCTCTGCACGCTGAAGTTGTACTGGTAAATGTACGGGGTGCGCAGATGCGGATTGACAAACAGATCGCCGAAACCGAAGGGCAAGTATCCATTGCCGGCAAAGTCGAGACTCGGTGGAGGAGGTACACTGGGGAACGGATCGGGCTGCCCCACCGAGGAACAGTTTCCGTTGGCATCAAACACGCATGCATTCTGGTACGGGTTTGACATGCTGAGGGTGGCAACGTCGGGAGCTACAGTCGGGAAGAACAGATCAGCCGACGGCCACCAAGGAAGCACACCGTTATTCCAATCTGACATCCAGCCGTTCAGAGAGTCATAGAACATGCCCGCACCGCCGCGCACGCTCGTCTTGCCATCGCCCAACGGGTCCCAGGCGAATCCTAGCCGGGGCGCGAAATTCTTGCGGTCGGGGAAATACCAGCCCTCCGGCGCTCCGTGATCGCCCGGGACCACCAATCCGAGAGGCGCATTTTGGAAGCGCGTTGACTGGTCTCCTGGAATGATGGAGAAACTGTGCCCGTGAATATCTTTCTCCGGACTGGTGTATTCGTAGCGCAGACCCAACGTCAGAGTCAGACGTGGAGTTACTCTCCACTCATCTTGCACAAAAGCTCCCCATTGTTTCTGGTGCTCGTTATTGTTGCCTGATGGATATTGCTGGTATTCGTCAGGCAGGCCCATGAAGAAGTCCGCCCGGTCATTGCCCGAGGCCGAAGCCCCGAAGGAGGTTGCGGAACCGTAGAAAAGGAACCATCCATTAGTAGCGTAGCTGTAGACCGAATTCTCTTGCAAAACCGCGAAGCGACCGCCCAGTTTCCAGGTGTGCTTGCCTTTAACCCAGCTCAACGTATCTGCCACCCCATAGGTATTGTCTGCTTTCTTCCGTGGCACATTCTCGTTGAATCCGAGATTCAATCCACTATCGAAAAGATTGATGATGGGTGGCGCATAGGGCAGATCTGAATTAATCGTGACCCCGAGCTGTGAAGGCCCTGGAGGCTTGCTTCCGGGCGACGA
>Ga0075015_100000524_pt1 | contig 13417 bp, 9 predicted proteins | sample AleBraG_ABR_2013_FD_71476 | JGI IMG/M metagenome (GOLD analysis project Ga0075015, IMG submission 71476) | Freshwater sediment microbial communities in response to fracking from Pennsylvania, USA - Alex Branch Run_MetaG_ABR_2013 | ecosystem: Environmental > Aquatic > Freshwater > Creek >...
ATCCTCTCCCCAATGGAGATACGATGTATCTCAGGGGTCGAGCAATGACGACGACGATGGTTCACGTCCGGGTGGATCAGAAGACCAAGCAGAAAGCCTCGAAAACTTTGGCGGGAATGGGAATCTCGGTGTCCGACGCAGTGCGTATGTTGCTGGTCCGCGTGGCTGCGGAGAAGGCCTTGCCCTTTGACGTACGGGTCCCCAATGCGACGACCGTGAAGGCGATGCGCGCCGCCGACAAAGGCAAGGGAAAGCGTTCGAAGTCGCCGGGCGCCCTGTTCAAGGATTTGGGAATCTGAGCCGGTTCGGAACCCGGTTAGCGGGGCGCAGTTTCGGCGTGATGTAAAAGTCGCGCGGAAGCGCGTAAGGACCTGGCGAAGTTACGCGAAGTGATCCTGCTACTGATCGACGGCAGTCCCTTGCCGCCGCGCTTTAGGGACCACCCGCTGGGTGGCGCCTGGAATCACTACCGCGACTGCCACATCGAGCCGGATTGGATACTGATCTACAAAATCGACGGCGACGACCTACACCTCGTCCGCACCGGAACGCATTCCGATCTGTTCTGAAAGGCCGACTCTAGGTTATTCGCTAGAATGAACTGAATGGAAGCCATTCCTTCCGATCAGCTTGAGCGCATTCAGCCCATTGTCCAATCAGTACGCGACAGCATCAGGCACCTGAGCCGGCTCCTTCCCGACGATGCTCCCAGCGCCGTCGACTATTCTCCGCCAGAATGACTGTCGCCGAAGCCCACCGCCTTCTTCGCGACAAAAAACTCTCCTGCCTCGAACTCACCGAGCAGTGCTTGGCGGTCGTCGCCCGGCTTAACCCCACCCTCAACGCGTTCATAACTGTCACACCAGACAGCGCCCGTGCGCAAGCCAAAGCGCTCGATGCCGAACTCGCGGACGGCAAGGATCGCGGCCCGCTGCACGGAATTCCGATTGCCCACAAAGATCTAATCGACACGCGCGGTGTTCGCACCACTTCCGGCTCCAAGCTTTTTGCGAACTATGTTCCCGATCGCGACGCCGGGGTGGTTCAGCTTCTGAATGCAGCCGGCACGGTGATGGTGGGAAAAACCGGCCTGCACGAACTCGCCTACGGAGTCACCTCGGAGAACCCGCACTTCGGCGCGATTCGCAATCCGCACGATCCGGAAAGAATCCCCGGCGGGTCCAGTGGCGGCTCGGCGGTGGCCGTCGCCACGGGTATGTGCCTGCTGGCGACTGGCACCGATACCGGCGGCTCCATTCGCATTCCCGCATCGTATTGTGGCGTGGCCGGGCTCAAACCGACTTATGGCTTGGTGGACCGCACCGGCGTGCGCCCACTAGGGCTGACACTCGATCACGTCGGACCCATGGCCGCGCACGCCCAAGATCTGCTGGCATTTCTGGACGCTCTCGCGCCTGGACGCAAGCGCGTAGTGGCTCCAACAAGAATCCGCATCGGCATCCCCAAGAACTACTATTTCGATCGCGTGGACCCGGACATCCAGGCTGCCGTCCAAAACAGCGCGCGGGCACTGGGGGCGGAAATGAGTGAAGTAGCGACGCCGGACATCGAAGGGCTCAACGCCGCCGCCCGCGCCATTCTGCTGGCGGAAGCCACCGCCGTCTACGAGCGCTATCTAGACCGGCGCGACGACTTTGGCGTTGACGTTCTGGCGCTACTCGATCAAGGCCGCCTGCTGCCGGCAACGGCCTACGTAAATGCGCAGCGCCTACGCCAGCAGTACGCCGCCGAGTTCAAGAAGTTGTTCGGCGAGATCGATTGCCTGGTCACGCCCACCACTCCAATCACCGCGCCGAAAATCGGAGAACGCGAGGTCTGGATCGGTGGCGTGCGGGAAGACACGCGCCTGGCGACAACGCGGTTTATGCGCGGCATCAATGCGATCGGTTTCCCCGCCGCGTCGGTGCCCTGCGGCAGAACTGCGACGGGATTGCCCATCGGCATGCAGATGATCACGCGGCCATACGAGGACGATCTGGCGATTGAGCTGGCATGCCGTGTTAAGGGTTAGCTTCAGCCCCGAACGTAAGTGAGGGGAAGCTCGCGAATCCCTAACAACCGATCAGTGCCCGCCATACATTGCGCTGTACTCCAACTGCTGCTTCACAAAATCGCGCGGATAGGAGATCGTCACCGCCGTGACCGCTCCACCCGGACTAAACTTCGCGCTGAGCCGCGGATTGATTCCGCACCAATACGCCGGCACGTCCAGCTTCTCGTAGCGCTGCAAGACTTCATCGCGCAGCGCCGGCTCAAAATGCACGGCGTATTTGTCAATCAGCCCCTGAATCGCGTCATAATCGCCTTCGGCCTTAATGCGCATCAGCTCGGCCAGCAGCATCCCCACGCCCTGGCGCATCTTTTCAAAGTCGCGAATCACCAGGTACGTTTTGCCGTCGCGCCGCACCTGTTCAATCGCCCCGGTCTTATCCACGATGTAGTTGACAATCAACTGGCGGTTGCGCTGATGGTCCTCTTCCAGGCTGCTGCCCTTGGGATTTCTCTGCAGTTGTGTCAGCGCCACGCGCGTCTGCGAATAGTACATGGCTTTGGCCACCTCCGGACTCGACACCAGGCCCATGGTTTGCAGCTTTGGATCGAAGACGTTCCACATCGCCACCAGATCGGCCCGCGCTTCTTCCAGCGTGGAATAATACTGCTTCAAATAGAACGCCGGCTCGTGCGTCAGCTTAAGATTTAATTTGCCCGATCCGTGACCGATGATCTCGTGCATGGCCGTGAGCAAATCGGCTGACTCGCGGCCGTACTTCTCGCCGATCGCAATCTCTTCGGGTGAGGCGGCAAATTCGCGCAACACCCCAAAACCCACGGCGTCGGAGATGGCCCGCGAACTGCCCGTGAACAAAAAGCTCTTGCTGCCGTACTTTTCGTGGATCTCGCTTTCATTGGGCAGGTTGTCGCCTGTGGTGTTGACGTGAAAATCGCCGGTCTCGATCAGCGTCTCCACGGCCTTGGCCAGCGGTGGCTTCACGCCTTGCTTGCGATACTGCGGCAGCCAGGGCGCGCGGTCTTCAAAGTACTGCGCGTTTTCAGAAATCTTCGTCATCAAAGAGTTCAGCCGCAGATCGGTGACGGTGACAAAGCTCTGCGATGAGCCCTTGGCGCCGCGCACGTCCCGGTACACCTCGATGAACCCGTTATCGAAATCCACCGTCGCGTTGTTTTGCACCCAGGCAATGTCAAAGGCCAGCCAATCCTCCGGTTCGCCGGTTTGATAAAAGCGGATCAGCTTGCGGATCGCATTGGCTTGCGCCGGTTCCGCAACCCCCGCCGCCTTCTCCAGATACTGATTCGCTTTCGCCAGATACTCGGCGTACAGCCCGGGCAAATTCGCACGGTACACCTGCTCCTGCAATTTGCCATCGACCTTGATCAAGCGCGAATTCAATGGGTAATGCTCGGTGAAGCCCTTCAGATCCGCGGCCCTCACGCCGCTGTAGTAGTTGTTGGCGCTATAAGTGAGGATGTCTATGCCTGGCGGAGGGTTCTTGGCGGTCATCATGGGCTCGAAGTCCGGATCGAAAAACGAGGCCCGCAGTTCCTCCAGGTCCTTCTGAGAAGCCTTCGGAGTAACCGCCTTCAACTCCTCATACGTGAACTCCGGCAAAAACTTCCGCGCAGTCTGCTCATGATGATTGCCCCGGTTGGCCCAAAACAGCTTGGTGTAGTTTAGGATTTTCGGATTCGGTTGCGGCTGCGCAATCACTGCTTCCAGCAATCGCTTCTGGCGCATTCCGAAACGCGACAACTGGTCGTAAATGATGGGATTGATCGCAATGGAAGCTTGTGAGAGCCAATAGCCAAGCTCCTTCTGTCGCGCCGTCAGCCCGTTGAAGCTGTCCGCTTCGAGTTGCAGGAAGCCGGTGGCGCCCACCCGGTCCACCAGCGTTTTGTGTTCTTCGGCAGACGCCGCGCAAGAAAGTACGCAAAGCAGAACCGCCAGTTCCTGTTTCACGGCTTAACGACCGCTCGAAGAAATGCCAGAATATTTTCGAGCTCCGCATCCTGATAAGACGCGATGGCGTCGGCATGGCGCCAGTTGCTGCTTTCTTTCAACTGCACGGCAGCGCCGGGAAAACTGCGCGACACCGGCGGAGGTTTGGTGAGATCGAAGACCTTGGTTTGCGAGCCGCCTTTTGCGACCACCAGCACCGGGAACGATTCGCCCTCCGCGACTGCGGTCCATACATGCGGCGTTGGCAGCGACCGCAAGGCAGCGGCATTCTCCGGAATCTTCACGATCGGATCGGCGACAGCAATTCCCATTCCATCCAACTGATGACAGGTCGAACAGCGATCGAAGCCGCGCACTGCTTCATAGAAAAACGCGCGGCCGCGCATCGCGTCCTCAGGTAGTTTGCGCGGCGCTGGTCCCCGATCGGCGCCGGGCAAGCGAGCGGGCGCGATTCCGTTCAAACTTCCCACGTAGGAGGTGACGGCAAACAGGTCCACCCGATTCAGCGTCTGGCTGAAGGCAGGCATACCAGTAGCGGGAATTCCGCCGCGGACAACCTGTGTGATGTACGCCTGATCGAAGCCGCGCGATGCTAATTTCGGCGCACCACCGGCCGTGCCCTTCACTCCATGACAGTATCCTGTGGCGCAAGACTTATTGAAGACCTCCTGCCCACGGGCCAGAGTATCCTGCGCGCAACCCAGCCCAGGCAAAAGCAGAATCAACGCGAGCCGCGTCATTTCGAGTCCTCCGGCAGGGCGAACACCATCAAGGTTGACCCGGCGTGAAACGTCTCGGATTCCGGCCAAAGATCCATGATGCTGCGGCCGGCAATGGAGCCCCAGCCGGTGGGAGTCGCGATGTATTGCCGCCCGTTCACGCTATACGAGATGGACGAGCCGCGGTGCCCCGCGCCGGTTTGAAAACTCCAAAGCTTCTTGCCGGTGCGCGCGTCGAGCGCGAAGAAGAAGCCTTCCGGATCGCCGGTGAACACCAAGTCGCCGGCCGTGGCCAGTACGGACGCAAACAGCACGTACTTGTACTGATACGACCAGACTTTCTTACCGGTGACCGGATCGAACGCGTCCAGATGGCTCCGGATCGGCCCGTCCTTGGGCGGCAGGGACTGGCTCCAATTTCCGCCCAGAAATCCGCGCCCTTCTTCCGCCTCTTGCTGCTTGGCCTGATACTCGGCGCACATTTCCATGCCAGGAGAGTAGATAAATCCCGTGCGAGGGGAGTAAGCAATCTGATTCCAGCTCTTGCCCCCGGCGGCGCTGGGGCAGAACAAGATGGGCTTGTTCTCGACTGGCTCCACGCGGCCCAGAAATTTTCCGTCTTCGGTGGCGCCGGTCGTCCAATTGTGGTTTTCTACCATGGGAAACGTCCGGACAAATTCACCCGTCACGCGATCCAGAACAAAGACGTACCCATTCTTGTTGATATGAACGATCAGCTTGCGCATCTTGCCGCTTACTTCGCGGTCAATCAGTACGCACTCATAAGCGGCGTCGTAGTCCCAAACGTCCTTTGGCACTTCCTGGTAATACCAGCGGACCTTTCCCGTATCCGCATCCAGCGCCACCACGCTGGCCGTATAGAGATTCGCTCCCGCGGCCTGCTCTCCTGCATAGCGGTCGCCCGCGTAGAGATCCGAAGCTGCATTGCCGACTCCCCAGTACACCAGGTTGAGCGCGGGATCGAAGGATCCCGTCATCCAAGTCGCGCCGCCGCCGAACTTCCAGCTATCGCCCTTCCAGGTCTCATTCCCTTTCTCACCCGGGCCGGGAATGGTATAAAAGCGCCAGGCGAGCCGTCCCGTCTTAGCGTCGAGCGCGGTCAGATAGCCTCGAAAAGCCCCGTCGCCTCCCGTGCTGCCGACAATCACTTTGTCTTTGACGAACAGCGGAGCCCCGGTAATGGCGCAGCCGCACTGGCGCGCGTCATCCACCGCGACCTTCCACAGTTCGCGGCCCGTCTTGGCGTCCAGGCCGATGACAAAGTCGTCGTAGGTGCCCAGGAAAACCTTGCCGGCTCCGACGGCGACTCCGCGGTTCTGCGTGTTGGCATAACCGCGCGGCGCCGGATATTTGTATTGCCAGAGCTGACGGCCCGTGACCGCGTCCAACGCAAACACCTGGCTGCGGGCACTGGACAGGTACATCACTCCATCCACGACGATCGGCGTGGATTGGAGCCCGTTCTCGTAGTCTCCCGTCTGGAAGGCCCACACCGGCGCCAGTTTCTTTACGTTGGAAGTATTCACCTGGTCCAGCGCGCTGTAGCGCCAAGCCAACTGGGTACCGCCGTAATACGGCCAATCGGCGCGCGTAGCGCCATCCTGCGCGAAGGCGCTGAATGTCAGGACGAGCAGGGCAATGACGTATCGCATCACCACGCTATCTTACTATCAACAAAAAGTGGCGCGGACGCCCTCGTCTGCGGGCGACCCCCTGGCCGCCTAGTCTAGCCGCGTGAATACCGCCGCCGAATCCCCAGCCCGATCAGCGCGACTCCCGCCATCAGCAGCGTCGCCGGTTCCGGCGTCGCAAGCGCCAAAAACCCGCGAATCTCACCGCCCGGAACGACGCTGGTGTGGATATTCAGGTATGTGTCGCCAGCCGCCATACCGGCCAACAACGCCGTCTCCGCGTTTGCCACGCTACCCTGCGAAGTGACAAAAGCGGGGTTGTAGGTCGAAGCCAAAGTGAGATCGAGCGTTTGCATAAAACTGCCACTCGTCACACCCAGCGGCATGTTCAAGAAGGTCGGCGTTTGGGTTGCCACTCCCGCGGTCCCGGTGAAGGGAACTGCGGTGCAACAGTGGATGTGAGAAGCCGTGGTGGTCCCGCTCAAGCCCGAAAACGACACCGACACGAACATCGTGTTGGCTACCGTGTCGATCACCACCGTTGCAAACCCCGTGCCTGCCGATGCGTTCGGTGGACTTTCGCCCGGACCGGTTAGATTTGTCTGGTACGTGATGGTGGCGGCATAAGCGGCCGAGCCGGCAAGGATCGCCGCAGCCACAAGGGTTCGAAAAGTCTTCATTTTTTCCTCCAGTTCGATTTGACTCGGAATAGGAACTGAGCCAGGGCCGTCCTGGAATTGTACACCTAATCGCCTTGCATTTCTCGGGCGTAGCCTCGCGTACGCCAGGCTGCTCGGAGGAACAATTATTTGCGCCTCTTTTCGACGGCGTATCCGGCGGGTATTTGAAACAAGCTCATGTCCGGTTCGCCACGTTGGTAGGACGTCACCCGATATCGCCATTGTGCCCCGGGAATGCCGAGTGTTCCTTTCCAGCGAATGATTGTCTCGATCACGTCGCATTCGAATTCCGGTGCAAGAGCCAGTTCATAAACTGTTTCATCAACGCCTACCTGCCGATATTACACGACGAATCTGCCCTCAATCCGATCGCTGCCGATGTATTTGCCGTCAGCAAGTCGCGCCTCTGCTGTTCGACTGCAAATGGAATCATCCGGCTTTAGCCTCTCCGGCTCCCAGGAACAGGGACACTCGCCGCCGCGCGCCGTCCGATGTTCATCGTCAATTGAGTAAGCAGAGTGAGCGGGTTGAGAATACACACTGTGCGCTGAACCGCGCTCGTAAGGAATGAAGTAGTGGTGAAATAACTCCCAACTGCACTGGTTCGCCCGCGACCCGTTCATTGAGAGTGCCGTCACGCATTGCAGGGCCCTTCGGTCGATCGCATGCAACCCCCAACTCCCGTTCTTCCATTCATCGATATCGAAGTGTATCGTTCTCGGCGCTCCGTCCCAGATGGACAGTCCCACATAGGCAAGCCAGACACATCCGCATGGCATGTCCTTTTAGAAACCGCGCCATCGCTTTCGGTTCCTTCGGCGGAACCAGCGCCATCCAAATTTCGTACCTGAGAAAGAACAAACTGGCAACTTCCCGTCGCGGCGCGCTTAAATAGACTTTAGGCCCTTTACATGATCCATTGCAAAACGGTAGTCTCCGTCATCTGTGCTGTTCTTTTGATAAATGTCCCCGCCGTTGCTCAAACCGAGGTGCGGATCGATGCACCTCCGGGCAACCGCTTAAGCTGGCTCACGCGGCCGTATCAAATGCGGTCGGTTCCTCCGGTGGTGCTGTCCAACACGACTCGACTGGAGTCGTTGATGCGCGCCGGTAACTTGTACCTCACTGCGGAGGACGTGGTCGCACTCGCCATCGAGAATAGTATCGATGTGGAGGTACAGCGGTATTCGCCGCTGCTGGCGCAGGAAGTGCTACGGCGCGCCCAAGCTGGGGGAGCGTTGCGCAGCGTGGGGCTTGCCGTGGCGTCTGGACCACAGAGTGTCAGCCTGGAGGGCGTATCGGTCAGCTCCGTCGGAGCGGGCATCACGGCCGGCAACGGCGTCAGTTCAGGCGGCGGCATCGTTACCCAATTGGGGCCGGCTATTACGTCTTTTGATCCAACTGTTTTTCTGTTTGCCAACTTTCAGCACGCCACCATTCCCCAAAGCAATACGATTCTGACGGGAACCACGGCGCTGATCCAGGACACGCGCACCTATCAGACGCAGTACGCGCAGACGTGGGACTTCGGCCTTACGGCGCAGGCGACCTATAGCAGCCAGTACACCAAAGTGAATAGCCAGTTCTTCAGCTTGAATCCCTACACCTTCGGCTCCATGGATTTGCAAGTCACGCAGAACCTGCTGCAGGGCTTTGGGCGCGCGGTGAACCGGCGCAATATTTACGTGCAGCGCAACAATCTCAAGATCAGCAAACTGCAATTCAAACAGCAGCTCATCACCACGGTGGCGGCGGCGCTGAATCTCTACTGGGATCTGGTGAGTTTCGATGAAAACGTGCGCAGCCGTAAACAGGAGTTGGCTACCGCCCAGCAACTGCTGGCCGACAACAAGCGCCAAGTGGAAATCGGGGCTCTGGCTCCGATCGAGATTACGCGCGCTGAAGCGCAGTTGTACACCGGCCAACAGGATTTGGTGATTGCGCAGACCAACCTGTTGCAGCAGGAGACCGTTTTGAAGAACGCGCTCAGCCGGAATGGCATCGCCTCGGCCAATCTCAGTGATGCGCACATCATCCCGCTTGATCGGATCACCGTGCCCGAGCGCGATGAGATCCGGCCCATGGAACAACTGGTGGAAGGCGCCCTATCCAACCGCGTGGAGATCGATCAGGCAAAGATCAACCTGGAGAGCAACCAATTGAATCTGGTTGGTATCAAGAACTCCCTCAAGCCCACGCTACAGGCTTTCGTCGAGCTAACCAACAACGGCCTGAGCGGCGATCTGACGGCGGCGGGAGCGATGCTCGGGGCTCAATCTTTGTCCGGCGGCTATGGCGCCCTGTTGGCACAGATTGCCCGCCGGAATTTTCCCAATTACTCGGCTGGATTCTCATTGAATATCCCGCTGCGCAACCGGGCGGCGCAGTCAGACTATGTAACCAGCCTGTTGGAAATTCGCCAGAACGAGTTGAATCTGCAAAAGAGCATGAGCCAGGTTCGGGTGGACGTGCAGAACGCGGTAATCGGCCTGCAACAGGCCCGCGTGCGCTATGAAGCTTCGGTCAAATCTCGCGTCCTGACGGAACAGACGCTGGCTGCGGATCAAAAGAAGAACACACTCGGAGCATCCACCGTATTTCAGGTGGTGCAGGACCAGCGCGATCTGGCCAGCGCGCAGAGCTCGGAGGTACAGGCCATGGCCAACTACACCCATGCGCGCATCGCTTTTGACCAGGCGCTGGGAACAACACTCGATGTCAATCATGTTTCGTTGGTTGAGGCCTTAAGCGGACGCATTTCACGAGTCTCTGTTCTCCCAGCCACAGTACCGCAGGAGGACCAGCGATGAAGAGCGCAATCGCCATCATCCTTTGCTGTTTGCTCATACCTGCGGCCTGGACGCAGGAGCTGAACATCGCACCCATCCGCCCGCAGGCTCCGGTGATCGTGCGCCCATACCGGCCCGCGGAAGTCCCTCCCATTCGAATGACCGATTCCGGCCGCCTCGGTTCCCTGGTTCGGGCCGGAAAACTCTACTTGACCGCGCAGGACGCCATTGCACTGGCGCTCGAGAATAACATCGATCTGGAAGTCTCTCGCTACAGCCCGCTGACCGCCTCCTGGCGCCTGGAACGCGCGCAGGCCGGAGGCGCGCTGCCAGGCGTACCGAGCACCGCCTCGCAGGCCGGAACCGTAGCCTCGGGCCAGGGTGTGGCTGGAAGTCAAGCCGCAGCCGGTGTCAGCGTCGCCGGCAGTGGCAGTGCAACGGGCCGTAGCGCCAATGCCACCATCTCCCAAATTGGACCCGTCACTCAGGTCCTCGATCCGGTGATTCAGGAAACCTCCAGCTTCAGCCATACTTCCACTCCCCAACCCAACCAGATACAGAGCGTGGTCGCCAGCCTGATTTCCAACACCAGGGCCTCCAGCGGAAGCGTGCAGCAGGGGACGTTGAGCGGCGGCCTCTTCACCGCTACCTTCACTGAACACTATCTCAACGAGAATGCGCCTCTGGATGTCCTCAATCCATCCGTAGCGCCTAGCTTGTCCGTCAGCCTGCAACACAATCTTCTGCGCGGTTTCGGTGTCGCTGTCAACGCGCGCTCCATCACCGTTGCCAGAATCAACCTCAACAACACTGATCTTCAATTCAAGGGTCAGGTGATTGGCATTGTGAGCCAGGTTCTGAACGGCTATTACGCGCTCGGCGCCAACCTGGACAACATCAAGGCGAAACAATCAGCCTTGCAAGCGGCGGAGCAACTCTTCACCAACGTGCAAGAACAGATTCGCATCGGGTCGCTGGCCCCCTTGGAACAGGCCAACGCCGAGGCCCAACTGGCCATCAGCCGCCGCGATCTGGTGGATGCCGAAACCGCGCTGGCGCAGCAGGAGTTGCGTTTGAAGACTTACTTCAGCCGCAAGGGCCCGCTCGATCCGGTTCTGTCCGGTGTGCAAATCGTCCCGTTAGACCGGATCGCCATACCAGCCAGCGACGACCTTCCGCCGATCAAGGATTTAGTCCAGCAAGCGCGGGCCAACCGGACGGACTTCGCACTGGAACAGGCCAACATCGAGTCTTCGGAGATCTCGGCCCTGGGAACCAGAAACGGTGTTTTGCCGACGTTGCAGGTGTTCGCGTCGGAATCGGCCGCTGGACTGGCTGGCAATGCACACGCAGTGGGAACAGGTTCGCAAACGCAAACCCCCAATCCCTATTTCGTGGGCGGCTTGGGTACGGCGTTGGGAGAGGTGTTCCGCCGGAATTTCCCCACCAATCGGGCTGGCTTCGTGATTGCGGGCCCGCTTGGTAATTCTGCGGCGCAGGCCGACGCGGCCATCGATGCCCTGCAGTTACGCCAGTCCCAGCTTACGCAGCGCAAAAATCTGAACCAGGTGGAGGTCGACGTCCAGAACGGGGTCATCGCCCTGCGCCAGGCGCGCGCCCGCTATGACGCCGCGGTGCATAACCGGGTGTTGCAGGAGCAGTTGCTGGACGCCGAGCAACGCCGCTTCCGCCTGGGCGCTTCCATCCCCTATAACGTAATTCAGCAGCAGCGCGATCTGGTAGGCGCTCAGTACGCGGAAACGGCCGCATTGGTTTCCTACAGCAGCGCCAAGATTGCTCTCGACCAATCGCTGGGCGCCACGCTGGAAGTCAATCACGTTTCCCTTGACGAAGCCCGCACCGGCAGAGTGGCGCATCCGCCCTCAGCCCTTCCGCCCGACGACGCGCGCTAGCTTAGCTGGCTGGTCTGTGCCAGCACCAGCGAAAGCCAGACTATTCGTGCCGCAGCGCCTCCACCGGATCCAATCGCGCGGCCTTGTTGGCGGGCCAGATTCCAAAGAAGATCCCGACAGCGGCCGACATCGTGATGCCTACCAGAGCGGCCCAGGCAGGCACGGAAGCATTCAGGGATTCAAAGAAGATGCGGCTAATCAGAGCGATGCTCCAGCCAAATAGAACGCCGGCCAGGCCGCCGAGGCTGGTGAGCACCGCGGCCTCCAGCAGGAACTGCAGAATAATGTCGCTGCGCCGGGCGCCCAGCGCCTTGCGGACGCCGATCTCCTGCGTGCGTTCGGTCACCGAAACCAGCATGATATTCATGACACCGATGCCTCCTACCAGCAGCCCGATGGAGCTAAGCACTGCCATCACGAGAAATGTGATCGCGGTAATCTGACGAAAGTCCGCTACCATCTGATCCGCGGTAGACAGCGCAAAATCGTCGGGCTTGTCGTAGCGCACCCGACGGTCGATGCGGAGCACCGCGCGCACTTCATCCAGCGCTTCCGGCATTCTTCCGTTCTCGGCGGTCACCACGATCGCGTTCTCGCGGGCGCTCGGATAGAGTCTCTGCATCGAGAAATATGGCAGCAGCACCCGGTTGTCCGTGTCGCCAAAGAACGACGCGGCTGGCCGTATCATGGTGCCGATCACCTGGAATTGATGGCCGTCCACGTTGATCGTCTTACCGATGGGGTCGACGTTGGCGAACAGTCCTTTCTCGATGTCCTGGCCCACCACGGCCACCGGTGTGCGCCGCCGGTTTTCCTCGTCCGTGAAAAACCGGCCGAGATGCATATCCACCTGTCCGCCGTTGGCGTAGCCTTCATCCACGCCGAACAGGTTGACGTCGTACATGTCGTTGCCCTGGTAGTGTACATTGACGGTCCGGCGGTTGGGAAACAGCATCGGGGATACCTCCTTCACCGCTTTGCATCGCTCCCGGATGTTGACCACGTTAGTAAACGTCAGGTCCTTGCGAGTGCGCTCCTCGGGACTCAGATTGGTGACGCGGAACCCCACCGGAAATTTAAAGACGATGATGGAGTTTGGCCCGAAGCTGCGCAGCACTGCGGTCATGGCGCCGTCGAATCCGTTCAAGATGGCGCCGACGCCAATGATCGTGCCGGTGCCCATGATGACGCCCAGCACCGTCAAAAACGAGCGCATCTTGTGCGCCCGCATGGTACCGAACGCCAGCAGCAGAGCGTTGGAAAGAGCGCGCCGGTTCATGGCTACTTCTCCGCCCGCAACGCTTCAATGGGGTCGAGTTTCGCGGCTTGGCGGGCCGGGTAGATGCCAAAGAACAGTCCCACCACGGCCGACAAGCCCACGCCGAGGATGACGGAGGTCCACGGAAGCGCCATCGGCATGGGCGTGAAAGCCCGCACCGCGATGGCGGCCATCCAGGCCAGCAGCACTCCCGCCAAGCCGCCGGTCGCGGCCAAGAATGAGGATTCCACCAGGAACTGGTTGAGAATATCCTGCCGCCGCGCGCCCAGCGATTTGCGAATGCCGATTTCCCGCGTGCGCTCGGTCACCGCCGCCAGCATGATGTTCATAATCACAATGCCCCCCACCACCATGAACACCGATACAATGCCCACGGCCATTCCCGCGA
>Ga0075015_100000525_pt1 | contig 13412 bp, 16 predicted proteins | sample AleBraG_ABR_2013_FD_71476 | JGI IMG/M metagenome (GOLD analysis project Ga0075015, IMG submission 71476) | Freshwater sediment microbial communities in response to fracking from Pennsylvania, USA - Alex Branch Run_MetaG_ABR_2013 | ecosystem: Environmental > Aquatic > Freshwater > Creek >...
GGGTTCATCAGCCCGAAATAGTTGGCGCTCGGAACGTGGAAGCCCTGCTCCACCATCTCACGACATAGTTCGTCCAGTACTCGCCCTGGATCTTCGCCGTTTTCCGGAAGCGTATCGTGGAGCGGCCCGTAGCTCCGTTGTTCCAACGGAAGCTGCACGGGACGATCGGGCAGGGAAGAGAAGAAGGAGTCGATCTGGTCAATCAGCCGATAGCCCAGCCGCCGCCGGGTTTCAGAGTCAAAGTCGAAGTGCATAGACCCCGATTTTAGACGCATCGCCAGGAACGAAAGGGGCGAAAGAATCGTTTCCGCAGACAGGACAGAAGATAACAATGCAGACAATGGTCATCTGGGCAAACAAGAGATTCCCGCCACAGGACCCGTTGAAAAGGACTTAAGCCCCGAATCTCTCGGCGGCGCGAGCTTTCGCCTTTGCAGCTTCTTCTTCCCGATTCTTCGGCGGCGCGTTGGTCTCGAGCGATCGGAGAAGGCGACTCGAGATGCCGGCGATTTCTTCGACGGCACCCAGGAAAAAGTCTTCATTGGCCTTGGACGGTTTGTTAAACCCGCTGATCTTTCTCACGAATTGCAGCGAAGCGGCCCGAACCTCGTCGTCCGTGACCGGCGGATCAAAGTTGAAGAGGGTCTTGATATTTCGGCACATGCACTCTGACCTCAAATAATCGGAACGTCACGGGCATAGGTGGCGTTCGTTTGTCTCATACAAGCTCTATCTTAACAATCCTGTACCGTTTTCTGGTCCAATCGCCAGGAGTTATGATCACTGGATGAATCCCGAGACGGCACCTACGCTGGCTACCGACCCAGCTCTGCTTGGTGTTCTCAATGAACTGATCAGTCGTGAACCAATCTTCCATCGCCCTGAGTGGGGCACGACGAGGGCCCATTTCGAAAACATGACGGTCGCTGACTTTTGAGAAGTAGGCGCTCCCGGTCGTCGCTACAGTCGAGACGATGTGCTGGCCGAACTGGAAAGACGTCAACAGGTTCAGACCGTCGATGTTTGGGAAGCCGCAGGCTTTCATTGTCGAGAGCTGGCAAAAGATGTTTACCTGTTGACCTACACCCTGCTGCAGCACAATGAGCGCAAAACCCGCCGTTCAACCATCTGGCAACGGACGCCAGATGGCTGGAAGATTGTCTTTCATCAGGGGACCATCGTTCAGGATTCATGAAAGCCGGGTGCCCCACCCTTCGCTGTTGAAGGGTGGGATTCCACGGTCGCTCCCCGCTTGGGATTTCAGGCCGCCTTCCAGTTCGACTCTCATCTCTAGGATGCGCCGGTAATGCCGGCACCCACCCTTTTCGCAAAGTGCGCGAAATAGGGTGGGGCACCCGAGCATGTCAGATGAGTCCTAGCCCTCCGGGTCGTCCGTGGTTGAGGCTTTCTCCGGCCTGAGCAGCGGAAACAGGATCACGTCCCGGATGGTATGCGAGTCCGTCAGCAGCATGGCCAGCCGGTCCACTCCCACGCCAACCCCCCCCGCCGGGGGCATGCCATACGACAGCGCACGGATGTAGTCTTCATCCATCTGATGGGCCTCATCATCGCCGCGCTCCCGTTCCTGCAATTGCTGTTCGAAGCGCCGGCGCTGGTCTTCGGGATCGTTCAATTCGCTGAAGCCGTTGGCAATTTCCATCTTCCCGGCAAAGATTTCCCAGCGCTCGGTCCAATCCGGCTCGTCTGCTTTCTGTTTGGACAGAGGTGAGACGGCGGTAGGGAACTCGTAAATGATCGTCGGCTGAATCAGATGCTCTTCCGCTGCCGCCTCGAACAAGGCGGCGATTGTTTTTCCCGCCGGCTCCCTGGGATCGTAAGCGACATGCGCGTGCGCTGAGTTAAAGCGTTTCACCAGCGTCTCTACCTCCTCGGGTGATGCAAAGTCGGACATCTGCGGCTTTGCGCCCGCTGCCTCCGGCCAGTGCTGAATGATCGCTTCACGCATGGTCATCCGCCGCCAGTTCGAACCGGCCCAATCAATCTCGTCCTGGCCCCACTTGGTTTTGGAGCCGCCGGTTACGTCTTTCGCGGCCTGCTCGATCAGTTGCTGGGTCAGATCCATCACGCCGCGATAGTCGGTATAAGCCTGGTAGAACTCGAGCATGGTGAACTCAGGATTCCAACGCCAGCCCAGCCCCTCATTGCGGAAGTTGCGATTGATTTCGTACACGCGGTCGAACCCACCCACAGTGAGTCTCTTCAGGTACAACTCTGGCGCAATGCGCAGAAAAAGGTCCATATCGAGCGTGTTGTGATGCGTGACAAACGGCCGCGCCACCGCCCCGCCCGCGATCGGTTGCATCATTGGCGTCTCTACTTCGACAAATCCCTGACCATCCATGAAGCGCCGCAACGACTGCACCAGCTTGCTGCGCTTGAGAAACACCTCGCGGACCTCGGGATTCATCACCAGATCAACGTAGCGTTGCCGGTAGCGCAGTTCAACGTCGGTCAACCCGTGCCACTTTTCGGGCAGCGGCAACAGGTCTTTCGAGAGGAAGCTGATTTCTTCGACATGCACGGAGAGTTCTCCGGTGCGGGTGCGGAACAGATATCCGCTGACTCCGATGTGATCACCGAGGTCGAGCAGTTTGTACAGCTCAAACCCCTTGTCGCCAACGGCATCCTTCTTGACGTAGATCTGCAGCCGCTGGCCATCCTGCTGCAGGTGCGCGAACCCGGCCTTTCCCATCAGTCGGATGGCCATGATGCGCCCCGCTACGCGGACGTTGATTCGCGGATTCTCCAGTTGTTCGGCAGTCTTCTCCGAGTACTCCGCCAGAATCTGCGGAATCGTATGGGTGAATTCGTACTTGCGGGGATAGACCTGCTGTCCCAGAGCTTCAATCTGTTTCAGCTTCTCCCGCCGCAATTCGTAAATTTTCTCGTCGAGTGCCAAAGGATTCCTTGTCTTGGGATCGCCAACAAATGACACGCCACAGTCGCAACTGGTGAACAGCGATTATAAACAAGCGGAAGAGAGGAGGCTTAGGATCGTCAGACTTTCAAAAGTTCGAGATAGATAGCCATTCCAACCACCGCGTCCGCGCCCATGACGTCCAGACGATCGACCTCTTCCTGGGTCCTGATACCCCCGGCCACAATCAGTCGTTTAGAGGTTACCCTGCGCAGTTCAGAAACCACAGCAAGAGGCAATCCCAGCAGCAGCCCTTCCGTATCAATGTGGGTATAGAGAAAACCGCTGCACCAGGATTCGAGAGCGAGAATCATCTGCGCCGCGGAAATCTCGGTAAGCTGCCGCCATCCCCGAATCGCGACTCTCCCGCCTTTCGAATCCACGGCGAATATCAGTTTCTCTGCGCCCACCTGACCAGCAAGCTGCTCGGCAAACGCACTTTGAATGCTTCCATCCTTTATCAGGGACGACCCGATGATCACGCGCAATGCACCGTCGCCCACCATTTCTTGGGCTCTCTCCGCCGTGCGAATTCCGCCGCCCACCTGGCAAGGCAGCCGTCGCAGAAGAGACTGCACCAGCTGTCGGTTGTCCCCCTGCCCAATCGCAGCATCAAGATCAATGATCTGAACCAAGGGATACTTCGCGAATCGCTCAAGCCAAGGTTCGAAGTCATCGAACTCCAGGGCCTTCTTTTCTCCCTGCACCAACTGAACGATTTTGCCTCCCATCAGATCAATCGAAGGAATCAGCATGGCCACCTCATGGGAATTCCGGCGGCTTGCAACTCCTGCTTAAGGTCGCCAATCGGTGTGACGCCCAGGTGGAAGATGGAGGCAGCCAACGCCGCGTCCGCTTGCCCGTCGAGGAACACATCCACGAAGTGTTCCGCCGCTCCCGCGCCCCCGGAAGCAATCACCGGGATGTTGACTGCGCTCACGACCGCCCGTGTCAATTCGCAATCGAAGCCGTCGCGCATTCCATCGCGGTCAATCGAGGTAAGCAGGATTTCGCCCGCTCCGCACTGCTCCGCCTCGCTGGCCCATTCCACCGCATCGCGTCCCGTGGCTTTCCGGCCTCCCGTTGCTTTCACTCCGAAAGACATGCCCTTGCCGTTGCTGATGCGCAGAGCGTCAATGGCGACGATCACCGCCTGAGAACCATAGCGGTGGGCAATTCGGCCAATCAACGCCGGATCCGCAAGGGCCGCGGAATTGACCGCGACCTTGTCCGCTCCGGCGTCGAACACAGCTGCAGCATCGTTGAGCGAACGGATGCCGCCACCCACCGTGAATGGAATGAACAACTGACGCGCCGTCCGGCGCACCACGTCCAGCAAGATGGAGCGTTGCTCGTAGGTCGCGGAGATATCCAGCAGTACAACTTCATCGGCTCCCGCACGGCCATGGATCAGAGCCAGCTCCGCCGGATCGCCCGCGTCGCGCAGGTCAGAAAATTGAACGCCTTTCACCACGCGTCCCGCGTCCACATCCAGGCAGGCGATAATGCGCTTGGTCAACATATGCGATTCAAATTCCTACCGTTCACAAAAATTGCGTAGAAGCTGAAGCCCCGCCGTCCCTGATTTTTCGGGGTGAAACTGCACGCCGAAGAGCTCACCCCGCTCCACCACCGCGGAAAAAGATCCGCCATACTCGCATCTGCCCACGGTAGCTTCGACCAATGGAGCCCGGTAGGAGTGGGTGAAGTAAACGAAAGAATTCTCGGGAAGTCCGCGCAACAAACGTGAAGCACCAGTAACTTGCAACTGGTTCCATCCCACGTGCGGTGATTTCACCGTCGTCGGGAACTTCTCGCATTCGCCCGCGAACAGACCCAGGCCGCGAAGCTGGGGTGCCTCCCGGCTCGACTCAAACATCCACTGCATACCCAAACAAATACCGAGCAGAGGCATCTGCCGGTCAATCGCCTTCACGACTGCTTCTTGCAACGCGCCCGACAGGGCCGTGGTGGCCTCGAAATTTCCCACGCCCGGCAGGACGATCTTGCTGGCTCGCGCGATCTCGGCGGGGTCGGCGGTGATTGCCGACTTGTATCCAAGGTAGTCAAATGCTTTTCTCACCGAAGCAAGATTTCCGGCTTGATAGTCGACGATCGCGATCACAGTAGTCCCTTCGTGCTGGGCAACAGGCGGGCCATCCGCCGGTCACGCCAGCAGGCCGCCCGCAGCGCTCGCGAGAAAGCCTTGAATAAAGATTCGATCTTGTGATGGCTGGAGCGCCCGTACAACACACGCGCATGAACGTTGGCGCGCGCTCCCCGGGCAAAGCCTTCGAAGAAGTCATAGACGAGTTCAGCCTGCAGGTCACCCACCAGTCGCTGGCGCACTTTCGTATCGACAACGCTGGATGCGCGCCCGCCGAAATCAATCGCCGCCAGGCCCAGGGTTTCATCCATGGGCATAACAAAATATCCGGCGCGCAGGACTCCGCGCTTCGACCCCAGCGCCTTGTGAAATGCCTCTCCCAGAACGATGCCTACGTCTTCCACCGTGTGGTGCTGGTCCACATCGAGGTCGCCTTGCGCCCGTAGTTCAAGGTCGAATCCGCCGTGCCGGGCAAAGAGTTCCAGCATGTGATCAAAGAACCGGATGCCGGTCGACACCTTGTACTGGCCCCGCCCATCGATGTTGAGCACCGCCCGGATCGCGGTTTCCTGCGTTTTGCGCTCGATGCAAGCCCGTCTCATGCCGGTGTCCTTTCTCCCCAGCCAATTTCCTTCAGGGTTTCGCGCAGCGCGCCCAGAAGGCGTTCGGTGTGTTCTTGCCAGCCTGCCGTGATACGAACGCACCCCTCGCAGCCGAAGTCGGAAGACCGGTCGCGTACCAGAATCCCGCGCGCTCGCATGCCTCGGACAAAAACCGCGTGGCTCGTCCCGATTCGCGCCAGCACAAAATTTGCCTGGCTCGGCCAGAAGGGAATTCCGAGCGCACGGAATTCTTCTTCTAACTGGTTCCGGCTTGCCTGCACTTCCTTCACATACCGGCGAACGTATTCCTGATCGGCCAGCGCAGCCGGCAAACACGCCAGCGCCACTCCGTTCACGTTGTAGGGCGAGCAAGCGTGCCGCAGACTCTGTATTTGGTCCGCCGCGCCCGCGAGCACGCCCACCCTCAAACTGGCCATCCCGTAGGCCTTGGAAAATGTTCGCGCAATAAAGAGGTTCTGCACCTGGCCAGCGTATTCCAGAAGCGACTTGCCATAGAATTCGAAGTACGCCTCATCCACCAGCACCGCGGCCTGGGGTGCGCTCCGGGCAATCAGCAGCAAGTCCTCCGTCGACGCTACCGCACCCGTAGGATTGTTCGGATTGGCGATCGCGATCAGGCGCGTCTTCGGCGCCGTCGTGTGCGCCATCACTTTGGCAGTGGGAAACCGAAAATCTTTGTCCGCAGGAATCGAAATGACCCGCGCTCCGGTCGCGCCCGCGCAAATCTGGTACATCGCAAAGGTCGGGACCACAATCAGCGCCTGGTCTTTCGGTTCGAGATACGCCTCGCAGACCAGGTGAATCGCTTCGTCCACGCCATTCGTCAACAACACCTGCTGGGATTGCAATCCCAGAAATGACGCGACCTCGCGTTCCACCGGTTCGCGCTCCGGATAGCATGCCATCTGCTCCGGCTGCAGCTGTCGTAAACGCTCAATTACCCGCGGAGAACATCCGCCGGTATTTTCGTTGAAATCCAGGCGCAGCCCGGAGCGATCACCGAGCGGCGGCTGGTACTGCTTCAGCTTGCGCACGGCTTGGCGCGCTTCAAGCATGGCCGCACCTCAACTCGATGGAGCGGCCATGGGCCCGAAGCCCCTCAGCCTTAGCCAGAGCCAGAATTGACGGCGCAATCTTCCGCAAGCCGGCGCGAGAAAGTTCCTGCACCGTCATCACCTTAAGGAAGTCGAGCACACTCAATCCCCCGCGGAAGCGAGCAACACCCCCGGTCGGTAGTACGTGATTTGGCCCGGATCCATAGTCCCCCGCGGCCTGCGCCGAATAGTCTCCGAGAAAAATTGAACCCGCGCTTACGATACCCGGCAGCTTCTCGCGGGTGGTCGTCAAATGCTCCGGCGCGATAAGGTTTGCCCAGTCGATCGCCTGGGTTGAAGATGTGGCGAGAAGGACGGCCCCATGCTTTCTCACCGACTGCTGGGCAATCGGATTTCCGCGGGCCAGCGCAGCGACCGATCGCGAGACCGACCGCGCCAGCTTGCGCGATTGCGTAACCAAAAGCACCAAAGCGGCCGGATCATGCTCCGCCTGGGCGACCAGATCAGATGCTATGAAGGAAGGCTCGCCATCGTCACAAAGAATCAGCCCCTCCGTGGGACCCGCCAGAAAATCGATGGCGCAATCAAAAGCCACAACCTTTTTGGCCGTGGTCACAAACAAATTTCCCGGCCCCACGATCTTGTTAACCCGAGGAACGCGTTTCGTCCCGTAGGCCAGCGCCGCAATCGCCTGCGCGCCCCCGATGCGGTAGAACTCACTCACTCCCAACAGTGCGGCGGCCGCCAGCGTAGCCGGCGCCGGGCGAGGCGAAACCACTCGAATATCCTGCACGCCCGCGACCTGCGCCGGAATCACGGTCATCAGTAAGGTTGAGGGCAGGGGATAGCGTCCCCCGGGCACATAGCATCCCACTGAACTGAGCGGGCGTACCAACTGGCCCAACCTCCGCCCCTGCTTTAATTGTTCCCACTCGGCAGGTTTCTGCCACTCGCAAAAAGTTCGGATGTTGACCGCCGCACTCTCCAGCGCGAGTCGCAGCTCCCGCGACGCAGACTTCAGCGCGGCTTGCACTTCACTTTCCGGTACACGCAACGGATCGCCGGCGCCCAGACCATCCCACCTCTCCGCGAATCGCCGCAGAGCCCGGTCCCCATCCTTTCGCACGCTTTGCACGATGCGGCGCACTCGCGGCTCCAGCGCGTCAAGCTTCTGTCCACGCCGTTCCAGTTTCCGCACGTAACTTTCGGCGGCACGACCTTCGAGAATCCGCATTACATGACCACCTTGTTCAGCGGATATTCGACAATGCCTTCAGCGTTCGCCGCCTTCAGCCGCGGAATGATTTCCCATGCCGCCGACTCTTCAATAATGGTGTTCACGGCAACCCAGGCGTCATCGCTTAGCGTGGCCACCGTGGGCTTCTGCAACGCTGGCAGCACGCCGAGCACCGCAGCTAAGTCCGACTTGCGGACGTTGAGCATCAGGCCGACCCGACCCTGGGCCTCCATCGCGCCTCGCAGCATCACGGCCAGGTTTTCGATCTTGCGACGCTTGCCGCTTTCTTTCCACGCGGAAGTGTTGGCGATGATCTGCGTATTGGATTCGAGCAGGGTGTCAATAATGCGCAGGTGGTTGGCTCGCAGCGAACTGCCGGTCTCGGTGACTTCGACGATGGCGTCCGCCAGGGTTGGAGGTTTCACCTCGGTCGCTCCCCAGGAAAATTCCACTCGTACGCTCACGCCTTTCTGGTCAAAATAATTCCGCGTAACGTTTACAAGTTCGGTGGCGACGATGCAGTCCGCAAGATCTTCTGCGCGATGGTACCCGGATGCCTCGGGCACAGCCAAAACCCAACGCACTTTGCCCCGGCTCTGTTTGGCATAAATCAGGTCCGCGACGGTCACAACCTCGAGCCCGCTCTCCATTACCCAGTCGAGTCCGGTCAGTCCGGCATCGAGCACCCCGTGCTCCACGTAGCGAGCCATCTCCTGGGCGCGAATCAGCATGCACTCGACATCGGGATCGGCGGTGCTCGCAGAGTACGATCGGCCATTGGTGTAGACGTTGAGGCCGGCGCGCGCAAACAGTTGCAGGGTCGCTTCCTGCAAGCTCCCCTTGGGGATACCAATACGCAGCTTCATGGTAATGATCCTTCGGCCGGAGCCGATTCTTTGCTCAAGGGCAGGTTTTCAGTAAAGCAGGAACGCGTCCCGTTATGGCAGACCACGCCTTTGCCTTGCACCCGCACCTGCAGCAGGACGGTGTCGCGATCGCAGTCGGTCGAAGCCGAGATCACTTCAAGCCGGTTGCCGGAAGTCTCACCCTTGGTCCAAAGCTGGTTGCGCGTGCGGCTGAAAAACGTGACATACCTGGCCCGTAATGTCTGGTCAAACGCTTCCCGGTTCATGAAGCCCAACATCAGCACTTCCCCGCTGGCCGCATCCTGCACAATGGCCGGCAGCAGCCCCTGCATTTTGTCGAAATCAATTTCCTGGTTCATGGGTTCTCCCGAATTTGTGGCCAAAAACAAAAAGCCCGCTGTCGCAAATCGCGTCAGCGGGCCGAATCTTGGGGATTGAGCTCTAAGCTATCTCAGGACACCCCCGCCAACACGTTGTGCACATGATGGTGATGGTGGAGATGGGACAGAAAACTCATCGCTGCCAAGATAGCCGATGCCACCGCCTGCTGTCAAAGGCTTTTCGCTGTACACAGGGTCCTCAGCAAACTCGAGACCACCGCCGGGATGACACTCAAGATTCCAAGCTGACCTGCCACCGGCCTCCCGGTTTATTGACATTGCTGCGCCGCGAGAGTACGGTTCCGGAGCGAAACTGCTGAGACGGCAGATTCGCATAGCACCAACGTTCTCGCAAGAGCTGGTGACTCGTTGGGGAGGAGCAAAATGAATAGAAAATTGGGGATCTTTGCATGTGTCTGCACGCTTGCGATGATGGCCGCTTCGGCCGCACCGGCTTGCGCACAAGACGAACCAAAAGAAAAACCACCGATGTACAGCTACGTCGGGTTTTGGAATATTCCACGCGCGCAATGGGCGGACATGGACAAGAACGCCGCTGCCGACCAGAAGATTCTAGACAAGGCGCTGGCCGATGGAGCCATCGTTGGCTACGGTAACGACTTGAATCTGGTGCATACGGCGGACGGAATGACCCACGACGACTGGTGGTCCGCGATGTCCATGGCTGCCATGCTGAACGTGCTGGACAAGTTCTACAAATCCGGTACGCCAACTTCGCCCGTACTCGCCAGTGCCACCAAGCACTCAGACGGGATATTTGTCAGCCGGTATTACAACTGGCGTCCGGGCTCCTACAAGGGCGCCTATACGCGCCTGGCATATTACAAACTGAAGCCTGGCGTACCTGAGCACGCGATTGAGACACTAAGCAAGAGCTTCATCGTGCCGCTATTGGAGAAGTTGCTGGCCGACGGCTCGATCATCGAGTACGAAATTGACACCGAAGCGATCCACACCGAAGCTCCGGGAGCGTTCTGGGTCGACGTCATTTCAACCAGTGCTGACGGTTTGGACAAATTGAATGCAGCGCTGCAGGATGCGGCTAAGACGAATCCCTTGAGGGGCGCAGCGTTCGACTCGATGGTGGACTCGACGGCGCATCGCGACAATCTGGCCAGCTCAACTGTAACCTACAAATAGTTCCAGGAAGCGGTTGCCCTATTCCGTGGGTGGCGGCTGAGCTCTTTCGCCCAGCCGCCGCCCCCTTTTCCATTGAAACCGGCATCCGATGCCGAGGAGAAGAAAGGCTCTCCGCCCCTGAAGTACACCGTGCGCGACTCTAGAACCCTAAGCGCCGAAGGCTGCCATCGCCCGGACATCAGACATCCGTAGAGAGAACCTGCCCCCTCTTCGCGGGGGTATTCCTGAAAATTTGATTTCTAGCCAAATTCAGTTGATGGAGCCAGTACCATGCGGATCGACCTGCGGGATACGCGAGTCGGTAGTTTCAACTTCGAGTTGCTTCGAGTCTTGAGCAGTCAAGCAACCGGGGGAGCCGACATCGGTGAATGTATCGCCGCCATGCAAGACGTTCGCAAAAACGATACGGAGAGCTGGACCGTCGCCTGGAACTCCTTGGCCGACAGGACCGCTGATTCGGCCGAAGGCTTCTTCAAGGCGGGGCAAACCGTGAGCGCTCGAGGGGCCTCCTTCAAGGCCAGCACCTATTATCAGGCCGCAGTTTTCTACGTGAGGCCCGAGGACCCGAAGTTTGCGCGCCTGAGTTACCGCAGTCAGGAACTGGCAAGGCAAGCCGCCCGGCTCTGCAATCCGCCGATCGAGGTCCTGGAAATCCCCTACGGAGAGTACAAACTACCCGGCTATTTCCTCAGTGGCGGTCCGGGCAAGCGTGCCACGTTGCTAACGGTAGGCGGATTCGATTCGACGGGCGAGGAGTTAATCCACCACATCGGCTTTGCTGCAGCCGAGCGCGGGTGGAACTGCCTCATTTTCGAAGGCCCAGGACAGTGGAGCGCCTTGCGCGATAATCCAGCTCTGCTTTTGCGGCCCGATTACGAAGTGCCCGTGAAAGCCGTCGTGGACTATGCAGTAACCCGCGATGATGTCGACGTTTCGCGACTCGCCCTCATCGGCTACTCACTCGGCGGCCTCTTGGCTCCTCGCGCGGCGGCCTTTGATCCAAGGATCCGTGCCTGCATAGCCAACCCGCTGGTGATCGATGTCGGGAACGCCATCCGCGCAGTCTGGCCGGCGGCACTTCGGCGGGCTGGAACACTGTTCGATATCCTTTTCGCCGGTTTTGCCCGGTACAACCTGCACGTGCGCTGGTTTTATCATCATGCCCGATGGTCGATGGGAATCCAACACCCACATGACTTCTTCGAAACCTGGCGTCCCTATTCATTGCACGGCCTGGAGAAGAAACTTCACCAGCCGCTTCTTTGCCTTTTCACTGAGGATGAAATCGCCCAGACGAGTAAAGCAATGGTCTTGGAGACGATACAATTCCTGACCGCCGTCGACGCCCCGGTAGCGATGCGTTTCTTTGCACGACGCTCAGGTGCCGCGAGCCATTGCCAAATGGGTGGCTTGCAGGCTGCTCACGCGAGCATCTTCGATTGGCTCGACGACGTTATGCGCCGGGAGCCTGCTCCTGGATCATTGTCCGTGCCCCCTGAACTTATCGAAGCGCTCAAGCGGTATCACGGGAAAAGCGTTGTAGAACTGCTGGATCGAAAGAGGTAGATTCCGACACTCCGTCAAAGCACATACCTTGAAGCTAAGGGAAGTCGGCTGTAGTATTGGTGGTTCGAGCATCAGCAATTGGTTCGAGGGTCCGATGCCGCAAAATTACGTTCCCATATTTATTTTCATCGCATTTATCGCTGTCATGCTTCCCCTCACGCTGCTGGCGGCCAAGCTGGTGCGCCCCGATAATCCCAGCAAGGCCAAACTGATGCCCTATGAGTGCGGCATTGACCCGGTAGACAGCTCCCGCGGACGCTACACCGTTCGCTATTACATCGTCGCCATCCTGTTCGTGGTCTTTGACGTGGAGACCATTTTCCTCTTCCCGTGGGCAGTGCAGTTCAAGGCGCTGGGCGTCTTCGGCCTGATCGAAATGCTGATTTTCCTGCTCATCCTGGTCGTGGGCTACATCTGGATCTGGAAAAAAGGCGCTCTGGAATGGGTATGACCACGTAGCGGCGGATGCCCTCATCCGCCCGGCGGAGCGCAGCTCCACGAGGTTCTTGGTTTTATCCGCGACGATCTCCCAATGTCGAGTCTCCCTCACTCCGAGACCTTCACCGCCAGCCGCTGGACCAACGGCAATCTGTTTTTTCCGGTACGCATCATCGTTACCCCGCAACACGTCAGCCGGGTGAAATCTCGCCTGTTTGGCAGCAATGAAGAAAGCATCGCTCTGGGAAAGGTCGCCTCGGTGCAGATTTCGACCGGAGTGATCTGGTCCAACATTCGCATCGACTCCTCCGGAGGCAGCGACCCCATCACCAGCCACGGCCACCGCAAGGCCGACGCGCTCCGAATTCGTGAGTTGATCGAAAGCTACCAGGCGGAGCAAAGAAAATGACGGCGTCCGCTCGTCGTCTCCGTGATTGACACTTACTTTGCAAGCTGTTAAAAGTTAACGTTCTTCTAAACGCCCGTGGCGCCGGAGGTTTGTACCTTCCGTAGCTATGCCTGAGGACACCAAATCCCCCGCACCGACGCCGAGTGGTGAGCCGAAACCCCCGGCGGGCGAACCCGTTTCTGGCAGCGTTCAGTCGTCCCCGGAAAAACCCGCACCTCCGAAAGCAGCGGAACATTCTGCTCCTCCCAAGCCCACAGGCCCTGCACCCTTGCCTTGGGATTCACCCATGATTTCCCGGCTCAAGGGACAGCACGGATCGGGCATCCGCGAGGCCAACACCTACCTTGGCCAGAAATACATCGTTGCCGATTCCTCTCTCATTCCCGAGTTGCTACAGGTCCTCCGCGATCAGGAGCAGTTCGACTATTGCGTCGACATCACGGCCGTGCATTACCCAGACCGGGAGAAGCAGTTCGAACTGGTCTGGATTCTCTATTCTTTCCCGCTCAACGAACGTATCCGGGTCAAAGCCTTGTATTCCGAGGTCGAGTCAGTGCCCAGCAGTGTCCCCATTTGGCCGACTGCTAACTGGCTGGAGCGTGAAGTCTTCGACATGTTCGGCATCCGCTTCG
>Ga0075015_100000526_pt1 | contig 13405 bp, 19 predicted proteins | sample AleBraG_ABR_2013_FD_71476 | JGI IMG/M metagenome (GOLD analysis project Ga0075015, IMG submission 71476) | Freshwater sediment microbial communities in response to fracking from Pennsylvania, USA - Alex Branch Run_MetaG_ABR_2013 | ecosystem: Environmental > Aquatic > Freshwater > Creek >...
CTGCCATACCAGCCGCGCGACTTCAGAACGGCGCGTCTTCTGTTCTGGTGATTTCCCCTCCCATGTCCGCTTTTGGGTCTCCCCGATTTTCTTTCTTGTCTCCTGTGTATGACCGCCATGCCACAGACGACCGCCCCACTGCATGTTGTAGCCAAATCTCCGGTCTGTGGTCTGGTAGATAAGAATGAAGTATCGCTCCAATAAATCCAGCTCCTGCTGGCAGGAAGCGTAGGCCAGGACCTTTCTCCGGAATACCTGGGGGCCGTACTTCTTAATCGACGCCTGTAGATGTGGATTCGACGGGCAATTAGTGAGGCGGGGGTTCCATCTTTTACTGAGGTCATACCCTTGGTGTTGCCCAACATAACCCTTCCCGTTGACTGCGTTCTCAAGCAAGTAGACCAGCATCCAGCATTACCCTTTTGCTGATTCCTCCCCTCAATGTCCATTCCAGGTTGACTTGGCCGTTCGTGACGACAACCCGCCTACCCGGCGCTGCTACGACACAGTTGCTAAAGGCTTCTACGGCTTGATCGACATCGACGTATCGTCTGACATATTCACAGGAGCCATCTTCTAGGTACTGGCAGACTGAGAATCTAGCTTGGTCCATAAGCTAACCCCTTTCCTTTTAATAATGTTAAAGGGTTACTTAAAATGGACAAACCTTGTATTTTGGGAGTTATAAGGGTGAGACGGGGCTATCTTATGGCTTGGAAGTTCTGGATAGGGCGAGTGGAGCGGCGGAAAGCGTGGCTCGCGCCCCAGCGCTCTCTCTTAACATTCCTGCTAGCAGGTCTTCCCGACGCCTTCAGTCTGATCTCTGCCCATCGGACGCGTGTCTGCCTCCACGTCAATCTGCTACGGCTAGTTGGCTAGAGTTCTTGCAAGTACTCCGAAATAGTCCCTTGGCTAGATCGCCTGGCATACATCTTTTTCACCGCGGCGTAGAAATCAGACAGCCTGCTCAACCGCACACCCTGGCGAAGCCAAGAAACTTTCCTGTGTAACATATGCTGCCCGGCCATACGCGGCACGACATAGTAGTCGAGAACCCGATCATGGCTAGAGTTCATCGTGCACAGCAAGGTTATGAAATTCCGCTCGCGCTCAGTGGGTTCCATGATCCAGACGTGTTTTCCATGCTTGCACTTAGATCGGCACAAAAGTATCGAAACCATGAAACTACGATCAACTAAGAGCATCGACCGTTGACACCTCGGCAGGTGGGTCACGATGATGTTCTGAGGGAACATCTCCTTTATCTTTTTGACCAGTGTGCGTCGCAGAAGCATCGAGCGTGAAATCTGGTTGTACTTGTGGAAATCTTCTGTGTCCGGTCGGTATCCGACGCTGTCATATAGAGTTTGATATGAGCCAAAATGGTGGTAGATCGTAGGGGGGGCCGGCATTCCGCGAGCGGCCCTAATAATATCCTCGCTGATCCTCCCTTTTCTTTTGAGCAGCCCTTTAACTTTCTTGATGATTTCTTTTCTTGACCATTGCTTGGGCACCGGGAGACCAGCTTGTGCGCTCTCAAAGGTCGCCTGATCCACAAGGGGCTTGAAAGCCAGGGGTTTTCTAACCCAGAGCTGAGGCGCTACGTTTGTCCTCGGGCCGCGCAGGCGTTGGGAGCATCGATTCCAAGTATTGCAGCCCATGTACTTGGGATGCGTTACTATGGCCTTCACTGATTGATGTAGCCACGGCCTTCCACCGTGGGTAATGCCTCTCCGGTTCAGCTCACGTGCGATTACACTCGGACCATTCCCCGCTGCTGCCATCTCGAAAATCGCCTTAACTCCTTGTAATTCTTGCGGTGGGCCGGGAATCAGAACCACTCGATCCGTGGTAAGGCTTTTCCGTTCGCCGGGTTTCAAAACCTGCTTTGGTTTTCCCTCGGCGGATACCATGAGGCGACGAAAGCCATAGCCAGGTGGGCCGCCTGCCCAGTAGCCCAATTTGACTAATGTAGTCTTTCCGCGAAACACCTTATCTCCCAATTCTCGACTGAATTCAGCTGCCATGCTCCTTTTGAGTGCCTTCATAAGAGAACTAGACGCCGTGCAGTCGTTAGGGAATTGCTCAGCGCAATAGTGAAGGGGAATGCCTGAATTGGTGCAGAGGAACTCGTAGTGGGCTGCTTCGTCCGGATTTTGAAACCGACCCCAGCGACTTACATCGTAAACAAGAACCGCCGCGAACTCTGCTTCACCGCTTACGACGCTCTTCAATAGCGCGCTGAGCCCCTTGCGGTGTTTGATAATCACGCCGCTCTTGCCGGGATCTTCATATGTCTTTACGATATCGAATCCGTTTCTGAGGGCGTACTCTCGGATTCGGGTTCGTTGATTGTCAATTGAATACTGTTGATCCTCTGTAGACATTCGGAGATATTGAGCAGCGGGAATTAGGGATGACATCGCTCCCTCTTACAAGTTGGCGTTGCCCCAAATCCTACACCTGTCCGACGAAACCGGAACAAGTCTTGTCTTAAGCGTCGGTATGAGGACAATCGTTGCTGCCGATACATCGTCATGGCTGCCGACCTATCGGCAGATGCAAGGTTGCCGATCCAAGCCTTTTCCGTTGCTCTCAATGATTTCGTGAATCCCATCTGTGGCCCCGAACCTGCAGCATAGAAGACTGCGTATGAGCGAACCTGGGAATCGTGAAGTCTTCGTCTATACCAGATCGCTCTTGGCGGAGCGAAGGGAGCAATTACGGGTATTGGAACAGACACCAGGTGATCGGATGGACTACCTCAGCTGCCGACGCTCCTTGGAAGAGGCAATCAAGGAGTTAGAAACCTTGCTTGACCGGGAAGTAGCAGAAGTTGAAAGGAGCGAGGAAACGTGTCAGCGAATTATGTAGTGGATGCCAGGAACCGCACGGTCCATACGACATTCAGCGGGGTAGTCACACACCGTGATCCTATTCAAAACGTGCTCTCATTGCGTGCTGACCCCGAATTTGATGCAAGTTTCTCGGAGCTAATTGAATTCGCAGAAGACTCCGAGGTCCAGTTGAATTCGAATGACCTCAGCGCGCTGTTGGAACTCGATCCGTTCTTCAAGGCCTCCAGGCGAGCACTAGTTGTTGGGTCTGGCCCGTCGGTCTTTGGGGCTGCTCGGATTTTCAAGCTTCTTCGCCACGACGACCGCTGCGTGAAAATCTTTGGCACAAGAGAGGAAGCTTTGTCATGGCTGGCCTCGGAGTCGCCGGAGCATACGAATGATCTCTAGAAGATCTGAAACCTGCTCCAGAGGAATGCCCGATCTCAACCACTCGCTGTTCTCGAGCACTTTGGTTTTCATGAATGGAATGTTCTGGAACACCAGGGTGCGCTCAATCACTGTGTTGCTCTGATTCAGGAATGCGATAAGCGTCAAACGTTTGCGCTCGTATCGCGGCGGATGGACAAGCCAACGTAGAGTCCCAGCCTTGGTTGGATTGCAACTCGCTATTAAGACCGATACCAGTAGTCCCGTGCTCCGGTATTTGAGCAATGCTCGGCATCGTGCGGACCGTCGAAATATTTCCAGCTGATCCGGGAACGCCTTCAGAATGCTCTCGATGAGGTCACTACGCAGGATTTGCCAGCGCCGTCTAAACAGACTCGACATGCCACGCCGTAGAGGCAATCCAAGCCGGTCGTACACACTGTTAAGGCCGCCGAAACGGGCCCGGATCGTGGTCAGGCCTGGACATTGTTCGGCCTGATGGATGATCTTTCCCGAAAGCTTTCCTTGTTCCTGAAGAACCGCTCTAAATCGCTCAAGCACTTCTTCGTCAGTGAGATTGTGGATGAAATTGGCGAATACGCTTTGGGCGCATTCGAAAAGGGCTGGGCTGACAATTGGCTCAAAGGCTGAGGTGCATCTGACCCATTGATCGGGAGGGATTGGCATTCGCGGGCTGGAAAGAATCATTGTGGTCCTGCCCCAAACCTGTGTGCCCATATAAGCGGGATGTTTAAGAACACGAGACACTTTAGTAGCCGCCCATTCCAGCCCGCCAAGATAGCGAATGCCTTCAGAATTGAGCGTCCTGGCGATAGCCCGCATGCTACGGTGTTCCTCTACGAACTCGCGGTAAATGCGCTGCACAATCGCAACCTCGTCCGACGGTCCGGGCACGAAAATGACGCGCTCGGTAGTGAGGCTCTTGCGCTCGCCAGGTGCGAGGACCTGCTTGGGTTTCCCGCCAGAGTCCAGCAACATCCGGCGCAAGCCGTAAGGTGCAGTGCCGCCTAATTTGTATCCCAGCGTGGCTAATCGCACCTGCCCAGCACGAACTTTTACAGAGAGTTCTCGACTGTATTCACCCGCCATCGTTCGCTTCAGAGCTTTCAGAATCGTGGCTGAGAATCCGCTCTCATCCGAGAACGACTCGGCGCAATAGTAGACCGGAGCACCGGAAGACCTGCACAAGAATTCATAATGAGCCGCCTCATCAGCATCTTGAAACCGCCCCCAACGGCTCACGTCGTAGACCAAGATTGCTCCGAAATCCGCATGACCTTCAACGGTCTCCTTTAACAGTTGCTTAAGCCCGGTTCGGCGGTTGATGGATAAGCCGCTCTTCGCCTCGTCGGAGAACGTTTTTACCACCGCGAAGCCGCGGGACTCCGCGTAGCGCTTAATCGCATCAGCTTGATTGTCGAGTGAGTATTGTTGATGGTCGGTGGACATCCGCAAGTACTGAGCAACTGGAAGGAGCGATTGACTCATAAAACCTCAGGTAGAAGGCCTGGCAGGCGTATCGGCAAGAACCAGAGGAGTGTAGAGCACGTCGGTCAGGCACCGAAGACAATTTGCGGTCGGATAGTTGGCGATGAATCGATGAATCGCCATAACACTCATTGAAGGATACTCCCAAAGACATGCAGGAAAACGTCATCTGGCCTCGAGATGTCGCGCCCCCGACGCCGTCGTCGGGTTGCCAAGAAACATACGGACGACGGAGCCCTTTCGCCGGGCGGTCTTCTACCCAGTTGACATCCAGCAGCAGGAAGATGAAGCCATGGATGCGCTTGAAGTTGAGTTACGAAAAATCCAACCTCAACCGGATCAGGCTGCGGTTGGTTTACGAGATATTCCACCTAATCCGAATCCGGGTGAGGTTGAGGAAATCCCAGATCAACCTCAACCTGACACCATAGGACACGTCGAAGATGACGGAGGAGATAGGCGTCGATAGCGAAGGGCGCGAAATGGCCAGGCTGCCCTTGGCAGGTGCGGGTGGATCGGATGGCTAAGGTTTAGTGCCGTGCAGGCGTGTCACAGTAGACCCCTAGAACGCCGTCTGGCGGCCTTTGCGCTCTCGATGCCTCTCTTTGCCTACGCTGGCGACGGCTCTCTCAATCAATGCGTGCAGTTCTCCGGCAGACACGTCGTGGAAGGACTCCCTCACCTGCCGGATAGTATCGTCGAACAAGAGCCATTTGCGGAACTTCTTCGGCGACTTCTGAGACTGCGCCGCCTTGTCTTTTGAGATCGCCATCTGAACCGTTAATCGCCATTTACCGTCGGAATTGGGATACCCTACCCGAATTCTAATCGATTTGACAGGTATCAGCGCCGCGCGTAGAATCCATGCCGTCCTGCGGCGTTAGAGGGGAAAACGCAGGCAACTGCCCCCTGGCCTTGGAAGCCCTTCGCGCGCTTCCGGCTTCTCCCCATTCATCGAGCAGTCCAAATCCCACATTAGGCAGCAGTATGCGCGCCAGCGGCTACCCCGCTGCTTGTGCCCACTGTTTGAGCATTCGCGTACTTGCGCCCAGATACGGGACAGGCACGGCTGGCCGTGCCATGGAGATGAGGACAATGAAGACAACAGAACAAAATGCCGACAACCAGCAGCCAAAGAAAACCAGCAGGCCGACAATCGAGCAGCGCGCAGCCGAGTTCCGGGAGCGGTTTAAATCCCCACCGAACCGACGAAACATTGAGGGCTTTTTTGACCCGCTTTGGGAACCAATGTTCCAGATGTGGCTCCAAGAATTGACTCCGGAACTAGACATCCAGGGGCTGCGATCCATGTTTTACGCCCTGATGCAGCAACTGGACAAGGACGCTAAGGCCCAGCTCGAACAATCTTAGGTTGTCCAACCAATGGTGGGGAATATAAAATCGAGTCAAGAATGGACCGCGCGGCATCTGGTAGCCGGACTGGCAATTGGCAAATTCCCTCTCCTTTGGCTAGCCGCGCGGTCCTCTACTTCCATCCCCCCATTTCTCATCTACAACGCGGTAGCATAAATACTCTCCGACATCTCCAATTCAAAGGGATCGAATAACAACGGCCCGCGCGGCGATAACAAACAGTTATCGGGTGATAAAAACATTTTATAGCTACGGCGGTTTAATTCTGATGTCGAGGACATTAGTATAGGAATTGCCAATTGTCAGGTTTACGAACTTCACGCTGGCGGATTGGCAAGGTATTCAAGAGGCACTGAAGTTAGGGGACTGGAACGACACTGTGAGCGGGTACCTGGGCAGGCTGAATATGTCTAGTAGGCGTAAAGATCTTGGGTACGTCCGAGGACTTCCAGAAGGTGTTACGGCGCACTGCCATCAGCGTATTGTATGCCAAGCCGGGAGTGTAGAGGCTTGCCGTACTGATGCGTTACGGGTTGTCCCCTATGCTCAGCAGAGTGATCTGTCAGAGATAACTTGGGCGGGAACGCTCAGTAGCCTGTAGTTTTACGAATTCTTGAATGCCTGTAATAAACATATAAAACCCGGAGTGTGTCTTGATCTTGTTCTTGGTTTTGTTCTTGTTCTTAACATGTAACGTGTAGATGCCTCAGAACATACGGTAGACAGTAGCAAAGTGAAAACTTGTTAGGAGTTAGTGAAACTACGGTTTTGGTTTTCGTAGTTTCACAACTCATAAGGATTTTCAAATCCCTACGAGTAAAGATTGCCGGTGAAGATAGTGGGAATAAGGCAGTTAAACCAAATGAAAAAGGGGCGAACTCTGTCTACACGGCGGTAGACCAGACTTTTTCTCCTGATGGGAAGGCAATGAAGTCTCCTAGACAGCGAAGCATAAGACGTAGCCAAACCATTACCAGGCTCCAGCTTCTAGGGAAGGAGGAGCGACGGGCGGTCTTGTAGGAATAGAGCGGGCCTTCCGCGCCGGCCAGTTTTGGCCAGCAGCATGTCCGGTATAAATATTGTGGCCTCGGGGACGACCGCGTGGATGCTCAACGGAATCGACTGGGTGGCTTCCCCAAGCTGTGGGTGGTTCTACCCGGTTAGCACGGCGAATCTCAGGGGAGAACAGGGTGACCCAAGGGATGTTCCCGTGGCCGAAATGCTGCAGCAGAGCCAGGAGCGACGCTTTTAGCCTCGCGGTTCCATTCCCTCAGATGTCATCAGGTTGCCCGAGTCCGGACGTCCGTTGGGGGTGGATCACGTGCGGGGGCCAATTCTCAATGAGTGTAATCGCCTGCTAACGACAGTTAGCGGAACCGTCGTCGGTGATGCGAGGAAAAGCCGCCTCGTCAGCGGTTCGGAGGTTCCGTGCAACTGTGATTCTTCATTGCCCATAGATCAAGAAAGTCCGGGCGACCTACTGTGGCGTCAATAGAAAAGCCTCGGAAGTGCTTTGGCCGTTGAACACGCCATAGCCTACGATCTGGCCCTGATCGTTGATTGCATTGGCGATCTGCAACAACCATCCCGAATTCGCCGGGATGAGATTGTTCAGATCGAGCATTCCTGTGGACGGGCTCCAGACGAAGGCGTGCAACTCATTGGTCGCGCTGTAATAAGAAAGGCCAACAACCTGACCGACATTGTTGATGCCTGAGGCAAAGCTCTCCGATGCCCCCGGCAGCACGCCCAAGTCAAGCATGCTGCCTTTGGTCTTGCTCCAGAGCGTGGCATGCCCGCTAAGGCTGCAATTAAGGCAAGCAGATTGGCCAGCGATCTGGCCGAGGTCGTTAATCGCGAAGGCGTAACTACTATCGTAACCCGGGAGCTTGCCGAGGTTCTTCGCCTTGCCGGTAGTTTTTGACCAAACGAAAGCGTAGGGGGTTGCGTGGGCAATCGTAGGGCCGTAGCCGACAACCTGGCCGAAACGGTTGATCGCTTGGGCAATGCTGCCACCTCCTCCCTGCAAGGAGGCAAGACCTTGCATGCCAGTCGCCTTGGTCCACAGAAAAGCCTCGGTTCTTCCGTCCAAAAGAAAGCAGTATCCGGCGACTTCCGCGGACGCATTGATGCCGGTGCCCGCGCAGGCCGGTAAACCGTCAAGCGTGCCAAGGTCGAGAGGCACACCGTTCGTCCACAGCGCCGCGTCGAAACCCTGGCCGTTGCTGGAGTATCCCACGACAAGACCTTGGTTGTTGATGCCGTAAGGTGTCGTCGGATAGCCTGCGGTTAGCGGGGTAAGCGATAGCTGTTTACCACCAGGACTCCAGACGAACGAGTTGCCGCTGGGGTATGGCTGCACGACCACGTCGCCGAGGCCGTTGACTGCGAACGCTTGGCCCGGGCCGAGATCGGTAACGGTATAGGACTGCGCCGCAGCGAATGCCGCGAAGGAAAGAACGACAAACACCGAGAGCGCTAGCCGGTTAGCTTTTGCCATGGGACACTCCACCTCAGAATTCGACCAGAACCCGCATACAGGGCCCGTTTTGGCCGCCCGGTATTCTACCTCAGTTAGGCCAGTCCCTTCTCACTTTTGTCGACCCTTATGAGCCCTATCGAAGCGCAGCGACTTGAATGTTCACCGCAGTCCGATCCGTGCTGGTTGGCGTAAAATCCCCATTACACTCATCAACTGACGGTCAAAAGCATTTTCTTCCTGCTCACGTGTGTAATCGGCTGGCTTCGTCAGCTACGATTCCCGTCGGCCTTGCTCGGATAATGTTAGTGCATGACTCCGGAAGAAATCGAACTCCGCGTCGCTGGTACTCTGAGGCTCATACAGGCCGAGATTGACGGCAGCCTCATTCTGTCCGCGCAGCGGCTTTACCTTCGAGCGAAATCCGCGAGGTTTCTTCAGCAACTGCGCTGCACAAATAATTGGCGATAACGGGTTGTGATACTCAATGAGGGTGTCTAGTATAAAGCATGGACAATCTGGAAAGTCCACTACTTAGCATCGATCAAGCCTCTCGGATACTCCCCGTAAGTAAATCACTGATCTACAACCTAGTTAAAGCTGGCACACTTCCGTCTGTGCGGATCGGGACCAAGTTGTTCTTCAAGCGGGAAGTGATCGAGCGTGTCATGCGTGAGGGAACAAACCCAATCCCCAAGCAGCATCCGGTATTGCACAAGGAGCAACGATAAATGTCTCTCATGGAACTCTTTCAACGTCCCAGGCAGACTCCGGTCATTGCTGAACTGTCACTGGATGAAAAGGTACTTCAGGCACTGACTAAACTCCAGCTGGCAGAACAGCGCTTGTCAGAACTTGAAGCCGACCTTGCCGAACATGGAGCATCTGCCGGTCTGGCCGCTTTCCAACTGATGGAGTCATCTGTCAGGAAGCAGGCACTGATCGTTGATGAACTCAAGGCCGAATACACGCAACTAGAAAATGAATTAGGTGAGTGGCGATTCCAAGAAGCCATTAGGATCAGGAAAGAACAGAATCAGCAGAAGCGGCAAAAGCTCCTAGCTGATCTTGAGGCTAAAGAGAAGGAACTAGCAGGCCTGCTTGAATATCACAGAATTCCGTTTGAAGTTAGATATTCCAATTTGCAGTCAGAGCGATCAGCAATTCTTAACGAACTTGGGAGCATACCGAATGAGTAGCGATAATTTCGACCGAGAAATATCCGATCTACTGAATATCGAGCAGGACTACAATTACCGTCCGATTCCTCTTGAGAGGCCGCTACTGAACATCAAGATCAGTTCAGTCCCGGCTGAAACCGATCATATGTTCAAGGAAATCACCGGGAGTAGCCAGCAGGAGTTCAAACAGGCGGCAACGAACGCCCTCGCAGATGCAGCCAAATTGCGCGCCTTGGAGACAGTCACCAAAGCAGTGGACAACCTGCAATCGTCCAACGACATCTTGGCAAAAGCACATCGATTTTCTGGGTCCATCCCCTACCCATATCAGGCCCAATGTCTACTGTGCCAGAAGAATTTCATGTCGAAAGCTGAACTTGACAGTCATGACGTTACAAATCAAGAACTGCATAAATCTCTGTTGGAGGCGTAAAGAAAATGTACAAGTACGATAACGACGAAGAAGGATTCGGTCAGGAGCAGGGTGAGTTGCCTAGCCATCCTAGCGGAGTTCGGATGATTGCCATCTGTCCCCGATGCTCATTCCCAGTAGATGACTGCGTCTGCCAAAGCTGGAAAAAAGATTTCTATAGCGACATCGGATCCAACTGGGATGGGGAAGAGCGATAGCGAATCATGCTGGCTAGCGAGCAACAAAAGATGCAGCGTATCGCGGCAGTAGTAGAAAGCTACGCCACCCAAGGACTATCGGTCCAGGTAGAAGAAACTGACAACTGGGCCGGAATGTCGAGTACTCAGATTTACGCAATGAAAAGGCGCGCGAACTTGCCGCCGCAATACACCTACACGATCAAACTTTTGGCAACAAATGAGGAGATCCTTCAGTGACTTATCCAGCAGGAACAGGTGTTTTCACAGGCAATTCAGGACCAGTAGTGCCGAATCTCGGCAGCGTCGGTGCAGCGCCTCCATTTCCCAGTCCCGGAGCTGCGGCCAATGTAGCGCCGCCAACGTATCCGATTAGTGATCCAGCGACCTACAATTTCAACAATGGCATCATGAGCACGCAAGAATCGATCAACGGAGCCAACGGGCAGGTTCTGCCTCAGCAAGGGATACCAGCGGTGACGAATGTCTCGGCGGTCGCCCTAGCCGGATACCCGCCCACTGGTTTTGGAAGTTGCAGTTTCGTCCAGGTCAATGGAGCTTGGGCGAGTAAATAAAGTGTCGGGGAGAAAACAGCCGTGAGGGACGGACAATGTTTGGTAGCCCTTGAGAATTATGACCTTGGTTGAACGAGATGCCAATCCGGAGAACTCCTCACCGCGGTGAGACGGATCTGATGGAGCCGGATTGGCCCCATTGCATCTCCATCAGATGTATCTCACAACAGGAGGGGCAGTTTGGCCGAGACTGCCCTCTCTTCTAGATCAGATTTTGGGCACAGGTTTCATCCTGGGAAGAGTGAACCAACCCGCTGAGAACGCACCAACCCGGACCCTCAGCGGATTGTGAGAGACCCGCCTGGAGATGTCACTGTCAGCCTCTGCCCAAAGGGAGGGGACCTCAAACCTGGGGGCACCTCCCGGTTTTTAGGGTCAATGAGCGTAATGGCCCATGGCGGAGGACCGACGCTTAGCACTTTTGACTTGGATCCGAGCGGGCAAAGGAGTAGCCTCGGCGAAGATGGGAGGAGGGCGGGGCCGACTGCTTGATCACTCAGTCCACCGCACTCTTACTCCTGCCCCATCGTTCAATTCAGACAGGCAACTGTAAACACGTGGCCCCCGCCAGCAAAAAGAGAGTGTGAATTGTAGGAGGCAAACAATGAACAAGCTGCTTCTTCTAGTTGTAATCTCGCTCTCGGCCCTTGGGTTTGCAAGCGAACCGAAAGAATCCAACTACGAGATTGATTTCACAGTGTTCAGTTTGAACCGCGTAGACGTCAATACCTTCATGCTCGTGCTGCAGGACAAGACAAAAACGTACACCGCGGTGTGCGATAGCACGAAGCACTCGCATGGATGCAGAATTTTCACTGCGGGCGAGCATGTGCGCGGCCACGTGATCGAGCAAAGACAGAACAAGGGGCTATTCACCAGCGCCGGCACATGGGTCGATCTATTCTGGATTGACGACAAAGGCAAACCCAAGCACGAAGAATGGACCGTCAACTCCATGAATGCTTATTCGCCTTCGCCCGTCGTGCCAGAGAATGACCAGAAACCGGCCAAGGCCAGTACTACGGCAGATGTCGAGATTTCGTCTACCCCGAGCGGCGCGGACATCGAAATCGACGACAATTTCGTAGGCAGCACTCCTTCCACCATTGGAGTGGCGCCCGGCGAACACAATATCGCAGTGAAGAAGACCGGGTTTCTGACCTGGCAACGAAAAGTTACAATTACCGGTGGGCACATCAACGTCAATGCAGAGCTCGCGCCAAACACAAAATAAGATTGCTGCCAACGCGCGAGCTGATAACAAGAAGGGCGCGTCCTCTAATCGACAGCGAACGAAGCGTCTTGGAGCGCCTGTGGGTCGCACAACCTCGCGAATGAGTAAAGGAGACAAATCCATGATGGCATCCGTCCGAACTACGCTCTATATCGCTCCCTTGTTGCTGTTGTTAGGATGTAGCAATACAAGTTCAGCTCCAACAGGCGTCCAGCAGAGCGCGAGGCCCGCGAGCGGTCTCATAGATAGTCATCCAACGGTGGTCGGCAAGTGGCATCGAAAGTTCGTTGACCAAATAGATCGCACCTGCTCCAGCAATCTTGAGTTCTTTGCTAGCGGCGACTTCTCGATGGCTACCCTCACTCCTCACGCAATGTCGGGCCCGAGCTGGGACACCAGCGCTGGCACGTACAAGTTCATCGACAGCAGCCACCTCAAGTTGGACTACGGCCTGGGGAGCGAAATGTATGAACTAGTTTCGGTCTCAGACAAGGAGCTACGCCTCAAGCATGGTGGCGAAGTGGAAGTATGGACAACCGGCTTCGGACCCCCACCAACGTCATAGATTCAAAGGAACCGAGAGGCGTTCGCACGTCACCAGCGAGCTTGTCTCCATTAAGTAACTAGTAGTATGTTTATTGGTTATTGAAATGTGTAAAGTTGTTGTTTTATTGACGTGGAAGGATAAGGAATATCAGTGGATAAGGGGATGTACAGGAGTATAGGGCTGGAATAGCAGAAGGAGAAAGTCTATGTGGAAGTTATGGAGTATGAGTAAAGAAAAGTATGAGCACACCCGCTGAGCTACACTCCCACCCTCAGCGTCACTGACATTACGGTAGTAGCAGCCATCATCATCCCTCAGATTCTTGCTTACCACCATACCTAATAGCTCCCGATACCTAATTCATCCAATCGCGATACTCAGACGAAACAACCCAGTTCAAAAATAATTCTTTCAACATGAGCAGAAAGACCTTAGACCGGGTGGCAAGTTGGTATCTCCAACAGTACTTAATAAACTACTTGTGGATAGGGGTTAACCCATCCACAAGGAGATACAATAAAATGTCTAACTCAAGCAGAATCGAAGCAGCTACTCGTGGACACATCGGAGCCGTACTCACTAATGACATGATCGTTGAGCTGGTCAAGCTCGCTGATCCTACCAACACGAAAGGGGTCTACCCCAGTGACGTTGCTTACAAGAGAACGCCTGA
>Ga0075015_100000527_pt1 | contig 13399 bp, 18 predicted proteins | sample AleBraG_ABR_2013_FD_71476 | JGI IMG/M metagenome (GOLD analysis project Ga0075015, IMG submission 71476) | Freshwater sediment microbial communities in response to fracking from Pennsylvania, USA - Alex Branch Run_MetaG_ABR_2013 | ecosystem: Environmental > Aquatic > Freshwater > Creek >...
TTACTACTGTACCACTATCATCATCATCTCCAGGTGGTTGGGGCATGTTGGCTTTGCAGAATGCATCCACGACTCGTCTCCTTTCTTCACGCCTAGCTATGGCCTCTGGATCCTCATCTTCTTCATCTAGTGGATCTGTAAAAAGAAGTAACTAAAATATGAGAGCGACACCTAAGAACCACGATAGCACCACGTAAAATTTACCATTTTTTTCCCCCTAAGCATAATTATTTGAAACTCACCGTCAATACGAGTCTTCTTCGTTGATCTCCTTTCGATCTCTCTCTTCCTCCTTTGCGCCAATATATCTTTTTTCTTTTCCTCTTTCGCCCTTGCACGCTCTATAGGTTCACGAGCCCTTTCTTCCTCTTCACGAGCCAAAGCTTTCATCCTTTGACGCTCCTCTAGCTCCGCTATCGTTAACGTAGCAGCCTCATCTTTCTTCTTTCGATGTGCCTCTGCTTTCGCCTTCTCAGCCAACTCCAGGGACCTAAAAAAATCAATTTTTCTGTTTTTATGCAGCTAGAATTTTAATTTTTAATTCTGTATAGCTTCACCATACCTTCTTCTTGCTTCAGCTTTCTCCTTTGCGACACGATTCAGATTCTCGATATGCATCCTCTCATCACTAGCTGCTGCCTCCATTGCTGCAGCTGCTTCAGCATCCTCTTTCTCCTTGGCGATTCGCTTAAGTTCATCCTCCTTTCGTTGATCTTCTTCTAATATTCTTAGTCGATCGGCTTCAGCCTGCTTCGCCTGCAATTGAGCGACAAGGTCAGCCTGTGCTGCAATAAGCCTATCAGCCTCGGCTTGCGCTCTCGCTGCCGCGCTTGGACTCTCTCCACCGGCTGATGTTGGATGATGGACCTTAAGTTTCTTGGTCACAGGATCTGGATCAAAGAGTGCAGGCTCAGTTATCTTTAACGTCCTTTTTGTCCTTTTCATTGGTAAAAGATTTTTAGATGTACCTGTAATTGGAGCTATAGATAAAAAAGTTAATGTGCAAGAGCGACACGAAAGAACCATGATAGCGACACCAAAGAACCACGATATTATATCAATTAATTGAACTTGCCTTCGGCCCCACTAAGTGCCGCCTCATCGTCAGACATCCTCCAACTCCTCTTCTTCATGCCAAATTTTTTTTCTTCTGTATATGTCTGATAAGTGTAGACCCGGGCCACCTTGGAGGGAAAGTCTCCAACCATCATGTCATAAGCCGTTAGAGTTATACTGGTTGCTTTGGGAAGCTTTCCCTCCTTTATCTGTATTTTCACAGCACCGAAGTTGATTTTAAAACAAGAGTTTAGCCTAGCCACATCAGTTTTGAGATATTTTGAGTCAGTCCCTGTCTGAACTCTTGCAAATACCCTATACTTATAGGGATCTTTGTCATCGTGAAACTGATGAATAAACTCAAGGTTCCTCAGGTCCCTAGGCAAACAGTTATTCTGTTCGTTCATGACTTTATCACGTATGTTGTGAGTCTCCGTGGTGTTAGGCAACTCATCAATGCTCCTATCCCAGAAAGATTTGTTTAGATCAAATGAGTGATCGTACACGAATACGATAGCTTTATCAAATTTCATTTTAGTTTCAGCTGCAAGAAAGAAAGAAAAAAGCATTTTAGCAATATGTAGTTTGGTGCCGGGGTGAAGTGTCTGTAACTCGATCTTGCAGGAAAAAGTTATAAAAATGTGTCTGCGATCGAAATTTTTTAAATTTTTAAAGTGTTTCAAGGCTTATGTAAAAGATGTCGGTTACGTGTCGGTTACCTGTCGGTTACGTGTCGGATTTAGGTAGCTCTTATCTGGCTAAAATCTTTAAAAATCTTCAACATCTTTCAAGTCTTTAAAATAGTTCGCTTCGAAATGAGATAAAATTGCAATTCTCTCGTTTGACATCTCGCAATTCAGTGAATTAGTCTCCTGTCTTTAATTGTCACTTTCTTTTTAAATTACTCTGCGAGTCATTGCCTGTCTCTTATCAAGTCATAATGTCTTTAAATGGGAATAATTTCTTACCTCCCGCCATTGTATCACAATTCCCGGAACTCGTGTACAAAAAGGAAGTTCAAGTATAAAAATTTGTCAAGGATCGATCAAAACGTTTTAATTTCTCAATCACGTAAGAACCACGAAAGAGACGTCTACTCTCGCCGGCGGTTGATCCCACACTGTCACTGAGCCTGAGGGCCTGAGAGAGAGAGAGAGACTTGAAAGTCGACTTGAAACGACGGATCGAGTTGCATCGAGAATCGAGAATTTTCCTGAACTTCCTTTCTTCCTGGCAGCTTATTCACAGGGCCTTTATGGCGGTCACGTGAACAAGACTGGTAGGTAAAGCAGCAGTCGGCCCAGCACGGAGGTGACTCGCGACTCGCAGTCTCGCAGTCTCAGACTCAGAGTTGCCAGGTCAAAGAGTGAGATTGAAATTTTACCAAACAAAATTACCATATATTTAAATTTAATACATTAAATAATTTTGCAATTTCGCGAAAAGTTTTAAAATGTTGCGACAATAAAAAATTTGAAAATTTCGAAAAGCACTTTCAAAAGTCACCAAAGGAATATAAAATTGGGAATATTTTGCCATGTTGGCAACCCTGCGAGTCGCCGAGTCTCCAAGACTCAGTTTTAGAGTCTCGGGCAGTTTCAAAGTTCCAACTTCAAAGTTCAAAACTTCAAAGTGAAAGTCTCAGTCGATCACTGCCTGGCGTTGCTACAAGTCGTTGGCAAAATAATCAACTGGTTTTGAAAGTCGCTTCTTCCTATCGCTTACGTTGATTTTAAGTAGCGTCTTCCTGTCGCTTACTTGGATTATAAGTAGCTTCTTCCTTTCACTTGGATGAATCAAGATTTTTTAACTACTATTCTGGCCAAGCACAAGGCCATGGAACCAGAGAGGAAGTTAGTGGAAAATGACGAAAATTTTAAGCTTTTAGAGCAGGAACTAAAACTGGTTCACGAGCGCCTTAGAGATCACAGGACTCAGTGCTTAACTCTGGATGAGAAAATAATGGCAGATCAAGTTAGGCAAACGGTATAACGATTTTGCAGTAAAGTGCTTTGAATTAAGTTATTAATTTGTTTTTGTGATTTTTTTTTAATTTTAAGGAAATAGCCCTTGAAATGGATGCCATATACAAGAGAAAGTTGGCTGAAACGAAAGAATAAAGACCGGCCAGTCTTCATTCGAGATTTTTTTAAAATATATTTTTCACGAGATTTGCGCAACTTATTCCCTAAAAGCACTATGAATAACCAATTGTTATTATGGCCAGTGTAGAAGACCTCCAAGGCTATAGACTGGCAGCTGGACACTCCTCTTCACAGTCTTCACTCTTCTGTCTCTTCAGTCTTCACACTTCAGTACTTTCCAAACCTTGGTCAGGTGAAGATCACTCTCTCTGAATGGTGACCCAAAAAAAATTTTTGTTTTCCCACGTAAGCGCCATCAATTGTTCTTAAAATATGGCTGAAGAGCGTCATGAAACCACGACATCCAATGAAGATGATTGGCCCCCTAGTGGGTTGCCAACAGATGAAGAAGAGCTGGCACTTTGTCTTGAGATACTTGCTTTGGCAAGAAGAATAGAAGTTCTGCGAAAGGAGATCCTGGGTCCCAATTCCACATTGAGAGACATCAGGGACAAGTTGATTGGTAAAGTTAATTTTATGCTGTGCTGCTTATGTCCCTGTTGCACTACATTATCCATTTCTTACTTGTTTCAGAGCTCATGGATAATGCCAAGTAAGCAACACTGCATGAATGCCATGGCAATTTTTTAAAACAAAGATAAAGTGCCATTTGCGCAAAGGAATCTACGATAGCACCATGATCCTCTCCTTGCACTGTGTTGGACTACAGCTGGGCCGTGTCAGCAACAGGCACGACGCACCAAGGAGGTCTTCTCTCTGTGGTCACACACAGAGTCCGATCATCCTTCAGTGACTTCAGTCTCTGCTGACAGGTTGGCAAGAGAACACGTATACCAGCTAGCTGCAAAACGCAATGACCAGTCAGAGGTAAAATTAATATCTATCATGGCGCTCTCGAAGCGCTTACGTGTAAAAGTCATTTCTCATAGGTCTCCTAAAGCTGAAGGTAAATGGAAGTTGTCTCCATCCAAGAGAGGTGAACTGGATGCCTTTATGCTGATGGCCAGAAGAAGTAATCAAGCATTGGCAAACAGGATTATGAAAGCAAGAAAAAGGAACAACTTCATCATCTTGAACATTGTGAGCAAGTTGGACCGAGATGAATTAGACTTTGATGAAACCCTGATGGTGCAAAGGGAGAGGATAGATGCTGAAGTAGTTCTGAAGTCCTGTGTGAAAGATGTTGAGAAGCTCATGGTTTCAATGGAGAATGTACGTAATTATATAATATTGCAATTGAACGAAATTATAATGACGTTTATTTTATGTAGCTAAATCAAGCTGGCATTGCCCTGTCAGATTCAAGGTGGGATGATTTGGCCCTTTCAAAAGTGACAATTAAGAAAACAGTTCGCCTTGAAGAGCACAAGATGCTCATGACCAAAAGATGCTATAATAATTAATAGCATCTAGTGCAGCTTTTTTTAAAACCTATTTTTTTCAGAATTTGCGCAAACGTTACCACGTTACCTACATGTTGTTCTGAGGGCTGCACTAATCCAGGGCCTGGTCACCAGGCAGTCTTCTCAGCTGCCCAGCTGCCCAGCTGCCCAAGGCTGTTTCGTCCTGTTTACTTCAATCAATTTCTCTGTGCTTCACTTCTTGAATCACTTCAGTGAGTCAGTGACATCACATCAGGGTCATCAGTCCTTTATCAACCTCCGTCGTGTCAAGACGTACGTTATATCATTTCATTTTCTCGATCGATATAATTTTTTAACTTAAACTTAAACACGTGTCGCAATCGTTGCTTTTTGATGGCGCTTTCGTGGTTAATTTTTTTAACGAACCTGATTGTGAACACATGTCGCAATCGTTGCTTTTTGATGGTGCTTACGTGAAAGGTCAATGTTTGCAACACGTACGTACGTGTGCTCTACAAGTAATACAGCAAATATATATATGTTGAGAGAAAATGAAATGTTAAAGCTGCAGGTGTGTAACAATTTTCAAAAAGGAATTATGGCTTACCCACTGCCGCCATCCAATGAGCTGCAGCCATCTTCTTCCATGGAGGTAGATTCTGCAGAAGATGCTCTTGAGGAGGAAGCTGATACAACTGAACCTATGAAAAATGACGAAACATCATTTGTCAGATTAGCTCGTCTATTTCAACTCTCAACTATATCTCATGAAATCTCTGACTTGGCTGCTGGGACACTCTGGAGTTTCATGGGAAACAATGCTGAGTTGATTGCCAAAGTTTCAAAGCAGCAAGATAAATTCCCTTCATTCAAGACTGCTCAAAGGAGCTTGAACAATATTGGAGTGCCCAGAATAAAAATGGAGGCATGTTGGTTCGACTATGTGACACGTGTGCCCCACGTCATGAGTGATTTAGTAGCAATTCCCAGAAAGCCACCGACGTTCAAGCTGCAGTATGAAATCGCAAAGGTCGACATCAAAGAGCTATATAACCTCCACAAGAAGATGTGTCCCGAGCAGATAGAAGGTAAGACTCGCGTGACCCTTTCAGTAGATGGAGTGGTTGAAAACCACTCCAGTGGTGTCTCCCTTGAGATTTACTCCATCAAGTTTGGCAAGTGTCGGAACATCTATCCGGTGGTAATATACCGGCCCCACAGGGGAAGGACAGTAAAGGGTTACAAATACTTGGAGCTGCTTATGCCTATCATAAACCAGGTTTTGGCTAATGGTATGAAGCTTGACCTCATTGTCTGTGATGCTCCTGTTCGTGCAAAGATTCGAAGGTTCTTGAATCACAATGGGTATTTCGGCTGCGAATACTGCTATGCCAAGGGTGAATTTAGTGGCGGGGTTAGGTGGCCCTTTCATGGTTCTAAGGGGATGAAGTTGAGAACTTCAAAGCAGACTGCAGCCATTGCCAAGAGAGCACAACGGGAAAAGTTTAAAAAAGTCAAGATTACAGATAAGAGAGATCTCTTTCAAGGGGTGAAGTCACACTCTCCGTTACTGGATGTACCTGGATTTGACTTGATCCGGGACATTCCAGTGGAGTATATGCATAATTTTTGTTTGGGGGTTTACAAGCAGGCCTTCAAGGCAACTTTCGAATTTGCTGATGAACCCCATTCCAAGAAGAGCATAAAGATGAAGAAAAATTCTTTGAGTGAATTCGACGTGCCAAAGCTGCATTCAATAGCAGGTCTGAATGAGAAGGTCTGGGCTACCAGACTCCCATCGGATTTCAGTAGGCGTTCTAGAGATGTCATTCCAACCTACACTGCTGAGGAATGGAGGATGCTTGGGATTGTTTTGTTTCCCTTAGTGGTGGAAGCAATTTCTTCCGAGGACAAGAAAGAGATTTTTCTGCTCTTGGCTTACATCATGCGAGCCTATATTTCTGATGATGATACCTACAAAAGACTCGTGAGTATTTTGCAAACTATTTATATTACACGTAAGCGCCATGTATTTTACTCGTAAGCGCCACGTGTTTTACCTGAGAATGTAACGATCGATTTCATTATTGTTTCAGTCCACCAACATCCAAGAGGTTTCAGATTATTTCTATGAAAAGTTTGAAGGCACTTTTGGTCTTCATGGTTGCCGCTACAATGTTCATGCTTTTTACCACATTGGCCTAGTGCGTAAACGAGGTCCACTGACGGAGACGTCTGCCTTCCAGTTTGAGAAGTCCTACTCTTCATTGAAGCAGCATGCAAGACTAGCCAAGAAATCGAAGGGGAAGCACATCATGAAAAAAATTTTCCTGAGGTGCCTTGGCAGTCATTGCTGCAAAAGATCCATCAGGTACAGTTCCTCGACCTCACAAGCCATTGATGACAGTCTGGTTTACGTTAGACATCCATCTAACACCTATGAGTTTTACAAGATCACGAAACTGGACGAAGAAAATAAAATTCATGGCGCATTGAGGATAGTCACCAACTCCTTCATTAAAGAGGTTAAGGGAGGCTTGATAACGCTAAAATTTGATGACGTCGGTGCCTTTGCGTTTGAAGGTTATATTGATGAAGAAGTGTCTGTTATGGAGTCTCATATTTCAGGCAAGGCTGTCATTGCTGGTAAATACATCATTTCTATTCCAAATAATGTTTTGTTGGATACTTAATATTTGATTTGTAAATGCAGTTTTTTTTAAAACTTTTTCAGCCTGTATTTTGCGCAGTTTCAACGGCCTAAGATACATGAATTTCTACATTTCAGTTTCCATGCAGAGCTATGGCTGCACGACATATTCCTGTACTGGCATGCCATGAGCAGGTATAAAGGCTGCTGCCTCTTTCACCATTCATTCAGTCGCATCCTAACGTTCAACCGTGTTGTTGGAGGAGCTGCTTAATAACTTCAATAACTTCATCACTTAATTGATCGATCTAGGACCTTTCATCGACGTACGGTATGTCGACCTTACATAGATGTTACATGGAGCTTTCATAGACCTTACGACGACATTTCATAAAAGTTTTTTTGATTGCAGAATCATGAAAAAGAACACAATCCCTCCAACAAGGTGCGGAATGACTAGAGCTGAGATAATAAAGCGAAACCAGGAGGCCTTGAGGCAGCACAAGCAGTTTCTGAAGGAGCTGAATAAGAAGTACAATTGGAATAATCCTCAACGTAAGGAATGATAGGTGGAAGGTTCTCTTGTGTCGGTATGGTAGCAATTTTTTTTTTAAAATTTTAAATTCTCTCATTTTGCGCAATTCTTACCACAAAAGATACATATATTCTTGGCGGCTGTTACTGCAGACCAAGCAGCTACCAAGCCAAGTGCCTATGGGCCATCGCAGTGCTGCCAAGTGCTCAGCTGCCTCAGAGTCTGACAGACTAGCCACCAGTCACCAGTGGGCTAGTCACTCGCCAGTCGCCAACCGCTGTCGCCAGACGCCAGATCATGCGGCCAGTCGGCTCCTTGGTCGGCACTCGGCAGTCGGCAGTCGCCCTTGGAAGTCCGAAGAGGTAGCACTGCAATTTAAAACGTCCATGCATTTATTCTAACCCACGAAAGCACCACGAAAGCACCACGAAAGCACCACGATGACCACTTCAACAAAGAGCAATTCCGACCTTCTTGCGGTTATCGACGATTACATTGACCACCATGATGGCATCATCAAAGAGACTTTCAAAATGAAAAATCTAAAGCCTGACCAACACATGATTGAGATGAAGAAGCTCATCGGTCAATGCCGTGAAATGGACTTGAGGATTAACACGATGGTTCTTGAGAACAACAAAAAGTATGCTCAGCTTGTGCAGTTGTACATTGCTGCAGTGCAAGAAAGGGTAAGTCCTAGTCTCATATCTTAATTGATTCGCATATTTAAAATTGCTTAATTTTAGGTGAGAATGAGAAGATTTCCCAAGATTCCCAACCCTCCATATGCGCCAAGACCACACTGCAGCAGAGTTTCAATCAAGATCAACGACCAGCTATGGAGCTGCAACGTCTTGGAGGAGGTGAGCATAGCATTTGCCAAGAAGATGATTGAAGAAAGAGCAGAGCGGATCAAAATGCTAAAGGCAGACAAGGAAAACCTTGAATGGGAGATGAATCTTGTATCTTATTATTCTTACTACCCCGACATGCTGTGTGTTCCACCCATCAATCAAGACTTGAATGAAAAACTTGATACAGACACGAGTGCACCATGAATACGCCACGCCGGTAAACGAGTTTTTTTTTTAAAATTCATTTTTTTACAAATTTGCGCAAATTTATCTATGAAACAGACACGTACATACAATTGTAATCTCTTCTCTCCCTCTCTAGCTATTAGTGCTGTGAAAGCAGTGCAGCTTCTGGTGTGGGATGGACTTGCAAGTCGAGCTTACTCCTTGGTCGGCGCTCACTGTGTGTTCAGTGACTTCAGTCTTCAATATGATGGCGGCCAAGGTAGACGTTTGTGACCCTTGCTCCAGCAAACGCAATTTGAAGGAAAGGCGTGATCTTGCTTTCGAACTTGAGGAAATCTTCAAGGAGATTTCAAATCTGGAGGAACAGATAAGGAATGAGATCGTGTGGATTCAATGTGATTATCGTGAATCAGTGAGGCTTCATTGCGAGTTCATCACAAAACAGGTTTGCTATGTTTCGATCGTGTCTCTTACGAATTAAAAAATTTCGTGTCTCTTACGAGTCGCTTTCATGGTTCTTATCTTTTTTAACAGGTCAAGAAGTTTCGTGGTTATGCAAAGTACAACTTCATGCGTCCTCCACCAATGCCTCCAATACCATTTTCTGCATCTACAAACACAGAGGGCATCTCCGGGAGGATGACTTCAAGAAACCTTTGTCTGGCATTGGGGTACAAGATGGTGAAAGAACGTAGGGAACACTTGGGGAAGTTGAAGTGTGACAGGCAGATTGTAAACCACGACAAGTACTTGGGGATGTCAGCAAGTTTCTGGAGCTCACCCAAATTCACTTCTTTGGGTAATTGTGAACTCTCAAATGTTTCTGATGATGAAAACGATGCTCCAAAAAACTCAGGATGTGGTCTGTAAGTGGTGCATTTAGGTAGCAATCAAGATATGTACGTGAATTATGACTTTTTTTTAAAACATTGTTTTTTTCAATTTTGCGCACTTCTAACCACGAGTTTACCACGAAGGTCTTTTGGGCCGAATGTGGCAGTCCCCCGAGATGCTTCTCTCATGGCAGTCCCCAGCTGCCAGTAAGGCAGTAACAGACATTTCAGTTCAGTTGATGCCCAGCAATCGAAGAGGATGGAGCCCATGGAGCAAATTGTTAGTGATAATTGTAGTCGATGCTTCCTCGAGAGATCTTTCATGAGGTATCAGGAACTGTTGGAGCACTGTTGGAATATGGACACCAGGATCAACCAGGCCATCGAGGAAAATTTTGCTCATTTCCATAGTTTGGCAGCGGACTTTAAGGATAGGGTTGAACACGACGAGGTATTAGAAAATCCTTACTCTTTTCTTTTTATGCATGTTGCTTTCGTGTCGCTTTCATGTCGCTTTCATGTCGCTTGCAGGGAAAATTCATTTACCATTATTGCTTGGAGAGAGAGGTGCTAGGGAATGGGGAATGCGAAAATTTCATGAGGATTCTATTTTCCTTTGTGCAGAAGTTGGCTGATGAAAAGATGAGACGTCTGATGGAGCTCGAAAGAGATCGGTACAACTTTGCTGTTGATTTCAAGCAAATGATCGATTTCAGAAGAAAACGTGCAATCACAAAAAGGACGCAATAAAGCCAACTACGCAATGGATACAATCAAGGTGACATGAAACACATTTTTTTTTAAAACTCATCCTTTTCCGAAAATGCGCAAAATTTTACACGTTAGCACCATGTAACTATCATGTCTTTATCATGGATGCAAGCACTCGCAAGCAGAGAGAAGAAATTAGCTCGGGCTGGCTTAGCTATGTGGGCAGTTTGGGCAGTGTGCAGAACAGTCTGAGCAGTCTACTCTATAAACAGCTGTTCTTGCTGCCCTGTGCCCAGTCTTTGCCCAGCTCTCGTCGGAGGAGGTACACTATAATTCATTCCTCTTGCAATATTACTTTAACATGGCCGGTCAAAATCGTGTCAACCTGGATGACAGCAGCGACATCAATGACAGAATCGTGATGCTCAGGAAGATCTTGGAGGAATACAAAGAAATCGAAAGCAACCTGATAGACCTTCAAAAGGCACTCAAAGGAGTTGAGAAAGGAAAGGCAAGTTTACTTTACCATGATAGAGACACGTTAGAAACACGACTTTTCTATGCAGGTGAAAGAACTATGCAGAATGTATCCGAAACCTTCTCGGAAGTGATTCCCCTGCTGTTGGTACCATTTACAATCTTTCAAGAGATTACACGTGATTTTGTTACTAATTGATAGCCTCAAATATTTGAGTAGCCATATGCATAATCAACTTCTGCAAGTGCCCTCTTGGCCAAATCTTTTTTAAAACTCGACTTTAGTGAACTTTGCGCAATTTCAACTGCGAAAGATCCACCAAAGATCCACCATGCATCCACGTTAAACAATTTTCACTCTGGGAATGAAAATCCTAGTCAGTGCCCAATCCTGAATGAGCCACAGGAAGGAAATCATTGAAATTGCTGTATTTATTGCGACTGGCTGAATGGTGTGCCAAATTGACAAAAAGTTTTTTTTAAAACTAAAATTTAGCCAACTTTGCGCAGAATTCTCTACGTAGTTGACATGAAAGAGACGAGCTGGTTTTTGGTGCCTGCCAGCAAGTGTTTCCCGGCCAGCGTGCCTGCTGCCTGGCCGGGGGACACTATGCAGTCTCAAGAAAATGATGGTCAGTTGAAGGGTAGATGCCGAGGTGTGAGGAGGGTACTCGGGGTAGTTCTCAACAACTTTATCTCATCTTGGACAAAATTAAGAAGGGTTATTTTTAATTCGAGACAGACACGTAACAGACACCTAAGCGACATGGAAAAAACTTGCAAGGACCTCGATATCATTTTGCCAACCCAATTGGAAGTGGCTCCGACTACAACATTGGATACTTCAGAGGCTTCCACTGTCTCAGACTCACAGGTAATTTAATGTTATAGCACCATCATCAAATAAATGTACCAGAAATTTGCTTTTTTTTGCAGTCTGAAGATGTTTCACAGAAGACTAGCAAGTCACGTTCCGGATCTCCGGTCAAGTATCAATGCGGATATGATTGGAAGACTTCCGACGATTCTCAATCTGAAGAAGATGAACTTTTCAACAATGATGAAGCTAGTCAGGAAGAGAAGGAAAACATTTTTCCCGTCGTTGTGAGTTTTCCTTTCTTTTATGTGTCGCTATCGTGTCGCTAACATGTATTTTTTTCTTTATTAGCAGACACAGCTAGAGGATTCAGATTTCTTGCCACTTGACGTGAAACAAGGCATGAAGCCAGCTGCAATGAAGAGAAAGCTTGAGAATAAAGATGGCAAGTATTCCCATGACAGGAATGTTTTTTACAAGAAATTAGCTAGAAATCCCTTTGTTGTTCTGCAGTCGGTGGAAAACCTTCCGTCCATGAACCAGAGGACTCCGAGCCCAAAGCCAAGATCTCTGAAAAAGATGAAGTCGCAATCGAGAGAGAAGAAGCTGGAGAAGCTGGAGTGTAGAAAAGTTTCAAAGTTAATGCTGTAATGGAATATATTTCTTTGTGTGTTTTTCGTGTCTGTAATGTCTTTTTTTTAAAACCCTGGAAATGTACGATTTGCGCAGTTCATGCTATGACTTTTACTTCAAAACAACATCTCATTTCCCTCCAATGACAAGCCTACTGAGGCTGCTGCTATAAAGCACTGCTTATTCATACTCTTTTCGGTATTTAAGGCTTTGCCCTCTCATTTAGTTTGTCAGTTGCTGTCAAATCTCCAAAGAGGTAACATCAAATTTAATTATTTCTCAAACATTTTTTTTTTACATGTCGCTAACGTGTCTCTTTCGTGTCGCTCTTTTCTAGTCATGAGGACATTGGGAAAGATGGAAAGGACTTCTAGCCATGATGATGACCAAAGGACTCCGAGCCGTGACCCAAGGACTCGATCCCTTGATGATGACCAAAGTCTCTTCTCAGGAATCATGAAGAACTCAATGGTCAATGAAGAAGTCCTCGGTCAATTGTTTGAAATTCAAGAGAGAATTGGGAAGAATAAGATGAACAGAGAACTCATCATGAAGACGTCGACAAAGAGGGTTCCAAAATGCACGAAGAAGTCCCTGGTCAAGCAAGAGATCCTGAGGCAGTTGGACGAAATTGAAGAGAGAATCGACAAGAGGAGGAGGGAACTGTTTCAACTCCTCATTGAGAGAAAGGTTTGTAATTCACGAAAGCACCACGAATGCGACACTAATCGATTTCATTTTAGACCAATGAAGTTATGGTTTCCAATGACCGAACGGAAGAGTGGATTCAGGCATCACCTTTTTCAGAGTGCGACGAGATATGAGTGTAATTATTGATCATTTTAACTAATAAATTCATGCAAATAAAGTGACTTTTTTTAAAACCCGTTCATAGGCAACTTTGCGCAGTTTCAACCACGAAAGCGACATGCTTTATCATGGTAACCGCTATTGCAGTGGGAGCAAGACGGGACGGTACACATCTCCTGCTGGTCCATCTGTGTGGCGTCCCCAAGGACTTTTCACTCCTTGGGCGTCCCTGGGCTTCTGTGGCCGTTGGCTCGGTATTTAAGGATGGCAAGCTGGTGATTTTTCGTCATTTCAAGAGCAACTGTTGCCGAGGTAGGATCAAAGCAATTTAATCTGTACTTTACTTTTCGTGTCGCTTAGGTGGATAT
>Ga0075015_100000529_pt1 | contig 13386 bp, 9 predicted proteins | sample AleBraG_ABR_2013_FD_71476 | JGI IMG/M metagenome (GOLD analysis project Ga0075015, IMG submission 71476) | Freshwater sediment microbial communities in response to fracking from Pennsylvania, USA - Alex Branch Run_MetaG_ABR_2013 | ecosystem: Environmental > Aquatic > Freshwater > Creek >...
GAAGAAGACTTGAAACTTTGGCAGTTGCGTCGTCTGTTGACAGCCGCTAACTCCAGTTGCGCAGGGAATCACGAAGTACGGCCCGTTCAGTTGGTAGCCGAAGTCAATGCGAATTGGGCCCACTGGTGTCTTGTATCGGATGCCAAGACCGATGGTGTGCGCGAAGTAGTTAAGTTCATTCGAGCAGTTGGCAAGGCAAACAGGCTGATTTGAGGGCCCTGGGCGGAGGGCGGGATTCTGCAGTTGAATCACTGGTTTCGGCAGCGACGCTCGGAACGAGATTCTGGTCATTCGGCTATAAACATTTCCGCCGTCGTAAAAAATTGCCCCGCCCAAAGAGCTTCCAAAAAATGGCAATCGCATTGGAAATCGGAATTCTTGGTTCAGGATGAGCTGGGCTTGGCCACCGACCGGGAACCCCGTTATGGCATCACGCGGTCCGGCTTGATTCAAGGCAAATCCGCGAAGAGAAGTGCCTCCACCACCAAAAAATCTTTCAGGCAGAGGAATCAATGTGGGCAAGGGTGGCGTTGTCATCGGTGGAAAACTGAGAGAAACCGTATCTCCGTACGGACTCAGAATCCCAAATCGAGTTGATCGCGCAAAGCTGAATCTTCGTCCAATAGGATGATAAGTGGAGTTTTGAAAGGAAAACCGCAGAAAGCTCGCGCTCGATCCGATTTTGGTATCCGCGTCACTGATGTCAGCGCTATTAAAGCTACCTTTGGAGGCGTCTGCAGGATTGTCCCGCGTGTCCCGGAACCAGGTGACGCCGAATTGGGAAACAAGTGTGGGCTGCTCGAATAATGGGATTTCTTGTGGCGGGATGTGTGAATTCAAGTTCGAAACCAGAACTTTTCTGAACGAGTATCGATACAAGATTGTATTCAAAGCGTTCAATTGATCCGTTAACTGAATCGAACCCTCATAACGCTGCGCAGTAAATGTATTAATATCTCGAGTTTTCTCGGCAAAGGCTGTTGCTTGAAAACTTAAATGAGAATCGCCAAAAGTGTTTGGAACTGAATAACCTAGCAGTGCGCGCCCCTGCAGCGTGCTCCCGCGCAGTTTGAGCGAAAGCGCGTCTCCGCGGCCTGTCAGGTTCAATTTGCTCAATTCTAGGATGCCACGCGGCGCAGCTTGTACCTCACCCCCGGTCGGATTTGTCGTGCTCGCCAGCCGCTGAACCTCAAATCCACCCCCGTAAGCCACGGTATACCGTTTGGCTTCTTCCACAAGAACGACAATATCTTTATCCTGACTCGCTCCTCCAGGGTTTTGAGGTTCAATGGTCACTCTATTGAAAACTCCCAAGTTGTACAGCTTTCTCTGGGACTCAACTACATCGCCCTCGCGGAGAGGTTCTTGCGGTTTGATGCGAATTTCCCTGCGAATTACACCCGGGCGTGTACGCCGGTAACCGCTCACAAAAATGCCACGCACGCGGGTCTGGGGACCCTCTTCAATGTGATAGACAAGTCGGACGGTGTTGCCCCTTCTCCATGCATCTTTGGCGCTCTTGCGAATGTTCGATGATTCCGAAACTGCCGTCGCAGGCACACTTTTGACTGCAGGGGGTGCTGCCGAATCTGTGTTGCTGGACGTTTGTTCAACTGTCGCCCTGAAATTCGCTGACGGAAACCCCGAATTGAAATACAACGCTAGAATATTGTCACGATCGGTCGTCACGTTGGATTCGGAATAGGGCTGACCAGGAGACGAGCCAACTACGCCGAGCAACTCTTCATTCTTGAATGCCTTGTTTCCCTCGATGGAGAGGGAAGATACCTGGGTCTGCTTTCCCTCCTCCACCAAAAACCGTACGAACACCGCACCTTCATTCTTGTTGTAATCATCCTCCACATTTGCCTTGACCTGGGCCTCTAGAAAGCCGTTGGAGAGGTACAGCAGGCGCATTGATTCGGCATCAGATTCAACCATCCGCTTGCTGAATCGTCCTGCAGACTGGAACGCTCCGGCATAAATCTGCAGGCGGCTTTCCAAGAGTTCCTTGTCAAAATATTGATTTCCTTTGATCTCGATACCGACCAGTTTGTGCCGAACCCCTCGATCCACCTCATAACGGATGATCTGTTTCGTGCCTTGATACCGTCTGCCGGCCTCCTTTTCATCCAGGGTTTCCGACGTGTACTCAACCTCAGCATCGAAATATCCTTCGCGTTCAAGCCGGTCTCGAAGGTTCCTTTTCCCTTCTTCCAATAAGTCGGCATCTACAGAACCTTCCTGGTAGATGGGAATGAGCCGCTTGATCGTGCTTTGGGATAATTTGGCGCCCGTGATGGTTAACTGCACCAGCGGGCCTTCTGTCACTTCAAATTCGAGCGGAACGGTGTTTGTCGCGGCGCTGTATTCACCTTTCCGGATCGAAGAATGAGCACTCAAGTGTCCTCGTCTTACGAGAAACTTTCTGAGCCGGTCCACGCTTCGCTGCAGGCGAATTGAGGTTACTTCGTCTCCGCCCTTGATCCGGGCGGTAGATAAAAGCACGCTATCTGCGTAGCCCGTATTATTCCTGAGCTGGATTGTTCCGATGCGGGCACGGTGCCAGGGTCTGACTCGCGCCAGAATGTCCACCTGGTGCGTTGCTTGGTTTGGATTCTCCTCGATTTCGACCACAGCGGAGTAAAGTCCTTCCTCGCGTAGAAGATCAAGCAGGCGCCCCTTGGCTTCTTCGATGGCTGCCAGTCGGTAGGGTTCTCCTAGAGAAAGTTGCATAGCCGCAACTGCAGACGGTTCCCCAGGTGGGGTCGTTATCCCTTCAATTCTTACGTCATTGAAGAAAAGATTTTCCTGGACAACAAAATCCAATCGCATGCCGCCCTGTTCTGGCGTTAAGACAGCCTTCAAATCCGCATATTCTCCGCTTCGATAAAGTGCTCGTAAGCAATCTGCAAGGTTTTTTCTGTCGAGTGGTTTTCCTGCCTCCAGAGGCAAACTTTGGGGAGAGTCGGAAATTATCTTTCCATCTTCCCTGACAATCCGAATCGCGACAATGGTGGGCGCGGAACTTTCCGCCGTTTGAGCGTTGAGAGGCTGGCATTGAATGCAAATACACCCCCCAAAGGCCACAAGGGCTATCGGACCAATCCACAGTAACGTTTTCGCACGGACCCTTTGCATGTCGCAGAATACTCAGACGAAGCGTAGCACAGGGGCGTTGCATGCTCTGCTGACTTTGGCGCTATGATGTTACGTGTCAGGCGACTTCCAAGCCTGTTTGGATTACGCGCCGCGCTATCATGTCGGACCTGGAAAAATACTCGCGTCAAATCCTCTTCTCTGAAATAGGCAAAAACGGACAAGAGCGGCTCCTCGCCTCCCGTGTTGCAATGGTTGGATGCGGGGCCATTGGAGCGGCTTGTGCGAATCTCCTGGCGCGGGCCGGCGTGGGATATCTGAGAATCATTGATCGGGACTTCGTTGAGCCTTCTAATCTTCAGCGCCAATCGTTGTTCGATGAATCCGACGCTCTTCAGGCATTGCCGAAGGCTACAGCTGCCGAACGAAAACTGCGCTCCATCAATTCTGATGTCCGCATTGAGAGCATCATTGCTGACCTTACGGCAAGAAACGCTTCCGAATTGCTTTCGGGAGTCGACATTCTTCTGGATGGAACAGACAATTTCGAGACGCGTTTCTTGATCAATGATTATTCTGTGCAAGCTGGCGTGCCTTGGATTTATGCCGCGGCGATTGCGAGTTACGGTTTGACGATGACCATCTTGCCTGGCCGAACGGCGTGCCTCGCCTGCCTGCTCGCAGATCCCAGGCAAGGAATCGGCCTGCAGGATACTTGCGACACAATTGGAGTGATTGGACCGATTGCAAACTTGATCGCCTCCTTCGAGGCAGCGGAAGCTCTGAAAATCCTCATCGGCTATTTGCAGCCAAGGGCCGGGCGGTTGGCTTCCTTCGATGTATGGAGCGGTCACATCCAGACAATCCAGATTGCTCGAGATCCTCACTGTGCTGTTTGCGTAGGTCGTGCATTCCACCACCTCCACGGCCAGAATCAACCACATGTCACCATGTGCGGGCGCGATTCAGTGCAAATTCACGAACGGACCAGGTCCTTGAACCTCTTTAAGTTGGCTGAGCGTTTGGAGCCCATCGTCCAGGGAATCCGCCGAAATGAATTTCTACTCCGTTTTCAGATCGCACCTTATGAGATGACCGTGTTTGCAGATGGCCGCGCAATCTTGAAGGGCACAAGAGATCCAGCCCTGGCACGCTCCCTCTATTCACGCTACATCGGTGCTTGAACTGAGAACGTCAGGGTAGTCGCACCGCTCAGCGGGATTGACCGGTTCTTCCAAAGGAAGACCGCAGGTTTGCCCGGTCAATGTTTTCGCGCAGATTCATCAAAGTAAGAAAAGTGCTCAGGATCCTCGCTTTCAGATCATCCGTGAGCGGCAATCCACTGGTCGCCACTCGGGCAAGGCGTTCACCGTGTTCGGTTAGAAATCGCAAGATTTCGCGTTGGCGATCCACAGCAGCGGTTCCAAGGGCGGTCTCTTTCCGCATCTCGGCGCAACTCGCTTCCAGCGATAGCGTGAAGTGCAGGACGCACAACCGCTGCTCGGCTAGTGCTGCAGGTGACTGGCTCTTGCAACCCGGAATTTGGCAGGCCGCTTCCATGGATTCAAAGGTCTTACTCGATAACTAACATCCCCGTCGCGGAAAATCCAGCGCGCTTTCGGATAGGTGCAGCGAATCCTACATGAGGGGGCGTCGAACAAGCACAAATTCGAGCTCTGGTGAGAGCGAAGCGCCTAGATTGTTCTTGACATGTTTATGCAGATGATTGTATAAAAATACATAGAGATTGGATTTGAGGTTATCCCAATGCCTTTGGGAAAGACATTTCGGCATGGCCAGATTCTTCGATTGATCTCGGACCAGCAGATCGCGAATCAGGACGAACTGCGTCGACAACTTGCTGCCAGAAAATTACGTGTGACGCAAGCCACGCTCTCCCGCGATCTTCATGAGTTGCGCTTGGTCAAGACACAAGCAGGCTACAAACCTGCCGCTGCACTCCCTGCGGAAGTACCTCCGATTCCTCCACTTACTCGCGCCATACGCGAGTTTCTTCTTGAGGTCCGTCCGGCAGTGAACATTCTGGTCCTCAAAACGCCTCCGAGCGGGGCACAGCCGCTTGCCGCAGCGATTGATGGCGCAAAGTTTCCTGAAATTGCCGGAACGATTGCCGGCGATGACACGGTGATGATTATCACGCCCAGCCGAAAATCATGCGAGTCCCTCTGCAAACGCATTCAGATGCTGGCATCATGAGGGATCCTTTACAGGTCGCAGTTGTTGGCGTGTCTGGCTACTCGGGCCTCGAATTGGCAAAGATACTTCTTCGCCATCAGGCTGTGCGTTCATCGACTTTCTTTGTGCGCGAGCCGAATGGCGCGAAATGCCTCTCGGAGTTATTTCCACAATTTCGTGGGTGGGGCAACGGTCCTGTCCGCCCGCTTTCCGTTGAAAGCATCACCAGCACTCAAGCGGGTACCGCCTTTCTAGCAACGCCCCATGAAGTCTCTGCTGAGCTGGCCCCCTCTCTGATTCAGGCCGGAATGAGAGTCGTGGATTTGAGCGGAGCGTTCCGCTTCCGTTCCTCAGGCATGCTGAGCGCTTGGTACCAGATGGCCACTCCGCATGCCGAATGGCTTCCGGAAGCAGCCTACGGAATTCCTGAGTTCTACTGGAAGGAGATCTCCAATTCGAGGTTGGTCGCGAATCCTGGCTGCTATGCAACGAGCGTAATTCTTGCCTTGCGGCCTCTTACGCAGGCGGGATGGGTCGCAGAAGACAGCACGATAGTCTGCGATTGCAAGTCCGGCGCTAGTGGAGCTGGGAAGGATCTACGCAAAGACCTTCATTTCGTTGAGGTGGACGAAAATTTCAAAGCTTATGGACTTTTCACCCACCGCCACACGCCGGAAATTTTGGAACACACGGGCTGGAATGAATCACGACTAGTCTTCGCTACGCACCTGCTCCCGCTGGCGCGGGGAATTCTGTCCACAATTTACGTAACGCTAGGCGAGTCTAGAGAGCCTGCTGAAGTGGAATCGCTGTTTCGGCTTACTTACGCGGGCCGGCCCATGGTTCGGATTTGGCCCGCCGGTTCTGTCCCGGAGTTGCAGCACGTCGCTCATACTAATTTCTGTGACATTGGATTCGCACTCGACCAATCCGGAAAGCGGCTCATTATCGTCTCCTGTCTCGACAACCTGGGCAAAGGCGCGGCAGGTCAAGCAGTTCAGAATTTTAATCTTATGATAGGTCTAGAGGAGCAAATCGCACTCCAATGAGAATCATCGTTAAATTTGCAGGAGCGTTGCTGGAAGATGCAGATACGGTTCGCAATCTGGCTCGCCAGGTTGCGGAGCTCGCCCGTGAAGGACACGAAATATTGGTGGTGCATGGTGGCGGCAAGTTGTTCACCGCCACGCTTAAGCGCATGGCGATCGAAAGCAAATTTGTCGCCGGACTGCGTGTTACCGATCGCGACACCCGAGATGTTGCCGTCATGGTGTTCGCCGGCTACCTGAACAAAAAGCTTGCCGCCGCAATCTCTGCAGAAGGGCAGCTAGCAATTGGCGTCTCTGCCGCCGATGCTCAATGTTTCCTTGCTGAGCCCATGGTGCACAACGAGATCGAGGGAAGCCTCGGCTACGTGGGTTACTTGACTGGCCTCAACTCTAAATTTATCGAATGCCTGTGGAGCCAGAACCTTTTGCCTGTTGCTCCTTGCCTTGGGATTGGCTCCGACAACGAGCTATACAACATCAATGCCGACCACATGGCTGCTGCTTGCGCTGAATTTCTCAATGCTGATCAGTTGATTTACCTCACTGATGTCGCGGGAGTGCTCGCTGGTGACCGTGTTCTTTCCGCCGTAACTTGCGAAGAAATTGAGCGGCTGGTGCAAACGCGGGTCGTTTCCGGAGGAATGATTCTGAAGCTTGAAGCCGCCAAGCGCGCGATCGAAGGTGGTGTCGGTCAGGTCCGCATCGTAGGAGGCGCTTCACCCAACGCGCTTCTGCTCGCCTCCGGCATGAATCAATCGCCTGCGTCCGGAAAACCGATGACTCCGGGCACGCTCATTCTGAGAGAGCATCTCTCAGCGGCCGGTGCGGCCCTTTCGGCGGCGTAATGAAAAAAGCACCCGTGACGAAGATTCGACTGCGCAAGATTCGCAAGTCAATTCCACCCAGGCGAGTCACAAAGCCGGTTTCGCCGCTATCGCAAGCCGACACATTTCTCTTGCCCACCTACAAACGCCAGCCCCAAGTTTTTACTCACGGACGCGGCGCCTACCTGTTCGATTCGGCCGGTCGGAAACATCTCGATTTCCTTGGCGGCATTGCGGTGAACGCTCTTGGACATGCTCACCCCAAAATCATTAAGACCATCCGCCGCCAGTCCGCGCGGGCGATCCACCTCTCCAATCTCTACCACAATGAATTTCAGGGACCTCTGGCAGCCAAACTCTGTGCGTGGTCGGGTCTGGATCGAGTCTTCCTTTCAAACAGCGGCACAGAAGCCGTTGACGGCGCATTGAAACTTGCCCGGCTTTATTGCCGGGACGCAGGTGGACTTGCGGACTCAATTCCGAGAAAGCATCGCATCCTGTCCATGGAGAACTCATTTCACGGGCGGACCTTTGGCGCGATGAGTGTTACTTCAACGGAAAAATACCGGCTTCCCTTTGCTCCTCTTGTTCCTGGCGTCGAATTTGTCCGTCTCAATGATGTCGCAGACCTCGAATCCAAATTCGACGATACCGTTTGCGCCGTACTCCTTGAAACAATTCAGGGCGAAGGGGGAATTCATCCCGCTAGTGAGAAATTCTGGAATCGTTGCCGCGAACTGGCCACGCAGAATGGCGCCCTCATGATAGCGGACGAGATTCAGTGTGGCCTTGGGCGTACTGGACGCTATTTTGCCTATCAAGAATTTTCCTCGCTGCCGGATATCGCTCTTGTTGCCAAACCGCTTGCTGCGGGGCTCCCCCTGGGGGCGATTCTTACTTCCCAGGCTGTAGGCAATAAAGTTTCTCCCGGAATGCATGGAACAACCTTTGGCGGTGGACCGCTGGTTTGTGCCGTGGCTTTGGAATTTCTTCGCATCGTCGAGGAAGAGAAACTCTTGGAGAATGTCCGCGCCCGAGGCAGGGATTTGCGGGACGGCCTGGAAAAACTTGCGGCTAATTTCAACTTCATCCGCGATATTCGCGGTGAAGGACTTATGATCGGCATCGAGCTGTCTGTGGAAGGCGCACCATTTGTGACTGAAGCCCTGAAACAAGGCTTGCTCATCAATTGCACTCACGATTTCACTCTGCGGTTTTTGCCACCATTTAATATTTCCAGGGCGCAAGTTCGTGAGTTTCTGAAGCTGTTTGAATCAGTATTGAACAAAGTTTCAAAACAAGTTTCTCCCCTCAGTTCCGCGCAACCAGTAATTCAAAACTCGGCGGCGCTCGCCGCAGCAAGGTAGAACAATGACTACGCCGACTCTCGCTCCCCGGAATCTATCGTCAAATGACCTTCTCACAGGCGCCGAATGGAGCCCCGCTAACGTGCGAGAGCTGCTCCATCTTTCGACGGATATGAAAGCCCGTCCGGGCCGCTTTGCTTCGACGCTCGCCGGCAAGTTCTTCGCGTTGATTTTTGAAAAGCCCTCCTTGCGCACTCGCGTCACTTTTGAAGTAGGCATTCAGAGCATGGGTGGCTCTGTCGTTTTTTTGGATCACACTCAAGCCTCGGCCTCTCTGGGTGCGCGTGAATCCATTGCCGATCTCGCGCGCAATCTGGAACGTTGGGTTCACGGCATTGTCGCTCGCGTTTATGAGCAGCGCGTGCTGGAAGAAATGGCCGCCAACGCAGAAATTCCCGTCATCAATGCGCTGTCGGATAGATTTCATCCCTGCCAAGCTCTGGCGGACTTCTTTACACTGGAAGAGCGGTTCGGCTCGCTCCGCAATTTCAAGATTGCTTACGTCGGTGACGGCAACAACGTCTGCAATTCTCTTACGTATCTTTCTGCTTGCCTCGGAGTTCGCCTTCGGATCGCCACGCCTGCCGAGTACGCGCCCCCTGCCGAAGTGATCGCCCAAGCAAAACAGGTGGCCAAGGAGACCGGTGGCAAGATCGAGGTGCTTACCGACCCGCAAAAGGCCGTAAGCGAAGCGATGGCCGTCTACACGGATTCTTGGACCAGCATGGGATTTGAAAGGGAAGCCGCGGCCAGAAACGCCATCTTCCAGCCCTATCGGGTAGACTCAGACTTAATGGCGCTTGCTTCACCGGATGCCGTCTTCATGCACTGTCTGCCCGCGCATCGCGGCCTGGAAGTTACTCCTGAAGTTTTGGACGGACGCCGCTCCATCGTCCTCGATCAGGCCGAGAATCGAATGTACGTCCAGAAAGCAATTCTTCATACGCTGTTCTAGGACTTGGGAGGAGTGCACTTCGGCGGATCATTCTGAATGTGTCAATCGCCGATTATGATAGGGCAGCTTGAGTGTTTTCGGCTGCTTGATACTCAAATACCTGAAATTAGAGGGGAACCGTGGAAAAGCAATTGAACAAGCCCAAGAAAGTTGTACTGGCCTACTCAGGGGGATTGGATACTTCGATCATCATCCCCTGGTTGAAGGAGAATTATGGCTGCGAAGTCATCGCCGTAATCGGTGACGTCGGTCAGCAGGAAGACCTTGAAGCTGCCCGCAAGAAAGCGCTTGCCACCGGCGCATCCTCCGCGGTGGTGGAAGATCTGCGTGAAGAATTTGTTCGCGACTATATCTGGCCTACTCTTCGAGCTGGAGCTGTTTACGAGCACACCTATCTCCTCGGCACCTCCATGGCCCGTCCGGTCATCGCCAAGCGCCAAGCCGAAATCGCTCTCAAGCTGGGAGCAGACGGACTCTCACACGGTTGTACCGGCAAGGGAAACGATCAAGTTCGCTTTGAGCTGGCGTACAAAGCGATTGCGCCGAATGTTCAGATCATTGCTCCCTGGCGCGAGTGGGACATCGACTCCCGCGAAGACGCCATCGTCTACGCTCAAAAACACAATGTACCCGTCGAGCAGAGCAAGAAAAACATCTATAGCCGTGACCGCAACGTCTGGCACCTTAGCCACGAAGGCGGCGAACTCGAAGATCCTGCCAATCCGCCCAACGAGGCAATGTGGCAATGGATCGCTTCGCCGGAAAACGCACCCGACAAGGCCGAAGAAGTACAAATCGGCTTTGAAGCCGGGACTCCAGTTTCCGTAAACAGCAAAAAGCTCGGCCCAGTCGATCTCCTTAACCTTTTGAACCAAGTTGCAGCCAAGCACGGCATCGGTCGCACGGATCTGGTAGAAAACCGTCTGGTTGGCATGAAATCCCGCGGCGCCTACGAAACTCCTGGCGGAACGCTACTGGTCAAAGCTCATCAGGAGCTGGAACGGCTCACGCTTGATCGCGAAACTGCTCATTTCCAGCAAGTCCTCGCTTCTCGCTACGCAGAGATTGTTTACTACGGCTTGTGGTTTTCTCCGCTCCGCGAAGCGCTCGATGGTTTCTTCAATGTTTCACAGCAGCGTGTAACCGGAACCGTCGGATTGAGGCTCTGGAAGGGCACCCTCAACGTGACCAGCCGAGTTTCTCCCTTCTCGCTCTATCACGCCGATCTGGCGAGTTTCACCATGGGCCGCTACAACCCCAAGGATGCCGAAGGTTTCATCAACCTTTTTGCGCTGCCTGTCACTGTTCGCCCAAAGGCCAAAGCAGAGGGAAACTAGAACCGCTCATGGCTGAACGCAAAGACGACAGGTTGTGGGGCGGGCGCTTTGAAAAGCTGCCGAATGAACAGTTCGAAGCGTTTCAACGCTCCTTTGCGTTCGACCGCCGCCTCCTGCCTTACGAGTTAGCCGTGGACCGCGCCTGGGCCAAAGCCCTTGAACCGATTGGCATCTTCTCGGCGAGCGAAGTCGAGCAAACGCTCGCGGCGCTCGACAGAATTGCGGTTCTTGCAAGAATGGATGCTTCCTGGCTGGAACGGCTTGGCGCAGAGGCCGAAGATGTCCACCATTTCGTTGAGAAAGCTCTTGTCGAAGAACTCGGGCCGCTGGGCTGGAAACTCCACACCGGTCGTAGCCGCAACGAACTGGTCGCTACCGATTTTCGTCTTTACATTATTGAAGCCGCCACCGAAATCGAGAAGCTCATTCTCAATCTCATAAAGGCCTTCCTTCTCCAAGCCAAAGCAAATATCAAACTCTCAATGCCAGGCATGACTCACATGCAGCACGCCCAGCCAATCCTGCTATCTCACTTCCTGCTAGCTCACGCGGAAGCCTTTGCCCGCGACATTACCCGTCTCCAGCATGCAGCGCAGTCCGCCGATGCTTGCCCCATGGGCTCTGGTGCGCTTGCCGGAAATTCATTCTCAATTGATCGCAACACCATCGCACGCGAACTCGGTTTTTCTCGAATTACATCCAACAGCCTCGACGCAGTCAGTGATCGCGATTTCGCGCTGGACTATCTCTTCGCACTCACCGGCATTGCCGCTCATCTTTCCAGGCTCGCCGAGGACTTTGTAATCTTTGCCTCCCAGGAATTTTCCTACGTAATTCTTTCTGACGAATTTTCTACTGGCAGCAGCTTGATGCCGCAAAAGAAAAATCCCGATTGCTGGGAGCTGATTCGCGGCAAGTCGGGCCGGATCACGGGTGCGCTCGTCAGCTTGCTGACGACTCTCAAGGGCTTGCCGACAAGTTACCAGCGGGATTTGCAGGAAGACAAAGAGGCTCTGTTCGCCGCCCAGGATCAAGTTGCGGGCATGATCTCGGTCGCCACCGGCGCAATCTCAACCGCCAAATTTAACGCTGACCGCCTGACCGCCGCTGCCTCGAATCCGGCGCTCCTCGCAACCGAAGCAGCAGACTACCTGGTTCGCAAGGGGGTTCCGTTCAGACAAGCCCATGACCTAGTAGGAAAAATCCTCCTGGAAGCGGAGAAGCAGAGTATCCCCTGGAACAGGCTCCCTCTCGAATCACTCAAGCGAATCTCGCCGGCTTTCGAGTCGGATGTCGCCGCCGTACTCACCCTCGACGCCGCGCTTGCTGCCAAAGATGTTCCCGGCGGCACATCCCCTGAAAGAGTCCTCGGTGCCATCGTCGATTTAGAAAAACGCCTCAACAAGACCAACCGCATTAAGGGAGCCACTTCATGAGCAGCACAACGCTAAAAGACAAAGCAAGTGCTGAACTTGCGCCGGAGGCTCAGAGGTCTGTTCCGGCGGCCTCGTGCTAGTTGCTCGGAGACTCCCTTGATCCAGCATGCTCTCTCAGAAGCATCTCTACCGCGCGGGTTCGGTTTCGCCGCGACCGCTTGCGGTTTGAAAAAAACTGGCGCGCTGGACCTTGCCATTCTTTCCAGCGATAACCCGGCATCTGCCGCAGCCGTCTTCACCCAAAACCTGGTCGTCGCTGCTCCGGTTCTTATTTCCAAAGCCAATCTTCGCGCTTCCAAAGGCCGCATGCGAGCCGTGATCGTGAATGCGGGAAACGCTAATTGTGCCACCGGAACTGCTGGGCGTGCTGCTGCGGAACGTACTGTCGCCGAAGCGTCTAAACGTCTGAGCGCGAAACCAGAAGAGATGTTTGTCTGCTCCACTGGAGTGATCGGTGTCCCATTGCCGATCGAAAAGATTCTCCGCGCGCTGCCTCTACTTGCGCGTCATCGTAGACCTTCGGCACGTTCCTTCGCTGAATTCTCGCTCGCGATTTGTACCACAGACACTCGTCCAAAGACGGCTGCGGCTTCCTTCAAAATGGCTGGCAAGCGTGTGCACCTGGTCGGTTGTGCAAAAGGTGCCGGCATGATCCATCCAAACATGGCCACGATGCTTGCTTTCGTTGCTACGGATGCGGCGATCGCTCCATCCCTGCTTCAGAACACTTTGAACGATGTAACGGGGCGAACTTTCAACGCCATCAGCGTTGACGGCGATACTTCCACCAATGACACTCTGTTAATCCTTGCAAACGGCGCTTCCGGAGCGCCCCTCATCAAAGCTGGCACCTCAGCACATCGCGCTTTTACTGCTGCACTTCAAGATGTTTGCCGCTCATTGGCCCTTCAAATCGTCGCCGATGGTGAGGGCGCTCAACGCATCATTGAGATTGAGGTGCGCCACGCAAAAACAGAAGCCGGTGCAAAGCGAATCGCCGAAACTATCTCCACCTCTCCCCTGGTAAAAACCGCCTTTGCCGGCGGCGACCCCAATTGGGGACGCATCTTTGCCGCTGCCGGTCGTTCCGGCGTTCTCTTTGACACTTCCCTGGTGGATATTC
>Ga0075015_100000530_pt1 | contig 13383 bp, 14 predicted proteins | sample AleBraG_ABR_2013_FD_71476 | JGI IMG/M metagenome (GOLD analysis project Ga0075015, IMG submission 71476) | Freshwater sediment microbial communities in response to fracking from Pennsylvania, USA - Alex Branch Run_MetaG_ABR_2013 | ecosystem: Environmental > Aquatic > Freshwater > Creek >...
CCCGGGGAGAGCGCTGGTAAACGCCAAACCCGGAGTGCCACTGAGACAATTCAACAAACTGGATTTTCCTACATTGCTGCGCCCGAGAAACGCAACCTCCGGAAGCGATTCCGGAGGAAACTGATCCGGGCGTCCAGCGCTAACCAGAAACTCCGCGTTCATGAGCCGGTTCGCCGGACCCCGTTCTTTGGCAGTGGGCCGGCCTTCCTTTTCACTTAGTGCGAAAGCCTCTCTTCGGGCAACCGCGATATTTCGGCTGGCGGCGCGGTGCCGGCTAACGGCAGCGCCACGATCTCCCGTTCCAGCGCCAGCTTCAACACCTCATCCATTGAGGTAACAAAGTGCAGCGACATCTCTTTGCGGATGGGCTCCGGGATATCCGGGAGGTCCTTTTCATTATCCTTCGGCAAAACGAGCTCGTAAATCCCCTGGCGATGCGCAGCCAGCAATTTTTCCTTCAAACCGCCGATGGCCAGAACGCGGCCCCTTACCGTAATTTCGCCCGTCATGGCCAGCGTACATTTGACGGGAATATTGGTCAAAGCGCTACATATGCTGGTGGCGATGGTGATGCCGGCCGACGGCCCGTCTTTGGGGATGGCGCCTTCGGGCACATGCACGTGAATGTCCAGGTTGCGATAGAAATCGCGCGGCAGGCCGAGCAGATGGGCTCGCGAGCGAACATAGCTCATGGCGGCATGCGCCGATTCCTGCATCACGTCTCCGAGTTTGCCGGTGGTCTGCAGCTTGCCGCGGCCTTCCATCACGGTCGCTTCGGTAGTGAGAATCGTGCCGCCCATTTCCGTCCAGGCAAGCCCGACGGTGGCGCCAACCTCGTTCTGCTTTTCTGCCTGCGTGTCGCGGAACTTCTGCGGCCCAAGATAATCGGGCACGTTCTCGGCGCTGATCACGGCCTTATCGATCTTCTCTTTGGCCGCGGCCGATACAATTTTGCGGGTGACTTTGCGGCAGATATTGCCGACCTCGCGCTCCAGATTGCGCACGCCGGCTTCCCGCGTGTAGGACTGGATCAAGCTGTTCAAGCCGGAATCGGTGAACTCCACGTTCTCCAGCTTGAGACCGGTTTGAGCGGTCTGCTTGGGCACGAGAAAACGCTTGGCGATTTCCAGTTTCTCCATTTCCGTATAGCCCGACAAGCGGATCACTTCCATGCGATCCTGCAAGGCCGGCGGAATGGTATGCAGCACGTTGGCGGTGGCGATAAAGAAGACCTGGCTCAAATCGTATTCCACATCCAGGTAGTGATCCATGAACATGTAATTCTGTTCCGGATCGAGCACCTCGAGGAGTGCGGCGGACGGGTCGCCCCGGAAGTCGGTGGACATCTTATCCACTTCATCCAGCATGAATACCGGATTGCGCGTGCCGGCCTTCTTCATCATCTGTAAAATCTGACCGGGAAGGGCGCCGATATAAGTACGCCGATGACCGCGAATTTCGGCTTCATCGCGCACGCCGCCCAAGGACAGACGGACGAACTTGCGTCCGGTGGCCTTAGCGATGGACATTCCGAGCGAAGTTTTGCCCACACCCGGAGGGCCGACAAAACACAGAATAGAACCCTTCGGATTTTGCACCAACCGGCGAACCGCGAGAAATTCGAGAATACGCTCCTTGATCTTCTCCAGGCCGTAGTGATCGGATTCCAATATCTGCTGCGCGAATTTGAGATCGCGGATTTCCTTGGATTTCTTCTTCCAGGGCACGGCCAGCAACCAGTCGAGATAGTTGCGGGAAACGGTGGATTCGGCCGACATCGGCGGCATGTTTTCCAGGCGCTTCAACTCGGCGGTGGCCTTCTCGTGCGCGTCCTTGGTCATGCCGGCGGTGTCGATCTTCTTCTTGAGCTCGTCGATCTCGCTCTTTTCGCCCCGGCCCAACTCCTTCTGAATCGCCTTGATCTTTTCGTTGAGGTAATACTCTTTTTGCGCCTTTTCCATCTGACGCTTGACCCGCCCCTGAATCGTGCGGTCCACGTTGAGCTTCTCGATCTCAATGTCGAGCATTTCGGCGACGCGGGTGAGGCGATCGACGGGATCGAAGATTTCCAGCAGTTCCTGCTTTTCTTCGATGGTCAACTGCAGATTAGCGCCCACGGTGTCGGCCAGTTTGCCCGGCTCGTCCACTCGAATGGCGGCGATCATGGTCTCGTAGTTCAGGTTTTGGCTGAGCTTGACGTACTGTTCAAACAGCGTGGTGACGCGGCCGGTGAGCGCTTCCAACTGCTGGCCGCCTTCCACCTTAAAGTTGAAGGTCTTCACCACGGCCCGGAAGTACCCCTCGTCTTCGCTGACGCTGACCACTTTGCCGCGCTCGACGCCTTCCACCAGTACTTTGATATTGCCGTCGGGCAATTTCAGGCTCTGGACAATGTTGGCCACCGTACCGACGGCATAGATCTCGTCGGGCCGCGGCTCATCGACGGAGGCGTCATGTTGGGTGGCGAGAAAAATTTTCTTGTCTGACGCGAGCGCTTCTTCCAGAGCCCGAACGCTCGATTCCCGGCCCACCACAAAGGGGGTCATCATGTACGGGAAGATCACTACGTCCCGGATCGGCATCATCGGAAGCCGTTTGCTATCGGTTTTGTCTTTCAAAGTAAGCATGAGGAGTTTTAACAGTACCCGGGGAAATCAGAAAGTAAGTTGTGGAACGCTCGACCGGGCTCGTCTTGCCACGGTATCAGATTGCAACTGGAGACCAAACGCGCTTTAGCCGGCTTTTTCGAGCACGGCCAAGTTGATCTTCTGCGTCAACACCATCTCTTTGGTCACCAGAAATTCCCGAACCTTCTTGTAAGAAGGAAGGTAGTACATCAGGTCGACCATCAAGTCTTCGAGGATCATTCGCAGCCCACGAGCCCCGACCTTGCGCTCCATCGCCAGACTGGCGATGGCTTCCAACGCGTCGTCGCTAAACTTCAGTCTAACATTTTCAAATTCGAATAGCTTCTGGTATTGGCGGATGATGGCGTTTTTCGGCCGGGTCAGGATTTGCACCAGCGCATCGCGATCCAGGTCCTCCAGCACAGCCATCACCGGCATACGGCCGATGAACTCCGGAATAAAGCCAAAACGGATCAAATCCTCGGGCCGGCATTGCTCCAGCAGATTGGTGTCGCGGCGGCTGGGCGACATCCGCCGGCCGGCTTCGGGCTCTTCGGCGCCTACAAAGCCCATGGACTTGGTGCCAACCCGCTTGCCGATCACTTTCTCCAGGCCAACGAAAGCGCCGCCGCAGATGAACAGAATGTTGGTGGTGTCAACCGGCGTGAACTCCTGATGGGGATGCTTGCGTCCGCCTTGCGGCGGCACGTTGGCCACTGTACCTTCCAGAATCTTGAGCAACGCCTGCTGCACGCCTTCGCCGGAAACATCCCGCGTAATGGACGGATTCTCGTCCTTGCGGCCGATCTTGTCGATTTCGTCGATGTAAATGATTCCCGTCTGGCAGCGCTGAACGTCCCAGTCGGCGTTCTGCAGCAACCGGAGGATGATGTTCTCGACGTCTTCGCCAACGTAGCCGGCTTCCGTCAAGGTGGTGGCGTCGACAATGGCGAACGGCACATCCAGAATGCGGGCCAGCGTTTGCGCCAGCAGAGTCTTGCCGGTACCAGTTGGACCAATCAAAAGGATGTTGGATTTGGAGAGCTCAACCTCAGCGCCGCGCTGCTTGTTGAGTTGAATCCTTTTATAGTGATTGTAAACGGCGACGGCCAACTTCTTCTTGGTGCAATCCTGACCGATGACGTATTGGTCCAGGTATTCCTTCAGTTCCAAGGGCTTGGGGAGCTTGTGCGGAGCGCCATAGGGCTGCTCATGCCGGTCGTCTTCCAGAATGGAATTGCACACGGCGATGCACTCGTCGCAAATATACGCCCGAGGGTAATCGCTAGGGGAGGAAATGAGTTTTCCGACAACGTCCTGACTCTTGTGACAAAACGAGCAACGAAGCGAATCGTCCGATCCAGCACGTTTCACGCGGCAACTCCGATGGTTGAATGTTTACACTGCATCATGCAGAGGTGTCAGCAGTCTGAATGTCTTTATTATAGCAGCCATCCGGCCGGGGACCTCCGCTAATCTTTACGGGTAGGTTCCAGGTACGTCCATCGGATCATGGCGGAGGCTAGTCTCTCTGGCCGTCAGAACGGTCAGCCAGACGGTTGAGGTCTCCGCGACCACGTCCCCGGGCGGCGCACACCGCGCCTTCTCTAGGTTCGCTGGAAGCGCACAGCGCGGTTTCACCGATCAGCCGCAGTTTATCCAGAACTTCGTATCTCCCGCCGGAGACTAGGCCACGATGCATCGCGTGGCAGACCCGGAATCGGCCACGCCGGTGGGCGAGCCCAAAAGGTGAGTTCGATGTGTTGTTCGCGGCGTTGGGAACGGCGGTAAAGCCGGACCGGCGCGCTAAGAGGGGAACGTCTCGTCCGTCCCCGATTAGAATGAGGTGGAGCCCAATCCCCATGAAGCTTGCTTGTATCGTTTTGCCGATGCTCTTTCCGCTTGCGCTGGCGTCGCAGGTCAACGGGTACGAGCAGAAGTGGTGGAAGGAAGCGGTGGTCTACCAAATTTATCCTCGCTCGTTTAAGGATTCCAACGGCGATGGCATTGGCGATTTGCCGGGCATCACGTCCAAGCTGGACTATCTGCAGCGGCTCGGCGTCAACGTCATCTGGCTCAGCCCGCACTTCGACTCGCCGAACGCCGACAACGGCTACGACATCCGCGACTATCGCAAGGTCATGCGGGAGTTCGGAACGATGATGGATTTCGATGCCATGCTGGCCGGCATTAAGCAGCGCCACATGCGGCTGATCATCGATCTGGTGGTCAACCACAGCAGCGACGAACACCAGTGGTTTGTGGAAAGCCGCAAGTCCAAAGACAATCCTTACCGCGACTTTTACATCTGGCGTCCGGGCAAGATCGGCGCCGACGGCAAGCTTGCGCCGCCGAATAATTATCCGTCCTATTTTTTTGGTCCGGCGTGGAAGTACGACGCCGCTACCCACGAATACTACCTGCATTATTTCGCGGAAAAACAGCCGGATTTGAATTGGGACAACCCGAAGGTGCGGGGTGAGGTTTTCGACCTGATGCGTTTCTGGCTGGATAAGGGCGTGGACGGGTTTCGCATGGATGTGATCCCGCTGATCTCCAAGCCCACCGGGCTGCCGGACCTGACGCCAGAGCAACTCGCCAACACCGGCAACGCGTGGGCCAACGGTCCGCACATGCACGAATATCTGCAGCAGATGAATCGGGAGGTGCTCTCAAAGTATGACGTGATGACAGTGGGCGAGGCGTTGGGGATTTCCCTGGAGCAGACCCCGCAGATCGTCGACGATCGCCGCCACGAGTTGAACATGATCTTCAACTTCGACGCGGTTCGGCTGAATCGGGACGACAAGCTGTGGAAGAACTGGACGCTGCCCGGCCTGAAAGCGATTTACGCCGAGCACGCACAAAAGCTCGACGCGCATAGTTGGGACACGGTGTTTCTGTCCAATCACGACAACCCGCGCATTGTGTCCAGCTTCGGCGACGATTCGGCGCAGTTTCGCGTGCCGTCCGCCAAGCTGCTGGCGACCATGCTGCTAACGCTGCGCGGGACGCCGTTTCTCTATCAAGGCGACGAATTGGGGATGACCAACTATCCGTTCAAAACCATCGGCGAGTTCGACGACATCGAGGCGCGCAACGGATACCAGGCCTACGTGGTCACGCATAAAGTTACCGAAGAATTTTACCTGGACAATCTGCGTCATATGAGCCGCGACAATTCCCGCACGCCGATGCAGTGGGATGCGACGCCAAACGCCGGCTTCACCAGCGGACCGCGTCCGTGGCTGGCCGTCAATCCGAACTACAAAGAGATCAACGCGCAGCGAGAGGTCTCCGATCCCGATTCGATCTATGACTTCACGCGGCGGCTGATTGCGCTGCGCGCCAAGACGCCGGCCTGGGTGTACGGCGACTATCAAGATCTGGATCCACAGAACCCACACATCTTCGCGTACACGCGCTCACTCGGTGCCGATCGTTACCTGATCGTTCTTAACTTCTCCGCCACGCCATCGGCGTACACGCTGCCCAAAGGCCTGAAGGCAGGCCATCAGGTGGTGGCGAACTATGCGGGCAAGGAGCAGAAAGGCTCGATCCTAAATCTGAAAGGATGGGAGTCGCGCGTATATAAACAAGGACGCTAAGTGCGGCCACGTATTTCGTAAGTCCCCTCCTGACGGTCGGGGCTCATAGCGGGCGTCGGAGCATTTTCCATTGGACGATGGCTGTTACGATGTGCAACTAAGTGCGGTCGGCGATAATTCTCCGCAGCTCTTCCTCGGGCGACGAGAACATGGCATCGAAGGCGCCCCACTTCGGCAGGTAGTAGACGAGGGAGCCGAACGGCGTGGGACCGCGAAAGCGAATGCGCACCAGGCGCCCTCTGTACCACCAGACCGATTCGATGGCTTCCACTTGTTTGAGCGGAATGCGCGCTTCGCGCCAATAATTGGCAACCACCAGGTCGGTGCCCTGATAGCCCACAAGCTGCGTGTGAATGGTGACCCAGTTCAAGGGCACCGTGGCGATGAGGGCAAAGCAGACGATGTCCGGCTTGAGAGAGATGCTGCCCATCGTGATGTAGACCCAGGTCGGCGCGCCAAGCGCGAACGCGAACCAGAGGACCGGCATCACCAATTTGCTGAAGAACGTGACGATCGCGCCGGAGAGCCAGACGGGTTCGTCCTGCATCGGCTATTGCAGGTACTTCACGAACCAGTCCCCCGCCGCATTCGAACTGCGCTCAAAGGCGTCGTTGATATACATCTCAAAGTGCGTGATGCCCGGCACTTCGATGTAGTCCTTGGGTCCCTTCAACGCTTCGTAAAAGACGCGCGGGGACTTGGCGTTGTTGATCAGCTCGTCCTTCTCCGCCACGATCAGCAAGACCGGGCGGGTGCCGATGGCCGCAACTGAGTTCATCGGATTGAACTCGGCCGTGGCCTGTTGGGTTTCCACATCGACCATCCGTTTGAAGGAATATCCGGTCTCGAATTCCCCGCCCTGGCCGGTGCGGGCCCGCTTGATGGCGTCTTCCAGGAGTCTGCCTTGCAGCTTGAATGGCGCCGAAGGAGCGGTGGCGGAGCCGACGGCGGGCACTTGAACCGCGACGGCTTTCACCCGAGCGTCCAAGCCGGCCACCACCACCGAATCGCCGCCGGCGTAACTGGAGCCCCACACGCCGATCAGATCGGGGTTCACGCCGGGCTCACCCTGTAAGTAGGAGATTGCGTTGCGGTAATCCTCCACCTGCTTTAGCGGCAGCAGGCGGGTGCGCTTGATCACCACGTCGGCTTTCATTTCGGTGTAGCGCTTGTCGTCCCGATGCGGATCGCCGCCCACGCGCTGCGCACTGCCGTTCACTGAGGGAAACCCATCGCTCTCGCCCCAGCCGCGGTAATCGATCACCATCGCGACGAGACCTTTTTCTGCGAACCGCGCGCCGTATTTTTCGATGGAGAAATGCGTTCCCGCCCAACCTTGCCCCAGCACGACGCCGGGCGTCTTGCCTTGGGCGGAAAAGCCTTTGGGAAAGAAGATTTTGGCGTAGCAGGCGATGCCGTCGCTGTAGTAGACGGTCTCCTTGGAAGTGACGCCAGGCGCCAGCGTGTACTTCCAATCCTCAGGAAACAGGCCGGTCTTGGGCTTCTTTTCCTGGGCGAAAACGGACAGGGAAAGCGCCAGCAGCAGAGTCGCTGTGCGGATGAGCATCGAGTGTATCTTACACCAGGATCTCGTAACCGTACTTGGGAGCCGCATCAATGATCCGCTGGATCATCTCCGGCGTGGGCGGTGGAGGCGGCAGCGCAGGGTCGGTGGCTGGATCAAACACTTCTTCAAAGAATCTCTCAAATCCGGCGGGCACAAACGTGACCAACATCACGGCAGGACTCGAACCGATGTTGCGGTAAGAGTGGACGGTTCCCCGGGGAACGCTTACGTAGTCGCCCGAATTGACCGAGATGGTCTCTTCGCCCAATCGCATCTCGAGGCATCCGTCGACTACATAGAACGTTTCGTCTTCGTCGTGGTGCAGGTGCGGAGGCGGCCCGCCGCCCACGCCGACGACGGCTTTTAGCTGGAAGTAGGCGCCATTCGTTTCCGCGCCGGTTGCGAGAAAGGTGTAGGCATCACCCGGACCCCAGAACGTTTTCCCGGTTCCCGCAGGCAGGTGGACGGGGCGGCCAGCCGGCGCTTTTGCATCGATCATTTTTACAGTATGCGGCAGGGGCGGGACAGATCAAGACGCGATTTTAGTGGGCGGCTCGTTCCGGGCGCGCGGAGTGCACCGCAGCGCTGCGTGAGAGGATACTATGTTCCCCGACTACGCTATCCTATAACTACCGCCCACTTCCGCCGGTTGTGTGCCTGAAGCAGTAGCGTAATCATGTTCGATAACTTATCTGACAAGTTGCAGCGGGTTTTCAAGAACCTGCGCGGCTAAGGGAAACTAACGCCGGAAAACATGGAGAGCGCGTTGCGCGAAATTCGCGTGGCCAAACGTCCATTTCAATAGGCCAGGTGGTCCAAATCGACCCCAAGCGCGCGGGCAAGCTTCTTCAGCGTCCCGATTCCGCCCCTTTTGGTTTTCGCTTCGATTGCCGCAATCATCGGGCGCGATACCTTCGAGGCGTTTGCAAGCTGCTGCTGAGTAAGGCCACGATATTCCCGCCAGATTTTTGTGGTGCTCTCTCCGGCCAGGCGGCGCTCGGTGAGTTCCAGTGGGATCAACTCGTCCTCGCCACCTTGAATGCGCGCCTTAACAGCGTCAAATGCCTTCACGTCCGCAAGCATCTCAGCGTGCTCCATCAGTTTCTTGAGCTCATCCATCGGCAGTACCGCGAACTCTCTGCCGCGGCGAGTTATTTTCTCTATGCGCATCAGTATATTCCTCCCCTCGGCCCCACTTCCAACACCAGCATCACCAGACGGTCATCCTGCAATTCGTAGATGACGGGCCAGCCGCCCACTCTGAGCCGGTACCCGTTACGGCCCTGCAGCTTCCGGAGGTTGTTGTTCGGCGCGTAAGGATTAGATGCGACCTCCTTGATCTTCGCCACGATCCGCTTCTGCCAGTTGACCGGGAGCATTGCCAAGGTCTTTTCAAACGACTTGGTTGTTACGACCGTGTACATTCGCAAAACCGTCGGGGTTCGCAAATAGCTTAGATCAAGCTACGATTGTTACCCATAGAAACAACTATACTTCAGCAGCAACCAATCGTCCGCGGCGCCTTAGCGTAGCGCGCCGAGCTGAGCATGCGCGCCGGGTTTTAAGCGATCCCAATTGTCCGCTTCCGCCGGTTGCGTGCCTGAAGCTAGCACCGAATCATGTTTGATAATTTGTCCGACAGACCGCAGCGGATTTTCAAGAACCTGCGCGGCGAAGGAAGATCGCCGGCTGTTGCCGGTCTTGCTGTCGCCGCGATCGACGTCGTTGAATCCCATCTCCTGGAAGAGATACTCAAAAAGCCGGACGTGAAGGGCCGCGAACAATGGCACCTCGCTCTGGCGCTGTTCAGCGAGTTCGACGCGTCCTCAAATATCGACGACAAGCTGGACCCTGAAGCGGTTCTAATTGCCGGTCTCGGCAGTAAAGTCATCCTGACAGACGATTGAACCTACGAGTAACGCTGGGAATCATCCCGACTAGCGTCAGCGCGATCCGAGGCCAAGGCGAGCATAGCATCCCGACTAGGCTATCCTATAACTACCGCCCACTTCCGCCGGTTGTGTGCCTGAAGCAGTAGCGAATCATGTTCGATAACTTATCTGACAAGTTGCAGCGGGTTTTTAAGAACCTCCGCGGCGAAGGGAAACTAACGCCGGAAAACATGGAGGGCGCGTTGCGCGAGATTCGCGTGGCGCTGCTTGAGGCCGACGTCCATTTCAAGGTTGTCAAACAGTTCATTGAAGGCATCAAGGCCAAGGCCATGGGAGAAGAAGTGCTCAGCGCACTCTCGCCCACGCAGCAGGTCATCAAGATTGTCCGCGACGAGCTGGTCAAAATGCTTGGCGGCCACCAGTCGAAACTGCGTTTCGCCAATGAACCGCCCACCTGCATCCTGATCGTGGGCCTGCAAGGGTCCGGAAAAACCACCTCCACCGGCAAGCTGGCGCGCTTTCTGACCAAGGAAGGCCACAGCCCGCTGATGGTGTCGGTGGACGTTTACCGGCCGGCCGCGCGCCATCAATTGGCCGTGATCGCCCGCGACCTGAAGTTGCCGATCTATGAAGGTACGGAAACAGCGCCTGCCGATCTGGCCCGCTCCGCCCGCAAGGAAGCGGTGCAAGGCGGACGCGATGTGGTGCTGGTGGACACGGCCGGCCGTCTGCATATCGACGAGCAGCTTATGACCGAGTTGCAGCAATTGAAAGAGCTGCTGCAGCCTACCGAAATCCTGTTCGTTGCCGACGCCATGACCGGCCAGGACGCGGTGAAGTCCGCCGATGAGTTTCACAAACGCCTCGGCATCACCGGCGTGATCCTGACCAAGATGGATGGCGATGCCCGCGGCGGCGCGGCGCTTTCCATTCGCAGCATCACCAATCAGCCGCTGAAGTTTGTGGGCGTGGGTGAAAAGTTCGACGCGCTGGAAGCGTTTCATCCCGACCGCGCGGCGCAGCGCATTCTCGGCATGGGCGACATGCTGTCGCTCATTGAAAAGGTCGAGCAGAATATCGATCAGAGGTCGGCCGAGGAGATGCAGCGCAAGCTGCTGGATGATGAGTTCACGCTGGAAGACTTCCGCGATCAGATCAAGCAGATTCGGAAACTGGGCCCGCTGCAGAACATCCTGGAGATGATGCCCATCGGGCCGCTCAAGGGAATGAAGGACATGAAAGTGGATGAGGGTGAGATTACGCGCGTGGTGGCCATCATCGATTCGATGACCCTCAAGGAACGCCACAATCACATGCTCATCAACGGCACCCGCCGCCGGCGCATCGCCAAGGGCAGCGGGACGTCGGTACAGGAAGTGAATGCGCTGCTCAAGCAGTATGCCCAGGCGCGCAAAATGATGAAGAGCCTCACCGGAGGCGGACTCATGCAGATGAGCAAACGGCTTGGCAAGATGAAGCTGCCCGCTGGTCTGCAATTGCCGTTTGGCAAATGAGCTGAGGCCGATCGGTTACACTAGAACCTTTGGAGAAGAAATGCTGATGATTCGTTTGGCGCGTTTTGGCGCCAAGAAAAAACCTTCGTATCGCGTCGTGATTATGGAAAAGGAGCGGGCTCGCAACAGCCGCTGCATTGAGGTGGTGGGCATGTACAATCCGGTTTCCCAGCCACAGGTGGTGAAACTGGAGCATGAGCGCATTCAACACTGGCTGAAGAACGGCGCGCAGCCTTCGGACACCGTGAAGAATTTGCTGAAGAAGAATCCGGCCCCGGCGGCTCAGCCGGAGCTGACAACCGCCTAAAAAGAGAACCGAAGCGTGAAGCAACTGGTGGAAGATATCGCGAAAGCGCTGGTGGACGCGCCGGAGGAAGTGGTGGTGCGCGAAGTCGAGGGTGAACAAACCACCGTGCTCGAACTGCGCGTGGCGCCCGCCGATCTTGGCAAGGTCATCGGCAAGCAAGGCCGCACGGCGCGTTCCATCCGGACGCTGCTGGGCGCCGCCGGGATGAAACTGAACCGGCGCTTTACGCTGGAGATCCTGGAATAGAAAATCTGGACCGGATTGCCGTCGCACAACTGGTGCGCGCTCGCGGGGTAAAAGGCGAATTGGTTGCAATACCGCTGAGCCCGGACCCCGGACGCGTCCGGAATGTGTTTGTGGGCGATACCGCATTTGAGGTCGAGCATTTCTGGACGCATCAGAACCAGCCGGTGTTCAAGTTTCTCGGAATCGACTCCATGACCGATGCCGAAAAGCTGGTCGGGCAGTTCGTTCTCATTCCCAAGGAACAGCGTCTTCCGTTGCCGGAAGGCGAATACTATCAATCGGACCTGATCGGTGCGACCGTGGTGGACGCGAGCGGGCGAACGCTGGGCGTGGTCGAAGATTGGCAGGAATACGGTGGGCCACCATTGCTCCAAATCAAGAAACCCGATGGCGAAGAATTATTGATCCCGTTCACCCAGGACATCTGCGGGATTGTGGACGTGCCGGGTAAACGGATCGTCGCCACCTTGCCGGAAGGGTTGGAGGATTTGAACCGGTAGGGAATGTGCTTCGTTGATAGGATCGATTATGCTCGCCATTTTGCGCGACTTGGTCCGGCACAAGGCCTTCGCCAACACCGCGCTGCTGATTGCGATTCGCCGCCACCAAGCCGCGGCTCAGGACGACGAACTTCGTAAACTCCTGCACCATATCCTCCTAGCTAATCGTTTCTGGCTCATGCTGAGCCTCGAACTTCCGTTCGACCGGGACGAGGAGGCGCGACTGCCGGAGTCCCTCGATTCGCTTGCGGCTCTGTACCGGAAGACTCACGCGCTGGAATTGAACTGGATTTGCGGCGCCCAGGAAGCTGACTTGACCCGCGTAGTGGAGACTCCCTTCCTGCCAGGCAGCCGTTTTTCTGTCGCTCAAGCGCTCATGCAGGTTTGCATGCATAGTCAAGGTCACCGCGCCCAGTGCGCCACCAGGCTCCGCCTGCTGGGCGGCACGCCGCCAATCACAGACTTCATTCTCTGGGTGAAAACCCGCGCGGCCGTAGCATGACCAATGCGCTTTGACATTCTCACAATATTTCCGGAATTCTTCCAGAGCCCGTTCGCTCATGGAATTGTCGCCAAGGCGGTGGAAGCCAAGCTGATCGACATCCAAATCCACGACCTGCGCCAATGGACCAGCGACCGCCATCGTACGGTGGACGACCGTCCTTTTGGCGGCGGCGAAGGCATGCTCCTTAAGCCGCAGCCGATCTTTGAAGCTGTGGAGAGCATAAAGCCTGTAAGGACCGTGCTTCTATCGGCGCAGGGTAAGCGCTTTGACCAGGCAACCGCCCGCCGGCTGGCCGAGTATCCCCAACTCTTGCTGATTTGCGGCCGCTATGAAGGCGTGGATGAGCGCGTGGCCGATCACTTGGCCGACGAGGAACTGTCCGTCGGCGATTTCGTTTTGAGTGGCGGAGAGCTCGCCGCAGCCATGATGGTGGACTGCATCGCCAGGCTGATCCCCGGAGTTTTGGGCAACCAGGACTCCACCATCCACGAATCCTTCAGCGAACCCCGGCTGCTCGACTGCCCGCAGTACACTCGGCCCGCCGATTTTCGGGGCTGGAAGGTCCCGGACGTGCTGATCGGCGGCAATCACGAGGAGATCCGGCGCTGGCGCGAGCG
>Ga0075015_100000531_pt1 | contig 13347 bp, 7 predicted proteins | sample AleBraG_ABR_2013_FD_71476 | JGI IMG/M metagenome (GOLD analysis project Ga0075015, IMG submission 71476) | Freshwater sediment microbial communities in response to fracking from Pennsylvania, USA - Alex Branch Run_MetaG_ABR_2013 | ecosystem: Environmental > Aquatic > Freshwater > Creek >...
CCAACCGATTCACCGAACTTTCACCGACGGCGGCAGGCCACGTCCCCGAGTCGCTCGCCGATTTCATCCTCGATGGCGGCCCTGCGCGCGTGGGTATCGAATCCACGGTGCTTTCGCTGGTCGACGCCCCAGTCCTGCTCCGTCCCGGAGTGATTCCCTTGACCGAGATCGAAGCGCTCATCGGCCCTGTGCAGATCAGCGCCACTGGTGGCCCGGTCGCGCACCCGTCTCCCGGAATGCGTGCCCGCCACTACCGACCCGCCACCCCGCTGTTCCTGCTAAACCCCGGCGATCCCCTGCCTCCGGGCCGTGGCGTGCACTTGCGCATCGGCCACGAAATGCCCGGCTCCCCGCTCGCCTACGCCTCCACGCTCTACGAGACTCTGCACCGTCTGGACGCCCAAGGCCTGGACTGGGTCGCCGTCGAGCGGCCCGCTGAGACCCCCGAATGGGCCGGCGTGTTAGACCGATTACGCCGCGCGGCGGGCTAGGCGGCGTCGCCGACAGGCACCACCGCCTCCTTGCCCAGCGCACGAAGAGCAGCTTCGATCTTGCCCGCCTTGGTCTCATGTTTCGGGTTGAGCATCCTACCGGGGCGCTGCTTTGAGGGCCTAGGGATGGCGTCTCGCCGGACGAGCCGGCCGGCCAACGCCTCCTGCATTTCGAAGCAGAATTGACCGGTCCGTGCCCTAAACATAAGCGCTGGGCAGGACGGGAACCCCGGAAGCCGCCCCACGCGACCAAACTCTTTTAGTGGCCGACGTCGACAAATTCGGCGTCAACTACGTTGTCCTTGCCACCGTCATTCCTGCCGTGAGTCCCACCATCCGCGGGCGGCGTCTGGGCCTCAGGTTGTGCGGTAGTGGATTTGTACATGGCCTCAGCCAATTTGTGGCTGGCCGAGGTGAGCCGATCGATGGCGGTGTTGATCCGGTCTGGGTCGTTCTCCCCAATGGCTTTCCTGGCCTCTTCAAGAGCCGATTCGATTTCCTTCGCGCCAGCCTCGCCGATCGTCGCGCGATGCTCCTTTAGCGTCTTCTCGACGTTGTAGACCATAGCGTCGGCCCTGTTCTTGGCCTCAATGGTGTCGCGCAGCTTGCGGTCGTCGGCGCCATGCGATTCGGCGTCTTTGGCCATCTTCTCTACTTCGTCCTTGGAGAGGCCTGAGGAGGAGGTGATGGTGATCTTCTGTTCGTTGTTGGTCGCCGTGTCCTTCGCAGCCACGTTGAGGATGCCGTTGGCATCGATATCGAAGGTGACTTCGATCTTAGGCACGCCACGCGCAGCCGGCGGAATGTTGCCGAGTTGGAACACGCCCAGAAGGCGGTTATCGCGGGCCAGAGTGCGCTCGCCCTGGTGGACTTTGATCTCCACAGACGACTGGTTTTCAGAAGCCGTGGAGAAGGTCTCGCTCTTGCGCGTCGGGATGGTGGTGTTCCGCTCGATCAGCTTGGTGAACACGCCGCCCATGGTCTCGATACCGAGCGATAGCGGAGTGACATCCAGGAGCAGCACATCCTTGACTTCGCCGCCCAGCACACCCCCCTGAATGGCGGCGCCGATCGCCACGACTTCGTCCGGGTTCACGCCCTGGTGCGGCTCTTTGCCGAACAGGTCGCGGACCAGCGCCTGGATTCGCGGCATGCGGGTCTGTCCGCCCACCAGGACAACCTCGTCGAGCTGCTGTGGGGTCACGCCGGCATCCGTGAGAGCCTGCTTGCAGGGACCTACGGAGCGCTGGATGATGTCTTCCACCATCTGCTCGAAACGGGCACGCGTAAGTTTCATGACCAGGTGCTTGGGGCCGGTCGCGTCAGCAGTGACGAAGGGCAGGTTGATTTCAACTTCCAGAAGGGTTGACAGCTCCATCTTGGCCTTCTCAGCGGCTTCCTTCAAACGTTGGAGCGCCATCTGGTCCTTGGACAAATCGATGTGGTTTTCCTTCTTGAACTCGGCCGCAATCCAGTCAATGATGCGCTGGTCGATGTTGTCGCCGCCTAAGTGGGTATCGCCGTTGGTGGATTTGACTTCGACCATTCCCTCGCCCACCGTCAGGATGGAGATATCGAAGGTGCCGCCGCCGAAGTCGTAGACCGCAATGGTTTCATCCTTCTTCTTGTCGAGTCCGTAGGCCAAGGCGGCTGCGGTGGGCTCGTTGATGATGCGCAGTACTTCGAGGCCGGCGATCTTTCCCGCGTCCTTGGTGGCCTGGCGCTGGGCGTCATTGAAATACGCTGGAACCGTGATCACGGCCTGGGTGACTTTGCCGCCCAGGTAGGCTTCGGCCGCTTCCTTCAACTTGGTGAGAATCATGGCGGAAATCTCAGACGGCGAATTCTTCTTGCCATTGATGTCCACCCGCACGTCGTCATGGTCGCCGCGAACCACTTTGTAGGGCACCATCTTCATTTCTTCGTTGACTTCGTCATAGCGGCGCCCCATGAACCGTTTGATCGAGAAGATCGTGGCCGCGGGGTTGGTGATGGCTTGTCGTTTCGCGATCTGTCCGACCAGGCGCTCGCCGGTCTTGGTAAACGCCACTACCGACGGTGTGGTACGGGATCCCTCCTGGCTTGCAATGACGGTAGGCTGCCCGGCTTCCATAACGGCGACCGCGGAGTTGGTGGTGCCCAAATCAATACCGATGATTTTTCCGATATCCTCGAACCTCTCATTTAGAAGAATTACGACTCGGGCCGCAGCGGAGCCTTCGAACGAAGCACTCAGTGAGCGGTCCCGGCTGGTTGCGCTGTGTTCGCGGACAGCCCGCCACGTGTTTGCCAGTGCACGCATCGCGCCACGCTCCTCAAGCCGTCATTGCACACCACGATGCGCACGTGGGTCGAATGGACCTTGGCATAGTGCAAGTCCTGCCGTCGTTCATGCAGGACTTGCAGGTGGGTTGCCAGTGGCCGTTCGCGTTCCATCCCAGATCCCCGTGGTCACCGTGATGGCAGGCCGGACGGTGAATGCGAAAGGCCAGGCCCGCGGGGCGGCATAGGGCGGAGGGCAACGTGCTGTAGATCTCAAGGGTGAGCCTCGGGTTCGAGAAATAGTCCGGTAGCAGGACTGATCGAAAGTATCGAATGCATGACAAAACCTGACATTGGTAGCGCGACGGCGGTTGTGAATGGCGATGGGGCAGGATCTAGAGCCGCCGTGCCGCCGCTCCGCCCAGTCGAACCATCGATTCCCAAGAAGGCAACGAGCAAGAATATTCAGGTTTCTCCTGTGGTCTTGGATGCAGCGCGAAAGGGCGCCGAAGAACTGCTCCTGCAGTTACGAACTGCGGCGAGCGGCCTGACGCAGGACGAGGCCGATTTGCGGGCGCGAACCACGGGTCCCAATGAGGTTGCACAAGAGAAGCCGCAAGGCTGGCCCGTCCGGCTTCTCAAAATCACTCTCAATCCGCTGGTAATTCTACTGACGGTTCTCTCAGGGGTTTCGTTCGCTACTGGTGACGCCCGCGCCGGCACAGTAATGGCCATGATGGTGGCGCTGAGTGTCGGGCTCCGCTTCTGGCAGGAGGCACGGGCCGGCGCGGCGGCGGCCAAGCTGAAGGCCATGATCCATGTGACCGCCACCGTTGTGCGGAACGGCAAGGCGAAGGAAATACCGCTTCGCGATCTGGTACCTGGGGACATTATTCAGTTGGCCGCCGGCGACATGATTCCAGGCGATGTGCGGGTGCTGTCTAGCAAGGACCTTTTCGTGAGCCAGGGGAGCCTTACCGGTGAGTCGCTCCCCATCGAAAAGTTCCACGAACCCGACACCACGACGGCAAGTTCTCCAACTGAGCTCAAGAACATCTGCTTCATGGGGACGAGCGTCGAGAGCGGCACCGCCGCAGCGGCCGTGGTCACCACGGGCATTCAGACCTATTTCGGCAGCATGGCCAGTTCGATCACCGGTGAACGTGCGGAGACCAGCTTCGACCAAGGCCTTAACCGCTTCACCTGGCTCATGATCTGGCTTATGGCGGTGATGGTGCCTCTGGTGTTTCTCCTCAACGGCCTCACCAAGCACGATTGGAAATCCGCCTTCTTCTTCGCCATGGCCGTGGCGGTGGGTCTCACGCCCGAGATGCTACCGATGGTTGTGTCCGTCTGCCTGGCGAAGGGTGCGCTTGCCATGAGCCGCCGCAAGGTAATTGTCAAGCGTCTCAATTCCATCCAGAATTTCGGCGGCATGGACATACTGTGTACAGACAAGACCGGCACTCTCACTGAGGATCGCGTCGTTCTGATGCGGCATTGCAATGTCGACGGCCGGGAAGACGACTATGTGCTCCTGTTCGGCTACCTGATCAGCAATTTCCAGACCGGGCTCAAGAATCTGCTCGACCGGGCAATCCTGGATAGCGCCGATTTCCATGGCAAGGACTTGGTCGAGAAGTACAAAAAGCTGGACGAGATCCCGTTTGATTTCACACGGCGCATGATGTCCGTCCTGGTGCAGGACCCCGAGGGCAAAGCGATCCTCTTCACCAAAGGAGCGCCAGAGGAGGTCTTCCAGCGCTCCTCGCACTTTGAACTGGACGGGAAACTGTCCCCGATGGATCCTGCGCTGATGGTCGGCCTGAAACAGCAGTACGACAGTCTCAGCAACGATGGCTTCCGAGTGCTGGCGGTGGCAACCAAGGACCTTCCGGGGAAGGACGTCTGCTCGCTAGCTGACGAACGCGACCTGGTGCTCAGAGGATACGTCGCATTCCTGGACCCGCCCAAGAAAACTGCCGGGCCTGCGCTCGAAGCCCTGCATCAGCACGGAGTGGCGGTGAAAATCCTGACCGGCGACAATCAGCTCATCAGCCGCAAGGTATGCAAAGACGTGGGCCTCTTACCCGACCCGATGCTCTTGGGCGCAGACGTGGAGAAAATGTCGGACCCGGAGTTGGCTGAAGCGGCGTTGAAGACGACCCTCTTTGCCCGCCTATCCCCGGCTCACAAAGAGCGTGTCATCCGTGCCCTTCGCGGTAAGGGGCACGTGGTCGGCTTCATGGGCGACGGAATCAACGACGCTCCCGCATTACGAGCCGCCGACGTCGGCATCTCCGTGGACACGGCGACGGACATCGCCAAGGAATCCGCCGATCTGATCTTGCTGGAGAAGGACCTCATGGTGCTCGAAGGCGGCGTGACCGAGGGACGCAAGGTTTTCGCGAATATCTTGAAATATATTCGCATGGGAGCGAGTTCCAACTTCGGGAACATGTTCAGTGTGGTGGGGGCGAGCGCCTTTCTGCCATTCCTGCCGATGGCGCCAATCCAGGTATTGACCAACAACCTCCTGTATGACTTCTCGCAAGTGCCGATCCCGACCGACGCGGTGGACGAAGAGCAGGTGTCCCGTCCGCGGCCCTGGGATATCGGGGAGATCAAGCGCTTCATCTTCTTCATCGGCCCCATCAGTTCGATCTTCGACTATTCGACGTTCTTCGTCATGCTTTGGCTGTTCAAGTGTTGGGACCCGTCCCGCGCGTCAGTATTTCAGACGGCTTGGTTCGTCGAGTCGCTGATGACGCAGACGCTCATCATTCACGTCATTCGAACCAATCGGATTCCTTTCCTACAGAGCCGGGCGAGTTTGCCGCTGACGATCACGACGTTGTCCATCATGATTCTCGGGGCATGGTTGCCGTATTCTCCCCTCGGCCCTTCGCTCGGCCTTGCACACCTGCCAGGACTATACTGGCCGATCCTGATGGTGACCCTGCTTTGCTACGTTGGGCTTACCCAGCTAACCAAAGTCTGGTTACTCCGAAAGAACTGGATCTAAGAGGTCGAGCAACCGCTTCAAGATGGAGGCTGTGAAACTATCCTGCTGATAAATTGGCTTCGGTGGCAGAATGTTGTCGACTTTATCGTACTGAGCATAGCGTTGTACCTGGTACTACTCTGGGCCAAGCAGACGCGCGCCCTCCATCTGGCGTTGCTGATTGTTGGCTTCCACGCCGCCGCCCTATGGGCCGGGCACTTCGATTTGACCATCACGAGTTGGGTGTTCGAAGGGGCTTGTCTCGCAGTAATCGGACTGCTCGTACTCCTGTTCCAAGCTGAGTTGCAGCATTCGCTCCTGCGCCTCGACAGTATCGCCCACCTCAGGCTTCACGCACCTGCCGCCTCCGTCCGCACGTACGATGCGATCGTTGCCGCCGTGTTCGAAATGGCCCAAAGCAGAATTGGGGCACTGATCGTGCTTAAGCGCAAAGATCCGATCAGCAACCTGGTTTCGAACGGCATCAGAATCGACGCGGAAGTATCGAAGGGGCTCATCGAAGCGATCTTTCGCAAGGATTCTCCCATTCATGATGGTGCCGTGCTGATTGAAGGCGAGCGGATCGCCTATGCGCGTCTGGTTCTGCCGTTGAGCGGACGGGAAGACGTGCCAACCGGGTTCGGAACACGGCATCGCGCAGCGTTGGGATTGGCCGAGGGCTCGGATGCCCTGGTATTGGTGGCTTCGGAGGAGCGGGGGCAGGTGGTGGTGATCGATGGACGAGACATCCATGCGATGCCAGATGAGGCCGCGCTACGGCAAGCGCTTTACAGTCTTCATCCTGAGCGGCGCGCTTCCATATTGATCAGAGTTCGGGGGCTGCTCTTCGCCAATGTCCGATATCGACTTTCCGCATTGGCGCTGGCGACTTTGATTTGGGGTGTTTCGTTCTTAGGCGGAGGGACGACGGTCAAAACCGTTATCGCCCCGGTGGAGTTTGCAAATGTACCTGCGGGCCTATACATCTCCAATCAACCAGTGAACACTGTCAGTGTCCAGCTACGAGGGAATTCCTGGGTGATGAATCCTGTTATGTCAGGCTTGACAGCTCGCGTTGACTTGAGTGGATTAAGCGAGGGCTGGCACACGATCCGGTTGGCATCGTTCGGTCTGAAGCTCCCACCCGGCGTCACCGCAGAACGTTTATTCCCACAGACCATTTCGCTCCGTCTGGCTCGTAGTACCGCACGCTAGTTGAGCAAGAGGAACCGAATTTGGGCACCGTGAGATCACATCGGCCGCACCAGGATGAGCGGCGGCCGTAGTCGCGGGGAGTGCTATGAAATCTCAAACACCTGCGCTACTTGCAGCCATTTGCTCCCGGTGGGTGTGACAGTGTGCGCCTTTACCACCGTCAGACCGTCATCTCGTGTAGCGTCTTAAACGTCATGAGTAAAACACGCGGGTCATATTGTCCTTTGTAGACGGCCGGCGGTTCACGGTCCAATTCAAGCAAACTGTAGACGGCTGTGGCGGCGCTGCGGACGGAGTATTCCACCGTAAACACCACGTCATTGGGAAGTTCGCAAAACTGGCCGATGAACGCCAGATTTGCCGTTCCCGATGGAACCACCTGCGGACGATCGCCTTTCTCCCGCGTTAAGAATTGGCTGGTGATGAACGGCATCATGCAGGGAATGCAGGTCGACGTCTTGAGGATTTGCGCCGCTTCTTTTTCGATGTGCAGGTGGCCCAGAATCTCGGTTAAGATCTCCCGGCCGGTGCACGCCGACATTGGCTTCTTCACGAAGTCGCCCCGTTCGTCGACCCGAAGACCGTAGCCCCAGAAGACTTCTATATCCTCGGACTGTCCCATGAAGTGCGGTTGATGAGGCAATACGATCGAGGCCAACCACGCCGAATCGGCGATGCTGATCAGTCCGCCTTCTCCGGGTACGTTGCCGGTGAAGTCGCGAAGCAGACGAAAGAAGGTGCGGTCGCGCAGCGTGGCAGTAAATGAAACCCATTTGGACTGCTCGATTCGGTCGGTGAACGTGCAAGGGTGCCCGAACTCGGGCCTGCTGGCCGCAATCTTTTGCCACAGTGTCCAGGCGCCTCCGTCGGCTTTCCCGTTGAGCACCGGGGCGGAGTCCATGGAACCGAGACTGGAGGCCTCCGTCATGGAACCCAGCGTGATGATTACGTAGTCGGTGTTGGCGACCCTGATCTCATCGGAGAGGCCCCGGCGCGTATACAGAATGCGGTCCACTCTTTTCTGGCCGGCTTCCTCTCGCAGGACGAGATCAGTTACGCGAACATTCAACTCGAATTGCACCTCGCGGTCCGCCAGCCATTTCTGCAGCGGGCGCACCATCGAGTCGTACTGGTTGTAGATGGTGCGCATGATCCCGTGCAGTTGGTTAAAACCGGCGACCATGTGCGTAAATCGCAACAGATATCGCTTGAATTCCACCGCGCTGTGCCAGGGCTGGAATGCAAAGGTGGTGCACCACATCAACCAGAAATTCGTCTCAAAGAAAGAGGGGCGGAACTGATCTGCGATGCTGCTATTGCCGAGCATCGCTTCCGGTTCCACCGCGACGCGCTCCAGGCCTTGGATGTGTTCTTCGCTCAGCCCATATTCGGGAGCGTCGATTCCGCGGCCCCCGCGCACTAAGCGGCACTTCGACGAGGTCTGCATGATCTTGTTCCAGTCGAAGATCTCCTGCGTGACGGTCTTGGTGCCGTCCAGAGTCGGAATCGACGAGAAGAGATCGTAGGTGCAGACGTACTTGCTCTCGATCATCCTTCCCCCGCGGACGACATAACCGTGCTCGGCCGATCCGGAGCCATCAAGGCTCCCGCCCAACCGGTCCATCTGCTCCAAAACGACAATATTCCGGCCTGGAATTTCACCATCCCGGATGAGGAAGGCGGCTGCTGCCAGCGATGCGATCCCTCCTCCGATCAGATAGACCTTGGTATCTTCTTGCCTCGCTGTTTGATCGTTCGGCATAGGGAACCCTCTCGCTTGTGCACTCCAAAGTGCAGATGTTGCGTCTGCGGCGTTTTCCTGCGCGTTCTCCGGCAGGATCGGCCGGCCTAACGTTGGGCGGCATGAGAACTCGGGTGAGTCCACCCGCGCATTGACCCTGCACGCACGGCACCGTAACGCATCCTGGGCAATAGAGAAACGGCAACGCGTCGATTAACGATTCTTAGCCTGAAAATCTGTGGCCCCAGAAGTGCCTTTGAAGCCGAAGCGAGAGTTCCGCCGTGCGAGAAATAGTCGCGCTATGTCGGGCTTCCATGAGTATCGCCGCCAAGGAGAATATCCGAAAGATAGATTCTCATTCCCGTCGCGTTGGACGGCGGCAACTCCCGCACTTCCGGGTGCAGCTTCTGCACTTTTCAGATTATGCTCGATAGTTCAACGACAACTACGGAAGAAACTCTCGAAACACGCGGGCCGGCAACGGTTCCCTCGGTGCCTGGACCAAAGGCTGAGTTCGACAAGCCCGCCCCTGCTCACACCAATCGGTACAAGCTGTGGCTGTGGATAGGCGCCATTCTCGTGATTGGCGCCGGCGGGTATGTTCTGTGGTCGAGGATTACCAGCGCGAATGCAAGTGCAGTGGCGGCGAAGGCGGCCGCGGCGGGGCCGCCTCCCATACCAGTGGTGACGGCGACATCCCGCAAGGGGGACATCGGGGTATATTACTCGGGCCTTGGCGCCGTGACGCCGCTTGCGACGGTTACGGTTAGAACCCGGGTGGACGGGCAATTGATGAACGTTCGCTATCGCGAAGGCGACACAGTTCATCAGGGTGTTCTGTTGGCGGAAATTGACGATGGGCCCTATCAGGCGGCATACACGCAGGCCCAGGGACAACTGATGAAGGACCAGGCTGCCCTGGAAAACGCGCGCATCGACCTGGTCCGGTATCAACAATTGGTCCAGCAGAAAGCCGCCCCGGAACAGCAGCTCGCCACTCAACAGGCCACCGTCCATCAGGACGAGGGCGTCGTAAGACTCGACGAGGGGCAGATCCAGAGCGCCAAGGTCAATCTGGCTTACTGCAAGATTGCGGCTCCAGTCAGCGGGCGTATTGGACTGCGGCTGGTAGACGCCGGGAATATTGTCCGGTCTTCCGACACCAACGGATTGCTGGTGATCACGCAGATGGATCCGATCAGCGCGATCTTTACGATCTCCGAGGATCAGCTTCAGGTAGTGCTCAAGAAGGTAGCCGCCGCACAGACGCTTGAGGTGGATGCCTACGACCGCGCCGCCACAACCAAGTTGGCGCAAGGGTCGTTGACAACCCTCGATAATCAGGTCGATCCGGCCACCGGCACACTCAAACTGAGAGCCACGTTCCAGAATACGAAGGGAACGCTATATCCCAACCAGTTCGTAAACGCCAAACTGCTGGTACAGGAGAAGCGCGGCGTAACCTTGGTGCCAACCGCCGCAGTGCAGCGTAACTCGCAGGCGACTTATCTCTATGTTGTGAACTCGGATTCAAAAGTGGAGGTACGTCCGATAGTCATCGGAGCCACCGAAGGCAATGACTCGGAAGTTACGTCGGGGTTGGCGCCGGGAGAAGTCGTGGTCATGACCGGCGTTGATAAACTGCAGGCGGGGAGCAAGGTCAGCGCGCAGGTCGCCGCTGCGAAGCCGGCCGTCAGCCACGCCGCCCCGGCGAAGGCCAGATGAAGTCGCCTGCGAACTTCCAGGTTACGGCGTTTTTCACCCTCCTGCTGATTTCGGTCGGATGCGCGGTGGGGCCGAATTACAAACGGCCTTCGGCTGTTGCGCCGCCGGCGTTCAAAGAGCAGCCGCCGGTGAATTTCAAGGAGGCGGAGGCGGCCGGGTGGAAGCAATCGCAACCCAGCGACGCGTACTCAAAAGGCAGATGGTGGGAACTGTACAACGACGCGGCCTTGAACGCGTTGGAAGAACAGGTGAGCGTTTCGAATCAGAATGTGCTGCAGGCTGAAGCGCAGTACCGGGAAGCCAAGGCTGCGGCCGGCGTGGCCCGCGCCGCGTTGTCTCCTGCAGTGACCACTGCTCCGGCATCCAACTTCGCAGGAGGGACAAACTCAGCCAGCACGGGCACCTCGGGCACCCGAAAGAGTTTCACTCTGCCGGTCAACATCTCGTGGGAGCCGGACCTGTGGGGAAACATTCGCCGTGGTGCGACGGCGAGCGCCGCCACGGCCCAGTCGCTGGCCGCAGACGTCGGAAATGCCAGGCTGCTGTACCAAGCTGAACTAGCGCTGGACTACTTCGGCTTGCACGGCAATGATGGAGAAGCGGAGTTACTCACTCGCACGGAGGTGTCCTACAAGGAGTACCTCAAGTTGACAGGGAACCGGGTGTCCGCCGGGGTTGCCTCCGGCCTCGACGTTGCCCAGGCAGAGACGCAACTGTACGCCGTACAGGCGCAACTAATGGACCTTGGCGTGGCGCGCGCAGCCTATGAACACGCCATCGGGATCCTGATCGGCAAAGCACCGGCCGATCTCACCCTTCCGGCCGTAACCTTGAACACGCTTCCACCATCGGTGCCGATGGGCGTCCCTTCGGAACTGCTGGAGCGGAGGCCGGACATCGCCAGCGCCGAGCGTCGTGTGGCCGCGGCGAACGAGCAGATTGGGATCGCTATCGCGGCTTATTACCCAAATCTGAGCCTGACCGGAGGCGGCGGCTTAGAAAGTTCCAGCCTTGCCAAATGGTTCAGCTGGCCTAGTCGCTTTTGGTCGGTGGGGGCACAATTGGCGGACACTCTCTTCGATGCCGGCCGCCGCCGCGGAATAGTGGCTGAAGAGCGGGCCGCTTACGAAGCCACCGTGGCCGCCTATCGGGAGACCGTGCTGACGGCGATGCAGCAGGTGGAAGACAACCTGGCGGCCCTGCGCATTTTGGCAGCGGAGTCGGACAAGGTGCAGCAAACGATCCAGGCGGCGACTCGCGCTCTCGAAATCTCGACGGCTCAGTACCGATCAGGAACGGTTGATTATCTTGCGGTCATCACTGCACAGGCGACGCTGCTAAGCGCAGACGTGACGGCGATTACTCTATTGAACCGCCGCCTGTCGGCAAGCGTGCTGTTGATCGAAGGGTTGGGCGGAGGCTGGAATGCGTCGCAGTTGCCCAAGTAATACGCTATGAATCCGTCGCGGATCTTCATTGAACGTCCGGTAGCCACAACGATGTTGATGGTGGGCATCCTGCTGGCGGGCGCCGTCGGGTACACTCAGCTACCCGTTTCGGCGCTCCCGGAAGTGGATTATCCGATCATTCAGGTCATTACGTTCTACCCAGGCGCGAGCCCGGACGTGATGGCATCCGCGGTCACCGCGCCGCTCGAACGCCAGTTCGGGCAGGTGCCGGGACTTCAGCAGATGACGTCCACCAGTTCCGGCGGAAGTTCGGTGATCACTCTGCAATTCAACCTCAGCCTGAGTATCGACGTGGCTGAACAGGAGGTGCAGCAGTCCATCAATGCCTCGGGCACATACCTTCCGGCCGACCTGCCGGCTCCTCCGATCTACAGCAAAACCAATCCGGCCGACACACCTATTCTGACCCTCGCGCTGACCTCCACCGAACTCCCACTGTCTAAAGTGGAGGATTTGGCCGACACGAGGCTGGCTCCCAAGATGTCGCAGTTGCCGGGGGTCGGACTGGTGAGCATCAGCGGCGGACAGAAGCCGGCGGTGCGGATTCAGGCGAATCCCACAGCTATGGCCTCTTATGGGCTTAATTTTGAGGACCTGCGTACTGCCATCGTTGCCGCCAATGTCAATCAGGCGAAAGGGAACTTCGAGGGAGCGCTGCAAGGTTATCAGATTGGAGCCAACGACCAGTTGCTCTCGAGTGGCGATTATGCTCCCCTGATCATCGCCTTCAAGAACGGCGCCCCGGTAAAACTGACCGACGTCGCCACAATCCTCGACGACGTCGAGAACGTCCGGCAAGCCGCCTGGATGAACGAGACTCCATCGGTGATCTTGAACATTCAACGGCAGCCCGGAGCGAACATCATCTCGGTGGTCGATCGCATCAAGCAACTGTTGCCTCAACTGACGGCGTCGCTGCCCGCATCGATTCACGTCAGCGTCCTGACCGACAGGACTACCACCATTCGGGCCTCCGTGAGCGACGTGCAGTTCGAGTTGGGGCTGACGGTGGCGCTGGTGGTGATGGTGATGTTTCTCTTTCTCCGCAATATTGCCGCCACCATCATTCCCGGTATCGCCGTCCCACTCTCGCTTGTTGCCACGTTCGGAGTGATGTATCTGCTCGGCTACAGCTTGAATAACCTGACGTTGATGGCATTAACGATCTCAACGGGCTTTGTGGTGGACGATGCCATCGTCATGATCGAGAACATCACCCGCTACATCGAAGCGGGCGATACGCCCATGGAAGCGGCGCTCAAGGGCTCCGCGCAAATTGGCTTTACAATCGTCTCGTTAACCGTCTCCCTGATTGCTGTTCTCATCCCCTTGTTATTCATGAGCGATATCGTAGGCCGCCTGTTTCGCGAATTTGCGGTCACACTGAGCGTGACCATCCTCGCGTCCGCCGTGGTTTCACTCACCCTGACTCCGATGATG
>Ga0075015_100000534_pt1 | contig 13317 bp, 12 predicted proteins | sample AleBraG_ABR_2013_FD_71476 | JGI IMG/M metagenome (GOLD analysis project Ga0075015, IMG submission 71476) | Freshwater sediment microbial communities in response to fracking from Pennsylvania, USA - Alex Branch Run_MetaG_ABR_2013 | ecosystem: Environmental > Aquatic > Freshwater > Creek >...
GGGATAATTCCTGCCTTGTACCCCATGTCCAGCAGCCGGCGTACCGCCTCGCGTCCATCCGGTCCGTAGTCGAGGGTGCGCTCGTTGACGTACATGCCAACAAACTTGTCGGCGAGCTGGGGATCGACGTCGCGGGCGAATTGCATGGCGTACGCCAGTGCCTCGTCGCGATGGTCAAGGGCATACTGAATGCTGTCCCGCAGAGCTCCTGAAACTTTTGCCGTCAGTTCCGGCCCGAGACTGCGTCGTATGGCATTTCCTCCAAGCGGCAGTGGCAGCCCGGTGATTTTGAGCCACCACTTGCCCAGGTCCACAATGCGTTGCAGACCGGCTTTGGAGTAAGTCAGTTGGCCTTCGTGGATGATAAGGCCCGCTTCGTACTTGCCTTCCACGACCTGCGGAATAATCTGATCAAAGGGCACGACCTCGGTCTCAATTCCCGGCGCGAAAAGGCGCAGCGCGAGATAAGCAGTCGTGAGAGTGCCAGGAATCGCAATCTTCTTATTCTTGACTTCGCTCGGGGAAAATCCCTGCGTAGCCACAATCATGGGTCCGTAGCCGTCGCCCACGCTGCCTCCGCACGGCAGCAAAACGTAGTTGTCCTGGATGTAGGGATAGGCGTGGAACGAGATGGCAGTGACGTCATACACGCCGTCACCCTCCCGCGCCTTATGGTTCAAGGTCTCGATGTCGCAAAGAGTGTGCGTGAAGCGCAGGCCGGGGACACGTACTTTGTTGGTGGCCAGTGCATAGAACATGAAGGCGTCATCGGAGTCGGGACTGTGCGCGATGCTGATTTCACGTGTCGATGCACTCCCGTGCAATAAATCCTTGGTTTCGGGAATGACAGGTGCGGTGGCCGTATTTCCGGACGGGGTTTCGACGAAACTCATGCCTGCTCCTTGCGGGCACGCTGCCATCCGGTCGAGACTCCGGCCGCCAACATGACCTTGATCACTTCCGCGAACACAAACCAGTAAAGCCCAAAGCGCGCCGCCTGGGCGAAAGAGCGGGTCAGCACCACCAGCCACGCGAGGCCGCCGGCGAATAATACAACTTCAGCCAGCACGCCCGCCGCTGCGGCGCGAGCGAAACTGGCCTTGCCACGCTCCATAATCCAACCCGCCAGCCCCGCGACGAAGGGATAAGCCAGCAAGAAGCCGCCGGTCGCGCCCAATAGTTGGGCTACTCCGCCCGGCCCCGCGGGATTGAACACCGGCATCCCCGCAGCTCCCTCTATCAGGTAAAGGGCTAATGCAGCAACGCCGCGACGGCTTCCCAAAGTTAGGCCAACCAAAAGCACACCAAAATTCTGCAAGGTCAGGGGCACGGGTGTAAACGGTAAAGGCACGGTTACCCGGGCGCACAGCGCGACGACGAGGCTGGCGCCAGCCACAATCGCAGCCTGTTCCGCCCAGTACAGAGCGCGATTTCCTTGGTCGAGGGCAAGACTAGCGGGCTTCGCCATGTTGGAGGTTCTCCCTGTCAGGATCTGAAACTTGTACAACCGGCGTCACGAAAAAGCTCGGGATCAATCCTTGCCGTGGGTTTCTCTGGAGGAACCTTCCTTCATGTGGCTGCGCACCCGAAGGTAGGCTGCCAATCCGACCAGAGAGACGGCTACGGTGCTCAGGGCCAGGATCAGGAACAACCAGATCATCCGCACGATGTCCTAGGATATCAAAAGGAAGTGCAACGTGCGCCGGAAGCATGAACTGGTGTTGGGCGACGAGTTGCAACTAGCTGCGGAGCGGCGGCAGGATGCAGCCCAGCGCGCAAGCCCTGGGTGAATCCGGCGTGCTGATGGTCGACTCGCCCGCGACAACCTTTTCTTTCGCCCTTTCAGGGCTACGTCCCTTCCCGCCGCCTACCCGGGGCTTGCTCCCCGGGCTGCATTCTGCCGCCGCTTCGCGGCTTGCATTTTGGCATTACTTGCCAGCCATAGACCGTTCGACATCGTCGGCGGTGTGCGGCAAATCGCCGGTCAAGTTGATCAGCTTGCCATCCTGGTCCACGTAAAGAATGTCTTCGATTCGTACTCCCAGCTTTTCTTCTGGAATGTAGATTCCTGGTTCGAGGGTAAACACGGTTCCTGGCCCCAGCGGAACGTCGTAATCGCCAGTATCGTGGACATTCAATCCGACGTAGTGGCCGAGCCCGTGAATGAAATATTTTCCCAGCGCCTCGCCATGCAAGTCTTTGCCGTGGGTGTTGATGTAGTTGTAGGCCACATCATGGAGAGAATCCGGCTGATCCCGCTTCAGATGGGACTTGCCCGAGCGGAATGCGGCAGCAGCGGCCTGTTGTGCTCCGAGAACGATATCGTAAATCTCCCGCTGCCGAGCGGTGAACTTCCCGGACACAGGCAGAGTGCGAGTGATGTCCGAAGCGTACATGGAATATTCGCCTGCCGCATCAATCACCACGAGTTCTCCAGACTGCATGGTGCCGGAGTCTTCTGAATAGTGCAGCACAGTGGAATTCAAGCCCGAGCCCACGATCGGTGCGTAAGCCGGGCGCTCACAACCACGTTTACCCCACTCGTACTGCATCAGGGCAGAGACCTCACGTTCTGTGATACCCGGCTTCACCGTGTGCATTGCGGCAAAATGTGCGGCAATCGAAGCGTCGGTTGCGTGACGGATGCGCTCGATTTCCCCCGAGTCCTTATAGGTTCTAAGCGAAGCCAGCATCGGCCGGACATCTTGAAAAGACACCCCCACCGGAAACGCATTGGCGCGTTTCAGCCAATCCAACGGCGCGGTTGAATTCGAAGTCTCATCGTCAGCGACTATATCCGTGAAGATGGTCGCCTTCTTCAGGGGGAGCAACCGCACAAGCTCGGAGCGCAGATTATCCAGAATCTCGACGTGGTCGAACCCGGTAAGCTTGCTCGCGTCAGGATTGTCCGTGCCGAGTTTCGGCCCGGTCCAGTTTTCTTGCGAGGGATTGTGGTTGGGAAGAAACAGTATCTCCGTGTAGGAATGGTCCGCAGAGTTGGCGGCGCCCACGATCAGCAGCGCGGCTCCCGGTTCGCTCCAACCGGAGAGATAGAAAAAATAGTCGTCCGAACGGTAGCCATAAAGATCGTTGGGGCCCTCCGCTTCGTTCGAGGCAAACAGGAGAACCGCGCCGCCATTGGCCTTGCTCGCCAGAGACTGCCGGCGAAGCCGGAAATCGGAGTTAGGTTGACGATCCAGTGCCCAGGTGAGTTGGGAAAGAAGAAAAAGAACCAGCAACACCTTACGCATTCAGAGTCCCTTTGTTCGTGGTACAAAATTTACTTGGTATTGCTGGTTACAGATTTGCTTGCCGCAATCGTCGCATCCGCGTTGGTCTTATCCACCAGCGACGATCCCGTGTCCACAAATGCCGGAATAGGGGCGAAGCTGTCTTTGGCCCAGTCATTGTTCAGCGTGGACAACTTGTGATGGTAGAGATCATCCAGCATCTTCAATCCAACGAAGCTCATGGTGTAGGGTTTCTGCGAGATCGTGGCCGCGATCACACCCTTCTGGATCCACGACAGCGTATCCTCATCGGTGTCCATCGCCAGAATGACCTTATCCTTCACTCCATGTTGGCTCAGCACGGTAGCCACTTCCTTACCCGCGAGCGCTTCCAGGCAGACAAAAGCATCGGTTCGCTCCTTCTTGTCGTTGCCCAGAACTTCGGTAGCAGTGTCGAAAGCGAGGCGGGAGTCGCCCTTCATATCGACCACGCGGGTGATCTTTATTTGCGGAGAAGCCTCGAGCGCGTCGCGATAGCCGCGCAAACGCTCTTTCAGATTGGCCTGCTCCGGAATGGTAAACACCACTACGTTACCCTTGCCGTTCAACTCCTTCGCCAGCCGCTGGCCTCCAATCTCGCCGGCATGGTAGTTGTCAGTGCCGATAAAGAAAAGCCGCTTGCTGGCGGGTGCGTCGGAGTCCACTGTGATTACGGGAATGCCGGCCGCGATGGCGCGATCGATATCGTCTTTCAGCAGGGCTGGATCAGCTACTGATATCAGGATCCCACTGGCTTTGCTCTGCACCGCTTCCTGCAACGCCTTCTGCTCAGCCTTGGGGTCGTAGCTGTCCGGACCCGCGAACTCCGAACGCACCTTGAGCTGCTGGGCCGCCTGAAACAAACCGGCCGCACCGGCCTGCCAGTAGGGAATCTTGACATTGGTTGAGATCAGGAAATACTTCTCATCGGAATCGTGACCGGTTCCACAGCTGACCAGGAAAACCAGCAGAATGCCGACGACTACTCGGGAAGGTACCGTGAGGTGGCGCATCGGATCCTCCTTACGAAACCGACGTGACCGCGCCCAACCGGGCGCGAAACGGTACGCATTCTAAACCTACTGGCAGCGAAAGGGAAGGAATTGGATGGATCCCAGGGTCAAGCCTACTCGGTATTCCATTCACTACACGCCCACAGGAAACGGCTTGGTGTGGGTCTCCGCACTGAGCGACAAGCCGGAGAAGCGGCCCTGCAACAAAGACATCAATCCCGTGCACCAGTAGCCGACCACGAACAAGACCAGAAAAGGCACGGTGATGTAGTTCTCGTTGGTGATAGCGTAGTAGACCGTAAGCGCGAAATAACTGCCGATCAAAAGTTCGACCCACGGGACCCAGCCCAGGCGGCGCCGGTATGTGGTGGCGTTGATCCGGTCCTTTTTCGATTCCACCCGATACTTGGGAGTGCGCGCAAAGGCCGATTTCTGTCCCAACAGCGCTTCCAGCACGGCGCGCGTGTTGGTGATGGTCAGGCCAATCCCGAGCGCCATCAGGAAGGGAAGATAGAGCAGGGCGCGCGGCCAGCTCCTCGGAAACAGCTCGCGCTGTGAGACTAGATAGAAGCTCGAAATCGAAAACGTGGACGCCATAAACAGCGGCAGGTCGATGTACAACATCTGGAACCATCCCTGATAAAAGCGGATGATCATGGCCGGCAGCAGTAGGACCGAAAGCACGACCATCAAGGGATAGCTGAGATTCGCCGTCAGGTGATACCAGGCCTCCAATTTGACCCGAAACGGCTGATCGCTCTTGAGTACGCTGGGCAGAATCTTCTTCGCGGTTTGGATCAGGCCCTTGGCCCAGCGCGCCTGCTGGGTTTTGAACGCGGTCATTTCTACCGGCAGCTCGGCCGGACACTCCACATCCTGCAGGTAAATGAATTTCCATCCTTTGAGCTGGGCCCGGTAGGAAAGATCGGTGTCTTCCGTGAGTGTGTCATGCTGCCAGCCCCCAGCTTCTTCGATTGCGCTGCGGCGCCATATTCCCGCCGTGCCATTGAAATTGAAGAAGACGTTGCTGCGGGCGCGTCCGGAATGCTCCAGCACAAAATGTCCGTCGAGCAGAATGGCTTCGACCTCGGTAAGAAAAGAATAGTTGCGGTTGATATGGGTCCAGCGAGTCTGCACCATGCCGATTTTTGGATCGGTCAAATGATGAACGGTTCGCATCAGAAAATCTTCAGGTGGAACAAAGTCGGCGTCGAATACGGCAATGAACTCGCCTCTCGCGGTCTTCATGCCCTCAGCGAGCGCACCTGCCTTAAAGCCTTCACGATTGGTGCGGTGATGATAGGTAACGGGAAAGCCGCGAGCAGCGTATTGCTCGACCAGGCCCTGCGCGACAGCCTGAGTCTCGTCGGTCGAATCGTCGAGTACCTGGACATCGAGCTTTTCGAGCGGATACTGAAGGCGGCAAACCGCATCCAGCAAGCGCTCAATGACGAACTGCTCGTTGAAGATAGGAAGTTGCACCGTGACCCGGGGCAGATCCGAAAAATGCCCAGCCGGTTCAATGGTGCGATTCTTCCTGTGCTTGTAATAGAGATACACCAGCACGTAGCGGTGCAGACCGTACGACGCCAGCAGGATGAGCACGATGAAGTAGGGGACCAGCAACGCCATATCAAACGCATTGGCGTGATAGAGGCCCCTGAATGTGGTGTCGAGAAAATGCTGGCGAATGTACTGGCCAATGCCCCGTGAGGCCACGAAAGCGGCCAGAGTTTGAATCGAAATCGACGCGATGCCCAGGAATCGTCTCCAGTGAACCTTCATTGTACCTGAAGGCGGCCTGCCTGCCTCGAGGTGTCGAATCAATAAGCTGTTTAGTTATAGTTACTTACGGGCAGCGAGGCAAGGTCGATGGTTTCCACAGCCCACAAGATTTCCGGGGCAAATCGAACCCTCATGCCGCTACCGCGCGGATGCGATTTCGGAGCCATCCGCCGTAATGAACGCGTCTACGCGCAAGCCCACGGGCAACTGCGCACCGTGATCCAGTTCGACCAGAGTTTCCAGGATCTTCTTGTCCACTCGCTCGGTGGGTTCGTCTGTGCGAACGTTCTTGGGGCCAAGCTGTTCTCCAACCCGGACCACCTGTCCCCAGAATCTTTGTTTGCCGAAAGCATCGGCCGTGACGTACGCCTTTTGTCCCACGCGCACTTTGCTGACGTCGGTTTCGTCCACGTCGACGCGAACGCGCAGGACCTTCTTGTCTCCAACCGTCAGGATTGGGTCCGGCGCGGTGGATGAGTTGGACACACTCTCCCCGTTGCGATGGTGCTTGCGGAGCACGGTTCCGTCGATGGGAGACTTGATCAGCGTCTTCTCATAGCGTGCTCTGGTTTCCTGCAATTGGGCCTGCGCCAGTTGCAAGTCCGCCTCGGCGACCGAGCGGTCTTCTTCCCGCGCACGGTCGTCGATCAGGGAATGGTGTTCCAACGCTGATTGATGTTTCGCTTTCGCAACGTCGTACTCTCGGGCGTAGCGATCGAGTTCCTCGCGGGAAATCACGCCAGCCGCAAACAGCTTCTGGCGGCGGTCCATCTCTGAACTGGCATTGTCGAGGACAGCCTTCGCCTCACTGGCCCCGGAAAACGCCTCAGCCCGCTCCTGAGTTCGCGCGCCATTGATCACCTTGCGCAGGGTCGCTTCCCGGGCCAGCACCTGCGCCTGGGCGGATCGGACTTGGGCCAGATAGTCGTCATTCTCCAGCACCGCCAGCACTTGCCCGCGCCATATGGCATCGCCTTCCTCGACCTTCACGGACTTGAGCTTGCCACTCAACTCCGAACCAATCTTTATGTCTTCGGACGAAGGCTCGACCCGGCCAGGCCCGGCAATCAAGGTCGGACCGTCATTCGGCGAGGCGCTGGCAACCGCCACAGGGGGCGAAGCGGCCCGCGAACGGGCTGACACCAAGCTCCAGGACACCACGAGGGCGCCCACTGCAACCACAATCACGAAAATGGATTTCTTTGTCATAGACGTATCTCCAACGGATTCGGGGCCATTCCGGCTAGGTTCAAACTGTTGTGGGGAAAAGCGTGGGCCACAATTTCAGAGGCCGGTAACGGTTCCGGCTGCCCATTGACGATCTGCCCGTCCTCAATTCTTATAGTGCGGTCCGCGAACGAGAGCACGCGCGAGTCGTGGGTCACGATCACCACCGCGCGTCCTCGCTGGTGCGCCAGTTCGCTCATCATCTCCATTATGGTCCGGCCGGTTGATGAATCCAGCGCCGCCGTGGGCTCGTCCGCCAGAATAATGGCGGGATCTCCGGCCAAGGCGCGCGCAATGGCAATCCGCTGCTTCTGGCCGCCACTCAGGTCGGCAGGGAAGCTCTGGTACTTCTCACCCAATCCAACTTGTTCCAGAAGTTCCTGTGCGCGTTTCCTGGCCGCGGTCGCCGAAACTCCCTTCAGGTCGAGCATGAGTTCGACGTTTTCCCCTGCCGTGAGCGTGGGGAACAGATTGAATCCCTGAAACACGAAGCCAATGTGCTGCAACCGGATTGAGGGCAACTGCTTTTCATTCAGCCGCGTGACTTCTTTCCCTGCAATCTGCACGCTGCCCGAACTGGCGGTCAGGATGCAGCCCATGATCGAGAGCATCGTGGTCTTGCCGCTCCCAGAAGGACCGACGAGCATGACCATCTCTCCGGCATGTACGTCGAGATCCACGCCGCGGAGCGCGGCCACGCCGGTGCTCCCCTCGGCGTAGGTCTTGGTTAGTTTACGAACTGCTATGGCCGGTTGCACTGTGCCTCCCTGGCTGTGATCAGCCCTTGAATACGATGGCGGGATCCAGACGCGTCACTTTGTTGATCGACACCAACGCTGCCCCAACACACATCAGCAGTGTCAGAAAAAACATGCCAATGGCCATCTGCCAGGGGAGCAGAATCGCTGCCCCGCCGGCCTGACTGGCGTGAACCACGAAGCTGCTGACGATCATCCCCAGCACGTATCCGATGACGGCGCTGATGGCTGCCTGCTTGATGATGACTTTGTAAACGTAGCTATTCGGGGCGCCCATGGCTTTCAGAGTCCCAAATTCGCGCAGGTGGTCCACCGTGGTTGCGTAAATCGTCTGCGCCACTACTACGAATCCCACGACCAGTCCGAGCACTGCCGCCAGCAGCACCGCGACGCCGGCGCCGGTGGTGAACATCCAGTAGACCTGAGTCAGGCGGCTGAACTCCGGGCTGGTTAGTACTTCCACGTCTTTCACCCGGCCCAGAATCTTGCTCCGCACCTGCTTGAGATCAGCCCCGGGCGCGGTCTTCACCTGGATGTAGATGGTTTCGTCTTCCGGCAGGCCCGTGTAGTCCTGTGAACGCTTGAAGGTGGTGAAAACATATGGCGATGTCGTGAAGGCCCGAATGCCATGCGTGAGGCCCACCACGCGGGCGCGCCGTCCGTTCATTTCAAACACCTCGCCGATCGAGGTCACACCCAGTTTCTGCTTATACAGTTCGTCGACAATGATGGCGTCCGGCGCTTTCAAGTCTTCCACGCGACCGGCGACCAGGTGCCAGGGCCGTCCCAGAGTGGAGTCTGGATTGAACCCTACAATCTGCACCGACTCCTGGCGGCCGTCATGGCTTTTCCACTGGGTCCAGCGCGTGTTTAACTTCTGCGCCTCCGCCACGCCGGGCACTGCGCGCACCTGGTAGAGTTTGCGCTCGCTGAACGGCACGCCTTGCTCGATGTAGGGAACGTTCTTGGACGCGACCCACAGATCTGCTCCGGAATTGTCGATCAGATTGGAAGTGGTTTCGGTAAATCCGACGAACAGGCCCAGCTCTACCACAATCAGTACCACGGCAAACACGATGCCGGTCAGCGTGACCGTCAGCCGTACCTTGTCGTGAAAAAGGTTTCGCTGCGCCAGAGGCGGCATGGCTATTTCGCCTCCTTCATCAGCCCGCGCAAGCTCGCCTCGAGCATCAATTCGGAGCGCTGTTCTATCGGCCGCCATTCCACCCAAGCGTCATTGCATTTCGCAATGTGGAGCGAAATAACTCCGTGCACCGCGGCCCACACAGTTTGTGAAACCAGGTCTGCGTCCGTCAAATCCTCGCGGAAACAACCGGCGTCAATCGCCTGCTGCACCGTCATCTTGAGAAAGGCATATGCATCGATTTCTGGATTGCCCAGCACCTCGCGATCGCGCTCGTCCAGGTCTGCGGCCGGGTGCGGCGTCATAAACATGAGTTTGTAATGGTTGGGATAGCGCACGCCGAAATCAACGTATGTCCGCCCGATGTGCTTCAGCCGCTCCAGCGGATCGTGTGGCATCGCAGCGCTCTGAAATACTTCGGCAAGGCGGGCGAAATCCTCGTGGCACAGCTCGTGAAAGAGTTCTTCCTTGTCGGCAAAATGCAGGTAAATCGCGGTCGGCGAATATTCGATCTTCTCCGCCACTTTGCGCATGGAGACGCCGTCATAGCCCTCAGTGATAAACAGTTCCCGGGCTGCGTCCAGGATCTTGTCGCGAATTTCCGACTTTTCGCGCTCTCGCCGTTCTTTTACTCCCATACCGTCGATCCCTTAGTTAACAGTGTTAATTTAACATCGTTAATATAATTTACTTAGATAACAACGTCAATCGAAAGTTACAAGTTTTTTAGATGTATTTAGTAGCTGTTTTATTTACATATACTTAGATGATGAATTGCTCACGAACTAGGATATTTTGGAGGGGAGTGGTTTGCCCAAGCGCTGACAGAACTTCTAGTTGAGGAAATACGTGCGATAAAGCGTGTCGCGCTGGGCGGGCTTGAACCCGGCGTCCCGGATGATGCGGCGCAACTCTTCTTCGGTGGTGCAATTCGTTACGCCGGCGGCACGAACGACATTTTCCTCGAGCATGACCGATCCTACGTCGTTGCCGCCGAAGCGCAGACCCATCTGGCAGACTTTCAATCCCTGGGTCACCCAGCTTGATTGCACATTCAGGAAGTTCGAGAGATACAACCGGGAAATGGCCAGAACCTTTAAGTATTCGACGGCCGTGGCCTCGTCCCAGTGACGACCACCCAAGGCCGTATTGTGCGGCTGGAAGCTCCACGGGATGAATGCAGTAAAGCCGCCGGTTTCCTCCTGCAATTCGTAGAGCCGATGGAAATGATTGACGCGATTTTCGATGTTCTCGCCCACACCGAACATCATGGTGGCGGTGGTGCGCATACCCAACTGGTGCGCGGTGCGATGCACGTTGATCCAGCCCTCGGTAAGGCACTTGAGGCGGGCGATCTTGTAGCGGACTTCATCGTCAAGAATTTCGGCGCCGCCTCCGGGAATGGAATCGAGTCCGGCATCGCGCAGGCGAATAATGGTGTCGCGAATGCTCAACGCGCTGTATTCGGCGATGGCGATGACTTCCGACGCCGAGTAGCAATGCAGATGAACCTTCGGGAAGCGTTGCTTGATGCCACGCAGCATTTTCTCGTGCCACTCGATCTTGAGATCCGGATGCAAACCACCCTGCATCAACACGCCGGTGCCTCCCAGTTCAACGGTCTCCCGAATTTTGTCGTAGATGGTGTCGAACTCGAGAATGTATCCCTCTTTGGCTGCGGGACCCTTCAAGGGCCGATAGAAGGCACAGAAAGTGCAATACTCGGTGCAGAAATTGGTGTAATTAATGTTGCGGTCGATAACGTAGGTCGCAACGCCCTCGGGATGTAGCCGGCGGCGAACCGCGTCAGCTTCCATGCCGATGCCGATCAGGTCGTCGGAGCGGAACAGGTCGAGGGCTTGCTGTTTGGTCAGGGACATGGCTTTACGGACCGCCGTCAAGATTCTAACGGACTCGCGACCCAGTGCCAAACGCTAACCCCCGAACCGACTTTCATCCCGAGCGCGGCTCGAGGCGCGCTGGCGCGGTGAGAGCAAGTCGAGGGACCCCTACCTGGCCATGAACTCATCAGCCCCTAGGGGTCCTTCGACTTCGCGAGGTGTGTCACACGCGAAACACCTCGTCCCGCTCACGAAGACGAGGGGGAGAATTGTCCGGGAAGCCCAGATGCAGGACGACGCCAACCGCAAATGGCAACCATTTGCCTCATGCGGTTTTTCGACGGACAGTTGCGCTAGTTCTACCTTGGGCAGTTCTGCTTTTGTAACGGTAGTACTGGACCAGAGAAATGATTCCTGCGATCACTCCGAGTCCAATGATCGTGATGAGTGCCGGCTTGTAATATCTGGAGAAGAACCTGACGATGTGCCTGCCATAAATCGCTCCCAGGCCGGCCACTATGGTGAAGCGGATTCCGCGGCCCAGCGCGAGGGCGGACACGAACTTCTTGCGCGAGTATTGCATGGCGCCCGCCGCCAGCAAGAAAGGGACAATAGGAAAAGGTGGTGGTAATAAGGCAGGCACGGCCACCGCAAAGAATCCCCAGCGCTCGAATCGCTTGAAGACTTTGTCGGCTCTGCTCTTCGACAGCTTCCGTTCGAAGGCCTCCTTGCCGCCCTTCCGCGCCAAACCGTATGTAATGTAGCCGCCGAGGACCGCGCCCACCGTGGCCATAAACGCGTAATACCACCATCGCTGGCTGTGGCGGGCTGCAAGGAGAATTGTCAAAACGTCCATACTCCCCGGCAGCGGTACGACCGAATTGTCGGCCAATGCCAACAAAATCAGGCCCATGCCGCCCAGATGCCTTAGCCAACTCCAGACCGAAGCGGCCATCAAGAAGTGAAGCTGGGTTGACATTTCCGCCTTAGAAGCAATTTTTCAGGTGCGAGTGGTACGACCAAACTGGACAAGATCTAAGTGGCGGCGCTTTTGGCCACGTCAAGAAAGCGCAATGACGGCGCCGCCGGCAACACTCCGCATTCGCTGGCATAGCGGTAGAAGAGCTGCAATCCTTCCAGGCACGCGGGGTCAAGAGCATAGTAGATATTCTCAGTCAGGTAAGTCTTTATTTCGGCCTCGCTTAAACCCAGGCGTGGCGCCCATTCTCGAGCAATCCGGTCGAGACTTGGCGGCTGCAAACCGTGGTCGCGCGAGTCTTGGAATATTGCGGCTAGATCGAGCGCCGGTGGAGCATTCCTCAGAGCGGCCTGCCGAACTGCCCAAAAGGCGAAAACAAACGGCTTGCCAGTAAGACGAATCCAGTCTTCGGCCAAGTCGTGGGTTAGATAACGAGAGCGATCTACCTTGAGCGCAGGGTCGCCAATCACCAGACCGGCGTCGAACTCTGCCATCATCTTTTCTATGTCTGGCGCCATGGGCGTGAAACTTCTGCCTTGGCCCCACCATTTCGCGAACAACACTTTGGTTAGCGCAACCGAAGTGAGAGAAGAAGTGTCGAGAGCAACCGACCGGATCTGGTCCAGCGGAACTTTGCTGACCAGAAGGATGGACCGAACCGGCCTCCGCGAAGCGATCGCGACCCCAGGCAGGATGGCAAGCCCCGGAATGCTGGCATAAGCGGCCGCCGGAATGATGCCAACGTCCGCCGAACCTTCAGCCAGGTCAGCGGCGCATTGCGAAGGGACGGTGTAGGAAATATCGAAGGCGGTACTCGCGTCTCCATGCTCGAAATCCCACATCAGAGGTGCAGTATTAAGGTAGGAAATCGCGGAAATACGAAGGCGTTTCATGCGGCCAATGGTTGATCTTAACAGAGCCGTGTGTCGTGTGACCTTGACATCGTTTTTTGCGGATGCGTAAAGTGCGCGAGTCAGACGATGTGGAGGTGGTGAAGTGCCGCAAGCCCTGGCCGTGAGCCCCAGACCGAGCGAAAGTCTCGCCTTACAATGGCTCGCCCTTGCCCTCACCCCGCGCCTGGGTCCTACCAGAGCGCGGCGACTGGTCGAACACTTTGGCGGGCTGCAAACATTTTCAAGGCGTCGCTGACTGAGCTCGAAGCCACCGGCATTCAAACCGTCTCGGCGCAATCGCTCGGCACCGGCCAGTCCATGGAACTAGCACATGACGAACTGGGACGCGTGGCGGCGGCCGGTGTTTCCGTCGTCTGCCTGGATGATTCCACCTATCCCGCACAGCTG
>Ga0075015_100000536_pt1 | contig 13272 bp, 10 predicted proteins | sample AleBraG_ABR_2013_FD_71476 | JGI IMG/M metagenome (GOLD analysis project Ga0075015, IMG submission 71476) | Freshwater sediment microbial communities in response to fracking from Pennsylvania, USA - Alex Branch Run_MetaG_ABR_2013 | ecosystem: Environmental > Aquatic > Freshwater > Creek >...
CGACCCCGGCGTAGAGGCTCGCGAACCGCGCCGCGTCCTGCTGGGTGTTGCCGACGCCGCCGGGGAACAGGCAGTCGCCCGTGAACAGGTGCGGCGCGCCCGTGGGGTCGTCGTAGACCAGCGCAAGGGAGCCCGGGGTGTGCCCCACCAGGTGGATCGCGCTCAGCGCGACCTCGCCGACGTGCACCGTGCCGCTGTCGGCGACGGTCTCGTCGATGCGCGCGCCGATCATCTCGACATCGTCGGCGTGCGCGAGGGTCCGGGCGCCGGTCGCCGCGACGACCGCCGCCAGCGCCTGCCAGTGGTCGTGGTGCCCGTGCGTGGTCACGACGGCGGAGACGCCGTCCGGCCCGATCATCTCCAGCAGCCGGTCGGGCTCGGCGGCCGCGTCGACGAGCACCTGCTCGCCGGTGGCAGCGCACCGCAGCAGGTAGCAGTTGTTCTCGTAGGGGCCGACGGCCAGCTTCGAGATGGTCAGGGCAGGCAGCTCGCGGACGTCGGCGCGCCCGCCGACGGTCACATTCCCGGTGTAGGTCACCACGCGATCATCCACCGAGGGAGGTGCCGCTCACCAGGGCGGGGCCACCCCGGGGTCGCTGCCGTCGACGCGGCGCACCGACGGCCCGGTCCCGCGCCCGAGCCGCCAGGCCAGGACCTCGGCCGGGTCGCCGACGACGTCCACCGGCCCGGACCGGGCATGGACGAACATCAGGGTCCGCTCCACGAAGTCGGCCGGCCAGTCCGCCGGGGAGTAGCCCAGGCCCAGGTCGACGTGGTGGATCTCGAGCTCCCGACGACGGGCGTAGGGCAGTGCGTGGGCGGGGGTGTCCGGGTCGGCACCGGGGCGCTGCGGCCCGAACAGCAGCATGCGGTCGCGCGCGTCCGCCGGCGCCGCGCCCAGCCGGTCGAGGGCGTCGGCGAGGGCGGCGGCACTCGTCAGCACGTCGCGTGCCTGCACCGTCGACGGTCGGCCCGCGCCGGCCTCGATCTCGGCGTTGCGGGCATCGACCGAGGCGTACATCGGCGTCGGGACGCCGCTCAGCGCCCAGCTCACGAGGCGGAGCATCCCGTCGGCGTTCCGCGCCAGGTGCGTGAGCACGTGCCCGACGCTCCACCCGGGGAGCAGCGACGGCCGCCGGATGCTGCTGTCGTCGAGTCGGCCGAGGGTCCGGCCGAGCCGGTCGGTCGACTCCCGGAGCGCGGCGAGGTCCACGGCGAGGGCGGCAGGCACGTGCCGACCGTACGCCGCGTGCTCACGGTCGGCGCCGGGAATGTGGTTGTCGGTGCGCCTCGTTAGCCTGGGTCCCGGCCACCGCCTCGGCGCTGGCCGGCTCACCCGGGCCCGGCCGACGCGCCGACCCGGCCCGACTCGAGAACAGGACACGGTGTGGCCGATCGCCTCGTCGTCCGCGGTGCCCGCGAGCACAACCTCAAGGACGTCTCGCTCGATCTGCCGCGCGACGCGATGATCGTGTTCACCGGCCTGTCCGGCTCGGGGAAGTCCTCCCTGGCGTTCGACACGATCTTCGCCGAGGGACAGCGCCGCTACGTCGAGAGCCTGTCCGCCTACGCCCGGCAGTTCCTCGGCCAGATGGACAAGCCCGACGTCGACTTCATCGAGGGCCTCTCGCCCGCGGTGTCGATCGACCAGAAGTCCACGAGCCGCAACCCGCGGTCCACCGTCGGCACCATCACCGAGGTCTACGACTACCTGCGCCTGCTCTACGCGCGAGCCGGCCGCCCGCACTGCCCGGTCTGCGGTCGCGACATCGCCCGCCAGAGCCCGCAGCAGATCGTCGACCGGATCCTCGAGCTCGAGCCCGGGTCGCGATTCCAGGTGCTCGCCCCGGTGATCCGCGAGCGCAAGGGGGAGTACGCCGACCTGTTCCGCCAGCTCCAGACCCAGGGCTTCTCCAGGGCGCGGGTCGACGGCGTGGTCCACTCGCTGGCCGACCCGCCGACGCTGAAGAAGCAGGAGAAGCACACCATCGACGTCGTGGTCGACCGGCTGGCGGTCAAGCCCGACGCGAAGCGCCGACTCACCGACTCGATCGAGACCGCCCTGCGGCTCTCCAGCGGCCTGGTCACGCTCGACTTCGTCGACCTGCCCGAGGACGACGCCCATCGCGAGCGGATGTTCTCCGAGCACCTCGCCTGCCTCTACGACGACCTGTCGTTCGAGGAGCTCGAGCCGCGATCGTTCTCGTTCAACTCGCCCTTCGGCGCCTGCCCCGAGTGCACCGGGCTCGGCACCCGCATGGAGGTCGACCCCGAGCTCATCGTGAGCGACCCGTCGATGACGCTGGCCGAGGGCGCCATCGGTCCCTGGTCGAGTGGGCACATCAGCGACTACTTCGAACGCCTCCTCGGAGCGCTCGGCGACGAGCTCGGCTTCACCCTCGACGACACCTGGGAGTCGCTGTCGCCGAAGGCCCGCAAGGCGATCCTGCAGGGCCACGCGACCCAGGTGCACGTTCGCTACAAGAACCGCTACGGCCGCGAGCGCAGCTACCACACCGCCTTCGAGGGCGTGATCCCCTACGTCCAGCGACGCCACGCGGAGGCCGACAGCGAGACCAGCCGCGAGCGCTTCGAGGGGTACATGCGCCAGGTGCCCTGCCCCGCCTGCGACGGCGCGCGCCTCAAGCCGATCAGCCTGGCCGTGACCCTGGGCGGCAGGTCCATCGCCGCCGTCGCTGCGCTGCCGATCGGCGACTGCGCCGAGTTCCTACGAGGGCTCGACCTCTCCCCGCGCGAGAAGCAGATCGCCGAGCGCGTGCTCAAGGAGGTCAACGAGCGACTGCGGTTCCTCGTCGACGTCGGGCTCGACTACCTCACGCTCGACCGGGCCGCAGGCACCCTCGCCGGTGGCGAGGCACAGCGGATCCGGCTCGCCACGCAGATCGGCTCGGGCCTCGTCGGTGTCCTCTACGTCCTCGACGAACCCAGCATCGGGCTGCACCAGCGCGACAACCGCCGGCTGATCGAGACCCTGGTGCGGCTGCGCGACCTCGGCAACACCCTCATCGTCGTCGAGCACGACGAGGACACCATCCGGCAGGCCGACTGGGTCGTCGACATCGGGCCGGGGGCGGGCGAGCACGGCGGACAGGTCCTCGTGTCCGGCACCGTCGAGGAGCTCCTGGCGCACCCGGACTCGATGACCGGCGCCTACCTGTCCGGGCGGCGCCGCATCGAGATCCCGGCCGTCCGCCGACCCGTCACCCCGGGCCGCGAGCTCGTCGTCGAGGGTGCTCGCGAGCACAACCTCAAGGACGTCGACGTCACCTTCCCGCTCGGCTGCTTCGTGGCGATCACGGGCGTGAGCGGGTCCGGCAAGTCGACCCTGGTCAACGACATCCTCTACACGACGCTGGCGCGCGAGCTCAACGGGGCACGCTCCGTCCCCGGCCGGCACCGTCGGGTGCGCGGGCTCGAGCACCTCGACAAGGTGGTCCACGTCGACCAGAGCGCCATCGGCCGCACCCCGCGCTCCAACCCGGCGACCTACACCGGGGTCTTCGACCACGTCCGCAAGCTCTTCAGCGAGACGCCCGAGGCGAAGATGCGGGGCTACCTGCAGGGTCGCTTCTCGTTCAACGTCAAGGGCGGCCGGTGCGAGGCCTGCGCCGGCGACGGCACGATCAAGATCGAGATGAACTTCCTGCCCGACGTCTACGTCCCGTGCGAGATCTGCCACGGCGCGCGCTACAACCGCGAGACCCTCGAGGTGCACTACAAGGGCAAGACCATCGCCGAGGTCCTCGACATGCCCATCGAGGAGGCGCTCGAGTTCTTCGAGGCCGTGCCCCCCATCGCGCGGCACCTGCGGACCCTCGTCGAGGTCGGGCTCGGCTACGTCCGCCTCGGCCAGCCCGCCACCACGCTGTCCGGGGGCGAGGCGCAGCGCGTGAAGCTCGCGAGCGAGCTGCAGAAGAGGTCCACCGGGCGCACCGTCTACGTGCTCGACGAGCCCACGACCGGCCTGCACTTCGAGGACATCCGCAAGCTGCTCGGCGTCCTGCAGTCCCTCGTCGACAAGGGCAACTCGGTGCTGGTCATCGAGCACAACCTCGACGTCATCAAGACCGCCGACTGGATCGTCGACATGGGTCCCGAGGGCGGCAACCGGGGCGGCACGGTCGTCGCGACCGGAACCCCGGAGGACGTCGCCGAGGTGGCGGCGAGCCACACCGGCCTCTTCCTCCGCGAGGTCCTGGCCGACACGCCCGCGCCGGCGTCCCGATCACGCGCCGGGGCGACGTCCACGCCGAAGTCCACGCCGAAGTCCACGCCGGCGACCAGAGGCACGGCCACCACGGCGCCCGCCGGGACCAAGGCGGCGGCGCGCGCGCCCCGCAAGAAGGCGGGAGCGGCGTGACGTCTAGCGTGGTGCCGTCCCGAGGAGACGAGATGACCCCGCACCAGGCCACACCGGACGTGACGTCCGCACCGACCCGGCGTCACGTCCTCGTCGCGGGCGGCGTGGTCGCCGCGGCCGCGCTCGTCACGGCCGGCTGCTCCTCGTCGACGCCGCCCGCGGGCACCCCGTCGGGCGCCGGCCCGGCCGGCGGTTCCGGGTCCAGCGTGAGCACCACCGACATCCCGGTCGGAGGCGGAGTGGTCCTCCAGGACAGGCAGGTCGTCGTCACCCAGCCGACCGCCGGCACCTACAAGGCCTTCAGCGCGGTGTGCACGCACGCGGGCTGCCTCGTCGTCGAGGTCGCCGACGGCATCATCACCTGCCCGTGCCACAACGGGCAGTTCTCCGCCGCCGACGGCTCCGTCCAGGGCGGACCGCCCCCGTCGCCGCTGGCCGAGGTGGCGATCACCGTCTCCGGCACGACGATCACGCTGGCCTGAGCGGACGCCGGAGCGCTCGTGGCCGATCCTGCGACCTACCGACCCGCGCCGGGGGAGATCCCGGACTCTCCCGGCGTCTACCGGTTCCGCGACCCGCACGGTCGGGTCGTCTACGTCGGCAAGGCGAAGAGCCTGCGCAGCAGGCTGTCGTCGTACTTCCAGGACCTCAGCGCGCTGCACCCGCGGACCCAGGCGATGGTGACCACGGCGTCCTCGGTCGACTGGGTGACCGTCGGCACCGAGGTCGAGGCCCTGCAGCTGGAGTACTCCTGGATCAAGGAGTACGACCCGCGCTTCAACGTCCGCTACCGCGACGACAAGAGCTACCCCTACCTCGCGGTCACCCTCGACGAGGAGTACCCGCGCATCACGGTCATGCGCGGGGCCAAACGCAAGGGGGTGCGTTACTTCGGGCCCTACGCCCACGCCTGGGCGATCCGGGAGACCGTCGACCTGCTGCTGCGCCCGTTCCCCGCCCGCACCTGCAGCGCCGGGGTGTTCAAACGGCACGGCCAGATCGGACGCCCCTGCCTGCTCGGCTACATCGGCAAGTGCTCGGCCCCCTGCGTCGGTCGAGTGTCGGCCGAGGAGCACCGGCGCATCGTCGAGGACTTCTGCGCGTTCCTGTCCGGCCAGACGGCCGCCTACACCAAGCGCGTCGAGCGGGAGATGAAGGCGGCCGCGGCCGAGCTCGACTACGAACGGGCGGCGCGGCTGCGCGACGACCTGCGCGCTCTCGAGCGCGCGCTGGAGAAGAACGCCGTCGTGCTGGGCGACGGCACCGACGCCGACGTCGTCGGCATCAGCGAGGACGAGCTCGAGGCGGCCGTGCAGGTCTTCCACGTGCGCGGCGGCCGGGTGCGCGGTCAGCGCGGCTTCGTCGTGGAGAAGGTGGAGGACGTCACCACCGCCGACCTCGTCGAGCACCTGGTGCAGCAGCTCTACGGCGACCAGCCCGGGGACTCCGTGCCGCGCGAGCTGCTCGTTCCCGAGCTGCCCACCGACCTCGAGACCACGGTCGCCTGGCTCAGCGCGCTGCGCGGGTCGCACGTCGACCTGCGGGTCCCTCAGCGCGGCGACAAGCGCGACCTCATGGAGACCGTCGCGCGCAACGCCGCCCAGTCGCTGGTGCTGCACAAGACGCGCCGCGGAGGCGACCTCACCTCGCGCAGCCAGGCGCTCGAGGAGCTGCAGGAGGCGCTCGGCCTGCCCGGGGCTCCGCTGCGCATCGAGTGCGTCGACGTCAGCCACCTCCAGGGCACCGACATCGTGGCGAGCCTGGTGGTGTTCGAGGACGGCCTGGCGCGCAAGTCGGAGTACCGCCGCTTCGCCATCCGGGGGAGCGAGGACGGCATCAGCGACGACACCCGGTCCATCGCCGAGGTCGTGACCCGCCGGTTCAAGCGACTGCTCGAGGAGCAGGTCGACCTCGCCGCCGAGGACCCCACGCCGGGGATCGACCCCACCACCGGGCGTCCCCGCAAGTTCGCCTACCCGCCGCAGCTGTTCGTCGTCGACGGCGGGCAGCCGCAGGTCGAGGCGGCGCAGGCGGCGCTCACGGAGCTGGGGGTGCGCGACGTCGCGATCGTCGGCCTGGCCAAGCGGCTCGAGGAGGTGTGGCTGCCGAGCGACCCCGACCCGGTGATCCTGCCGCGCAGCAGCGAGGGCCTCTACCTGCTGCAGCGGGTGCGCGACGAGGCCCACCGCTTCGCCATCACCTACCAGCGCCAGAAGCGGGGCAAGCGCATGGTCGAGAGCATCCTCGACGACGTGCCGGGACTCGGCGAGGCCCGCAAGAAGGCGGTGCTCCGCCAGTTCGGGTCGCTCAAGCGGCTGCGGGCGGCCAGCGTGGAGGAGCTGTCCTCCGTCCCGGGCATCGGTCCCACCGTGGCCCAGGCCGTGGTCGACGCCCTGGCCGCCTCCGCACCGGTCCCTGCGCTGAACACCGCTACCGGCGAGATCGTCGACTAGCCCGCTCCTACGGTCCCGGCACGGACACCGTGGCGCCACGCGCGCGACACCTGCGTCTGCGACGATGTCGGTCCACGATCGGCAGAGGAGAACCGACGGTGACCGAGGACAGTTTCGAGCTCGTGCTCGTGACCGGCATGTCCGGCGCCGGCCGATCCACCGCGGCGAGGGCGCTCGAGGACCTGGGCTGGTTCGTCGTGGACAACCTGCCGCCGTCGCTGCTGCCGCAGGCGATCGAGGAGATCAAGGCCGACATCGACGACGCCCGGCTGGCCGTGGTGGTCGACGTCCGCGGCGGCAAGATCTTCGACGATCTCGCCGAGAGCCTGCAGCAGGTGCTCGACGACGGGATCGACCTGCGCGTGCTGTTCCTCGAGGCGGGCGACAACGAGCTCGTCCGGCGCTTCGAGAGCAGCCGGCGGCCGCACCCGCTGCAGGGGTCGAGCGGCATCCTCGACGGCCTCGTGCGGGAGCGTGAGCTGCTCGGCGACCTCCGCGCCCGGGCGGACCTCGTGATCGACACGTCGAGCCTCAACGTGCACGACCTGCGGCGCAAGGTCGACGCCGCGTTCGGCGGCAGCGACCGCGTCCAGCTGCGCGCCACGGTGATGTCCTTCGGGTTCAAGTACGGGCTGCCGCTCGACGCCGACATCGTCAACGACGTCCGCTTCCTCCCCAACCCGTACTGGGTCCCCGAGCTGCGCGACCTCACCGGCCTCGACGCCACGGTCAGCGACTACGTCACGGGGATGGCGCAGGCGCGCGAGTTCCTCGACCGGATGGCGTCGATGCTCGACCTGGCGTCCGACGGCTACCTGCGCGAGGGCAAGCGCTACGTCACGGTGGCGATCGGCTGCACCGGCGGCAAGCACCGCAGCGTCGCGATGGCCGAGAACCTGGCCGCGCGCCTGGTCAAGGTCGGCGTCGAGGTGCTCGTCGTGCACCGCGACCTGGGCCGCGAGTGACCGCGGGCGGCCCGCCCCGACGCGGTCCGGCCGGACCCCGCTCCACCGGCGTGCGGGTCGTCGCGCTCGGCGGAGGTCACGGCCTCGCGGCCAGCCTGCGGGCGCTGCGGCGCATCACCGACGACGTGACCGCGGTCGTCGCCGTGTCCGACGACGGCGGCTCGAGCGGCCGGCTGCGTCAGGAGTTCGACGTCGTGCCCCCGGGCGACCTGCGGATGGCCCTGGCCGCCCTGTGCGGGGACGACACCTGGGGTCGCACCTGGAGCCGCGTCATCCAGCACCGGTTCGCCGGGAACGGCGACCTGGCCGGGCACTCGCTGGGCAACCTGCTCATCACCGCGCTGTGGGAGCAGACCGGCGACATCGTCACGGGCCTGGACTGGGTCGGCGCCCTGCTGGGGGCGCACGGGCGGGTCCTGCCCGTCGCGACGCAGCCGCTCCAGGTGGTGGCCGACGTCGCCGGGCTGCACCCCGAGGACGCCTCGATCGTCGAGCGGGTGACCGGGCAGGTCGAGGTCGCCACCACCCGGGGACACGTCGTCGGCCTGCACCTGGAGCCGTCCGACGCCGAGGCGTGCCCGGCGGCCGTCGAGGCGATCACGGAGGCGGAGGCCCTCGTGCTGGGTCCGGGGTCGTGGTTCACCAGCGTCCTGGCCCCCCTGCAGGTCCGCGGCGTCGGCGACGCCGTGTGCGCGGCGAGCGGACGCGTCGTCGTCGTCCTCAACCTCGCGCCGCAGCCGGGGGAGACCAGCGGGTTCTCCCCCCAGCGCCACCTCGAGGTACTCGGCGCCCAGATGCCGGGACTGCGCGTCGACACCGTGCTGGCCGACCCGGCCGGCGTCGACGACGTCGATGCGCTCGCCTCCGCCGCGGCAGCGCTCGGGGGCCGGCTGGCCCTGGCCCCGGTGGCCAGCCGGGACGGCTCGCCCCGTCACGACGTCGACCTGCTCGCGTCGGCGCTCGGCGGGGTCCTCACCCGCTGAGCGCCGTCGGCGTGGGCGCCTCCACCGCCCCGTCTCGAGGGTTGTTGACCGCAGTGGCAGGATGCGGCGCATGGCGATGACGGCAGCGGTCAAGGACGAACTGGCACGCCTGAAGATCACGAAGCCCTGCTGCCGCAAGGCGGAGGTCTCCGCGATCCTGCGCTTCGCCTCGGGCCTGCACATCGTCGCCGGGAAGATCGTGATCGAGGCCGACCTCGACACCGCGGCTGCCGCCCGGCGCCTGCGCAAGGACATCGCCGAGGTCTTCGGGCACTCCAGCGAGATGACCGTCGTGCACCCCGGCGGGCTGCGCAAGGGCAACCGCTACCTGGTGCGGGTGCACACCGACGGCGAGCAGCTCGCGCGCCAGACCGGCCTCGTCGACGCCAGCGGGCGCCCGGCGCGCGGTCTGCCGACCGCGATCGTCAACGGCTCGCTGTGCGACTCCGAGGCCGCCTGGCGCGGCGCGTTCCTCGCCCACGGATCGCTCACCGAGCCCGGCCGCTCCTCCGCCCTCGAGGTCACCTGCCCCGGGCCGGAGGCTGCGCTCGCGCTGTCCGGCGCGGCCCGCCGCCTCGGCATCGTCGCCAAGCCCCGCGAGGTCCGCGGCGTCGACCGGGTGGTGATCCGCGACGGCGATGCCATCGCAGCGCTGCTCACCCGGCTCGGCGCGCACGAGTCGGTGCTCGCCTGGGAGGAGCGGCGGATGCGCCGCGAGGTGCGCGCGACGGCCAACCGCCTGGCCAACTTCGACGACGCGAACCTGCGCCGCTCCGCACGCGCCGCGGTCGCCGCCGGAGCCCGGGTCGCGCGCGCGCTGGAGATCCTCGCCGACGAGGTCCCCGACCACCTGGCCGAGGCCGGACGGCTGCGGATGGAGCACCAGCAGGCCTCGCTCGAGGAGCTGGGCGCGCTGGCCGAGCCGCCGATGACCAAGGACGCGATCGCGGGCCGGATCCGTCGCCTGCTGGCGCTGGCCGACAAGCGCGCGCAGGAGCTCGGGATCCCCGACACGGAGGCGGGCATCCCCGCCGATCTCGTCGACGTCGACTGATCACGAGCCGCGCCCGCGACGCTGTGGGCCTGCTCACGAGTGCGGCTGCGACCAGCAAGCGGTTGCATGCGTCCGATAGGGTCGGAGACGCCACGCGGGCACCTCACGTGCCCCGCGACCGAAGGGCCGGCAACGAGGCCGGCTGCCGTCCCGTGACTGAAGACGAGGACTGAACATCGTGACCGTTCGTGTGGGCATCAACGGCTTTGGCCGTATCGGCCGCAACTTCTACCGCGCGCTCGTCGCGCAGGGCGCCGACGTCGAGATCGTCGCCGTCAACGACCTCACCGACAACGCCACCCTGGCGCACCTGCTCAAGTACGACAGCATCCTCGGCCGCCTCGGCGCCGACGTGAAGGCCACCGACGACGCCATCCTCGTCGGCGACGGGAAGATCGTCGCCCTCGCCGAGCGTGACCCCGCCAAGCTGCCGTGGGGCGAGCTCGGCGTCGACATCGTCATCGAGTCGACCGGCTTCTTCACCGACGCCGACAAGGCCCGCGGCCACCTCGAGGGCGGCGCCAGGAAGGTCATCATCTCCGCGCCGGCCAAGGGCGAGGACGCCACGATCGTCATGGGCGTCAACCAGGACATCTACGACCCGGCGAACCACACCATCATCAGCAACGCCTCGTGCACCACGAACTGCCTCGCGCCGATGGCCAAGGTCATCAACGACGCGTTCGGCATCGAGAGCGGCCTGATGACCACGATCCACGCGTACACCAACGACCAGGTCATCCTCGACTACCCCCACAAGGACCTGCGTCGCGCGCGTGCCGCCGCGATCAACATGATCCCCACCAGCACGGGTGCCGCGAAGGCCATCGGCCTGGCCCTCCCCGAGCTCAAGGGCAAGCTCGACGGCTACGCGATGCGCGTCCCGGTCCCGACCGGCTCGGCCACCGACCTCACCGTCACGCTGACCCGCGAGGCCTCGGCCGAGGAGATCAACGCAGCGATCAAGGCCGCTGCGGAGGGTCCGCTCAAGGGCGTGCTCGAGTACACCGAGGACCCGATCGTCTCGTCCGACATCGTCACCAACCCGGCCTCGTGCATCTTCGACGCGGGCATCACCAAGGTCCTGGGCAACACCGCCAAGGTCCTCGGCTGGTACGACAACGAGTGGGGCTACAGCAACCGCCTCGTGGACCTGACCGCGTTCGTCGGCAAGTCCCTGTAGGTCGTCACCGTGCAGACGATCGACGACCTCGACGTCGCCGGTCGCCGGGTCCTCGTGCGGGCGGACTTCAACGTCCCGCTCGAGGACGCCGGCGACGGCACCCGTCGCATCACCGACGACGGTCGCATCCGCGCAGCGCTCCCGACGATCGAGTCGCTGCGCTCGCGGGGCGCCCGCGTCATCCTCGCGGCCCACCTCGGCCGTCCCAAGGGCGAGCCGAAGCCCGAGCTGTCCCTCGCGCCGGTGGCCGCCCGCCTCTCCGAGCTGCTCGGCGCCCCGGTCGCCTTCGCCACCGACGTGGTCGGCGACTCCGCGGCCGCGGTCGTCGCCGGGCTCGCGGACGGTGACGTCGCCCTGCTGGAGAACGTGCGCTTCGACGCGCGCGAGACCAGCAAGGACCCCGCCGAGCGGGGCGCCCTGGCCGCCGAGCTGTCCGCATTCGCGGACCTCTACGTCAGCGACGGCTTCGGCGTCGTGCACCGCGAGCAGGCCAGCGTCACCGACGTCGCCCGGCTGCTGCCGCACGCCGCCGGCCGGCTCGTCCTGTCCGAGGTCGAGGTGTTCCGCAAGGTGCTCGGCGACCCGGACCGCCCCTACGCCGTCGTCCTCGGCGGCTCCAAGGTCAGCGACAAGCTCGGCGTCATCGAGAACCTGCTCGATTCCGTCGACCGGCTGCTGGTCGGCGGCGGGATGTGCTTCACGTTCCTCGCCGCGCAGGGCAAGGGCGTCGGGTCCTCGCTGCTCGAGGCCGACCAGATCGCGACCGTGGCCGGGCTCATCGCCACCGCCGAGGCGCGCGGCGTGGAGCTCGTCCTCCCGGTCGACGTCATCGTCGCGACCGCGTTCTCGGCCCAGGCCGAGCACAAGGACGTCACGGTCGACGACATCGAGGACGGCTGGATGGGGCTCGACATCGGCCCCAACAGCCGCGCGCTGTTCGCCGAGCGCCTCGCCGACGCGAAGACGGTCGTGTGGAACGGCCCGATGGGCGTGTTCGAGATGGCTCCCTACGCCGAGGGCACCCGTGCGGTGGCCGAGGCGATCACCCGGGTCGAGGGGCTCACCGTGGTCGGCGGTGGCGACTCTGCCGCCGCGGTCCGGCTGCTCGGGATCGACGAGTCCGGCTTCTCCCACATCTCCACCGGCGGAGGTGCGTCCCTGGAGTTCCTCGAGGGCCGGACCCTGCCCGGCATCGCAGTCCTGGAGGACTGAACCATGGCCTCAGGACGCCTCCCGCTGATGGCGGGCAACTGGAAGATGAACCTCAACCACCTCGAGGCCATCGCCGTCGTGCAGAAGCTGGCCTTCGCGCTCACCGAGACCGATCTCGACGCCTGCGAGGTCGCGGTGCTCCCGCCGTACACCGACATCCGCTCGGTGCAGACCCTCATCGACGCCGACAAGCTCGACCTGCGCTACGGCGCGCAGGACCTCTCGACGCAGGACAAGGGCGCGTTCACCGGGGAGATCAGCGGGACGATGCTCGCCAAGCTCGGCTGCACCTACGTCGCGGTGGGTCACAGCGAGCGTCGCGAGTACCACGCCGAGACCGACGAGCTCGTCAACGCGAAGGTGCAGGCGGCCTATCGTCACGGCCTCACGCCGATCCTGTGCGTCGGCGAGGTCCTGGAGGTCCGCAGGGCCGGCACGCACATCGAGCACACCCTGGCCCAGCTCGACGGTGCGCTCGCGGGCCTGCCGGGCGACAAGGCCCGCACGATCGTGGTGGCCTACGAGCCGGTATGGGCCATCGGCACCGGCGAGGTCGCCACCCCGGAGGACGCGCAGGAGGTGTGCGCGGCCATCCGGACCCGGCTCGCCGAGCTCTACTCCGGCGACCTGGCCGACGGCGTCCGGGTGCTGTACGGCGGCTCGGTCAAGGCGTCCAACGTGGCCGCCATCATGGCCAAGCCCGACGTCGACGGCGCCCTGGTCGGCGGCGCGAGCCTCGACCCCGACGAGTTCGTGGCGATCTGCCGGTTCCGCCTGCACCCCGCCGTCGAGTCCTGATCCGTGCGGCGCCGCACCCCCCGGGACGCTCCGGGGCGGTGCGGCGCCGCACGGTGCCCCTCGTCACGTATCCTGACCTGACGCTCCGGGATCCCGGCGCGCCCCGAGGAGAGTGAACACCGTCGTGGTCGTCCTGTTCGAGATCCTGCTGATGATCGTCAGCGGCCTGCTGATCCTGCTCGTGCTCCTGCACAAGGGGAAGGGCGGCGGCCTGTCCGACATGTTCGGCGGCGGCATCTCGTC
>Ga0075015_100000537_pt1 | contig 13265 bp, 8 predicted proteins | sample AleBraG_ABR_2013_FD_71476 | JGI IMG/M metagenome (GOLD analysis project Ga0075015, IMG submission 71476) | Freshwater sediment microbial communities in response to fracking from Pennsylvania, USA - Alex Branch Run_MetaG_ABR_2013 | ecosystem: Environmental > Aquatic > Freshwater > Creek >...
CCACAGCCTCAACCCGGCGGCGTCGGCGCGTCAGCAGGGTGCGGCGCCCAAAGGCACCGCGTCCAGGTCGCCCCGAACCTCGGGCCGCCAGGTCAGTGCGGTAACCCGATCAGCGTGCGCCTGCGCAGCGCGGCCGACGGCACACTCGACCGGGAAAGCGGACACACCTCGCTACGACCGACGGGCGTGTCAGGATGGAAGTTCCTTCGACGCAGGCTTCGAGACCCTAGGGGCCCAGACATGTCCGACCGGCTCAGCTCGCTGGACGTGTCCTTCCTGTACCTGGAAGAGGCCACGACCCCGATGCACGTCGGGGGAGTGTCGGTGTTCGAGCTGCCGGAGGCCGGCTTCGACTACGACCGGCTCGTCGCCCTGATCAAACGGCGGATCGCCTACGTCCCCAGGTACCGGCAGCGGATCCGGTGGGTGCCGGGCCGGATCGCCAGCCCGGTGTGGGTCGACGACGAGAACTTCGACCTCAACTTTCACGTTCGCCGCTCGGCACTGCCCAGACCCGGCAGCGACGCGCAGCTGCACGAGCTGGCGGCGCGGATCATGAGCCGCCCACTGGACCGCGGCCGGCCCCTGTGGGAGATGTACCTGGTCGAAGGACTCAGCGGCGGACGGTTCGCCCTGCTCACCAAGACCCACCACGCGATGGTCGACGGTGTCGCCGCGGTGGACATCGGCCAGGTCATCTTGGACACCACCCCTGAGCCGCGCTCCACCCCTGCAGGCTCCTGGCGTCCGGCCGCCGAGCCCAGCGCCGTCGAGCTGGTCGCCGGCGCCGTCAGCGACCTGATCCGCACCCCGAGCGCGCTGGTGGACACCGTGCGCGCCGGCCTGTCGGACGTGCGCCGCACGACCGCCAAGATCGCGGGCACCGCCGCCGGGGTGCTGGCCATGGCCCGGACGGTGTCGCGGTCCGCCCCGGACAGCCCATTGAACGTTCAGATCGGCGAACAGCGCCGCTACGGGACCGCCGACAGCCTCCTCGACGACTACAAGGCCATCCGCAAGACGCACGGAGGAACCATCAACGACGTCGTCCTCGCCGTCGTCACCGGTGCCCTGCGTCAGTGGCTGATGACCCGAGGTGAGGCGGTCGGTGGCACGTCCGTGGTGCGGGCGATGGTCCCGGTCAGCATCCGCACCGAGGACCAGTCCGGTGCCCTCGGCAACCGTGTCTCGTCCTACCTGGTCGACCTGCCGGTCGGGGAGAAGAGCCCGGTGATGCGCCTGCACCAGATCTCGTACGCGATGAAGGGCCACAAGGAGACCGGCCAGGCGGTAGGCGCGGACGCCATCATCGGGGTGGCCGGCTTCGCGCCCCCGACGCTGCACTCGCTGGGGGCGCGGGTCGCGTCAGGGCTGTCCCGGCGACTGTTCAACATCGTCGTCACCAACGTTCCAGGCCCGCAGTTCCCGCTCTACGCCGGCGGGGCCCGCCTGCTTGCCTCCTACCCAGTGGTGCCACTGGCCAGGGGACAGGCCGTCAGCATCGGCCTGACGTCGTACAACGGCGGGGTCTTCTACGGGCTCAACGCCGACCGGGACGGCATGTGGGACGTCGACGTCCTCGCGGCCTGCATCGTGGACAGTCTCGAGGAGCTCAGGGAGACCGTCCGGTGAGCCGGGCCCGCCCCCCCCGCGCGAGCGGCACCCCGGCCCGGCGACGAGGGCTCGTCCTTGGGGCCGGGGGCGTCCTAGGGGCAGCCTGGACCGTCGGCGCACTGGTCGCTCTGCAGGACACCGAAGGCTTCGACGTCCGCGACGTCGAGGTGCTGGTCGGGACCTCGGCCGGATCCGTCCTGGCGTCACTGCTCGGCGCCGGTGTCACCCCCGCGGAGCTGAGGCAGGACCTGCTCGGCATCGAGGTCGCCACCGGACCTCTCGCCGGCTACCGCTACGACCACGAGCGCGCCGCCGGCGGGTCGGTGCCGCGGGCACCTCGCCCCGGCCTGGGCTCGACCCGGCTGCTGATGCGCAGCGTCCGGCACCCGCTGTCGGTGACTCCGCTGGCGGCGCTGTCGTCCCTGCTGCCCACCGGCCGCGGGAGCCTGCGTGGGGTCCGGCAGCTGGTCGGTGCCGTGACACCGCAGGACGACTGGTCACCGCACCCTCAGCTGTGGGTGGTGGCCATGGACTACGACACCGGACGGCGGGTGACATTCGGCCGCGCCGGGGAACCGAAGGCGGCGCTGCCCGACGCCGTGCTCGCCTCCTGCTCCATCCCGGCCTGGTACGCCCCGGTGAAGATCGGCGGCCGCCGCTACATCGACGGCGGTACCTGCTCCGCGACCTCCGTCGACCTGCTGGCCGGCCTCGGCCTGGACGAGGTTCACGTCCTGGCGCCGATGGCCTCCTTCGACTACGACGAGCCCGCCTCGGTGGCCAGCAAAGTCGAACGCGGCTTTCGCCGCACGGTCACCCGCCGGATGGTCCGCGAGGCCGGCAAGGTCCGGGCCGGCGGCACCCAGGTCACCATGATCGGCCCCGGCCGGCAGGACCTGGAGGTCATCGGCGCCAACCTGATGGACCCCAGCCGGCGGGTCGCGGTGCTTCAGACGTCGCTGCGGACGTCGGTCGAGGCCCTGCAGCGGGCCCGCGACGACGAGCTGTCGTGGTCGGCCTGATGCGGGTCTACATCCCGGCCACGATGGATCTCGTCGCTGACCTGTTGGCTGCCGGCCGCACCCCGGCGCCGGTCAGCGCCTACGCAGTTACCGCGGCCCTGCGCTCGTGGGTCGAGCGCGACGGCGCAGCCGACGACGAACAGCTGGAGCTGGCTGCCCAGGGCGAAGCGGCCAGGGCGTCACTGCGACTGCTCGCCCACAGCCCGGCGTCGCAGCCACGCCGGGTCGTCCTGGCAGCAGAGGTCCCCGACGTCGGCGTCCGGGTCGAGGACGACAGCGACCTTTTCGAGCCCGGACAGGTGACGCTCACGGTGGCAGTGCCGGCGCCGTGGCTGCGCGCGGTCCACCTCGACGAGCCCGCCGCCGCAGCCGACGTCCGGGCCGCAGCAGCTGCTGTGACCGCGGCGGACAACGGCGACGCCGCAGCCGAGTCGGTCGTGGGGCTCGCCGAGGCCCGCGAGCTGCTGTGGTACGCCCCCGGTGAGCTCGAGACCGTCAACGCCGCCTCGAGCTGACCGCGCCACCGAGAAGCTGCGACCAGCGGCACGGCCACAGCCTGACCCGGACCCTGCGCCGTGCCACGATGTGGGACATGGATGCTGTAAGCACCGTCCCGGCCCCGGTCAACGAGCCGATCCTGCAGTACCCACCTGCAAGCGCCGCCAGGGCCGGCCTCGAGACTGCGCTGCGTGACCTTGCCGCCGCCCCAGTCGAGCTCACCACCGCCATCGGCGGCAAACGGGCCATGGCCAGCGGCGAGCGGGTGGACCTGGTCCAGCCGCACGCCCGCCACCACGTCCTGGGCACCACAGCCAATGCCACCCACGAAGACGCGGCCGCCGCAGTCGTTGCCGCCCGCGTCGCCGCCCCAGCCTGGCGGGAGATGGCATTCGACGACCGAGCCGCGATCCTGCTCAAAGCCGCCGACCTGCTCGCCGGGCCGTGGCGCGCCCGACTGAACGCGGCGACCATGCTGGGGCAGTCCAAGACCGCCATCCAGGCAGAGATCGACTCCGCCTGCGAGCTGATCGACTTCTGGCGGTTCAACGTAGCCTTCGCCCGGCAGATCCTCGCCGAACAGCCGGTCTCCGGACCCGGGGTATGGAACCGCACCGACCACCGCCCCCTCGAAGGGTTCGTGTACGCGGTGACGCCGTTCAACTTCACAGCGATCGCCGGCAACCTGCCCACGGCGCCGGCGCTGATGGGCAACACGGTGGTCTGGAAGCCCGCACACACCCAGCAGCTCGCCGCCCACCTGCTGATGGACCTGCTCGAAGAAGCCGGGCTGCCACCAGGGGTCATCAACATGGTGACCGGCGACGGGATCGTCACCTCGCAGGTCGCCCTCGCCGACCCGGACCTGGCCGGAATCCACTTCACCGGGTCAACCCGGGTCTTCCAGTACATGTGGCGCACCGTCGGCGAGAACATCGCCCGCTACCGGTCCTACCCCCGAATGGTCGGCGAGACCGGCGGCAAAGACTTCGTGGTCGCCCACCCCAGTGCCGACCCGGCGGTCCTGCTCACCGCCATGGTGCGGGGCGCGTTCGAGTACCAGGGCCAAAAGTGCTCGGCGGCATCGCGTGCCTACCTCCCGGCGAGCCTGTGGGCCGGGCTCAAAGACGAGCTCGTCGACCAGGTCGAGGGGCTGGCCATGGGCCCGGTCACGGACCTGTCGAACTTCATGGGCGCCGTCATCGACGACCGATCCTTCGCCCGGCTCGCAGCCGCGATCGACCGCGCCCACGCCACCGACTCGATCCAGGTCGTCGCCGGCGGAACCTACGACGACGCCGACGGGTTCTTCGTCCGCCCGACCGTCCTGCTCGGCACCGACCCGACGGACGAGATCTTCACCACCGAGTACTTCGGCCCGATCCTGTCCGTCCACGTCTACGACGACGCACAGTACGACCGGATGCTCGCCCAGATGGAGTCAGCCTCGCCCTACGCCCTGACCGGCTCGATCATGGCCCGCGACCGGGCCGCGATCGCGCACGCCATGACCGTCCTACGGTTCGCCGCCGGAAACTTCTACGTCAACGACAAGCCGACCGGCGCAGTGGTCGGACAGCAGCCGTTCGGCGGCGCCCGCGCCTCCGGGACGAACGACAAGGCCGGCTCGGCGCAGAACCTGCTCCGCTGGACCTCCACCCGATCCATCAAAGAGACCCTGGTCCCACACGTGGTACCCCCCGGTGGCTACCACGGCTGGGGCAACATCGACCCGGACCGGCGTACCCGGCCGCTGTGACCGGCCCCAGCGACCACGCCAGCGGACACCACCAGGCCCCATCGCCGGGCCCCCACCGGGGCGGATGGCAAATGCCCCTGAGCTGATGCGACCGGCGCCGTCGCGAACCCGTTGTCGACAGACCTCGCAGGGTCTAGCGTGCGATCGAAGTCCCCTGAAGGGGGCTCGCCCGTCGTGGAGTGCGGCGGGCGAAGGTCGCTCTGGTCCCCGGCGGCGCCATGTGCGCGGGCCGAAAGGGTTGACGTGGCGACAGTTCGGGACCGCACACACCTGTCCAGGGCGCTCGCACCTCGGGCCGGCGCCGACCTCAGCCACCCGGACCCGTCCGGGGCGGCCGCCACCGCCGTCACGGCCAGTGGCCGCCCCGCCGTCGGCGCCGGCGCCGGCGACGACAGATCAGCCGATCCCGTCGTGGGTCCGCGGCCCCCGGTCAGCGACCTGGCCGCCGCGAGTCGCAGCCGACGGGTCAGGCCCCGCACGGCAGCGGTCGCACTCGTGGACTGCGGGCCGGACCAGGTGGACCCCACGGCCCCAGGCGCAGGCTACGTCGCGCAGCGGGCCGCCCTCAAGCGGCCCGGAGACCAAGCCGATGCCGCCGCGGTCGCCGAAGGGATCGTCAAAGACCTGTTCGCTGTCGGGCTGACCATGTGCAGCGCGCTGCCCTACACCGACGTCGTCGGCTCGGTACGGATCCGGCTGGCGGTAGCCCAGCTCGACGACATCATCTCCTTGATCAGGCCGCTGCTGATGGACGGCCGCCGACAAGCAGGTGGCCACCGGCCCTGCCACCCGACCCGGTCTGGCCCACCCGCAGGCGCCGCCGGCTAAGCCGACTGCCGGCCCGACGCGGGAGCCGCGGCCCGGAAGTCCTGCCGGCGCCCGAAGCCCCGCGTCACACCGGGGCACCTGAACAGGGCCCGGCGGGTGCCGCAGCCGGTCTCCTCCCCCGCGGGCCCCGCGGGCGTACGACGCCAGGGCACCCGACGGCGGCGCTGGTCCGCCACCGCGGCGTCGCCCGCCCGAGCCACCCGCTGTCGTCTCCGATGCGGCTGCCGCGCCCCCACCGGGGCAGCGCGGCTCGGTAGGCTGGCTGACGGCAGTCGCACAAAGGCGTGCGACGTTCTGGAGTGAAGAGGCGAGTCCAGTGACCCCGATCGTCGGTACCGCACTGAGCCGGTTCGAGGAGTCGAAGGCCGATCTGATCGCCCGCGCGGTCGAGGTCGGTGAGCATGCACGAGGCTCCAGCTCCGGTGATGCCGACGGGCGGTTCCTTCGCCGCTACTACCGTGGCGTCGCCGCCGACGACATCGTCGGCCGCGACCCGGTCGACATCTTCGGCGCAGCACTGTCCAACCGCGAGCTCGCCTCCGTGCGGCCGCAGGGAACAGCCACCGTCAGGGTCTTCACCCCCACCGTCGAAGAGCACGGGTGGGCGTCGGGGCACACCGTCGTCGAGGTCGTCACCGACGACATGCCGTTCCTGGTGGACTCGGTGACCAGCGCCCTGGCCCAGAACGGAAGCTTCATCCACCTGGTCATCCACCCACAGCTAGCGGTTCGACGCACGATCACCGGTGACCTGGTAGAGGTGTTGGAAGAGTCGCCGCCCGAGCCGCTGCCGACGGACGCGCTGGTCGAGTCCTGGATGCACGTAGAGATCGACCGGCAGACCGCCCGCGGCAGCCTCGAGCAGCTGTCCGGGGAGCTGCGCCGGGTGCTGTCGGACGTTCGCGAGGCCGTGGAGGACTGGCCGAAAATGACCGACGCGGCGCTGCGGACCGCCGACGAGATCGCCTCCAACCCGCCACCAGTGCCCGACTCGGAGGCATCAGAGGCGTGGGAGCTGCTGCGCTGGCTCGCCGACGACCACTTCACCTTCCTCGGCTACCGCGAGTACTACCTCACCCGCCGCGACGACGAGGACGCGCTGGTGGCTCAAGCCGGAACCGGTCTGGGGGTGCTTCGCTCGGACCAGAACGTGTCCACCTCGTTCGGGTCGCTGCCCCCCGAGGTCCGCGCCAAAGCCCGCGAGCCACGGATGCTGGTCCTGACCAAAGCCAACTCCCGTTCCACGGTCCATCGGCCCGCCTACCTGGACTATGTGGGAGTCAAGACCTTCGACGCCGAAGGCAACGTCGCCGGCGAGCGACGCTTCCTCGGGCTTTTCACCTCCTCGTCGTACACCCAGAGCGTGCAGCGGATCCCGGTGCTACGACGCAAAGTCCGCGAGGTTCTCGACGCGTCAGGGTTCGCCACCGACAGCCACAGCGGCAAGGACCTGCTGGAGATCCTGGAGACCTACCCGCGCGACGAGCTGTTCCAGATCTCCGTGGACCAGCTGCTGCCCATCGCGCTGGCAGTGCTGCACCTGCAGGAACGCCGACAGACCCGGCTGTTCTTGCGCAAGGACGTCTACGGGCGCTTCATGTCCTGCCTGGTGTACCTGCCGCGCGACCGCTACACCACCGACGTACGTCTTCAGATGGAGCAGATCCTGCGAGAGGTATTCCACGGCGTGTCCGTGGACTACACGGCCCGGGTATCGGAGTCGGTGCTCGCCCGGCTTCATTTCGTGGTCCGTGTCGCCAAGCACGACACCGTCCCCGACGTCGACGAGGTCGAGCTGGAGCAGCGCCTGGTGGACGCCACCCGCTCGTGGGCCGACGACTTCACCGACGCACTCGTCGACCAGTGCGGCGAGGAACAGGCAGGGCGCCTGCTCAAGGTCTACGGCGACGCCTTCCCGGAGGCCTACAAGGAGGACTTCCCGGCACGAACTGCCGTCGCCGACCTGAAGCAGCTGGAGGCGCTCGAGGAGTCGGCCACCGCCTTGAACCTGTACGTGCCGCTCGGTGCCCCCGCTGGCGAACGTCGCTTCAAGATCTACCGCGCCGGTGCCCCGGTGTCGCTGTCACAGGTCCTTCCGGTCCTTCAGCGAATGGGCGTCGAAGTCGTCGACGAGCGCCCCTACGAAGTCAGCCGTGCCCGAATGGCCCCGGTGTGGATCTACGACTTCGGGCTGCGCTATGCAGGCCTATCGGACGCAGGCGAGGTCAAGACCCGGTTCCAGGAGGCGTTCTCGGCGGCGTGGGCCGGCGACGCGGAGTCCGACGGCTTCAACGCCCTGGTGCTGCGCGCCGGGCTGTCCTGGCGGCAGGCGATGGTTCTGCGGGCCTACGCCAAGTTCCAGCGGCAAGCAGGCTCCACGTTCAGCCAGGAATACCTCGAGCAGTGCCTGACCGCATACGTGCCCATCACCAGGATGCTGGTCCGCCTGTTCGAGGCAAGCCTGGACCCGGCTGTGCCCGGTGACCGCGAGGAGCTGACCACAGCCCTCGTAGAGGAGATCGAAGGGGCCCTCGACGAGGTGTCCAGCCTGGACCAGGACCGGATCCTGCGCTCCTACCTCGGCCTGATCCGTGCCACCTTGCGAACCAACTACTTCCAGCAAGGCGCCGACGGCCGCCCCAAAGGGTACGTGTCGTTCAAGCTCGACTCCCGCCGGCTCCCGGACCTTCCGGCCCCGAAACCCAGATACGAGATCTGGGTCTACTCCCCAGGTGTGGAAGGGGTGCACCTGCGATTCGGTGCGGTGGCCCGCGGCGGGCTGCGCTGGTCAGACCGCAGGGAGGACTTCAGGACCGAGGTCCTCGGCCTAGTCAAGGCACAGGCGGTGAAGAACGCAGTGATCGTACCCGTGGGCGCCAAGGGCGGATTCGTGGTGAAGAGCTCCAAAGCCGATCCCAGCGACCGCGAAGCGGTCCTGGCCGACGGAATCGACCGCTACCGCACCTTCGTGTCCGCGCTGCTGGACATCACCGACAACCTGGTCGACGGCCAGGTCGTGCCGCCGCCGCGGGTCGTTCGTCACGACGGCGACGACCCGTACCTCGTCGTTGCCGCGGACAAGGGGACAGCGACGTTCTCCGACATCGCCAACGAGGTCTCCGCCAGCTACGGCTTCTGGATGGGCGACGCCTTCGCCTCAGGCGGCTCCGCCGGGTACGACCACAAAGTGATGGGGATCACAGCGCGCGGCGCATGGGAGTCGGTCAAACGCCACTTCCGCGAAGTCGGCGTCGACACCCAGACCCAGGACTTCACCGTCGTCGGCGTGGGCGACATGTCCGGTGACGTGTTCGGCAACGGGATGCTGCTGTCGGAGCACATCCGTCTGCTCGCCGCGTTCGACCACCGGCACATCTTCTTGGACCCCAAACCGGACGCCCCGTCCTCGTTCGCCGAACGCAAGCGGCTGTTCGACCTGCCCCGCTCGTCGTGGGACGACTACGACCGCACCCTGATCTCGGCCGGCGGCGGGGTGCACCCGCGCTCGGCCAAGTCAGTCCCGCTGACGCCGGAGGTCCGCGCCGCGCTTGGCATCGATTCCGCGGTGACGCACCTGACACCGAACGAGCTCATGAAGGCCATCCTCGCGGCCCGCGTCGACCTGCTGTGGAACGGAGGCATCGGCACCTACGTCAAGGCATCCACCGAGTCCAGCGCCGACGTCGGAGACAAGGCCAACGACGCGATCCGAGTCGACGGCCGGGACCTGCGGGCAGTGGTGGTCGGTGAGGGCGGCAACCTCGGATGCACCCAGCGTGGCCGAGTGGAGGCCGCGCAGAAGGGCGTACGGCTCAACACCGACGCCATCGACAACTCCGCCGGAGTGGACACCTCCGACCATGAGGTGAACATCAAGATCCTCCTCGACGGCGCAGTGCGGGCCGGAGACCTGACCGCCAAGCAGCGCAACCAGCTGCTGGTGGCCATGACCGAAGATGTCGCAGCGCACGTGCTGCGCGACAACTACGAACAGAATGTGCTCCTCGGCAACGCCCGGGTCCAGTCGCACTCGATGCTTCCGGTCCACCAGCGCTTCATCCGCGACCTGGTCCGCCGCGGCGACCTGGACCGCGACCTTGAGTTCCTTCCGACGGACGCGGACATCGAGACCCGGTTCGCTGCCGGCCAGGGCCTGACGTCGCCGGAGTTCTCCGTCCTGGTCGCCTACTCCAAGATGACCTTGAAGCACCAGCTGCTCGACTCGGGACTGCCCGACGAGCCCTACTTCAGGTCGGTGTCGCGGCGCTACTTCCCGCCACCGATCATCGAACGATACGGGGACCGGGTCGACAGCCACCCGCTGCGCCGAGAGATCATCACCACCGGCGTGGTCAACGAAATGATCAACCGAGCCGGCATCACCTTCGCCTACCGCGCAGCCGAAGAGACCGGAGCGACACCGGTCGAGGTCGCCCGCGTGTTCAGCGTGGTCCGCGAAGTCTTCGAGCTGCCCTCGTTCTGGGCCCGCGTAGAGGCCCTGGACAACACCGTCCCCACCCAGGCGCAGACCGCCCTCTATCTGGAGTGCCGGCGACTGATCGACCGCGCCACCAGATGGATGCTGCAAGCCCGGCGATCGGTGGTGGACGTGGAGGCCGAGATCGCCCACTTCGCTGCCATGGGTACTTTGCGCGCGATGGTCCCGAGTCTGCTGCGCGGGGTCGAGGCCGAGCGGCTGCAGCGCCGCGCCGCCGAGCTCGCAGCCGTCGGCGTGCCCGCAGAGCTGGCCCAAGACACCGCAGCGATGCTGGACGCCTTCTCGCTGCTAGACGTCGTGGAGCTGGCCGCGGCCAGCGGTGAGGCCGCCGAACAGGTAGGGCGGCTGTACTTCGCCCTGTCCGAGCGTTTCGAGGTGGACCGGATGCTCACTCGCATCACCACGCTGCCACGTGACGACCGGTGGGCCGCCCTGGCAAGGATGGCGCTGCGCTACGACCTGTACGCGGCCCTGGCCGGGCTCACCCGCAACGTCCTTGCCGCCACCGCCGGCATCGACGACGCCGACGAACGGATCGCCGCCTGGGAGGGCCGCAACGCTGAGGGCCTGGCCCGCGCGAAGGCGACCCTGGTGGAGATCTCGACATCGGAGTCCTACGACCTGGCCACCCTGTCGGTGGCGCTGCGCACCATCCGCACTCTCGTACCAGCAGGCAGCTCCGCCTGATCGCACCCTCGGCGTCGCAACGTTGCCGTACATTCGGCGCTCGTGCGGTACCTGGCGTATCCCTTCGCGCTCGCCGCGACCGTGGTCGCCGTCCTGAACTTCACCCAGGTCGTCATCAGCCGCCAGGTGTTCCACCCCGAGACCAGCCACCGGTCACCGCGGCGGATACGGCACGACTCGTTCGCAATCGGAGTCGCCACCTCCGGCATGGCGATGGCGCTGTTCGGAGTCGCCGGACTCGCCAGCTGGCTGGTCGGCTGGGGGTTCGTCGTCTGCGTCGTCGGCTACTCCATCCTGTTCAGCGCTCGCCGGCGCCGCTAGCGCGAGCCAAGTGACGGGCGGCCGGGGCAGGGCCGTGCCCCGCACCAACCGCTCACCGGGCACCGCCTGACGCCACACACGCATCGGGTCTGCACGGCCGCTCCCCGCCCAGCCCGAACCGGTGCGCCGTCCCCCGCACCCGCCGACCAGGGTCGGTCATGGCTAGACAACGCCATTGGCGAGCCCTTGATCAACACCGGCTGTTGCTTGCAGCGTTCGGGGATACATCCGGGGCCGCAGCGCTGCCGGCGGTTCGACGTCAGGGGCGAAGCGGTGGAGCAGCGCGTGGACGCTCTGACAGTGGTCGAGAGCGAAGTCCGCGAGCTCGTTCGCCGTTACGGGATAGATCCTCAGGCTGAGCCACTGCGCGTCCGTTCCGTCGTCGATGCCGTCGTGGCGGACTACGAGGAGCGGAGCCTGACCGGTGGGCTGCCGGTCATCGACGACGCGCCCGCTGTCGTTCGGGACCTCATGGATGCCGTCGCGGGATTCGGGCCGCTTCAGCGCTACTTCGACGACCCGGCAGTCGAAGAGATCTGGATCAACGAGCCGGGTCGCGTCTTCGTCGCCCGGTCAGGCCGCAGCGAGCTGACGACGACGATCCTGGCCCCGGGGGCGTTGGAGGACCTCGTGGAGCGGATGCTGTCCACGTCGGGTCGCCGTGTCGATGTGAGCCAGCCGTTCGTCGACGCCGCTTTGCCGGACGGGAGCCGACTGCACGTGGCGATCCCAGACGTCACGCGCCGGCACTGGGCCGTCAACGTGCGCAGGTTCGTGATGAAGGGAACCCGCCTGGACGACCTGGTAGCTGCCGGGTCGGTCACGGCTCACGCCGCCCGTTTCCTGGAGGCGGCGGTGGTGAGCGGGCTCAACGTCGTGGTCGCGGGTGGAACCCAGGTCGGCAAGACGACCTTGCTCAATGCCCTTGTGAATGCGATCCCTTCGAGTGAGCGACTGATCACCTGCGAGGAGGTCTTTGAGCTCCGGCCGGTGCTCGCGGACGTGGTTGCGATGCAGACCCGCGGCCCCAACCTCGAAGGCCACGGCGAGATCCGGCTCCGACGGCTGGTCAAGGAGGCGCTGCGGATGCGCCCGAGCCGCATCGTGGTCGGCGAGGTCAGGCAAGAAGAGTGCCTGGACCTGCTGGTCGCGCTCAACAGTGGCGTGCCCGGCATGTGCACAGTGCACGCCAACAGTGCACGCGAGGCCGTGACGAAGCTGTGCACCCTGCCGCTGCTCGCCGGGGAGAACGTGACCTCGTCATTCGTGATCCCGACCGTGGCGTCCTCGATCGACGTCGTCGTACATGCTGCGGCGACGGCCGATGGGCGCCGGCACGTTCGTGAGATCGCCGCGGTGCCCGGTCGAGTCGAGGGTGACGTGGTCGAGGTCGCCGGAGTGTTCCGAACCGACGACGCCGAACTTGTCCGCGACAACGGGTTCCCGCCTCACCCGGAGCGGTTCCGCAGGGCCGGTTTCGACGTGGCGCGGCTGCTCGACCCGACGACGGGAGGAAGCTGATGGGCGCCCTGGTCGGGTTGTGTGCCGGGCTGGGGGCAGCCCTGGCCGGCTGGGCGTTGACCGATCCGCGGCGCCAGCCCGGGGTCGGTCGGACCCGCAACGGTCGTCAGCGAGCTGAGCGCGTTCAGCTAGGTGTGACCAGGTCCTGGAGGTCGCGGCCCTGGCTGGTGGCAGTCCTGTCAGGTGCCCTGGTATGTGCTGGAGCCGCCTTCTTCCTGGTGGCGACGGTCAGCCGGTCCCCGGTTCTCGCGTCGGCGTTCGCCGTGTCGGCGGCGTATGGACCGGTGGCATACGCCAAGTCCAGGCGTCGCCGGCTGCGGGCGTCGGTTCGCGCCGCGTGGCCAGAGGTGGTCGACGATCTCACCTCGGCGGTGCGCGCCGGGCTGGCTCTGCCGGAGGCTCTGGTCCAGCTGGGCAGACGTGGACCGGCCGAGCTGCGTCCAGCGTTCGCGTCGTTCGGCGTGCACTACCGCGCCGGCGGGCGGTTGAACGAGAGCCTGGACGTTCTCAAGGGACT
>Ga0075015_100000538_pt1 | contig 13238 bp, 10 predicted proteins | sample AleBraG_ABR_2013_FD_71476 | JGI IMG/M metagenome (GOLD analysis project Ga0075015, IMG submission 71476) | Freshwater sediment microbial communities in response to fracking from Pennsylvania, USA - Alex Branch Run_MetaG_ABR_2013 | ecosystem: Environmental > Aquatic > Freshwater > Creek >...
GCTACGTGGTGGCCATTCCGTTCTTCGCCTACACGGTGTTCGGCGACCTGTTTTTTGCAGGAGCGATTTTCGGATTGCATGCCTGGTTGAGCCGCACGCGCACGGCGCACCAATTCAGCAACGCGTAGCCAGCACCGCCACCGGAAACCCGTAGTAAATCTTTCCGTCCTGCCGGCGGGTTGCCAGGTCCAGCGCGTCTGTGTCGAACGAATCCGCGAGGATGGCACGAATGAGATCGGCATCTCCTGCATTCGGAAACGACCGGCGCAGCAAGTCTTCCAATTCGCCTTCCAACCGATAGAATTCGATCGCCGGTTCGGCGAGTCCTGCCTCGGTAAAAAGCTTCCGCAGCTCCTCTGCTGGAAACGCCCGGACATGCGAAGGATCACGCAGCCTCTCCACTCGATTGAATGCATCCGCTTTGGCCGGCGCCGGGGCGCTATCGGCCACCACGATACGGCCGCCCGCCGCGCACACACGCCGCATTTCCTTGAGCACTGCCAAAGGGTTTTGCAAATGATGCAGAGCGAAACGTGACGCAACGATGGAGAACGCACCCTCCGAATAAGGCAGCGACTCCACGTTGCCCTGCTGCCAGGTGATGTTTGACAAACCCGACTCAGCTTGCAGCTTACGCGCTTGTTCCAACATGGCCGGTGTGAGGTCGATTCCGGTGGCGTGATGAACAATTTTGGCAAAGGCGCATACCAGCAGCCCGGGACCGCAGGCCACGTCGAGCACGGTATCATCCTGGCCGGCCTGGGCCAGTTGGACAATGCGATTGAGAGCGTCTGCATTACGGATGGCCGGCGCCATGGCAAACGGAACTGCCTGGCGCGTGAACTGATCGATGATGGTTTCGTTGTGCTGGCGCCGCATATCCTAACCATACGCCAGCGAGGCGAGAGCAAACACCGACTCGCGCTTTCCCGGTAGCTCAGAGGCATTGAGCAACATCAGCGGCCGCGTTCCGATGAAGCGCAAGCCCGCTTGCGTCAATAGCCGAAGAAACTCCGCTTGCCGCTCTGGCACATCGACAACGACTCGTTGACGGACGGCAAGAAACGCGATCAGTTGCGCGGCGCCCGCGGCGCTTGCGGCGATGATGGGACCAAGACCGTGTGGCGTGGCGCAGGCAAAACCGGAGCCATCGGTAAGAATGGCGGCGTGACCCGACTGCTTCCAACGCTCCCGCAAGAGATGGCTGCGGTCGGCGCCATAAGCTATGGCGTCCAAGGTAAAGGCAAGCGATAGATCGGCAGCGGTCATCGGACGACAATCGACGGGCTGCGGTAAGGAGATCGGCCCTTCGCTGATCAGTCGAAAGGTCGGTTCTACGATGCGAAAGCCCAGACTTTCATAGAGCGGTTGCCCGGCAGGCGTCGCCACCAGCATGATTGGTTGAGCCGGAGCCTGTGCCAGGCACCGCAGCATCAACGCGCGCGCCAAGCCCTGCCGGCGGGCCTCGGCGCGCACGATCACTTGACCGATGGACGCCAGCTCGCTGCCATATTTGTAGATTGCTGCGCTGGACTGAATGCGCGCGCCGTCGCGATGCCCGAAAATGATTCCGGCGGCGAGAGCCGTTTGCCAGTCCTCAAGCGAGTGCGTCCAGCCGACGCTGGCGGACAAATCAAGCAGCGCCGCGGCGTCCTCAGGTAGAAAACGAATCATGAGAGCTGGCGGGAACCAGTCGGAGTCGAACCGACCAACACCGTTGACGGGCGTTCAGCGGTTTTGAAGACCGTGCCTACCACCGGGCAAGATTGGCTCCCAGATGGATTCTAGCAGCCCGGGTTCGACCACCGTCATGGATACGGCACGGTGCGGGTGCAGTCGGGGTGAAAACAGGCGTACACCAAAGCGCCGTCGATCCGGGTCAAAAGCATATACAACTCGTCGTGCTTCTCTTTGCATTTCGGCGTCTGGCCAAGTTCGCGGGAATCGCCATTGTGAGGGCTAAAGTACCCAAAATCGTAATGGAAGTGCCGGCCGCACTTCGGCTCCAGACAACGCAGTGTCTTCTGCTCGGGCGGACTGTACTTCCAACCCAGTTCCATTGTTCCTTGCGCCAAGCTGCTATCGGGATGAACGTCGCAGAACGCTAATAGAACTTTCATAACGGCGCCTTGATGCGATGAAGCTGCATTCCTTAAGCATGACATGCCGGAGAGGAGCCTCTCCAAAACAAGATGACGCAGCCCGCCGGTAGCTGTCGTGGGCTGTCCGCCCAAGACCGAGTCAAACGATGGTTGCAACACAAAAGGGATGCCCACGCATTGGGGCGTGCCGGGCGCGTCAAGCTCAAGGCAAGCCTGGGCGCGCAACTTCTGGCCAGGCCACGCGCAGCCGCTCCGCTTCGTTCCGGCCTTGCTGCAAACCGGCCTTGGCGGCAGCGGGGCGGCGGCGGGCGTCCATCAAATTGAACCCGAACGCGCGTTTGCTGCCGGAGTCCGGCGTGATGAGCTCCACGCGGCTGCCGCTATCCCGCAGTGTCTGTAGTTCTGTATCCAATCGCTTCTGAAACGCTTTGGCGATAAATGTAGGAACTCCGCCGAGAGCCAGCGCCAGCACAAACACGACACCGTGACCCTTGGCGACATCGGCGTTGGTGGCGGTTCGCATGCCACCGTCCATGTAGCGCCGGCCTTGAAACGTGATGGGTGGATAGATACTGGGCACGCTGCAACTGGAGGCCACGGCGCGCGCCAGGCCGATGCCCGATTCGCGGTTCCACAACACAAAGTTTCCGTTGGCGGCGTCCACGGCGGTGCAGACATAATCACGTTCCGGCCAGGGAGCGTCAACCGAGACAAAGCGCTCCAGAAACGTTTCTTCGCTGATGGTTTTGGCTTGCAGCGCCCAAGCGCCTAACTCGGCGCGCACGGTCTCGGGCGGGCGGCTCGCAAATGCGCCCGCCATCATCTTCAGCACCAGTTTGGTGAGACTGGGCTGCGGAGCGCTCGCGGCCGTCGGCTCTTCGGTGAGATATGGCGCGACCAGGGAGGCCGGTGAGTGGCCCAAAGCGAGCCGAGCGCCGACAAACGAGCCCGCGGAGGTGCCGCAGATGAAATCGGCCTGCGAGAGGTCTACGCCGCACTCCGCCAATCCGGCCAGAACTCCGGACTCCCAAGCGATTCCGACCGGGCCACCGCCGCCCAGCACCAGCGCGCGTGATTGCATTATCGCGAGAAGAAGCTGCGCGTGGGCGGTGGCGGCTCCGTGCCGCGAATGGCGCGCCAGAGAATGTCGTTCATTTCGTCGTCGTCGTTCAGATCGGCTTGCTTAAAATCGAGTTTCTCCGAGCGGTCGTCAAGTGCGGCGGCGTGGCGCACGTTGCGTTCCTCGAGATTGATACGCGGCTTTTCGGCCAAGTACGGCGTCATCACCGCTTCTTTTCCAAACACGTTGAACATCGGATGCGCGGCCGCATCGAATTGCGTCATGGGCCGCATGCCGAGGAGCAATTCCATGGTGCGCAGAACCGACGCCGTGTTATACATCGTGCTATCGATGCCGCCGCGGCGCGTGTACGGCGAAAGCACAAATACCGGAGAACGGTGCGAATCGATATGATCCGGCCCGTTCTGAGCGTCGTCCTCCAGCACAAATACGGCTGTGTTGCCCCAGAACTTGCTCTTCGATAACCCCTCAACCAGCAAGCCGAGAGCGTAATCGTTGTCGGCAAAGGACGCCAGCGGAGTCGGCTTACCCACGCGCGCTCCAAATGTATGGTCGTTGCCCAGGCGGAGAATCATGAACTGCGGCATCTTCCCGCTGCTCTCGAACTGGGCCAGTTCCTTGAGAAAGACCTGGGCGCGCTTGACGTCCGGATAGTCGAGATCGAAGCCGCGATACTCCATATTGGTGACTGGCGCCAGAGTTGCATCTTTGACTTGCTCAATCTGCACCCCGTCGGCAGGTGCGGGCTCCTTGTTGCTGCTCCAGTAGCCGTAACTGCGCATGCTGATGCCCTTGGCGGCGGCGTTGGTCCAGATGTAGCCCGCCGGCGGCAGTGCGGCAGGTTCGCCGCCTTCGTAATCGTAGGTCTTGCGGCGGCTGCCGTAACTGTTGGGCCACAACTTCGCCACGTAGTCGTTCGCGATCGCCGAGGTGGACCAGTTGTGCCCGTCCGCGCTGACGTCGGCGCTGACATAAAAATTGTCCATCAGCATAAATTCGCGCGCCAGTTTGTGGTGGTTGGGTCCCGCGGTTTGATTGAACAGCGTCAAAGAGGGATCGCCTTCGCCCTTGCCCAGGTCGCCCAGCACCTGATCGTAGCTGCGGTTTTCCTTGATGATGTAGATGACGTGCTGAATGGCTTCCGGCAAAGTGCCGCGCGTCACATCCAGTTGAGTATCGTGATACGCCGAATCGCGTAAGGCCTGGCGCGTGAAATCGGCGAGCTGTTCTTCCGTGACCGGAGCGATGACCGAGGCCGTGCCGGTTTGCAGATTCCCTACGTAACCTTCGCGCCCACCGTTGTGGCGGATCTCCGCGGTCGTCATCGGCTGTGGCCCATGCGGATTGGGAAAACTGCGGAGTCCCTTGCCGTTCAGCACAATGAGACGCCCATCGGCCAGCGACTTTGCCGCAGTCGGGTACCAGCCGGTGGGGATGAAGCCGTTCACGCGCGTGCGGGCTTCGGTGACGTCGGCAACCGCTACCACATTGGCGTCCGAACAGACCACGTAGAGCCTCTTGGCGTCCGGGCTCAATGCGAGCGCGCTCGGAGTCATGCCCAAGGGATGGAGCGGCGTGGTGGCAATATTGATCGTTTCCGCCGGCTTCAGGTCTTTGCTCTCGCTCACGCCAATGGAGTACACGTTATTCGTGTTGGCGGCGGCGACAAAAAGCCGGGCCGCGAAGCCATCTTCATCGGAGACCGCGCCCTCGCGCCACACCATGTCGGTGGCATGCGCGCCTACGCGAACAGTTTGGAGTGCGGAGCCATCGCTGGTCAGGTGATGGTGCAAGGTGCCGTCGGCCCAACTGGTCACAAAAAACGATTTGCCGTCCGGATGGAACAGAATGCGGTAAGGCCGCCGGCCGGTCTTGAAATGCCCGATCACCGCGCCCGATTGAGGATTTACCACGGTAATCGAATCGTGGAAAATATCGGCCGCGTACAAGAGCCGCCCATCGGGGCTGGCCGCCACGTCGCCGATGAAATCCTGCGGCGTCTTCTGGTCCGGTGTCACCAGGGGGAAAGTTCGCCCGAGCGCGAGACCGCCCGCTCCGTCAAACTTGAATTCGTGGACACTGGCCGAGGAACCGCCGCCCACCCAAAGAGTTTTCCCATCCGGCGAGAGAGCCAAGCCGAGCCAACCATCCTGAGGGACTGGCACGCTCGACACAACTCTGTTCTCGCTCAACTCGATTACGCTTACCGACGGCGGTTTATAACCTCCGTTCAGCACAAACATAAACCGCCCATCGCGTGACAACGTGGCGGACATGGGCAGAGTATCGAGCGCAATCTGCAAGCCAGCGGGCTTCAAACGCCAGCCAGAGTTCAGCAGGAACGATCCGTCCGGCAAAGGCCCGACGCGCTGCGGCGGCGCCGACTGCGACATCAGGATCGAGGCCAGCACTATACCAAAAAGAGCTATGCGTTTCATTCGTAAAACCTCTGTGCGATCGGAAAGCGCCGCCCCATGCCAAAGGCCTTGGTGGTGACCTTCAGCCCCGGCGCGGCCTGTTGGCGTTTATACTCGTTGCGATCGACTTTGTTGATGATATCGCGAACCAGGGTTACTGGAAGCTGAAGCTCATCCGCGATCGACTGCGGGGATGCATAGTGCTCGATGTACGACTTGAGAATTCGGTCCAGTACATCGTATTCGGGCAGGGAATCGGTGTCCTTTTGATCGGGGCGAAGCTCGGCCGAGGGCGGCTTGGTAAACACGCTCTCCGGAATGGCATCGGGATGACGGACGTTCGCTACGCGGGAAAGGTCGTAGACCAGCGTTTTGGGAACGTCGCTGATCACCGCCAACCCTCCGCACATGTCACCGTAGAGCGTGCAATAGCCTACGGCAAGCTCGCTTTTGTTGCCGGTGGTCAGCACCAGCGCGCCCCATTTGTTGGAAAGCGCCATCAGCGTTACACCGCGCAGCCGGGATTGCAGATTCTCTTCCGTCACGCCCCCAGGGCCATCCCCGAAAAGAGGGTGCAGCACTTCCTGAAAACTCTCATACTGCTTTTGAATCGGAATAATCTCGAACCGAATCCCCAGGCGCACGGCCATTTCCCGCGCATCCGTAACGCTGCCTTCAGAGGAATACGGGCCGGGCATGCCCACGCCCAGAACGTTTTCGCGTCCCACCGCATCCACCGCGATGGCCGCCGTCAGCGAGGAATCGATTCCGCCGCTCAGCCCAATAATCACGCGCTCAAAACCGCACTTGCGAATATAATCGCGCGTGCCGAGAACCAGCGCCTGATAGACGGCCTCGCATTCCACTGGCAAATTGCCGTGCTGGTCGCCCATTCCGGTTTCAGTATCCACAAACACCAGATCTTCTTCAAACGAAGCCGCCGCGGCGATCACTTCTCCGGCTGCGTTCAAGGCAAAACTACTGCCATCGAAAACAAGCTGGTCATTGCCGCCCACCTGATTGACGTAGATCAAAGGAATGCCGAAGTGGCGGGCGCTGGTGCGGAAGACGTCGCGGCGCAAAGCGCGCTTGTTCATGTGATACGGCGACGCATTGATGCTGATGAGAACATGCGCGCCCTTCTGCGCCAGTTCTTCCACCGGATCGCGGCTATATAACCGCCGTTCCCAAAATTGCTTGTCGTTCCAAGCATCCTCGCAGATGGTCAAGGCCGCCGTCTGGCCGTCAAACAGCAGGGGATCCTGCTTCGGTGCCGGCTGAAAATAGCGGGTTTCATCGAACACGTCATAGCTCGGCAGGAGCATCTTGTTCTGCCTGAACACGACGGAGCCACCGCGCAGGACCGCTGCACTGTTATAAATCGGATTGCCGCCGGAGAGGCCGGTGCGGGTTACGGTGCCGCAGATCAAGGTGAGGCCGAGTTGGGCGGTATCGTGCGCCAATTGCTGCAGGTGTTCTTCCGTGCGATCCAGGAATGACTGCTTTTCGAGCAGGTCGCGCGGCGGATACCCGGTGAGCGAAAGCTCGGGAAACACCACCAGGTGCGCGCCTCCCGCCGCGGCTTGGCGCGCGTAAGACAACATGCGCGCGGCATTGCCCGGCAGATCGCCGATGGTGGAGTTGGTCTGCGCGAGAGCGACCTTCATGAGAGAACTACTATTCTAGCGGGCGAGGCCACTGGATCCGCTCGAAGATGGCGCGAAGCCGTCTGCCCTTATCCGGATTGATGTGTTCGATGAATCCCACTCGGCCATTCAGGTGCGCGCGAAAATCGGCGTGGCCGTCGCGGTTCTGGCTCTCCGGGCCGAGGCGAACGCAGTTGGTGAGGATCGCCTTGAGTTGATCGAAATCGCTTCGCCGGACATTCAGCCGCTCATTCGCCACCAGTCCTGCCAAGTGTTGCCGCACGCCCTGGCGCATCACGAGGGTCTTGCGAAAATTGACCGTGAAGCCTTCCTCGATCAGAATGGCGGCCGCGCGCGTGGAAAACGCTTCCATGGAACGTTCGAACTCCTTGCCGCCGGAGAACGCCAGGTCGTCCGCATAGCGGGTGTACCGCGCGCCGGCGGCCTGCGCCAGGCCCAGCAAGCGGCAATCCCCACGGTACGTGCACAGGTTGGCCAGCGCCGGTGAACTAGGCGCACCTTGCGGAAGATGCGGGCGAACATAAAGCGGGTCCTTCAAGATCGCACGCGGCACGGCGTTAGTGCAAATCCCGCCCAGAAGGTCAGCCACCAATTCCGGATAGCCGAGCGTGCGGAAAAGAGTCTGAATTCGCGCGGCGGCGAAGCTCGGAAAGAAATCCTCCAGGTCCATTCGCAGGACTACGCTTTGGCCTACGTGAGGAGCGGCAAATGTTTTAATGGAATGCCCCTTCAAAAAACCATGAACGGCGGTATGCGGTGGTATCTTTTCGAGAATTCCGGCCAGAATCCGCCGCTGCAGTTCCTTGAGCCTCGGCTTGGGGGCTTCAATCAAACGAACGTTGCCCGATGGCTTCGTCAGAACGCGGTAGTGATAGTGCCCCAAGTGTTGGCGCGTGCTCGTACGGCAGAGGCCTTTCAGATCGGCGAACCAATCCAGTTCGTCCGGCTCGAGTTCCAGCCAGGCCGCTAAGGCGCCCGCTGTCTCGATCACCGGTAACGGCCAAGTCGCCGCAGCCGCAACGGGCTGCATTTGCGGCGGCTCGGTCAGCCAGTGCTGGATCCGGATTTCAGAAGAATGTTCCGACCAAGCGCTCTGAAACTCTTCGTCATTCCGGAGAAACTCGATGACTTCACGCTGCCGCGGGCGCGTCCGGCCGTGCACCATGGCCAGGTACCGGCGCGCGACACCCCGTAGCCAGCGCCAGCGCCGGCCCAACGCCAAGCTGGCACGCTGGAACGTCTGCTCTACCGAGGGCTCGCCGGCCAGAAAAGACCGCGCAAGCACGCTCAAAAGCGTACGATTGGGTTTGCGAAAACGGTGAGAATACTCCAACCAGTCTAACCTTGCGTGAGTCTTTCCACGAGTCATCGTGGCGTTGCTCACGCGACGAAATGTCAGCTATCCACGATTCCCAGGGGTAACCCCAGAGAGGCGGAATCGGAGCGCGAACGCCCGATCCAACCAAACTTGGAGTATTCCACCGTCGAGGGCATGATAGCAATTCCGGCGGCCACGTCCAATCCGCGAACCTTGAATTGTGACTTGCCGCCGGAGACACACTTGACGTGCAAAAGATTCCCGTACCCCGTCGCCGCGGACGCTGGTCCGCGGGTCCGGTGAATGTTCACTCGCTCAAGCCTTACCCGCCCCACACGGCGAAACCTGCTTTTACATTCGTCTTGGTTTTCATCGCTCTTCTCCCTTTTTGTCTGGATTCCCTCGGTCTAAATAAGGAACCGCGTGGTGGTAGAGGCTGGTCCGCGGGTCCGGTGAATGTTCACTCGCTCAAACCCTTAGCCGCCCCACACGGCAAAACCGGCTTTCACATTCGTCTTGGTTTTCATGGCCATTCTCCCTTCACTAAACACCTTCGTAAATCCGCGCCAAAACGGCTAGCGGAAAGAATGTGAAAAAATACCTCTAATGGCAGAAGCCCCGCCGATCACGCAATTGCTTGCCGATTGGAGCCGCGGCAATCCGGCGGCGCTGGAAGAACTTACGCCCCACGTCTACCGGGAACTGCATTTGCTGGCCAGGAACTATCTAAGACGGGGCCGCCCCAACCAGACCCTGCAGCCCACCGCGCTGATTAATGAGGCGTGCCTCCGCCTGCTAGGCCAAACCGAGCCGGTGCAGTGGGAGAACCGCGCCCATTTCTTCGGCATCGCCGCTCGGCTGATGCGGCTGGTTCTAGTGGACCAATCCCGCGCCCGGCTGGCCGCCAAACGCGGCGGCGCAGTGGAAGCCGTTACACTCCAGGAAGCCCAGCTCTTGTGTCCGCATCAGGTTCCCGGCGTGCTGGAAATCAACGAAGCGTTGGATGCACTGGCCAAGATCGATGAGCGCAAGGCGAAAGTGATTGAGCTTCGCTATTTCGGAGGAATGGAGCGGGAGGAAATCGCCACCGCGCTGTCGCTTACGCTGGCCACCGTCAAGCGCGACCTGCGATTGGGGGAAGCCTGGTTGCGCCGATTTCTTCGCGGCGAGAGCCCGGCATGAGCCAACCAGCCTGGCAACGCATAGAGGAGATTTTTCATGAGGCCAGCGAACTGCCGCCGTCCCAGCGCGCGGCCTTCCTCTCCCGCGCCTGCGCCGGTGACGACCAGCTTCGTCACGAAGTGGAAACCTTATTGGCCAACGACGAAGGCGGCGACAACGTCCTGGAAGCCGCCGTCAATCAAGCGGTGGAACAACTGCCTGATGCCGAAAGCGGCCATTTGGTTGGCAAAAGCATCGGGCCTTTCCACATTACAGAACTCATTGGCAAAGGCGGCATGGGCATGGTCTTCAAAGCGCAAGACACCCAACTGAATCGCATCGTCGCCATCAAAGCGCTCCCCCTGGATCGCCACACCGAGCCCGAAAGCAGGCGCCGCTTTGTTCAGGAGGCCAAGACCACCTCGGCGCTGAACCACCCCAATATCGTCACCGTCCACACCATCCTGGAGGAAGACGGCACGGACTTCCTCGTGATGGAGTACCTCCCGGGCCAGACGCTCGATCGGGTGATACCGGCCAAAGGACTTCCCGTAAAGACGGCGCTGAAGTACGCCATCGAGATTGCCGATGCGCTGGCGGCGGCGCACGCCGCCGGAGTCCTGCATCGGGATGTCAAGCCTTCCAACATCATGATCAGCGCGGAGGGCCGCGTAAAAGTGCTGGACTTCGGGCTGGCCAAGTTGGCCCCGTCGTCCACGGCCAATCCCGCCGAAACCAAGACCGGGCTCATGTTTGGCACCGCTTCCTATATGTCGCCGGAACAAGCCCAGGGCAAGCGGGCCGACGCGCGCTCCGATGTCTTCGCCTTCGGCGCCGTGCTCTACGAGATGGTCACGGGCCGGCGCGCCTTCGCAGGCGAGGATGTGATCACCATTCTGGCGGCCGTCCTTCACTCCAGCCCGCCAGCTCTCCGCACGGTTGCCCCTGGTGCGCCCTCCGAACTCGAATGGATCGCCTCCCGCTGCTTAAAGAAAGATCCGGAGCGACGTATTCAGCACATGGTCGAAGTAAAGCTGGCGCTGCAGGAGATTCTGGATCATATCGAGTCGCCTTCTGACGCGCCCGTTAAACCAGCGCCCCGCCGCCCCTGGTGGCTGGCCGCTGCCGGTATCGTCCTGGCAGCGGCGGCGCTGGCTGCCGCCGCGTGGTGGGGAAGCCGGTTCTTCCATCAGCAACCAATTACTTTTCAGAGACTGACGTTCCGGCGCGGCGACGTGATCACCGCCCGGTTCACGCCAGGTGGTTCGGTGGTCTACGCCGCCCAATGGGACGGCGGCCCGCTGACGCTGTTTTTTGCTCAACCGGGTACCCGGGAGGCGCGTGATTTGGGTCTTCCGCCCGCCAACATCCTGTCCGTCTCGCCCCAGTCGGAGATGGCCCTACTGCTCGGCTCAGGAGAACCGAACACCTACGGTACGTTGGCCAGCGTTCCCTTGAGCGGGGGCGCGCCGCGAGAGATTCTGGAGAACGTCGCCTTTGGCGATTGGCGTCCGGACGGCAAATCGCTGGCAGTGGTGCGCTCTGTAGAAGGACACCATCGCGTGGAGTACCCGATCGGAACTGTTCTCTATCAAACCGACTCGCTGCGTCCGCCGCTGTATGTACACGTGTCGCCGCAAGGCGATGCGGTGGCCTTCTTCGACTATTCCGAAGTTGGCGATTATTCGCTCAACGTGATCGCTCCACCGCGTCCGCGACAGGTTTTGTCCCGAGGCTGGCGTACCGCGGCGGGCATGGGATGGTCCCCCGGAGGAAAAGAGGTTTGGTTCTCCGGCAGCCGGCCTGGCGACGCTCCCGCTTTACACGCCGTGGACCTTTCCGGCCGCGAGCGCTTGCTCACTCAGATCCCCGGCTGGGGAGTCTTGCACGATATCGCCCGGGACGGCCAACTGCTGCTGGCCAATGTCGACTCACGCATCGGAGTGCAATGCCTGCCCCCCGGAATGAAGGACGAACGCGATTTGGCCTGGCTCGACGCCTCCCTACTGTATGACATGTCCGATGACGGCAAATGGATTCTCTTCGGCGAACTGTCTTCGGGAGAAGGCCGCAACCCGGCGCTGTACCTCCGCCGAACCGATGGCGCACCCGCCATCAAGTTGGGCTATGGTAATCGAGGCGCTCTGGCCCGTGACGGCAAAAGTATCGCCTGTGTGCGGCAGGAAGGACTCAACTCGCAGTTGCTGGTCTTACCAACCGGCGCAGGCGAAGCCAGAACTCTGTCCACCCCTGGAGTCCGGCTGGAATCCGTCGAATGGTTCCCCGATGGCAAGCGGCTCCTGATCACTTCCATCGAAGCAGACCGCACCCCAAGAACCTACATTCTAGATTTGGCCGGCGGCAAGGCCATTCCGGTAACGCCGGCCGGCGTGCGGGCCTCCAGAATTTCTCCGGACGGCCACGCGGTCATCATCGCCAAAGCGGGCAAACTCTTTCTGCATGCGATCGAGAGCGGCACAGACACTTTAATCGGTGTGGCGGATTCGGCCGATCCGGTGATTCGCTGGAGCGGTGATGGCCGCTATCTTTTTGTCCAACACAACGACAGCGACCGCGGTATCACGATCCTGCGCTTGCCCGCCCACGGCGGTCAAAAAGAGACGTGGCGCAAACTGAAAACCCCCGACGCCACGGCCTCCTTTGCCAGCATCGTCCAGCTCTCGGCCGATGGCCAAGCCTACGCTGTCTCGTTCCAGCGCGATCTGGCCACACTGTATCTGGTCAAGGGCGTGAAATAGGCGATGGGCAAGGCGGAGTAGGGCCTTTCGTCAGCGGCATCGGGTCAACCATATCCGTGCGCGGAGCCACTTTCCGGATGGTGAAGTTCGTGCCTTCCGGGATTGGAGCCTCCAGCAAAGATGCCGAGCAGCGCATAGCCATCTCTTCAGGCGAGACGAGAATTCGCGGAAGGACTTCAGCGGAAAATTGCCTGGGTATTTGAGCGTTCGTCCGCCACGACCCGGAGACGAACGGCCCGTAGAATCGGCCGGAAGGCCCGCTTTGGTCCTGCGCATAAATGCAATGAGCCGCGAAAAGCACCACGAGGGCAACGCAACTGGCGCGCATCTCGAAAGTCTACTCCCGGCGGAGGAGGTCTGCAAGCGATGTCTTCAGTTGTGTTTTTTTGACGTTTAACCCTGATAACGGCGATTGCCTGCCCGACTCCCTCGCCGTACCTCGTCAAGGGCGTGAGATAGCCGCCAGAACTGCAGATTAGGGCTTAAGCTGGCGGGCAGCGTCTGGATGAGCCGCTCCCCGGCCAGCGTTTCCCGTGTCTCCTTGGGCGGCGGGGTTCAGTTCCGGCGGGGACGCACTTCGAAGTTGACGCCTTCCTGCGCCTGGAGATGCGCCAACACGCCGAAGAGGTTTTTCGCCGAAGGGTTGCCATTCGGCCCGAACATTCGCATGAGGCTATTGGCGGGAATGAACGTCGCCTTTTCGAGCTGGGAAAACCGACGGTGGCGTTGATAT
>Ga0075015_100000541_pt1 | contig 13208 bp, 11 predicted proteins | sample AleBraG_ABR_2013_FD_71476 | JGI IMG/M metagenome (GOLD analysis project Ga0075015, IMG submission 71476) | Freshwater sediment microbial communities in response to fracking from Pennsylvania, USA - Alex Branch Run_MetaG_ABR_2013 | ecosystem: Environmental > Aquatic > Freshwater > Creek >...
GTACGCCTTCGGTCCCCGGGATCTCGGCGAAGACGCCGGCCGCGCGGGCGTCGGCGTCGCGCTGCCACTCGCCCCAAGTCATGATAATGCTAGCCGCGCTGCCGTATGCAGCCAGGAAGCGTTCCCACTCGGCCGCAGTGCGGGTCGCGAAGACGGGCTCCAGCAGGTCGGCGAGACGCGAAGTGTAGGTGAACCCGAGCGAGAGGCTGTCGGCCATATTGCGCCGCGCATCGGCGATGTTGGCGGGGTCGTAGGGGTTGACGAAGACTGCGCCGGCGGCGAGCGCCTGCTCCCACAATCCCATCGCTTCCAGCATGCGCCGCGATAGCCGTCCGTTCGGACCGGCCATCGGCAGGATCCATCTGCCGTCCCGCGCGCGGTAGGGCGTCGAGAAAGGCGCAAAGCGCCGCTCCAACCACATCTGCCGTTCGGGATCGCGAAGCGCGTCGGCGACGAAGGTGTGAAATTGCTCGGGCGACATTCCCGGCGGCAGGCCGCCGACGACGATCGGCTCGAGAAAGTCGGGGAGTCCCTTCGAGGTGATGCTGAGCGCGCCGATCGCCGACAACCCGCCGGCTATGCGGCTGGCGATGATCTCGCGTCCAAGGCCCGTGCGCAGCCGGTCCACCAGCGCCGAGACGGCCGCTACGGCTCCGTTGACGCCGCAATAGACCGAAGGCAGCGGGATCGGCGTGTAAATCACCTGCCGGTTCAGGATCGGCCCGGAGACGCTCATGTTGGTGAAAAAGCCGCCGATGGCGTTGATAAGGTCCTCCGAACAATTGTCCGGCAGATGGCCATAGGCCTCGTCGCCCGGTAGCGCCGACACGACGCGCAAAAGAATCTGGTGCGGCGCCCGCGTGAACGGTGCGGCGCCGTCCATGATGACAATGTCGGCGGAAGCGGCGTCCGCTGCGGCGCCTTTCGGAAGCGCGATCTTGCCCCGGTCGAAATAGGCGTCGTCCAGGGCGACGCGCTGGTCCGCCGCCGATGTCGGGCCGGCGCGCTCCACGAAAACTTCGGCGCCTTGATCGGCCATCAGCAGCCCGGCCAATCGGCCCGACAGCAGGTTGCTCCGCTCGATCACCCGGACGCCCGCGAGCGGAGGCACGCCCGACCGGAATTCACGATGCCCCTGCGCCATCTGCGCAACAGCGGGCGATCCTCCCAGACCGGTGGCGAGCGCGCTCGCGCCGAGGGACCGGATCGCGTCGCGCCGAGTGAGACTCGCTTTGGCCTTCTCACCGGCCAACCGCTCGCTGCCGGTCGAGCCGTCCTTGCCGTGGGTATTCCTCGGCATCTCTCGTTTCCTCCGTTCCGCTGCGGCGATGCCGCCGCGGGTTGCCTCAAACTAACGTGCTGCCAGCCCATCCAGGACGAGGTTCACTGCTCAACTCTCCCAGGTCGGCTGGTCGCCGCCCCGAACTACGACCAGCGGATCTCGCCACAGAACTGGCGTGCGGGAGAGCTTGACCAGCGGCGCCAACCGCTCGAGTTCGCCGTAAGGCGTCTTCCCACGGATCACCTCGGGTGCAATCAGCTGGTTTTCCGGCCCGCGGCGTTCGAAGTCCCCGTCAGCGACCAGCCCAAGGCTCTGGAACCACGTCGCGCAGCGCGCAAGGTGCACGCGAACATGATAGCTGCCGCCTTCGCGCGCACGACGGCGGAGCGCGGCGATTACCCCGGCGGCGCCCAGGTACCCGGCGACGTAGTCGTTCAACACGAAGGTGGGCGGGAAACTCGGGCGTTGACCGCCACCCTGAACCAGGGTGAAGCCGGTTACAGTCAGAGCCTCCATGTCGAAACCCGCGAACAGCTTCCAGGGGCCTTCCCAACCATAGCAGCGGATGGAGAGGTAAACGATGCCGGGTTTCATCCGAGCCACTTCCTCGGCGCCGAAACCGAGTTCCTCCATCTTGCGGCCGCGGAAGCCCTCCACGAACACATCCGCCCGCGGAACGAGGCGCTGTTGCACTTGGTTCTGCTCCGGATCCTTGAGGTCGAGCAGCGTCGAACGCATCCCGACATTCACATCGGTCACCAGCGCATCGTGTTCGAAACCTTGCTCGCGCGCGACGTGAAGAACTTCCGCCCCGTAGCCCGCGAGAGTCCGCGAGGCCGTCGTGCTGGCGATCACGTGGCTGTTGGAAAGTACGCGAACGCCCGAAAGTGGAGCTGTAGGGTTGTTTGTCCACGGGATCGGTTCGCTGTCGCCGATCTTGATGATTTCGATTACGGGAATATTGGCGATGGCCCGGCCCTGCGGATGGGCGGCCCATTCGGCGGCGGTGCGGTGGATGCCCATGATCATCCCCGCGTCGCCGACCCTCTGTTCGAGATCGGCGGAATCGAAAGTGCGAATGCGATTGGCGATCTGCTTCGCATCGGGACCTGAGCCGATCAGGGCGAGAAAACCGTTGAAGTGATGCGGATAGATGCCGGTCGGAGTCACCAGCCGGCCGTCCTTGGTCTGAAAGACCTGGAAGCCGAGCGGGTTGCCGAGGATGAAGGGGGCCTGGTAAGATCTGCCGTTCAGCGTCGGCTGCCAAGTCCATTCCTTGGGCAGCCAGTCGGCGGGAAGCGCGCCCAGCGCAATATTGTAGTCGGCCAGAAACTTCGCCCAGGGCGCGATGCCATAGACGGCCTGGCGTAGGTCGATGCTGAGGTCTTGCACTTGGCCGGCGCGCTCACGCCAGATCGCCGCCGCGCCGACCCCGCCCGCCATCGCAGGAATGGCCATGCATGCGCCGAGGCGAAACGGACTTCGCAGGATGGGGTCGCGCCCTGTGAACAAGACGCGCCCGCCCGCATCGGCGGCGGTTCCGCCAATGTCGCGCATGAACTCTGCGAAGGCGGCGTCGATCGAGAAATCGCCCGTGCTCGCGGCCAACGCCGGATTTGGCGCATTGGCGGCGAGCGAGGCAGCGACGCCCTGAAGTAATTCGCGACGATTCATGCGTTTTGTCCGTTAAAGCCAATCATTTCTGGAAAATGGCGGAGGTCACGGACATCGGACATCTTAGCTCCCCCCCCCCGGAGAAGCAAGAGATCACCCCAGCTACGAGACGACGCAGATCATTACTCTGGAAACCGCCGACAAATCATGACCTGATCCTGACCAGAGGCGCCTACGTTGATAAAATATCAGGCGCCGGGGACAGCGATGCGTCGAGCAGTTTGGAAATTCGCAGGATTCGAGTTCAACTCCGCCCGGGGACTGGAGCGAGGCGGCGTCGCCGTGCCGATGCAGGCGAAACCGCGCGGCCTGCTGGAGCTGCTGCTGCGCGCGAAAGGTGCCGTCGTGCGCAAGGATACGATCGCGGCCGCGCTGTGGAGCGCCGAAGCGCCTTCAGACGCCTCGATTGCGCGCGCCGTCAGTGGGCTTCGGAAAGCGCTGGCGGAAAGCGGGAAGGATATCGTTCGAACGGTTTACGGCGAGGGCGTCCAACTCGCCTTTCCCTTGGAGGCCGTGGGTGGCGAGGACGAAACCGATCAAGAGTCCGTCACGCAGCTGTTGCGCACCGCATGGGAGGTCAACGCCAGCCGCAGCCCGGCAGGTTTTTCACGGGCTTTGGAAACGCTGCGCTATGCTGTCGCCAGCTTTCCAGACAGCGCGCCCGCTTGGGCGTTGCTGGCGGACTCGACTGCGGCGCAGTCGCTTCGGAGCCAGATCGCGCCAAGCGTCGCAGCCTCTCAAATTCATCATTACTGCGAGATGGCTCTACGGGCAGACCCGCAATGCCTTCAGGCACTAGCGACGAGCGGATGGGCACTTGGGATGCTGATGGGCCGCAGCGATGACGGGCTCAGGCGAATCGATGGTTCCGTCCAGAAGGGATCGGGCTTCCAGACCTTCCTGTATCGAGCCTGGCTTCAGGCCGATCGGCGCAATCTCCCAGGCGCGATCGACGACGTCGAGAGGGGGCTTGCGCTGAGTCCTCTCGAACGAGCGCTCCTGGAGCTGCGCGCATGGCTGATGTTCTGCCAGGGAAAGTTGGACGAGACCGATGCTTTCGCCCGCGATGCGCAGAATATCCGCGACGATGTCGACGGCCTTTGGATCATCCGGTCGATCGTGGCTTGCGAACGCGGCGAACCGGCTCGGGGATGCGCTTACGCGGAACGCGCCGCCGCTTTGGCGGGTCGTGATCGTGCGACCCTGATGAACCTCGCTTATGCATACGCCAAGGCGGGAGACGTCGCCGGTGCGCGAAAGACGCTCGATGCGATTGGGCCCGGCCCGAATGGCCATACGTCATCCCGCCTCGTCGCCCCGCTCGTCGCCCTCGGCGAGTTCGCGGAAGCAAACCGCATTCTGAGCATCGCGAAGGCCGAGCGCTGCCCGTGGAGCGCCTTCGCCTGGTGCGATCCGCGGCTAAAGTCGCTAGCGTCGGAAGTCTGACTTCATGATGCATATATGCGCCAGTTTCACCGCGCGCGCTGCGCTCGACGCGGTTACCGGACAGCCGTCGCGGCGTCGGCCGCCGGGATCGGACGTCTTCACTTCATCGAACAATGTGAAATTGTAGCGGAAGCGAACAAGCGCGCACCTTGGAAAAAGTTGCCATGTCCGGCGCAGGAAACGGGATGACCGCTTGTGGCGCATCCGTCCCGTTGCGCGATGGACCGCAATCCAGCGCATTCCGGCCGAACATGGCAGCGCCTTCGATCGGTAAGGCTCCGACCCATCGCACTTGGCCACGACTCGAATGCTCTGATTGAAATGCGAGACCGCGTCGCCGCTCATGCTGAGGCTCTGGCGCCCAAGACCCGACAGTGATCAGCTGGGAACACGTACCAAGGAGAAGCCTCAGCCTCTAGAGTTATTGCGACCTCGACAAAAAAAGCTCAGCGCCAACGCCTGAGCGCGTGCAAATGCCCGCTTAAAACAATTGAAAAAACTGGTGTTGCGTTCAAATCGAGCTAGTTTTGCCGGGCGATAATGATGGTCAGATTTCGAGCCCGCGGCTTCGCCCGAGTTGCCATGAGACGTCGCGGCCCCGCATGACGCCAGCGACCTCGCGGCCGATCTCGTTTTCGATCACTGGCCGCCAAGGCACGAGGCTGAAGCCGAGCCCGTCATCGATCATGGCGAAGCGACCGCTTGCGAGCTGGGCAGAACCAATGAGCCTGCCGCGAATAGTTTGTCCGTCCTCGATCGGCCTGAAGCTGAGGCCGCGCTCCGCGGCGCGCTTTTGTCCGACACGCTCGACTTCCTGACGTTCAAGCGCGGACAGAAGATCCCTTTCACTTCGCACGCTCCCATCGGAATGGCGCCAGGCATGACCCTGCCGGATCAGTTCCTCCTTGCGCCGTTCCAGGGCATTTTTGACCTCGGCGCCAAAGGCAGCGCTCCGATATTTGGAGTCTCCGCGCCGCCCGTCATCGGTCATGCCCGATCCTGTGGCGTTTCCTGCGAGATGGTGGGCGCATCTGTCGCCCGTTCCAAAGCGAATGCCTCCTTTCCCTTTGCGGCCCAGAGCGCTCGCGCCTGTTCGCCTTGACTGCTGTTGAGCTTGTCTGCCATCCAGAGCAGCGCGCCGAGGATGATGGCGCGATCATCGCCAGTCAGGTCCACCACACGAGCCTTGACGACGAGGCCGCCCAGTTCGATCAGTTGCCGCGTGCGCTTGCGGCGCTCGACTTGCCACGCGCGCATATCATGCCGCGCCCTTGCTGCCTGTTGACGGTTGCGTGCCGCCCGGTTGCGCCCGAGCGCCGCCAGTGTGGCGCTCAGCTGCCGGTGCAGTTCGCCGCGACCGGCTCTGAAAGAACGCGGCTCCGCGCTTCGCCCATGCCTCCTTCCTTGCTGTGTCCTTCGTCTCGCCCATCGCTATCAGCGCGCCCGCCAGTTCGTCGGCGCTGAGGCAATCTGCTCCGGTGGCGATGACCAGTTCGCCGAGCTGCTGCACCTTGCGGCTCTTGAGGTCTCGCGCTTTGTCCTGAAGCGCTTTCAGTTCCCCGTCGAAATCCCGCGGCTTGCGCATGTGCGTTAGGTCCCTATCAAAGAGAGATGAGTGCTTTTATTTTACTTTCGTTTCTGATCTCGCGGGGGTGAGAGACCCCGCACGCCGTATGACGCAACATGCGGCGTTGAGCAGATGGGTGAGGCAAACCGGGTGCTTCCGGGGAGCCATAAATCAGCAGAACCCATGATAGTTGAGCCCTGGGCATAATGCTGTAAGGTCGCCGGGACGGTTTGAGACGGTTTAATCCCGCCCGAGAATTTTTCGAGGGAGGGCGCGCTTATACGTCGTTCCGACGTGCGCTTCGCCGTGCCAATGATCCGGTCGCGATGGCGATCTATCATCTTCACGTCAAGGTCATTGGCCGCAAGTCTGGCTCCAGCGCAGTGGCGTCAGCTGCCTACCGCTCGGGCTCGCGGCTGCGCGACGAGCGGCTTGATCTCAGCCACGATTTTTCCTCCAAGCGCGGCGTCGTCCATTCCGAGGTGATGCTCCCTGAAAATGCGCCGGAGGCATGGACCGACCGTGAACGGCTCTGGAACGATGTCGAGGCGTTCGAGGTCAGAAAGGATGCCCAGCTTGCCCGCGAGGTCGAGTTCGCCATCCCGCGCGAGATGAGTGAGGCGCAGGGCATCGAACTGGCCCGCGACTTCGCACGGGGCGAATTTGTGGATCGGGGCATGATCGCCGATCTCAATGTGCATTGGGATATGGCCGAGGATGGAAGCCCCAAACCGCATGCCCATGTTATGCTGACCATGCGCGCGGTGGACGAGGACGGCTTTGGCCCCAAGGTGCGGGACTGGAACCGCACCGAGATGGTCGAGCGCTGGCGTGAACGCTGGGCCGAGCTTGCCAACGAGCGCCTGGCCGAACTCGACATCGACGCGCGCATCGACCATCGCAGCCTGGAAGCGCAGGGCATCGCGCTTGAGCCGCAAAGCCAGATTGGCGCGCCCGCCAAACGTATCGAGGATGGGCGCATCGAGGGCGTAGGACTCGAAGCCGACCGCGCCGAGATGCATCGCGAGATCGCGCGCGGCAATGGCGCGCGGATCATCGCTGATCCTTTGGTCGCGTTGGATGCCATCACGCAGCAGCAATCGACCTTCACGCGGCGTGATATGGCTGTCTTCGCGCATCGTCACAGCGACGGGATCGAGCAGTTCAACGAAGTCATGGGCACGATGCGCAGCGCGCCCGATCTGGTCGAACTCGGCAAGGACGCCAGCGGCGAAGATCGCTTCACCACCCGCTCCATGATCGAGGCTGAACAGCGCCTGCACCGCGCCACTGAGGTGATGGCCGAACGGGAGCGGCATGAGGTGCGTAGCGCGGATCGCGAAGCCGCTTTGGCGCGAGCCGAACATAGCGGCCTTGTGCTGTCGGGCGAGCAGGCGGACGCGCTTTCACACATCACCGAAGGGCGCGATCTCGGCATCGTCGTCGGCCATGCCGGAACGGGAAAGAGCGCGCTGCTGGGTGTGGCGCGGGAGGCGTGGGAGACGGCGGGCTACGAGGTCCGGGGCGTGACTCTGTCCGGCATTGCGGCGGAAAACCTCGAAAGCGGTTCGGGCATCGCGTCGCGAACCATCGCCAGCATGGAGCATGGCTGGCACCAGGGCCGCGACCTGCTCACGAGCCGCGATGTGCTTGTTATCGATGAGGCCGGCATGGTCGGCACCCGGCAGTTGGAGCGCGTGCTGTCCCATGCTGCCGACGCCGGCGCCAAGGTCGTGCTGGTCGGCGATGCCAGGCAGCTGCAAGCCCTCGAAGCGGGCGCGGCGTTCCGCTCGATCCATGAGCGTCACGGCGGCGCGGAAATCGGCGAGGTGCGCCGCCAGCGCCAGGACTGGCAACGGGACGCCACGCGTGATCTCGCCAATGGCAAAACCGGCCATGCGCTGGAAGCCTATCGCTCCCACGACATGGTGCATGAGGCCCAGACCCGCGCGCAGGCGCGCGGCGATCTGATCGACCGCTGGGACCGCGACCGGCAGGCCTCACCGGACCGGAGCCGCATCATCCTGACCCACACCAACGACGAAGTGCGGGCCCTCAACGAGGCGGCGCGGATGCGGATGCGGGCCGCCGGCAATCTCGGCAATGAAGTGGGTGTGACGGTTGAGCGCGGCGCGCGCAACTTCGCCGGCGGGGATCGCGTCATGTTCCTGCAAAACGAACGCGGGCTTGGCGTCAAGAACGGCACGCTCGGGATCATCGAACAGGTGAACCCGCAGTCCATGACCGTGCGCACCGACGATGAGCGTAGCGTCACCTTCGACTTCAAGGACTATAACCGTATCGACCATGGCTATGCCGCGACCATCCACAAGGTGCAGGGCATGACGGTGGATCGCACCCATGTGCTGGCAACACCGGGGATGGATGCCCACAGCAGCTATGTCGGCCTGTCGCGGCACCGTGACGGCGTGGACCTGCATTACGGCCGCGACGATTTTGCCAGTCAGGACCGGCTTGTCCGCACCCTGTCCCGCGACCGGTCGAAAGACATGGCCTCGGACTACGTGCGTGCCGATCCGGCCCAGAGCTATGCCGAGCGGCGTGGGATCACCTTCCGCGAGCGTATTGCCGAGATCGTCCGCAAGGTCGTGCCCGAGAGGGTGCGCAACATGTTCGATGGCCTGCGCTCTCCTTCAGATGTGCCCGGCCCGGATGGCGGACGGAGGCCGGAGCGGGAAGCGCCGGAAAGGGAAAGGACCGCTACGGGAGCCGAGCGGCGCGAAACCGAGGCGCCGGACAGGAAGGTGGCGCAAGACCCGGAAAAGGAATTGCGTCGCGTGCGTACCCGAGCGCTCCTCCGCCATGCCCGCGCCGTGGATGCCATCTTCGATATGCAGGAGCTGGGCTTTGAGGCAAGTCCCGAGCAGGTGAAGGAATTGAAGGAAGCCCGCAAGGTCTTCGAGGCGGTGCGGCCCTATGGCTCGCACGACGCCGAAGCCGCCTACAAGAAGAACCCGGAACTCGCTATGGAAGCCGCTTCGGGCAACCTCGCCCGCGCCATCCGCGCGCTCCAGCTCGAAACTGAACTGCGCATCGATCCGGGCCGCCGCGCCGACCGCTTCGTGGAGGACTGGCAGAAGCTCGACCAGGCCAGCCTGCGCCAGTATCAGGCAGGCGACATATCCGGCTACAAGTATACGCGCGCGGCGATGGGCGACATGGCCAGAGGCCTCGAACGCGATCCGCAACTGGAGTCTCTCCTCGACAACCGCAAGCGGGAGCTTGGCATCACATTCGAGTCAGGCCGCCGCCTTGGCCTGGAATTGGCCTTCACTCACGGCATCGATCTCGGCAGAGGCCGGGGCATCGAAATTTAACTCCGACTATTTTCCGCTGGCCGCACGCCACCGTACGACGACGCAAAAAAACGATTGCGTGCGCGCAACTGCTCGCTCTGTCTGGATCAAGAGCAGTCAGCAGGGTGCAGCGTTTCCATGCCCAAACCAGACCGGATCATCCGGCTTAAAACCGTCCTTTTCCGAACCGGGCTGTCCCGGTCGACCATCTACCGCAAGATCACTAAGGGGACATTCCCACCCCAGATCAGGATCAGTATCCATGGCGCTGGCTGGCGCGAATCCGACATCAACCGCTGGATCGCCGATCCGGTCTCGTGGCGTCCGAAAGGCCAGTTCGATGAGGTCTGTTGAGGCCGTTGCAGACTTCGAGAACGACGGCGTCCGGAAGCTCACAGCATCATCGGAGCAGCTTGAGGTTCTATTGCTGTCCCCTTGCTGGCGGGGGAGCGGCGGGCATGGCCTGCTTGCGAGGATGGGACCGGAGCGCCACCATCCCGTCAATGCCAAGCCGCTCTCGCGGTGGCGCTTCGCGCCAGCATTGACCGGATGTCGTCGCCCCGGTAGTGGCTGATCAAGCAGACCAGGGTGGATTGGAGACGCGATCGCGCTCTCATCTCGGAATGGGAGGGGTAGCTTTGAGTAAGCCCGCCAGTGAGCCCTCCGCCGCTAAGCTTGACGTGCTGATCGGCGCCGGGAGCCCGAGCCGATTGACAGTTTTGGGAAGAAACGGGGCTTGGAGCTACCCATGGGCTATCGATATCCCGAACGTATCACCTGCTTGTCCCCATAGAGCCAGACCGGCGCTGTCCCCTTCGGGCTCGCTCTGTTCGCGCACTCGCTTCGCGGTTTCCGGCCTTGACCGGATGGCGCCGGCATGGCGACAGCTCGGCAAGGAGGTAGGAGATAGGGATATCCCGCCGTCAATTCGACGCGATTTTCCACGAAACTTCGCTTTCGCTGAAGCGCCAATGATTGCCGGCGCCAAGTAGAAGACAACCCGACGGGACAAAAGGTGATGACAGCGAAGTTATCATCGACTTCAAGATCAACCGAAGCGCGCAAGTATTTGCACGACACAGAAGTGCGATACCGCGCTCCGGCACCAGAAATTATTCGGCCGAAGCCCCCGGCCCTATCCAAATCTTTCCGGCTGATTTTCGTTGTGACTGCCTATCGTAGCGCTGATGGTGCTCGGGATCCTCACCGTGCAATCGGTCTTATGTGGCGCTGCGATGAAGAAGCCGGTTACGCCAGAGCAAACGGATATCGCCCGGTTCATGGAACCGGAGTTGAGGCTTGCGTCAAAGAGCTTGAACGGCCCCGACCCGCGCCTTGTCGAATTTGTGCGCCTATTGGCTCGCCACGCCGCGCGGGAATTTTACGGAAAACTCATCGAGGAGCGTCGTCCGAAACGCTCCTGATTGGCAGGAGATCGTTTCATGAAGATCGTACCAGGCACCTAGCTCGGGACTGCCGCTGCCGAGGTCGGTCATCATCTGCGACGTGAAATAGTCGCTCGCAGCATTGCTACGATGACCCGGACCTACAGGGCCTATGCCGCAACATTGTTAGGCGACTATCTCGACATCAGAGGCCAGCAGGCCAGGCGCTCGGACGTTTATGCGAGCGACCGCTATGACGCCTCGCAAGAGCTTGGCGAAGAGGTTCGCGCGTCAGGTGGCGCGGGCCTGCTCTAAGACAGCCTGCGACGCCGGACCGGTGTCAATGTTGTCGCGCACCGCCCGCGCAACAGCGCGGACATCGTGCAGACAGAACATTTCGAAATTACGGTCCTGGCGACGTCGCGCACGATCGACGTCCGCAAACTATCGCCGTGATGAACGATTGGTAATGTCGTAGATGAGTCAGTCTAGTCGGATCCTATCGGTTCAAAAGTGGACGCTCTGATCCAAGATCATCGCGTTTCTTTTCTTATCCCGCCCTATCCGTTTCCACGATCGAACGATTAGCTCGATTTTCTTTCGGCTATCTGCTCCGCATCTTGACTGCATGAGCCAAGCGGAGAACACGAAGGGCACCGAACCCGGCAATAGCGCCTCCGGAAACGTGGCGTTGCGGCAACTCGATCCTGCACTCATTAAATTCGTTGAGACTCTTGCGATTGCCGATGCAAAGCGCGATCATTTAAAATTGAGTGGCCCCACGTCGAAACGAATCCCCGACGCAGCGAGCACACGGGCAGGATCACCGACAAATGACACGCGCAGTCATCTATGCACGATTTTCGACCGAGCTTCAGAACGAAAAATCGACTGACGATCAGATTGCCTTATGTCGGGCTTATGCCAACCGGCAAAAGATCGATGTTATCGCAACCTTCGAGGACAAGGCGCGCTCTGGTGCCTCCGTCTTTGGCCGTGACGGTTTGATGCAACTCATGGACGCGGCGCGACAGCGCTTATTCGATGTCGTCATCGTCGAGGCGCTTGATCGCTTGTCACGCGACATGGAAGATCTGGCGGGGCTTCACAAGCGGCTTTCGTTCCAAGGAATCGAAATCCAAGCCGTCCATGACGGCACTGCCGACGCGATCCTTATTGGCATTCGCGGTCTTGTTGGCCAAATGCAGCGCGAGGATGGCGCTAAAAAGGTGCGCCGTGGAATGGCCGGTGTAGTCCGCGATGGTCGCCATGCTGGCGGCCGGGCCTACGGCTATCGCGCTGTTCTCGGCCATCTGGGGCAATTGGAGATTGTCGAGGAGGAAGCGTCAATCGTTCGACGCATCTTTTCCGCATACGCAGCTGGCCGGCCACCTCGCGATATTGCGCACGATCTCAATCGCGAAGGTGTTCGTCCGCCGCGTGGCCAGCGATGGAATGCGTCGACCATCAATGGCAACACGCAGCGGGGCTCGGGACTGATATTTAACGATCTCTATATCGGTCGCATCGTCTGGAACAAGGTCCGAATGGTCAAGAATCCGGACACCGGGAAACGGATCTCCAGGCCAAACCCTCGTGACCAATGGCAGACCATCGACGCTCTGCATCTTCGCATTGTCGATGATCAAACATGGGAACAAGCGCGGCGTCTAAAAGCGGAAAGGGCCAAGCTGAAGACACACATGAAGCGAAGGCCTCCGCATCTCCTATCCGGACTACTTCGGTGCGGTTGTTGCGGCTCTGGCATGTCGGTGCACGACCGTGACAAGACGGGCAAGACTCGGATTCGTTGTTCGGCCGTGCGCGAAAACGGAAGCTGTTCCAATCGCCGGATCATCTATTTGCGCGATGTAGAGCGGGCAGTGTTGAACGGCATGCGGGAAGAACTGAAGGATCCGCGGCTGATCGAAGCTTACGCTCGCAATTATAACGAGGAGCGACAACGTTTGGCTGCGGGTTCGACATCCACGCGTGCAAAGCTCGAGGCGAAGCGGACCCGGATCGAAAGTGAACGCCAGCGCAACATCGACCTGGTCGTTAAGCAGATCATTGGAGAGGATGATGCACGTGGTCGAATCGCGGAACTCAAGGCTCAGCGGCTAAAAATTGAGGCAGAGCTCGCAGCACTTGAGGAGGCTCCATCCATCATAACGTTGCACCCTGCCACACTCGATGGGTACATAGAGACAGTAGACGCCTTGGCAGCGTCCTTGGCGGATCATGCGGGAGCCGAGGACGACCGGGGAGCACTCGTCGCTAGTTTTCGCGCCTTAGTCCACAGCGTCACAATTCACCCCAATGGCCCCCGGAAAGGCTTCGAGATCGAGGTAAAGGGTAAACTTGCCGCCCTGATCGGGGGGAATGCATTCCCGCAAGCCATTCGTAGTGGGGGATACATGGTAGCGGGAGAGGGACTCGAACCCCCGACCCCAGGATTATGATTCCCGTGCTCTAACCAGCTGAGCTACCCCGCCACGGCATCCAACGTCACGGCTTTTAACACCGCGGTCGCGAAC
>Ga0075015_100000542_pt1 | contig 13206 bp, 12 predicted proteins | sample AleBraG_ABR_2013_FD_71476 | JGI IMG/M metagenome (GOLD analysis project Ga0075015, IMG submission 71476) | Freshwater sediment microbial communities in response to fracking from Pennsylvania, USA - Alex Branch Run_MetaG_ABR_2013 | ecosystem: Environmental > Aquatic > Freshwater > Creek >...
GTCAGAAAGAATGCAAGCAGCGCGGACGCGGTCACGCCTTCCCGCTCGCTCCACACTTCGCGCGCAAACAGAAATACCGACAGGCAACAGAGGAAAATGAAAACTGTGCCTGCCAGACGGAGAGGCAGTCCTGCTTGCGCGCCCCATAACAAATACGTTGTGGCGGAAAGCGGCGGCTTGTCGAACCAGATGTCCCGGTACAACGCCTTGCCGTTGAGTATCTGCAAAGCAGCGGCAGCCGGGTACGCTTCTTCCACCCACACCACACGCAGATGGCACAGACGCGAAATCAGAATTCCCGCAAACAACAGGATCAGCGCGCGAATTGCGCTCCAACTCACTCATTGAATATATCTTGAAGAAGGTGCCCATTCACCTCTTTACCCTGGAACCGGCCGATGCAGGCAAACGGCTTGACCATTTCCTGCAGGACAAACTTCCACAATTCAGCCGTTCACGCGTGCAGGATTGGATCAAGGCCGCACGCGTACTCGTGAACCAGAAGGCGGAAAAAGCATCCTACACGCTGCATGCTGGCGACACGATTTCTGTCGAACCGGCCGACCTCGCGCCGTTAACCGCGGTGGCCGAAGATATCGCGCTCGACATTCTCTACCAAGACGACGACGTCGTGGCGGTGAATAAGCCGGCTGGTATGGTGGTGCATGCAGGCGCCGGCCAGCACAGCGGAACCCTCACTAACGCCCTGGTGCATCGGTTCGGAAAGCTATCCAGCGTCGGCGGCGCGGAGCGTCCCGGGATCGTGCACCGTCTGGATCGCTACACCAGCGGCGTGCTTCTGGTAGCACGCACGGACGCCGCGCACCGTAACCTCGCCGAGCAATTTTCCTCGCGCTCCATCGAGAAGGTCTACCTGGCATTGGTTCACGGAACCTTCGCCAGCGAGAGCGGCCACATTGATACGCCCATCATTCGCGACCCGGTGCGTCGAATTCGCATGACCACCAAGCTGGGCCGAGGGCGCAACGCCATCACCGACTACAAGGTCCTCCGCCGCCTCGGGAATACGACGCTACTAGAAGTGAAGATTGGTACGGGCCGCACGCATCAGATTCGCGTACACCTGGCCAGCATCGGTCATTCGGTAGTCGGCGACACCGTCTACGGGGCACCCCAGAGCGAACTCGGCCGCTACGCGCTGCATGCGCACCGGATCACCTTCACCAGCCCATCCACTGGCGAACGGATCACGGTGATCAGTCCGCTCGCTCCCGAACTGGAGCGCTTTATCGAAGGTAGTACGTGACCGGCCCCGCAAAGACTTCTTCAAAATAGGCCGCGAAGCGCTTCCCCGCCCCCTCCGGCCCTTGAATTCGCCCCGAAGCCAAAACCGCATCCACGTTTGCCGCTCCTGAAATTAGTTGCCCTAGCGCCGCCTTCGGCCCCGAAAGCACCGCATACGGCTTGGCCGGCAAGCCCGGTTGAATCTCAGCGATACCACGGCGAATGTTCACCGCGAACTTTTCCTGCGTGTCGGTGAAGTCGAATCCATACGCTTCCTCCACATCCGTCACTTTCTCCGCCTTCAATCTCGGCGGCAGCGTCTCAAGTTGGACGCTGGCTGGCAAGGCTCCCGCCAGGGCCGCGCTCCCCGACTGGGCACGATAGGCCTGCGTTACCATCCGGTAGTCGAGCGACCCGTCCAGCGCGTGCGCCAGCGTGAGATACAGTCCTCGCCAGTTGGCGTTCATCGTGGCATAGCCCAGCTTGCGGAAACACGCCGCTTTCAACAGTCGCGCATCCCGATCGTCCTGCTTCACGCGAATCAGATAAGTTGTCAGTTCGGCGGCAAATTGCGAGTCGCCGCTGGCATAGGCCTTGCGCGCCTCCGTCAGCACTTTGTCCCGCCCGCCCATCAACGTCATCAGACGCCGCGCGTACTCCACTCGAGGAGTCGGCTTCAATGTCACTGGGTCGCCTTCAAACCAGCCGATGTTGCCTTGATAAATATTTCGAATCGAGTGCCGCACCGTACCGTAGAACTCCCGCAGCCAGGGACGGAAATTCGCCAGGTGCGGTGGCAGTTGCACAATATCGGCAATCTCATCCGGCGCCAACCCCTGGTTCATGTAACGAACGGTCTGATCGCGTGTGAACTGGATCGCATCCCGATAATTGCGCAGCACCTGCGCCACCTCAGCTTTTCCCGCCACCGGCGGGCCGTGCTGCAACACCATGAAATCGGCGTTGAAGGCGCGCAAGCGATCGATGCTGCGCACCCAGGTCATCGGATCGCGATACACCGCTCCCCGGAGCGTATAGATGTTCGGAAAAGTGTGGTCTTGAATCACCTCCGCTGAAAGCAGAACCTGGTTTTGCGGCAGAAACACCGCAATCTCGGAGTTGGCCTCGCTCGGCACGTATACCAACTTCAGTTCGACTCCGGCTATGGTCAGATCCAAATGATCGCCAAACGTCCGCGTAGGAGGCTTAAACGCCACCGTGCGCATCTTCAAGAGGGGGCCGATTCCCGAGTTCATCCCCTCGTTTTCCGGGCCGCCCAACAGGCTGTTGTACATCGCCAATGCCCGGTTGCGCATGATTTCACCGGCCACCAGCGTCTCCTGCAAATATTCACGCACCAGCGATTCATGCGCGATGATGGGCACTTTATCCCAACCGGCAAACGCCGTGGTCCCCTGCACATGATCTGCATGATGATGCGTGTAAATGATGGCCGCCAGCGGCTTGGTTGTGATCTTGGCAAAATCGGCAGCCACCTCGCGCGCTTGCTCCACGTCGATCCCGGTGTCGACAACAATCGTGCCGTCCGTGCCCTCAATCAGAATGATGTTGGCCAGACCGTACCCAACGGCGCAGTACACGTTGCCGCCAATCGGATAAATCTTCTTGTCGAACAAGCGTGTGTGCTCGCGCAGTTCCGGATCCATGGAGGGCGTCACGCGTAAATCCAGATCTTGTGCCCGAGCCAATCCCAGCATCGCCACCAGCAAGATGATTCTTGTTTGCATACCAGGTGGATTATATGCCAGAAGAAGAACGGACACCTCCGCCCCCCTCACTCAACTTAAAGAACTAAGGCGTTCTAGTACGGTCCTGGGCCGCATGTCCTCTGCCCGCTTCCAGCGCCCAAACGTATACTTGCGTTCATGCAAGCTACCCTTACGCCTGCGTCGCAATCCCTGGCCGTATTCGATATCGATCCAGCCGTATTCCAGAAGAACTTCAATCGGCAGTGGTTCGCCCTGGAGCACACACTGGCCGACAGCCCCCTCTTCACCGTCGAGCGCCTGGTGGAACTCGCCAAGCAAACGGCCAAGGATCGGCCTTCCGATCTCTACTTTGACAAGGGAGCGACCAAACCCGGACAGCGCTGGAATGAGACGCCGGCCTGCGATCTTCCCATCGAAGAAACCATCCGCCGCCTGGAACACGAAGGCGCCTGGATCATCCTCAAGCACGCCGAAATTGACCCCGGCTACAAAGACATTCTGCAGCGCGCCATGGGCGAGGTGTTCCAACTCACCGGCCGCGAAATCGAGCAGCAGATCAAATTCTCGGAAGTCATCCTCTTCATTACGTCTCCCCAGCGCCTGACCACCTACCACATCGATCGCGAATGCAATTTCGTAGCGCAGATTCGCGGCGAAAAAACCATCTACATTTTCGATCGCGACGACAAAGACGTCCTCCCGGAAACCGAAATCGAACGCTTCTGGGCTGTGGACACCAACTCAGCTCAATACAAGCCGGAACTGCAGTCGCGCGCTCACTCCTTCCTCCTGCAGCCAGGCAATGGCGTTCATATCCCGGTACACGCCCCGCATTGGCTGCAGAATCACAACGACATCTCGATCACCGCCAGCCTGAACTTTAAGTTCAAGGAATCGATGGAAGCTAATATTTACCGGATGAACTACCTCCTCCGCAAATTCGGCATCGACCCGGCGCCGCCCGGACAATCGCCTACCCGCGACGCAATCAAACGGTCTGTGGCCGGTGCATTGATTGCGGCCAAGCGCGCGTTGCGGTAAGTTCGCCCTTCAGCGCAGCACGCCCCGCAGCAGCGCGCTCAGTCCGTTCCAAAAAATCTGCACTCCGATGCACACCAGAATAAAAGACGACAACCGCACAATCACGTTCATCGCGGTTGCGCCCAAGGCATTCGCCAGCCGGTCGGCAAACCGGTAACTGACATAGATCGACAGCGCCATCAAGACGGATCCCAGCAGCATGCCCGCAATCAGCGGCCATGCCCATTCCGAACCTTCTTTGCGATTGGCGCCCACCGCAATCGCCACCGAAATGGATCCCGGCCCGACAGTGAGTGGCAGCGTCAGCGGATAGAAGGCCTGCCTCGCGTAATCCCCCTCCCGGCAAGGCTTTTCTTCGCCGCTTCCGCGGTCTTCGTCCGGGCTGCGGAGCAGATTCCATCCGGTGGACAGCACCACCAGCCCGCCGCCCACTTGCACCACCGGAAGAGAGATACCGAAGAACTTCAAAATGTGCGTGCCGGTAAAAATCGACGCGACAATCAGCGCCAGCCCGTTCAACGCAATCATTCTCGACAGCACGGCCCGGTCGCGGCCGGAGAGCCCGCGCGTCAACGTTAAGAAGATCGGGGCACTGCCCAACGGATTCACAATCGGCATCAACGCTCCGAACACCAGCAGAGTATTCTTCAGCAGTTCCGCCAACGCGCCATGCATACTCAACTAGAATAGCGATACGACTATGCGCGCCGTCCTGTGCCTGGCCAGCTATAACAAAGGTCACGACTTTCTCCGCGAGTGCCGCCGCCAGGGCTGGCACATTGTGCTGCTCACGTCCCAGAGTTTGCAGAACACAGCTAACTGGCCCATGGAGAGCGTCGACGAGATCTTTTACATGCCCGACCAGCACAACATCTGGGATCGCACGCAAACCCTGAATGCCGTCAGTTTTCTGGCCCGCTCCCGCAACATTGAGCGCATCGTCGCGCTGGACGATTTCGATGTCGAAGTCGCCGCCATGCTGCGCGAGCACCTGCGCGTGCCGGGCCTCGGCGATTCCCACGTTCGCTATTTCCGCGACAAACTGGCCATGCGCATCCGCGCTCGCGATGCCGGCCTCAAGGTCCCCGAGTTCGTTGGGATCATCAACTACGACCAGATCCGGGAATTTCTGGCCAACGTCCCGGCTCCCTGGCTGCTCAAGCCCCGCTCCCAAGCCGGCGCCATCGGTATCAAGAAACTCTACCGCCCGGAGGAACTGTGGCCCATTCTCGATTCCCTCGGCGACGCCCAATCGAACTATCTCCTGGAACGCTGGATCGCCGGCAGCATTTCTCACGTTGACTCGCTGGTCTCGCAGAACCAGGTGGTGTTCGCTATCGCCAGCCAATACGGACGCCCGCCCATGGAGACCTCCCACGATGGCGGAATTTTTTCCACCCGCGTTCTCGATCGCGATTCCGCCATTGCCCAGGAGCTGGTGCGCGAGAATGCGCTGGTGCTGGAAAATATGGGGCTCGATCGCGGTGTCTCTCACACCGAGTTCATTCTCGGCGACAACCCCACAGAAATCTATTTCCTGGAGACTTCCTGCCGCGTGGGAGGCGCCTACATCTCGGAGTTGGTGCTGGCCGCCACTGGCTTGAATCTCTGGGCCGAGTGGGCCAAAATCGAACTGGCTGACTCCTACCCGCCGCCGGTTCCGGAGAACAACTACGCCGGTCTCCTGATCTCGCTGGCCCGTCAGGAGAAACCCGACACTTCCGCCTACACCGATCCGGAGATCGTATGGCGTCTCGATCTTACCCACCACGTCGGCCTGCTGGTCAAATCGCCGCGTTCCGAGCGCGTGGACCAACTGCTGGCCAACTACTACCCGCGCATTGAAACAGACTTTCACGCCTCCCTGCCCCCTCAGGAAAGACCCACCAACTGACCTTTGCAACAAAATGTGATATTTTTTAGACACTCCTGACACTACGTAGTATCGAGTGTCTCTCGGAGGAAGCTAGACGCGGCGCCGTCCCCAACCGGAGCCGCGTTTTCCTAAAACACGGTATCTTTAGGTAGCTGTGCCGCTCCAAGGCTCATTCTGGGTGTTTGTCCTGTACGACGTGGCCGAACAGATTCGCCTGGATGAGTTGCGGGGTCTGGCCGGAGTCGAACCGGCGGCCCGTCAGCCCAAATTCATCCACCCAGCGCCCGATTACGTCCGCTTTGAGCAGCCGCCGGTGGTTTTCTTTCCAGAACCCATTGTTCTCCAAACCGGCGAGCGCTTCCAGCCTCGCTTGAAGTTCTACGACTATGGTGTGGTCAGTGTGGAACTCAAGCTCGAATTCACCGCCGATTGGCCAAGCCTCATCCAACTGTCCAACCGCTGGATCAGCGCGCCGGATCTGGAGCGGGCTGCCTCCCAATTGCTGCAGACCTATTGGGAAACTGTCCTGCCCGCGATGGAACAACCGTACGAGTCCTATAAAAGCGAAGACTACTACGTTATCCAACTGGTTCAACCCAACCTGCCGGCAGCCGAACTGCTGGCTTCCCACGGAGCCGAGATCGCGCAGATCGTCCGCGGCGAACGCCAACCGCTTTCGGAATCGGAGCAGCGCGAAGTCCTGCAATCCAGCATGTCCTACTTTCCCTCAGACCTCATGGTGGTCGGTTGGGTTGCCGCGCTGGTCTGCGACACCGCCGAAGGCGCTGCCACCACCATCCAACTGCTTGAGTACGCCAACACGCAGTTGTTGGAATTCCGCCACTACGACGACGTTCTCACCAAGGTGCTGCAGACGGTCTACAAGAAACTGGAGCAACCCGCCGGGTTGGTGCGGCGCTGGCGCATGGCCCGCGACGCCGAGCGGCTCAACCGCATTCGCCTGGACGTGACCGAGCTCACTGAGCGCACCGAAACCGCCATCAAGTTTCTCAGCGACATGTTCTACGCCCGCGTCTATCGCGTCGCCGCCGACCGCGTCGGTGTGGCAGACTACCGGAACCTGGTGGAGGAAAAACTCCGAACTGCCGGCGAACTGTACGAGTTCATGGTGAATGAATTCCACCAGGCCCGTGCCTTCGTCCTGGAAGTGCTAGTGGTCGCCATCCTGGTCATCGAGTTGGTACACCTCTTCCGGTGACCAGAAGATCGAGAATGCTCTCCTGCAATTTATCCAGCGCTGGCCCTTCAGCGTTGCAGAGGATGACGCTGCCGGCTCCCAAATCAGGAAATATATGCATGATCGTGGTCGTCCCAGGCTGCAGTCCCCCATGAGTAAAGAAGCGATGACCTTTGCGCATGCCCGTCGCCCAACCCAATGTCGCATACGGGACCGGTGAACCGTCACTGAGCCGCTGCTGGGTCCACATTTCGGTGACCGACTCCCTCCGAATTATTCGTCCTGAGCTCACCGCGATCAGAAACTTTGCATAGTCACCGGCGCTCGCGAGCAGGCCGCCACCCGGATACTTGTTACTGGAGTCAAATGCGGGTGCGTTTTCCCACGTCCCATCCGGCCTTCTTCGATACGGCCGCACACGGCCGGGAATCACAGCGTTGAAGTCGTCTACGAGAAAGCCGCTCAACTCGTTCCGGATGAGTTCGTCGAAACGCTCGCCGGTCACGTGTTCCAGCACCGCCCCCAGCAAAGTGTATCCGTAAGTCGTATACGCGGTTTTGGAGCCCGGCGGAAACAGCAGTGGCGATCCAATGAAAATCGCTAAAGCGTCACGGAGGCCGCCATAGTGTTTTGTGCTGAAGACTTCATCCGGATTGGCGTACTCGCGAATGCCGCTCTGATGACAGAGCAATCGCCGTAGAGTGACACCATCGTATCCATCTGGCAGCTCCGGCAGAAATCTCCGCGCGGAATCGTCGAGCGCTAGCTTCTTCTCTTCCACCAGCTTCATCGTCAGTACGGCGGTGACGGGTTTGGAGAGCGAAGCGAGCCGATGCAGGCTGCTCGGGGTGTTCGGGACTCTTTGTTCCAGGTCGGCCCAACCGAGCGAGATGGAGCAAGCGACCTGACTGTTCTGAACGATCACCACCGAAATAGCGGGGATATTCTGCTGCTGGGCTGCCGCGCGCACAAGCGCCCGCATCGGGCCGCAGACGCTCGCGGCATGCGATGCCTCCAAGAGAAATAGGAGAGCGGCGAGGACTCGCATGGCTCACGGGAGAAACTGTGCAGCCGTAAGCACCGTGGCGCGCGAAGGAAAAAAATTCTCCGCCAGACACGCGTGCAACTCCTCGTTTCGGTCCGCGCAACAGTCCGAGATCACCGCCGTCCGGTAGTCCGCGTCCACCGCATGAAGCAGCGTAGAGAGCACTACGCCGCTGGTGGCGATCCCGAACATCACCAGTGTGTCGATTTCATTCGCCCGGAGAATCATGTCCAGGTCAGTGCCGCTAAAAGCACTGATGCGGTGCTTGGTGACCACGACGTCCTCACCCTGCGGCGCCACCGCCGGATGAATCACCGCGGCTGGACCCTCGAACAGTTTCTGATGCTGCGGGTTCGTCTTGATGGCCGCAAACAGCGCGTTGCGCGCGCTCACTTCCGGAAGCCCCGGCCGAAAACCGACCTGCACATGAATCACGCTCATGCCCGCGCTACGGGCTCGTTGCAGAACTCCGCCAGCGCGCCCCAGCATGGCATCGGCATCCTTGGCATAGAGGGAAACGATGGCCGTCTGCAGGTCCATGCTAAAGACGGCGGTGCGGGCGGGATCAAATGTGAGTGGCTCTGGCATGGAGCCCATTTTGCACCAGTTGAGCTGGCCTTGTCTCGCCAGCATGAGCTTAGTCTCTGCTGCCCAGGCTAAAGGCCTTTGCCACGGAACTGCTGGTTTAAGGTGGCACAGACTTTAGTCTGTGCAGACGCGAGCATGAGCTGGCCTTTGGACGATAAGCCGGTTTCTGTCTCCCCTCACGAGGCGGCAGTCATTCTTCTCGACCGGCCATTGCTGACCGGCTCTAGCGACCTACCCGGAAGTGGTAACGGAGCGGGCCGCTCCTCCTCCCCTATTTGGTCTTGCTCCACATGGGGTTTTCCCTGCCGGACGAATTACTCCGCCCGCGGTGCGCTCTTACCGCACCATTTCACCCTTACCGGCCGAAACCGGCGGTATATTTTCTGTGGCACTTTCCGTAGAATCCGCTTGAACGGATCCCCCCGGCCGTTAGCCGGCATGTTGCCCTGCGGAGACCGGACTTTCCTCCCGCCCGGCGCTTGCGCACCGGACGCGCGACTGCCTGTCCAAAGGCCACCCTTATTGTCTCAGACCCGCCGCTCCAACTTATACTAAAAGTTGCTCCTTTCCATCCTGATCCCTGTGTACAATGAGCGCACAGTTGTTGAGCGCAGCCTGGCCCAAGTGCTGGCCGCGCCGCTGCCCGAGAACCTGGACCGGGAACTGGTGATCGTCGACGACTGCTCCACTGACGGCACCTCCGCCATCCTCGATCAGTTGGCTGCGTGCGAGCCAAGCATTCGCCTGTTTCATAAGCCCGTCAATGAAGGCAAGGGAGCGGCCGTTCGCACCGCCATCCAGCATGCTCACGGCGATTTCTGTATCGTTCAGGATGCCGACATGGAGTACGATCCAGCCGAGTATCCGCGTCTGTTAAAGCCGCTGCTCACCGGCCATGCCGACGCCGTGTTTGGCTCTCGCTATCTGGCCGGCGAGCAGACGCGCATTCTGCCTTTCTGGCATTCCATGATGAACCGTGGCCTCACCACACTCTCCAACATGTTCTGCAATCTGAATCTCACGGACATGGAGACCTGCTACAAGGTGTTTCGCACGGACTTGCTCAAAAGCATTCCCATTCGCTCCAACCGCTTTGGATTTGAGCCGGAAATCACCATGAAGTGCGCCAAGCGGCGGCTTCGCATCTACGAAGTCCCCATCAGCTACCACGGCCGCACTTACGAGGAAGGCAAAAAGATCGGCTGGAAGGATGGCCTGCAGGCGCTGGGCGTCATTTTCCATTTTTGGCTGATTGACGATCTGTACTCAGAGCCTTATGGCCGTGCATTTCTCAACAACCTGAGCGGCACGCCGCAGTACGTCAACTGGCTCACGCAGAAACTACGCCCGCACTTGGGAGACACGGTGCTGGAAATCGGCGCCGGCATCGGAACATTTACCGGACGTTTGATGGGACGGCGTTTGCGCTACGTGGCCGCCGAGCGCGATCCCCTGTATCTCCACGCCCTGTACAACCGATTCCTGCGGACCCCCAGCGTTTCTGTGGCGCAAGTCGATCCCGATAAACCTGGGGACATCCGAAGTACCGCTGGACCCTTCGACACGGCTCTATGCCTCAATGTTCTCGAGTACGCCGATCAGCCCGAAGAGATTGTGGGGGCGTTACGCGACGTGGTCAGACCGGGAGGTTCGATCATCGTACTGGTGCCGCAGGGACCGGGACTGTACGGATCCATCGACAAGACGTTGGGGCACAAACGGCGCTACTCGCGCCAGCAACTGCTCGATCTATTGCAGGGGCAAGGCTTGCGCGTGCTCTCCGCCGAGAGCCTGAACAAGGCCGGGACTCCCGCCTGGTGGTTCTTTGGTTCTGTTCTGAAGCGCAAATACATCAACAAATTTACGCTGAAATTGTTCGATAAAGGCGTTTGGTTATTGAAACATCTCGATCACTTGCTGCCGTGGCATGGCGTCTCGCTGATCGCAGTGGCGGTGAAACCAGAATGAAATATATAGTTACGGGCGGCGCCGGATTTATCGGCTCCGCTCTGGTGCGAGGACTGTTGGAACAAGACACTTCCGCGCAGGTGGAGGTGATCGACAATCTCTACAGCGGCCACGAAAAGAACCTGGCCGAGGTGCGATCGCGCGTGGTGCTGCACCGCACCGATATCCGCTGCGCCGACTTGTTGCTCGATATCGTCAAGGGCGCCGACGTGGTATTCCACTTGGCCGCGATTCCCTCGGTCCCGCGGTCGATTCATGATCCGGTTCCCTCGCATCAAGTGAACATAGACGGAACGTTCAACGTGTTTCACGCTTGCGCGCAAGCAGGTGTGCGGCGCGTAGTCTACGCCGCGTCATCGTCCGCCTATGGCGAGACCGAAGTGCTACCCAAGATAGAGACAATGATTCCCTCGCCGAAATCTCCCTACGCCGCACAGAAACTGATGGGCGAATACTACGCCAGCGTGTTCAGTTCCTGCTTCGGATTGGAAGCGGTGTCGCTCCGGTTCTTCAACGTGTATGGAGAGCGGCAGGATCCCAACAGCCCGTACTCCGGCGTGCTGTCACTCTTCATGAAGTCGCTGATCGAGCGCAAGTCTCCCACCATCTTCGGTGACGGCGAGCAGTCGCGCGACTTCACCTATGTGCAGGACGTAGTCGCGCTGGTAATCAAGGCCTCGCGCGCGCATGGCGTAGCAGGCAAAGTCTATAACGCCGGCAACGGCGGACGGTACACTCTGAATCAAATCTGGGCCGAGTTGCAGAAGATCGAGGGCGTCACTTTGCCGCCGAAGTATGGTCCGCCGCGGGCCGGCGATGTGCGGCACTCGCAGGCGGATACGGTGGCAGCCAGGCGTGACCTGGGCCACGATCCGCAGTTCACGCTGGAGCAGGGGCTGCGACGCACGCTGGAATGGTACCGGGCGAACGGGTAGGCGGCTCAAATTGGGTCCTCCTTAGAGAGCGGTCGTCTATACTGTGAGAGACGAACATGCCAAAGGACTACGTTGAGGAGCGTGATGGCGGCTTCTATGTCGCTGGTACCCGAGTATCTCTAGACTCGGTCGTCTACGCTTTCTTGCGCGGTGAATCTCCCGAAGGAATCGCGGAGTCCTTTCCCGCGATCAGCTTGGAGCAGATCTTTGGCGCACTCGCCTACTATGCTGCCAATCGCGAAGACGTGGATCGGTATCTCGCGGCGGGCCGCGCCGAATTCGAGACGCTGCGTCAACAGTGGCGCCAGAATCACCCAGCCCTCTATCAGAGGCTGGTTGAGGCCCGCCATCGGACCCAAGCACCTCGGGCATGAGGCCGCGATTTCAAGCGGACGCCGATTTCAACAAGATCATAGTCGGCCTTCGACGTCGGGAGCCAAGCGTAGATTTCCTGACTGCGCAGGAGGGCGACGTGATTGGACTGGCAGACCCGGACGTCCTTCGCGTCGCCTCGGAAGCGACGCGAATTCTCGTATCCCATGACCGCAAGACAATGCCCCGGCATTTCGCGAAGTTCATTGAGGGCCGGTCCAGCCCGGGCCTTCTCATCGTTTCCCAGGACCTTGAGATCGGAGCCGCCATAGACGATCTAATTCTGGTCTGGCAACAATGGACGCCAGCGAGTGGGTGAATCGGATTGGCTATCTGCCGATCTAAATCTAAACGCTTCGCGCCAGATCGTTGAGCGCGATCTGGGCGGCTGCCTTTTGGGTTACGGCTCGGCCGGGACGCGAGTTTTGCTAACAGGCAGAGGTCACTTGCCCGCCGGGGCGCGGCGCCGCAGTTCGTCGAAGAAGTTCAGCAGAAAGGTCAGGTGCGTGAGCTCCTTCTGGCGGCTCGCGTCGTCCGCGAGCACCGCGGCTAGGCGCTTGCCGTCCGGCGCCAGATCGTAGTTGGGACAGAAAGCAATGTTCCGCAAGCGCGTCTCCGTCCACACGCGAGGTTTACCCGCTGCGAATGAATCGCTCTTCGCGCTGTAGCTCGCAGCCATCACCCGCTGGTCCAGGGTCTCAAAAAGCAGCTCACGCCCGTCGCGGGACCACAGGGGCACTGTTCCGCCGCCTGTTGAAATCTGCCATCGCCCTCCTGGCCCAGGGAACGGCCGCACGTATATTTCATAGGTCCCCGACTCATTCGACGCATACGCCAGCCAGCGCCCGTCCGGCGAAAAGGCAGTGTAGAGCACCTGGAACGGCGTTCCCAGGAACAGCCCCGCTTTCCCGAGCCGCACGCCGGCTGCGCGCCGCGCGGGATCGCTTTCGACAGGCGCGGTGAAAATGTCAAAGCTGTCGCCGTTTCCGGGCTGGTGAAACGCCAGGCGCTTTCCGTCCGGCGAGAACGAATACGGCGTCTCTCGCTGCTTGCCGTCGGTCAGACGCTGTGCCTCGCCCGATCCGTCCGAGCGGAACCAGTACAACCCGGGAGCAGCCGGGTTGATGGATCGGAACACGATGTTCTTCCGTCTGGAGTCCACACCGGCATACGATTCTGCCCCGGCAGGAAACTCAGTCGTGAGGGAG